>Ga0209163_1000019_pt1:0-362500 | contig 473923 bp, 373 predicted proteins | sample MTBAKSrepl2MetaG_FD_187457 | JGI IMG/M metagenome (GOLD analysis project Ga0209163, IMG submission 187457) | Enrichment culture microbial communities om Arthur Kill intertidal strait, New Jersey, USA, that are MTBE-degrading - MTBE-AKS2 (Arthur... | ecosystem: Environmental > Aquatic...
CGAAGCGTGGTATAATGTCCAGGCAAGTAACTCCAGGAGTTCCGTAATGCCTAGATCAGCTGCCGCCGCCGCGGCGGCCCTGTTCATCGTCGTTTTCGTCCGCGGCGGCCAAACGACCCCCCCCCCGCCCCAGGAGCGGATCTCCCTGGCCTTCGCGCCGGCCCCGGGAACCGAGCTGACCTACACCGTCGGCAGCGTCGTCAACGTCGACGGGAAGAACTTCCTCGGCAAGGACCTGGCCCTCAACGCCGACGCCCGCGGAGAGATCCGGCTGCGCACCCTGCCCGGTTCGCGGGACACGGTCCGGGCCGACCTCTCGAGCCCGGGCATCGAGGTCAACGCCCGCCTCCCCGAGCGGGTCGTCTCCCAGACCCTCGGGACCCGGGACGGGCAGGCCCTGGAGGTCGTCTTCAACCGGACCGGGAAGGTCGAATCCATCCGCAATCCCGAGGTCCTCGGCCCGGAGAGCGTCTTCAATATCTCCCTCCCCCAGATCCTGCGGGACTACTTCCCCGCTTTCCCGGTCCAGCCGGTCGGTCCCGGCGATCAGTGGACGGAGAACCGCCGTCTGAGCATCCCGTTCCAGGGTTTGGACCTGCAGGTCGATCTGACCATCACCTACGCCCTCGGCGACGTCTTCCCCGACGCCGAAGGCCGGAAGGCCATGGTCACGGCCCTCTACACCGTCCGTGTCTCGGGATCGCGGGACCTCGGCGACACGATCGGCGTCTTCGAGGGCGGCGGGACAGGGACGGGCTACGTCCATTTTCTCGTCGACCGCGGATGGTTCACGGACTACCGGGTGGACTTCAGGGCCGACGCCGCGTTCGTCATGAGGAAAGGCTCCGAGCGGCTCCTCGAGTGGCCGTTCACCTTTTCCGTCTTCGCCGAAGTCGTGCTTCTCAACGCCCAGCCGTCCATCCCGATCCGCTGAGAGGGCGGCCCGCCGGGCGGGCTAGGTCCGGCCGACGGGGACCCACCGGTCCAGGGCCGTGAAATAAAGCCCGGCCTCCTTGACCTTCTCCCCCGTTAGTCTCTCCCAGAATCCGGTGTAGAGCTCGACTTGCGGGCGGTAGTGGTCCACCAGGATGGCCAAGGCTTTTTCCCGGTCATCGTCCGTCCCGGCGGCCAGGGCCTCCGGCAGGCGGTCGGTCTTGTAATCGGCCAGGACCCACCCGTCGTCTTCCCGGAAGACCAGGTCGACGGCCCCGGATAGAAGGACGGGAGCGCCGGGCGCCGGGACCACGGCCCGGCCCCCGGCCGGCGGGACCAATCCGGCCCTTCCGGCGAGATCGCCGTGGCCAGGGTCGCCGGGACCGACCTTGATCATGAACGGGACCTCGAACAGCCGGCGTTCGACCCTCATGGCCCGGAGCCAGAAGCCGGACCGGATGATATCCGAGACCAGCCCGGCGAGGCGCTCGGCGTCGGCCGGCCCCCTTTCGGTGACGGCCAGGGCGGCCCTTGCCAGGCGCAGAAGGCGCTCCATGCCGGGGACGAACGCCGCTTCGCCGCCGGCCCGCCGGGGCCACGTCTCACCGAGGGCCTTGAGCATCAGGTGGACCTCCGAGCCCCATGTTCCGAGGCCCCCTCGGGCCCACTCGGGCGGCTCCCGGTCGCGGCGGGCGACGGAGGTCACGGTCTCGTGGATCTCACCGGCCGTCGAGGCCGCGGCCCTCTTCCGCATCAGCGCCTGCCGGGCCTGGGCGAGCTGGGCAGGCCCGATGACGGCCGCCTTAGGCCCCCGGCTCGCCGGCGGCGGCGCGGGATCGGCCTCTTTGAAGCAGTTTTCAGGCAGCTCCTCGATCTCCCGGAGCCCGGCCTCGAGAGGTCCCCAGGCCTTCCGCTCGCCGAGGTCGCCGGCGTAAGCGCTGACGACGAGCAGGTCCCGGGCCCGCGTCGCGGCCACGTACATGAGGCGGTTCTCCTCGGCCTGCTCGTACCTGCGCTCCTCGGCCGCGCTCTCGTCCCACCCGACCGGATGGGAGACGGTCCTCTTCGCCCGTCCGTAGGATCGCTGGAAGCGGAAATGGGCGCGCGGCGCTCCGCCCGTCCGGCGGATGTGGCGGTCCGGTTCGAAATCGCCGGGTCCCGAGGGATTGGCCAGCCAGACGACGGGGGCTTCGAGCCCCTTGGCCTTGTGAAGGTTCATCAGGCGGACGGCGTTGCGGCGCCCGGGCGCCAGGTCCATCTCTTCGACCGGCTGGGAGCCGACCCACTCGCTCATGACGTCGACAGCCGCCGCGAACGTGGTCATGTCCTCGCTCTCCCGGCCGCGCAGGACCTCGACCAGCTTGAGGACGTTGCCGGCCCGGCTCCCCCCCATCTCCGAGGTCACCAGGTGATTGAGGAGGCCTGATTCCTGAAGGACGGCCTCCAGGGCCGCCGAGGGCGGGAGCTTGGCGGTCGTTTCCCGCCAGGCGCGGAGCGTCGCGAGGGCCCGGCGGACCTTGTCCGGCCCTCGTTCCTGAACGGCCTTCTCGCCGATGAGGAACGATCCTCCGGCCGCCCGGTGCTCGAGGAGATCCTGGTCGCTCAACCCGAAGAACAGCCCGCGCAGGGCGGCCACGACGGCCACGGGATCGTCGGGGTCGTCGAGGGCCCGGAGCAGATTGAGGAGCTCTTCGATCTCGGAGTTGTCGGAGAAGGCGTCGCTGCCGGAGATCTCGAAGGGGATGCCCCGCTGCTCGAGCAGGCGGGCGTACCTGTTCATCCGGTCCTTGGTCCGGAAGAGGACGAGGACGTCCCCTGGCTCGGCCGGGCGGCGGCCGCCCCTCCCGTCGTCGAGCTCGAGTCCTCCCGACAGGGCCCAGGAAAGGAAACAAGCCACGCGCCCGGCGTCGTGGGCGACGATCGATTCCTTGGCGTGGTAGCGGACGGCCGGGACGGTGACCTTACGGACGCCGGCGAGATTTCCGCGCCGGGCCGGCCGGACGGTCTCCAGGGGGATGAATCCCGCCTGATAGGCGTCGGCCTTGGCCGGGAACAGCCCCCCGCGGGCGGGGTCGAAGAGCGGGTTGATCCAGTCGGCGATGGGACGCAGGGACCGGAAGTTGGCGCTCAGCCTGAGGGTCTCCCCCCCGCCGGCCTCGATCCGCGCTTGGACCATCTTGTAGATGTCGATGTCGGCACGACGGAAACGGTAGATCGACTGCTTGGGGTCGCCGACGAGGAACAGCGACCCGGGGGCCGGCACGAGCTTCGTCCAGTCCCGTTCGGCGGGACGGGCGGCCGCGCCCCGGGCTCCCCGATGCGCTTCTCCTGTGAGGAGGAAGAGGATCTCGGCCTGGATGGGGTCGGTGTCCTGGAACTCGTCGACCAGCACGGGGTGGAACCGCCCGCGGAAATAGTCCCGGACCTCGGGATTGTCGCGGAGCAGAGAGGCGGCGACCAGGAGCTGGTCCTGGAAATTCAGCCGTCCCCCGGCCCGCCGCCTTCTCTCGTAGAACCCGACGGCCGGGCGGAGGAAGGCCAGGGCTTTCGTGTGCCGGAACTCCCGCCAGGCGCGGAGCGTCGGGAGAACGACGCTCTCGCGGAAGGCCTCGGCCCGGGCCTGGGCGGTCTCGGCGACGAGGTGGGCGAGGGGCTTCATGCTCGCGGACTCCCGGCTCTTGCGCAGGGCCTGTTCGACGGCCTCCTCCCCGATCGCCCGGCCGAGCGCCGCGATCGCCGCGGGATCGTCCGCCGGCGCCCAGCGGATCTTGGTGACCGAAGGCTCTCTTTCGAACAGCTCGATGGTCGCCATCAGCCGCCGGTCGTCGTCGAGGCCGAGGTTGCGCCGCCGCCGGAAGGCGCGGACCAACGCGGTCTGGAGCGGGTCGCGGCCCTTTTCCGGACGCTCCGCGGGGACGAGCTTCTGGGCCAGATCGAGGAACCGGCCGAGGGCCTGGCGGGCCGGCCCGAGATAGGGGGGGGCGGGACGGCCCGGCGCGGCTTCGACGTCGGGGAACAGCGCCAGAGCCTCGAAGGCCTCCTCGAGCTCGGACGGTTCGAGGCCGGCCTCTTCCAGACCGCGCAGGGCCTCCTCGTTCTCGAGCCGCGCCTGGGCCAGGTATTCGTCCCAGCTTTCCTTGAGCAGGACGCGGTCCTCGTGCTCCTCGAGCTCCCGGAATTCGGGATCGACCCCGGCCTCGACGGGGCGCTCGCGCAGGAGCCGGGAGCAGAACGAGTGGATGGTCCCGATGAACGACCTTTCGAGCCCGGTGAGCGCGGCGTCGAGGCGGGCGCGGACGGCCGGGTCCTTGGCCGCCGGCCGGGCCCGCTCGAGCTCGACCTGGAAGCGCCCCCTCAACTCGGCCGCCGCCTTGCGGGTGAAGGTCACGGCCGCCAGAGTTTCGATCCCGGCCCGGCCGGCGGCCAGCAGGGCGATCATCCGGTCGACGAGGCTCTTGGTCTTGCCCGAACCGGCCCCGGCCTCGATGAGGAAGGTCGTGTCGAGATCGCGGACGATCCTGTCGCGGGCCTCCCGGTCGGTCGTCTTCGTCCTCGCCCGGCTTGTCACTTGTACTCCCCCAGCTTGTCGTAGGCCTCGAAGATCCTGAGGGATTCCTCGACGGCCTTGCGGGCCTTGACGATCAGCCCGACCTCGGCCAGGAGCCGCTCGAGGGACTTCCTCTTGCTCTTGGTCGCTTCCGGCCCGCCGGCGACGCAGACCCGGGCGTAATCGCAATAGCCGCACTTGGCTTCGGGACCGGCGATGAACCAGCCGTTTCCGAGGAGGGCGAGCAGGTCGTTGAGCAGGGACCTGAGCCGCCCGCGGTCGAAATCCTTGACGATCCGCTCCAGGCCCTCCCCCCGTCTCGACGGGAAGAGGTACCCGCTCCGGGTGACCCGCGGCCGCTTCCCGCCGGCCTCGCGGGCCAGGACGCGCTCGAGGGCCACGGCGTAGAGGGCGTGCTGGATCATCCGGCCCCGGCCGAACTCGACCAGCTCCTCGTAGTCCGCGGGATTGCCGGTCTTATAGTCCAGGATCCGGTACGTGTCCGGGCCGAGCCGGTCGACCCGGTCGATGGACCCGGAGAGGCGGAAAGACCGGCCCCCGCCGAGCCCGATCTCCTCCTCGTCGATGGGCTTCTCGAACTCCAACGGCTCGCCTTTCTCGTCCCGCTTCTCCTCGGCGGACAGGAAGATCTCGACGGTCTCGAGGACGTCCCTCCGTTCGCTCTCGAAGATGGCCTCGGACGGCGGCGGGATCCTCTCTCTCCCCCGGGCCATGAGATCCTCGGCGATGGCCCGGCCCCGTTCCCCATGGCGCCTCGCGGAGACTTCCTCTCCTTTCCTGCGGACCTCGGTCATCAGCTCGCAAAGGATCTCGTGGACCAGGCTGCCGCGCTGGAGCGGATCGAGCCAGCGGGCCCGGTCGAAGGCGATCTCCTCGGGCGGACGGACCTTGAGGACGTGCCGGAGGAAGTAGGCGAAGGGACATCGCGCCAGGAGCTCGAGGCGCGTCGCCGACATGACCGCCGTCCGCCCGGCCAAAGGATCGACCTCGGCTCGGAGCGGGCCGAGGTCGACGATCCCTTCGAACGCGGTCAAGGCCCCCGCCGCCCGGGCGGACTCCGCGGCCAAGCCGGCGGCCAGGCCGGGAAAATTGGCGGCCACCGAGCCCGGGCCGTCGACCGCCGGATCGCGACGCGCCAGGCGGTCCAGCCACCAGTCCCGCTCGTCGAAGGCCCGCTCGGAACGGCCGGGGAGGAAGCCGGCCGCTTCGGCGAGCTCCCTGTCGAGGGCCGCGTAATCGAGGTCGGCGTCCCGGCGGGCGAGGCGGAAGGCCTGGAGGACGACGGAGGACGGGAACGACTCCCGCCCCTCGATGACGTTGTACGAGGGATAGCTTAGAACGATTCGCCCCCGGAGAGAGGCCAAGGCGGCGGCCAGCCCGTAGAGCTTCGAGCGGAGCGCGTCGGCCGATGTCGGCAAGGAATCCGAGAGGGCCGCCCGCTCCTCATCGAGGAGGATGGGGTCCTGCAGGCCCCGCCCGGGGAAGGTCGCCTCGTCAAGACCGACGACGAAGGTCAACGGACGTCCCGCGGCCGATCCCGACAGCGATCCGGAGACGTGAAGGGCCCCCGGAGCGGGAGGCGAGGCGCCGACCCGCAGGCCTGAGACCGAGGCCCGGACGAGCTCGAGAGCCTCTCTGAGAGGAAGGGGGCGAGGCCCGCTCTCCGCACCGATCTCCTCGAGGCGGGCGAGCAGGGCTCGGCGGGCCGCACGGTCCGGCTCCGGGCCGTCGCGGCCGAAGTCCTCCACGGCCTTGGCCAGGGCCCCGGAAAGCGAGCCGAGACCGACGGCGCCCGCGGCTTCAGGCCGGGGAAAGAGGGACAGCAGCCGTCCGATCGAGCCCGACAGCCGGTCGATCTCGGCGACGGCCGCGGCGAGCTCGGCCCGGCGGACATCGTCGAGCTCGTCCCCCTCCGCGTCACCCCGCCCCCCCCGCAGGGCCGACTCGGCCGCTTTCTGGTCCCTCAAGGCGGCGAGCCTGACGGAATAACGGTCCCGGCCCCAACCGATCAGCGCGTTCCGGAGATGCCGGAAGGCCGTCCGGGCCGGAACGGCACCCCCGGCCGGAGACGGCAGGACGAGGTCGCCGTTCTCGATGAGGCGGCCGAGCAGGGCGCTGGCGAAGTCGTTCCCCAGCCAGTCGACAAGGCCGAAAAAGAGCCGGCCGGGGGAGGTGAACGAGACCGGCAGCCCTTCGCCGAACGTCACCGGCAGCGCCGTTCGGGCCGCGAGGAGATAGAAGGCCGCCGCGTGGGGCGAGCCGGGGGGGGTGAGGACCTCCGCGTGGTCGAAGGGGATCTTCTCGTCGTAGAGGCGGCGCAGGATCTCGCGGCATTCGTTGGCCGGGCCCAGGGCCCGGAAGATCTCGATCCGGGTCCCGTCACGCTCCGGCGGAGCTTCGCGGGGCTCGAAGAGCCAGGAGAGGAGGCCGGGCTCGGGCCGGCCGGCTGCGGGCCAGAAGCGCCGCGGCCGCTCCAGGCCGAATACCGGGTCGCCGGGGACCAGGACGAGACGGTCCCCGGCGGCGGCCGCAAGGAAAGCCGACTCCACGCGGCTCGAGGGGGTGTCGGCTAGGACCAGCGTCCAGGCCGGGGCCAGGGGGGCCTTGGCCGCGGCCGCCGTGGCCGCGGAAAGAAGGGCGGGCCCGTCGAGGAGTCCCTGGGCGTCGAGGGCCCGTTCATAGCGGTCGGCCAGCTCGGCCAGCTCCTCCCCTTTCCGCCCGACGACAAAGCGCCCGGCCCGGATGTCGGCACCGGTCAGCCCATCGAGCCTCAGGTCACGGAGCGCCCTGTGGAAGGCGTGGACGAGACCCGAAGGAACGCCCGACCGGCCGAAATACGCGAGCTTCCCCTCGTCCTGAAGCTCCCGGGCGATGCGGTCCAGGAGGGCCAGCTCGGCCGCCGGGGTCATGGGCTTGGCGGCTGATCCCGGGCCGGCCCTTTCGAGGATCTCCCCGGCCAGAGTACGAAGGGTCACGAACCGAAGATGGGCCCAGGACCCCGCCTCCCGGGCCAGGGACTCGCCGAGCCGGCGCCCGGCGATGAAGGAAGGGACGACGAGGACCTTCTCGTCCAGGGGATGGGCGCGGCAGAGGTCCGCGAGGGACCGGAGGGTCGCGTTCATCGGCCCGCCGGCATCACGTAGACGATGATCCGATGGCTGCGGTCCCGCTCGCCGATCATGACCTCCTCGCGGGTGATGCGATCGTCCCATCCGGGGATCCGGTAGTCGTGGGACACGATGCGGGTCCCCGGGCGGAGCTCCTTCTCGAAGAGAGGCTTCAGGGTCTCGAGCGATTCGGGGAGCAGGTAAAGGGCAACGACCGTCGCCTCCCGGACGTGGGCCTTGGTGCCGTCCATTCGCACGAAACGGACCAGCCCGGCGACGCCTTCCTCCCGGGCCCTTTGCCGGGCCTCCTCGACGAGGCCTTCGTCGATCTCGATGCCCACGCCGCGGGCCCCGTATGTCCGGGCCGCGGCGATGACCAGCCGGCCGTCGCCGCATCCGATGTCGTAAACGACGTCCCCGCGGGCGACATCCGCCAGCTCCAGCATCCTGTCGACGACCGGCGGGGGGGTCGGGACGAACGGCGCCAGGTCGGCCGCGTCCGCCCGGCCGTGCGCTCCGGGGTAGACTTTGACGACGCCCTGGGCGTCGAAGCGGAACGAATAGGGCTTGCCCGGATAGAGCGTATAGGTCCCCTTCCTCGATCCGTTGTCGAACTCGATCTCGACCGGCCGGCCGGTCGAGATGCGGTCCACGTCCCCGTCCTCGAGCGTCCTTTCGACGGGCGCCCGCCGCCGGGGTCCGGGTCGGATGGTGTAGGCGATGTCCCTGCCCAGGACGTTGCGAAGGGTCGTGTCCGGCACGAAGGCCGCGCTTCCCGGCCCGCCCCCTTCGAGGATGATCCGGTCCTCGACGGCCCCCGGGGGCCTCATCAGAAAATAGGCGACGAGGGCCAGGGCCGCCAGCCCGGCCGCCTTCAAGATGAGGGAGGTCCGCTTCATGGTCCGTGGTCCGGAGGGGGCGGCCCGGATGGTCCCGCCGGCCCCCCGCCGGCCCCCAAATTAAAACAGGCCGGCGGTGATGTCAACCGAGGGACGGTTCAAAGGAGCGCGAGAAGAAGGGCCAGGACCGCGGCCAGGGCCACGACGATCTTCAACATGAGCTTCATTGTTCTTTCTCCCGCCCCTCGCGAAGCCGCCCCGTCCGCCGGACAGCCTCTTTGAGGACGAACTCCATCTGGGCGTTGACGCTGCGCAGCTCCTGGGCCGCCCACTTCTCCAGGGCATCATAGAGCGCGGCATCGAGCCGCAGAAGGAACCGCTTTTTCTCGGACACCGGTCCCCTTTCACCCGGAATAGAGAGTCCCTGTATTGATGATCGGCTGGGTTTCGGATTCCGAGACGAGGGCCACGAGAAGATTGTTGACCATGGCCGCTTTGCGCTCCTCGTCGAGCTTGACGACGCCCTGGGCTTCCAGGCTGTTCAGGGCCATCTCGACCATGCCGACCGCGCCGTCGACGATCTGACGCCGGGCGGCGATGATGGCCTCGGCCTGCTGGCGTCGGAGCATGGCTTGGGCGATCTCCGGCGCGTAGGCCAGGTGGGACAGCCGGGCCTCGACGACGTGCACGCCGGCGACTTCCAGACGCTCCTGGACCTGCTCCTTGAGCCGGTCCGCGATCTCCTCGAGATTGCCTCTCAAGGATTCTTTCTCCGCGTCGTGGGCGTCGTAGGGATAGTGGCTGGCGAGCTGGCGGATGGCCGTCTCGCTCTGGATGGCCACAAAGTTCTGGTAGCTCTCGACGTTGAACAGGGCTTTGGCCGAATCGACGACATGCCAGACGACGACGGCGGCGATCTCGATGGGATTGCCCAGCGCGTCGTTGACCTTGATGGTCTCGCTGTTGAGATTGACGATCCGCAGGGTGACCTTCTTCTTGACGGCGAACGGGTTGGTCCAGTGGAACCCGGGCGTCCTGGCGCTGCCGACGTACTTGCCGAGGAAGGTGAAGACCTTGGACTCGTTGGGGTGGATGAGGAAGAACCCGCCGAAGGTCATGAAGGCCAGGATCATGCCCACGACCGAGGCGATCATGGCCGGCGTCGATCCGGACCGGGTCGAGTGGGCGATGACATACCGGCCACAGAAGAAAAGGACCGCCAGGTCGATGAAGACCATGGCCCAGCCGTTGAGGCTGAAGACGCTTTTTTCCTTGATGTCTTTCATGGGCACCTCCGATGCTAGCAATATAATATTAATATGATATCATTTGTCAAGCACTATTTTCAGGAGAAAAGGGCCGGGAGCCCGCGCGATGATGAAGAAAAGAAAGGCTTTTCTACGCGGTCTTCAGGGGAAAGGCTGTCGTCCTCTCATGGCCGTCCGTTCCCCGGACATGGAGAAGAACCACGAAAAGCGGGACGACGTATAGGAGGCAAGCGCCCCTTTCTCCCCCCTAGGCGATGTCAGGCGAAGAGGTCGCCGGGCACGGCCCGCAGCCGGACGATGTCGCTGACCCGGGCGCGGAGATCGAAGCCCTTGGCGCAGACCGCCGCGCACGAAGCGCACGAGCCGCAGGGGTCGCCGGGGACTTCCAGGGAGCCGACCAGCTCATGGGCCGCCTGCAGGTTCCGGTAGCCGTAGGCGTACATGTAGCCCCGCATGAGGGACGGGATGGGCAGTCCGAGGACGCAGCCGCTTTCGCACTGCCCGCACTGCTGGCAGTAGAGGCCGGCGAGCCGGTCGCCCGCCTTGAGGTCCTCGATCTCCTGCGGCGTCATGGTCAGGTCCGACCAGACCGAAAGGTCCTCTTTGAGCTGGTCGAAGGTCGTGCAGCCCGGGATGGCCGTCGTCACGTTGGCATCGTTGAGGACCCATTTGAGGGCCGCCCGCATGTTGATCGGGTGCTGTTTCTCCTTGTCCCAATAGGCCCCCGCCTGGGTCTTCATGGCCACGACGCCCACGCCGGCCCCGGCCGCCTCGGCGACGGCTTTGCGGACCTCGTCCCGGTGGTCCTGGCGGAAGTTGTAGGCCGTCAGGACGACGTCGTAGACCTTGGCCTCCACGGCGGCCCGGATGACCTCGGGCTCGTTGCGGTGGGTGGACAGCCCGACGAACCGCGCCTTGCCGGACTTCTTGGCCCGCGTCAGGGCCTCGAGCATGGGCTCGGCCTGCGAGTCCCGCCTGTTCTCCAGGTTGTGGAGATAGAGGATGTCGACGTGATCGAGACCCAAGCGCTGGAGGCTGAGGTCGAACATGTCGAGGAAGGCCTTGATCTGCGTTTCGGCCGGCTGGTCCGCCAGGCCTCTCTGGCGGTTCGCTCCGGGGACCTTGGTGGCCAGGATGTACGAGTCGCGGGGGCGGCCCTTGATGACCTCGCCGATCATCTGCTCGTTGCGGCCCCGCTGATATCCGTGGGCCGTGTCCAGCATGACGACGCCGGAATCCAGGGCCTCGCGGACGAGATTGGGATTGTCGGAGTTCATGATGCCCATGCTGACGACCGGGATCTTGAGCCCGGTCCTCCCGAGGGTTCGGATGATGGGCTTCGCCTCGCTCCGGCCGGCCGCCGGCGCCGGTCCTCCGGCCGCGGCCAAGGAAGCGGCCTTGACCGCCGCCGGGGCCGTCCCGACCGCGGCCAGCCCGGCCAGTCCCTTCTTGATGAAGGACCGTCTTTCCATATGGCTCCCCGTCTTCGGCATGATCGTCTCCTTCCGTCGATTGTCCCTCCGCGTCCCGCCCAACGGGCCGGACCCGGAGGATTTTTGAGAAAGTCGATAGAAACGCTATCCATTCTATCGGAAGGACCGGGATTGTCAATCCGCGGCGGGCGCCAAATTGACTTTTACCGCCGGGGCGATATACTGGTTGCCGATGTCCCGCGATCCCGGGAAGCTCCTCATCCTCGCCGCCGGGGCGTGCCTCGCCCTGACGCTCGCCGCCGCCCATCAAGACGCCGGGGGCGGTGCCGGCGGATCCCTTCGGACCTTTTTCACGGTCCGGTCGGCGGCCGACGACGGGTCTCTTCCCTCCCAGCTGGCCGAGCAATTCGAACAGGACGAGGGGGGCCCGCTCCGGTCCGTGCCCATCGACATCGACGGCGACGGCCGCGACGAGAAGTTCGTCCTCAGCGGCTCCCTGTCCTTCTCCGGCGGCGCTCAATGGCTGGTCTATGATCCCCGCCTGGGGGTCACCCGGGGAGTGGTCATCGGGACCATCATCTTCGTCTCCCGCGAAACGCGGAACGGCTTCCCTGTCCTCGAGACCTACTGGAAGCAGGGCCGCAAGATGGCCGTTGTCTTCCGCTATGCCTTTTCCCGCGGCCGCTACCAGCGCATCGATTCCCGCTCGCTGACGGTCCAGGAGATCAGCCGGTATTTCGCCGCCAAGCCCCCGCTCGACCGCGACCTCGAGCTCGTCGAGATCAAGGGGCCCGATGAGGAGGCGCGCTGGAACCGTTGATCCTGGGCGGAAGCGGGCCGGCCGGAGGCCTTCCCTGCGCAAAGGCCCGGACCTTGAGGGTCATGGTCTGGCCCGTCATCCTCCTCCTGTCCTCCTGCGCCAGGCTCCACCCGCCTCCGGCCGCGCCGCCCGTTCCGGCGCCGCCGTCCCTGGCCGGGCTGACCGACGCCCAATGGCTCCGGGACCTGGACCATCTCCGCCGCAACGTCAACCGGGTCCATGAGCACCTGATGTACTCGCTCGGCCGGCACCAGGAGTTCGAGGACCGCGTCCGGCGTTTCCGGGAGGACCTGCCGTCGCTCGACGTCGACCAGCGCATAGCCCGGCTCCTGGGCGCGGTCGCCGCTCTGAACGATCCACATACCAGGCTCGCGTTCCGGCCGGCCCGGCGCTTCCCTCTGTCCTTTTTCTGGTTCAAGGAAGGCATCTTCGTCACGGCCGCCGGGCCCGGCTATGAGCGCCTGAAGGGCGTCGAACTCACGGGAGTCGGCGAGGCCTCTCTCGCATCCGCCGTCGCGCTCCTTTCGGACATCGTCCCCCATGAGAACGAATCGCGCCTCAAAGACCGGCTGCCCGCCCTCCTTCCCTTAGGGGAGATCCTCCGCGGCGTCGGGCTCGTCCCCGAGGCCGGCCGGACGTCGTTTTCCTTCCGGGACCTCGAGGGCCGGACGTTCGAGACCGAGGTCGAGTCCGGCCCATGGACGCCCGGGAGACCCGCGTGGGCCCGGCCGGCCCCGGGGCCCCTCCCTCTCTTTCTGTCCCGGATGGAGGAGTTCTACTGGTACGAACATCTGGAGGGATCCCGGACGGTCTATTTCCAGTACAACACCTGCCACGACAGGCCCGGCCGCCCCTTCCATGATTTCTCGGATGCGCTCCTTGAATTCATCCGTCGCCACGATGTCGGCCGGGTCATCATCGACCTTCGCCACAACGCCGGGGGCTATTCGCAGCTCCTGAGGCCGTTCATCCGCGGCCTGTCCCGGTTGCGCGTGATCGATCGTCCCGGCGGACTCTATGTCATCATCGGCCGCCGGACCTTCTCGGCCGCCGTCCTCAACGCCCTCGAGCTCCGGCGGACGACCGGGGCCGTCCTCGTCGGAGAGCCGACCGGCGGCAAACCCAGCCACTACGGGGACATCCGTTTCTTCGCTCTGCCCGAAAGCCGCCTGGTCGTCTCCTACCCCACCCAGTACATCTGGCAGGAGGGCGTTCTCGAGACCTCGCTCGTCCCGGACCACATCGTCGAGCCTTCGGTCCACGACTGGATGGCCGGCCGCGATCCCGTCCTCGAGGGCATCCTGCGGGGGGATTTCCAGGAACGACCGGTCCGCTGAGAATTTCCGACCCGGGCCTCCGTCTTCTCTTTATGGAAAGCAACCGATCCTTAAGGAGGTCCCGATGAAAACCAAGCTGAGCCCCGAGGAATTCGTCCGCCTGGCCGTCGCCAGCCTGCGGCTCGACAACTACAAGGGCATCCACTCGGTCTACAGCGGCTTCAACGACGCTTTCAAGAGCTACTTCGAGGGCGCCAATCCCATCGAGGCGACGGGGGAGCTGTCCCGGACGGGCAAGATCAGCCTGCGGCCGGTCAAGGGCGGGGTCATGATCTATCTCCCCGGCGAGGGCCCCGAGCTCAGCCGCGGCGACATGGCCCTCAAGAAAATGGGTTTGCTCGACAAGCCCCGGCCGGCCACCCCGGCCAGGTGACGGCCACCGTTTCTCATCGGGTCCCCGGGTCCGGCGTGCCGATGGAAGTCTCCCCCGAAGATCCCCCTCGGGGAGGGGGACCGGCACGGACGATCAGGTCCCGGGCCCGTCGGCGGCCGGCCGCTCCTCCTCCATGTACTGGATGTAGAGGTCGGTGAGGTCGGCGCCCTCGAGCTCCTTGGCCGTCTTCATCATCACCAGCCGGCCTTTGCGCATGAAGCCGACCCGGTCGGCGATGAGCTTGGCCCGGAAGATGTCGTGGGTCGACATGAACACGGACTTGCCCTGGTCGCGCATCTGGCGGAGGATCTCGAGGAACTCGCGCCCCGACTGGGGGTCGAGGCCGGAGGTCGGCTCGTCGAGCAGGATGTTGGCCGCGTCCTTGACCAGGGCGATGGCGATGCCCAGCTTCTGGCGCATGCCCTTGGAAAAGGCCTTGACGCGGCGGTCGAAGGCCTCCTTCTGGAGCCCGACCCGGTCCAGGACGGCGGCGTAGTCGGACTTGGCTAGGTCGCGCTTGCCGGCCAGCCGGCTGAAGTAGTCGAGGTTCTGGGCGGCCGTGAAGTTGCCGTAGAGCATGACGTTCTCGGAGACGAAGGAGACGTGCCGCTTGGCCCGCAGCGGGTCCTTGTGGACGTCGACGCCCTCGATGAGGGCCGTTCCCGACGTCGGCGGGATGAAGTCGAGGAACAGGTTGATGGTCGTCGTCTTGCCGGCCCCGTTGGCCCCGAACATACAGAAGATCTCGCCCGGCTCGACCTTGAGGCTGAGCGCGTCCAGGCCGAGCATCCCGTCCTCATAGCGTTTGGTCAGATCGATGGCTTCTAGCATGGCGGCTCTCCTCAGCGGACGTCGTAACGCAGGAACGAGGCGTAGGCCCCGACGAAGAAGATCAGGATCATAACGGCCATCAGGGCGAAGTCAGGGATGGTCCGGGCGAGCGACCGGGCCAGCCGCTCGGGCTCGAGCACGTGCTGGGGCATGTCGTCGATGGAGATGGCCGCCAGCTCCCCCGTCTGGAAGTTGATGCTCTCCCCCATCTTGGAATTGATCCATTTCGTATAGATGGGCTTGTAGGCCCGGACAGAGGCCAGGAACCGGTTGAACTCGTCGACCCCCGTGCGGGCCAGGGTCATCGAGCCGAAGGTCAGGGCCGAGGCCGGGGAGATCCGGGACAGGTTGACGGCCAGGGTCTGCTGGGCCCCCTTCTTCAATTGATAGTCGCGCTCGATGGCCGCGTTGTTGGCGTCGATGCGATCGGTCAGCTCCTGTTGATACGCTTCGAGATACTCACGGAACCGCTCCTGGAATCCCTGGGGGTCTTTGCTCGCGTCAGCCGAGTTCTGCTGGACCCATTCCCGGGCCGTCTTCTGCCCCTCGGCCTGGATCTGCTGGAGGAAGGCGTCCTTCCGGGCCGTGATCTCGTGGACCGAGGGGATGGGCCGGGCCTGCCCGGCGATGATGACCGCCAGCTTGGGAATGACCATGACGATGACCACCCAGGCGAACAGGAGCACCAGGAAGCTGGTCGACGACCGGCTGGTCCGGGCCGAGACGAACAGGCCCAGGCTGAAGAAGACCGAAAGATAGAGGAAGAACATCAGGAAGATGAGCAGGAGGCGGATCCAGGCCTCTCCGCCGAGCTGGATGTCGGGGGCGATCAGCAGGATGAGCAGGCTCAGGATGAGGGGAATGAGCAGGGGGATGAGCAGGCTGATGTAGCCGCCGATGGCCTTGCCGAGGATCAGGCGGTCCCGCGGCACGTCGTTCGACAGGGCCAGCTTGAGCGTCCCCCTCTCCTTTTCGCCGACGATGGCGTCGTAGGTGAAGAGGATGGCGAACAGGCTGAGGACGATCTTGACGATGAACATCAGGTCGAGCGGCCCGAAGACGGCGAAGACCGGATTGCTGCTGTATTTCGAGTCGACCAGATTGGGATCGGCCGCGATGTTGACCGGGGCCACGCGCCCCACGGCCTCTTCGACGCCGGTGACGACCGTCCCCAGGATCTGGGGCGGCTTGTTGATCTTGACGCCGATGCCGGCCAGGGAATTGTAGTTCGGCTGGCTCTCGAGGTTCTTCTTGTTGAGGGCCAGGGCCGCCGTGTACTCCTTGCGCTCCGCGCTGTAGTTCGTCACCCCGGTGTAAACGGAGACCAGGATGAGGATCGTGCAGAGCAGGAAGGTGAACACGAATTTCGGGCTGGTGATGTTGTCGAGTATCTCTTTGCGGATGATGTCTCTGAGCATGGGCCCCTCCTTCTTTCCTATACGTATCTGGCCGCCGCCGGTTCAGGAATTATCCGCCGTCCGGCCCGGCTCTTCAGGCGTCGCTTCCTCTGCGGCCGCCCGCCGCGGATCGAGGTGGAGGCCGAACCCGGCGAAGACCGGCTTGTCGCGGGCCTCGAGGACCCGGACGCGGACCTTCGAGGCGGTCACGGCCGGGAAGCGCAGCAGCCGTTTCCAGCCGACGGTCGTGCCCCGGTCGATCTCCCGCCAGCGCTCCCCGTCCCAGACGTCGAAGGCGAATGACTCCACCCGCTGCCCCCAGGAGAGGTCCTCCCGCAGCGCGGCGAGATTGAAGGTTCGGGGAGCCTTGAGCGTCCACTCGAACGTCTCCTGGGAGACATCCTTGTAGACGGAGGGCCGGACCGCTCCCTTCCTGGCCTTGCCCACATGCCGGGACGTGAGGTTGACCACCCGGGCCCCGGCGGCCAGGTCGACCGAAAAGGCCGCCCGCAGGGCATCCCCGAGCTCCCGGAGCCGTTGGGCGTCGGCCGCCGGGATGAGGCCCTGCTTGTCGGGCGGGACGTTGAGCAGGAGCTGGGCGTTCCTCCCCACCGAGGCGTAATAGATCTCGAGGAGGCGGTCGAGGGTTTTGACCCGGCCGTCCTCGGCCGCGTGGTGGAACCACCCGGGCCGGATGGACACGTCGACCTGGCCCGGATACCAGATCAGGCGGCCGCCCTTTCGGGCCACCTCGGCGATCCGATCACGCGACCCAAGGTCCTCGGCCTGGGCGTCGATGCCGGCGATGCCGCCGGGCCCGTTCTCGTCGGGCAGATCGTTCATCCGGACGACAGGGACGACGCTCCATTCGCTCTCTCGGGTGATCCCGGCCTCGTTGCCGATCCAGCGGACGTCGGGTCCGATGATCGAGATGACGGCCCCGGGCTGGAGCTCACGGATGAGGGCGTAGTAGCTCTTCCAGTCGTAGACCTGCCGCTTGCCGTTGGGCCCCTCGCCGCAGGCCCCGTCGAACCAGACCTCGCTGATCTCGCCGTAGCCCGTCAGAAGCTCGCGGAGCTGGTCGCGGAAATGCTCGTTGTAGCGCGGCGAGTCGCCGTAGCAGGGCTCGTGCCGGTCCCACGGGGAGAGATAGAACCCGAAGGAGAGTCCCGCCCGGCGGCAAGCCTCGGCGACCTCGCGGACGAGATCCCCGCGGCCGCCGCGCCACGGCGAGCTTTTGACCGAGTGCTCCGTGAACCGGCTCGGCCACAGGCAGAAGCCGTCGTGGTGCTTGGCCGTGAGAACGACCCCGCGCATGCCGGCGGCCTTGAAGGTCTCGACCCACTGGCCGGCGTCGAGGCCGGACGGATCGAACAGGGCCGGGTCCTCCTCCCCCGTCCCCCACTCACGGTCGGTGAAAGTGTTGATGCCGAAGTGGACGAAGGCCTGGAACTCCAGGGCCTGCCAGGCCAGCTGGCGCTCCGAAGGCCGGACCCGAGCGGCTTTGGCCGCCAGGGACGCCGGCGTGTCCCGGGGCGAGATGGTCACCTGGCTCGGGCCGCGCTCGGGGCGGGGCTCCGTTCCGGATCGGGGCCCGGCAAGAACGGAGGCCCCGAGGGCCAGGGCCAAGACGGCGGCCGCGATCCGGGAAGCTGGCCGGGGGGGCCGGCCTGGGCGCTTCGAACGGGCCGGGTGGGGCACGGCGGGCTCCTTTCGGCGGGGAGTATAACACATTTCGCACGAGGCGCGCCCGCCGGCCCGGGCGTTCCGCGGCCGAGGTTGACCGCCCCCCGGATCTGCGTTAAGCTCAGATAAAAAGTGAGGAGGCTCGCATGTCCGTCCGAAGTTCCCGGATCGCCACCGCCCCGGCCGCAGCGGTACTCGTCGTCCTCGCGGCCGCCCTGCTGGGGGCGACCGCCTCATGCCGGCAGGAAAAAGGGGCCGAGCCGGCGCCTGAGGTCGTCTCGCTTCTCGGCAAGCCCCTTTTCCGGACCCCCGCGACGGGCGAAGCCCTGGCCAAGCTCGAGGACGGTCTCCGCGAGGCCGAGGCCAAGGTCGAGGCCGCTCCCGCGGATCCCGAGGCCGTCATCCTCTACGGCCGGGCCTTGTCGGGGCTTTGGCGCTACCGCGACGCCATCGCGGCCTACTCGAAGGGCATCGCCGCGAACCCGGACCACGCCATGCTCTACCGGCACCGCGGCCACCGTTATATCTCGGTCCGCGAGTTCGACAAGGCCGTTGCCGACCTCTCCCGGGCCGCCGAGCTCAACGACCACGAGTTCGACATCTGGTACCATCTCGGGCTGGCCCATTACCTGCAGGGCGATTTCGGCAAGGCCGAGACGGCCTATCGCCGCTGCCGCGAGGTCTCGGAGGACGAAGGCTCGATCATCGCCGTCTCCAACTGGCTCACCCTGGCGCTGCTCCGCCAAGGCAAGAACGAGGAGGCCGCGGCCGTGCTCGAGGGCATCACCGAGGGCATGGACGCAGGCGAGAACGTCTCCTATTACAACCTTCTGCTGTTCGACAAGGGGCTGAAGACCGGGGCCGAGCTCGAAGCGGCGGCGGCCGCCTCGGACCTCGAGATGGCCACGACCGGCTACGGTTTGGCCGCCCGGTATCTCGCCCGCGGGGAGAACGACAAGGCCTTCGATCTGTTCCGCAGGATCGTCGACCTTCCCTACTGGCCGGCCTTCGGATACATCGCCGCCGAGGCCGAGCTTTTCCGGGCATCCGATCCAGGACGCTAGCCGGGAACGCGCTCAGACCTCCTCCTCTCCCTCGGGGCTGTCTTCCGTTCGGCTTCGCGACGGATATCCCCCGCCGCCTCACTCCGGACTTTATCGCCCGCGCAGGACTTGCGGGCAGGCGAAGGGCGGTGACGCAGCGGAGCGGGGGCCCCCCGCCCACGCGCAGCCGCCGACGCCGAGCTTTCCCGGGCATCCGATCCAGGACACTAGCCGGGAACGCGCTCAGTCCGCCTCCTCTCCCTCGGGGCCGTCCGTCGTGAGGCGGCGGAGGATGTCGCCGCGACGACCCCCGTAGCGGGGGGGGACCCGCCGCAGGCGGGGGGACCGCCGGGACTGGTCCCCGGGGGCCGGGGGGCTAGGGGCGATATCCTTCGCCAAGCCGAACCGAGGACGGCTCCGAGAGCCGGAGGCGGGTTAAGTCCTGGGCGGCTTGCCCAGCGCTTCATTCATGGCGCCGGTCCGGTAGCCGTCGAGGTCGATCGAGGCGAAGACGAACCCGGCTTCCTTGCAGAGGGCGCTGAGCTCGGCCCGCAGGTCCCAGGCCCGGTCCATCTCGGACCGGTCGAACTCCAGGCGGGCCGCGTCGCCGTGGACGCGGACGCGGAACAGGCGGAAGCCGAGGGCCCGGACCTTCTCCTCGGCGGCTCCCACGATCTTCAGCTTTTCTTCGGTGATCTTCTCCCCGTAAGGGAAGCGCGAGGCCAGGCAGGCGTAGGCCGGCTTGGCGGCCGTGGGCAGGCCCATGCGGGCCGACAGCCCGCGGATCTCGGCCTTGGTCAGGCCGGCTTCGCACAGGGGCGAACGGATGCCGAGCTCGGCGAGGGCTCTCCGGCCGGGCCGGTAATCGTCGAGGTCGTCGGCGTTGCTGCCGTCGCAGACGACGGCATAACCTTCCCGGCGGGCGATGGCCGCGATCTTGCCGAAAAGCTCAGACTTGCAGTGATAGCAGCGGTCGGGGGGATTGTCGGCGAAGCCCTCGATGGCCAGCTCCTCCGAGACGATGACCTCGTGGCGGCAGCCCAGGCTCCGGGCCAGCGCCTTGGCCTCCGCGAGCTCCGAGGCCGGGTAGGTCGATGACGCCGCCGTGACGAGGAGCACCTTTTCGCCGAGGGTGTCGCGGGCGACCTTGGCCAGGAAGGTGCTGTCCACGCCGCCCGAGAAGGCCACGACGGCGGACCCGAAGGACCGCAGCAGGACCTCGAGCTCCCGGAGTTTGTTTTCCAGCATCCTTTCCCCGGGCCGCGGACGGCCCTCCGGCCCTCGTCTAGTCCCGGCTCTCGCGCAGGCGGATGTAGATGGCCGCTCCGCCCCCTTCCTCTCCCCTGGACTGGACCTCGAACAGCGACTGCTGCTTCTTGATGAGCTGGGAGAGCTGCTTGAATCCGTAGGTCCGGGGGTCGAAGCCGGGGTCGAGCTGGCGGAGGTAGAAGCCGATCTCGCCGAGGTTGGCCCAGCCGTCCTCGTGGACGGCCATGTCGAAGGCCCCCTTGAGCAGCGGCACGGGATCGTACTTGGAGCTTCTGTCTTCCCGTTCCTCGGGCTCCTCCCGGGTCTCCTTGGCGCCGCCCTTGCGCGAGGCCGCGCCCCGGTCGCGCCGCCGCGAATCCTTCTCCCGGCCCCGGGGGACGAGGTTCTCGGTGTAGATGAAGATGTTGCACCCGTTGACGAAGGCCTTGGGCGTCGAGCGCTTGCCGATGCCCATGACGAAGAAGCCCATCTCCCGGATGCGGGTCGCCAGGCGCGTGTAGTCGCTGTCGCTCGAGACGATACAGAAGCCGTCGACGAGGTGGCCGTGGAGGATGTCCATGGCATCGATGATCATGGCGCTGTCGGTGGCGTTCTTGCCGATCGTGTAGCGGAACTGCTGGATGGGCTGGATGGCGCTGTCGTGGAGGGCGTTCTTCCAGCCCGACATGTTGACCGTCGTCCAGTCGCCGTAGATGCGGCGGATGGTCACCAGGCCGTGCTTCCCGGCCTCGGTCAGGATCTGGCCGATGAGCGAGGGCTGGGCGTTGTCCCCGTCGATGAGCAGGGCGATCTTCTTGGTTCTCTGTTCGATGAACGGTTCAGCCATCAAGGGTTCCTTTCCCCGGAGGTGTCTCAGGTCGCCTTCATACTACTCTTATTCGCCCGAAAAATCCACGGATCCCGTCCTCTCCCCCGAGGGAGCGCGGGCGGCGGCGCGGGCCCCTCAGGCCTCCTCAAGGACCTTCCAGCCCAGGGCCTCGGCCAGGGCGTACACCGGGGCCTTCAGGTCGCCGTAGATCGTCACCCGGTGCCAGCCCCACTGGTCCCACTCGGCGAACAGCTTCTCGATGTCGCCGGCCGGCTCGACCGCCATCTTGGTCCGGCAGGCCCGGTCGTCGTCGACGTTCTCGACGGCCCTCCCCTGATGGAAAAGGATGGTCTTGCGCTCGGGCGAGAACTCGAGGGTCGAGGTCATGACCCCGAGAGGCAGGAGCGAGCGGACCGAGGCCCCCTGGCGGTCCTCGGAGTGGGTCAGGATCTCGAAGGGATTGGGCGATCCGTCAGGCCCGAAGGCCCGGTTGGAGGCCACGCAATGGGCATAGATGATCCTCCGCGACGAGGTATCGATGACCGGATCGGAGATGTATCCCGGGCGGCCTTGGGTCAGGGCCGTCAAGGTCACCATGGTGGCCGTCGACCGGACGTCGCACTCGCAGGCGCCGGCGAGCCCCTCGTTGAGCAGTTCGTGGAACCCGAGACAGGGGTAGGCGTGGATGTGGCCGCCGTAGAAGCCGCCGAGGCAGTTGATGGTGATGGCGTTGGCCCCGTGCCGCTTAAGGACGGCCTTCTGCCCGAGATACATGGCGGCCGAGGTCTCCAGGGTGGCCCTGTCGACGCCCTCGATCCGGGCGGCCGTCCGCTCCCAGCGGTCGGCGACGGCCCGGGCCTCGTCCTTGTCGGCGGCGGCCCAGGCCTCGTTGACCTCGGCGAAGGGCACGTTGACGACCTCGATGCCCATCCCGTCCTTGACGGCCGGGGCCAATCCGGGCCAGTTGCCGCCGACGGCCAGGATCTTCGAGGCCCTCATCCGCTCGAGGCATTCGGCCGGGGCCAGGGTCGAGAGCTCGTCGGGGGCGGAGGCCAGTCCCCGGGGCGCCGGCGTTCGTTCCAGCCTGGAGCGGAGGACGGCGGCCGCGAAATCGGCCGCGGTCCCGCCCTTGGCGACGGCCTCGAAAGAGCGGGCGGCGTCGGCCAGATCGTCGACGTCCGAGGAGGCCACGAACCCGAAGTTCGGCGTGTGGCTCCTCAAAAGGCCCGCCGTATAGACGAGGAAGCCGCCGCTGCCGCCGTACTGAAAGTCGGCGTAGAGCGTCGGCTTGCCTGTTCCGACCGCCTCCTGGACGACCCGGTTCCAGCAGTTCAGCTGGACGACGAGGTAGCCGTCGACCGGCGCGGCCTCGTCCTGCTCGAGGATCTTGCGGGTGGACTCCGGCCCGTCGGCCATGGACGTCTGGAATTCGATGCCCGGCAGGCGGCCGCGGAGCTCGGACGTCAGGCGGTCCATGACCGGGCGGAAGTCGAAGCCGACGTTGGGCCAGTCCGGCCCCGGCTGGACCGGGGCGTGCAGGGCGTAGAGGATCCTGACGCGGGCCTTGGCCGGGCTCTTGCAGGCCGTGAACAGACCCGCCGGGGCCAGCACGCCCGCCGCGCCCGCGCATCCGGCGGCCAGGAATCTCCTTCGGGTCATGCCGTGTCGCGGACAGGGCACCGGCCGGGGACGCATGCTCATGGGATCCTCCTCCGTCTTCGCTGCCGGACCGGCAAACGCGCCCGCCCGGCCACGCTGATGCTAATTCAGGGGGAGACGCTCTGTCAAGGCCACCCCCCCCTCCGCATCGAGCCTGCCATTCCCGGGCCGTTTTGAGTTATAGTATCCCTTCGACGGGAAGGAAGGAGAGTCCGGATGAACGGCATGGCACGGCGGGCATTCATCGGCGGCGCGGCGGCGCTCGCGGGGGCCGGGCTGTTGCGGACGGCGGGGTGCCGGCCCGGGGGAGCCGGGGCCGGAGCGGACCGTCCCGATACCGGAAAAGCCCCGGCATTCCAGCTGGGGCTGGCTTCCTACACGCTCCGCGAGTTCGAGCTCGAAGAGATGATGGCCATGACCCGGAGGGTCGGCCTCGAGCGGGTCTGTCTCAAGGACGTCCACCTGCCGCTCGACAGCGCTCCCGACCGCATCCGGGCCGTCACCGGGACGCTCCACGAAGCGGGGCTGGTCCCCTACGGTTGCGGGGTCGTCTACATGAAGAGCGAGGCCGAGGTCCGGCGGGCCTTCGCCTACGCCGGGACGGCCGGCATGGAGCTCATCGTCGGGGTCCCCGGCCACGGCCTGCTCGGGCTCGTCGATGATCTGGTCCGGGAAACGGGCATCCGGCTGGCCGTCCACAACCACGGCCCCGGCGACCCGCTCTACCCGACGCCGCTGAGCGTTCTGGAACGGATCGCAGGCCTCGGCCCGGGGCTGGGGGTCTGCCTGGACGTCGGCCACTGCCAACGGGCCGGCGTCGATCCCGCGGAGGCCGCCGAAGCCTGCGGCCCCCGGCTTCTCGACGTCCACCTCAAGGACGTCACGGCCTCGGGGCCCGAGGGTGAGGCCGTCGAGGCCGGCCGGGGTGTCGTCGACCTGGCCCGCTTTCTGCGAACGCTGGCCCGGACGGGATTCCCGGGCACGGCCGCCTTCGAGTTCGAAAAGGACGGCCGTGACCCCCTGGCGGGGCTGGCCGAGTCGGTCGGCTACGTGCGCGGCCTGCTGGCCTGTTCGGCGGTTGACAACGGCAGGGAGGTTCAATAGGATGGTCGTCTCCGCCAGCCGGGAGAAGCCATGAAGCTCAATTTCTTTCCCAAAGAACACAAGTTCTTCGACCTCTTCCGCCGCGACGCCGCCAACCTCCGCCTCGGCATCCGGGCCTTCCAGGACCTCGTCGAGCACTATGAGGACATCGAGACCAAGTACCTGGCGATCAAGGAGATCGAGCACCAGGGCGACGTCATCACCCACGACATCTTCACCAAGCTCCGGGAGACCTTCATCACCCCGCTCGAGCGCGAGGACATCCACGACCTGGCCAGCGGCCTCGACGACGTCCTCGACTGCATCGAGGGCGTGGCCAGCCGGATGTGCTACTTCAAGGTCCCCGCGCCGACCCCCGAGGTCCGCCGGCTCGCCGACATCATCGGCCAGGCCGTCGAGCAGATCTTCGAGGCCGTCGACCACCTGGAGACCCTCGGCCACTGTCACGCGTTCTGCGAGAGGATCAACGTCCTCGAGTACGAGGCCGACGTCGTCTGTCGGGAGGCCATCGCCGACCTGTTCGAGAGGACCGAGCGCGTCGAGGAGATCAAGGACCTCATCAAGCTCAAGGAGATCTACACCCGGCTCGAGACCGCGGCCGACCGCTGCGAGGACGTCGCCAACGTCATCGAGAGCATCATCGTCAAGTCGACCTGACCGGCATGCCCGACACCGGCACTCTGTTCGTCGTCTTCATCATCTTCGTGGCCCTGGTCTTCGACTACACGAACGGCCTCAACGACGCGGCCAACTCGATCGCCACGATCGTCTCGACCCGGGTCCTGACCCCCCGCCAGGCCGTCGTCTGGGCGGCCTTCTTCAACTTCGCGGCCTTCCTGATCTTCGGCACGGCCGTGGCCCACACCATCGGCAAAGGGCTCATCGAAATCTCCGTGGTCACCCCGGCCGTCATCTTCGCCGGACTGCTGGGCGCCGTGACCTGGAACCTGACGGCCTGGTATCTTGGCCTGCCCATCAGCGCCTCCCACGCCCTCATCGGGGGCTACGCCGGGGCGGCCGTGGCCAAGGCCGGCTTCGGGGTCATCATCGCCTCGGGTTGGGCCAAGATCTTCCTGTTCATCTTCCTGGCACCCCTGCTCGGGATGGTCCTCGGCGTCGTCCTGATCTGGGCCGCGACCTGGATCGTGCACAAGAAGAACCCGGCCCAGATCAACCGGTGGGCGCGGCGCCTCCAGCTCGTGTCGGCCGCCCTCTACAGCCTGGGCCACGGCGGCAACGACGCCCAGAAGACCATGGGCATCATCGCCAGCCTGATCTTCTCGGCCGGCTGGATCGAGACCTTTCATGTCCCCCTCTGGGTCGTCCTCAGTGCCCACACCGCGATCGCCCTGGGGACCTTGTCCGGCGGCTGGCGGGTGGTCAAGACGATGGGACAGAAGATCACCAAGCTCCGGCCCATCGACGGCTTCAGCGCCGAGACGGCCAGCGCCGTCAGCATTTTCCTGGCCACCTACATGGGGGTCCCCGTCAGCACGACCCACGTCATCACCGGGGCCATCTCCGGGGTCGGGGCGGCCAAGAAGATGTCGTCGGTCCACTGGGGCGTGACCCTGCGCATCGTCTGGGCCTGGATCTTCACCATCCCCGGGTCCGCTTTGCTGGCCGGGCTGACCTATGCTGTCATCCACGCCCTCATCCAACGCTTCATCTGATCTGATCCGCGAACTTCTTAAGCCCCCGGGACATCCGTTTGACACGGCCCGCCGAATCGGATAGATTCACCGGCGAAAATGCCGCTGCTACGCTCTCTCGCCCTCGTTCTCGCGGGCTTGGCGGGCCTTGCGGGCCCGTCGACCGCCGCTCAGCCCGCCGGGCCGGGCGCTTTGGCGTCCGCGCTGCCCCCCGAAGGGTTGGACAAGGCGAGCGTTCTCGTCTTCCGCGATCAAAGATCCCTGGACGCCCACTACTTCCTGGCCGACGATTCCGTCCTGGGCCTGCGCGGAGACGCCGAGGCCGTGTTCGCCGAGTACCGGACCGGAGCGGGCCGGGCCCTCCTGCTCATGGCCGTTTACCGGTCGGGGGAAGAATCCCTGAGGGTGTTCGGGGATCTCGGGCGGCAGTTCTTCTCGGACGGGTTCGATCCGAAGGGGGGACGGCACGTCGAGCGCATCGAGACCGGCGACTACGCCGCCGCCGCCTTGAAGGGCAAGGCCCTCGTCGTCGTGCTCGAGGCCCCCGATCGGGCCAGCTGCGAGGACCTCCTCCGGCGCGCCGAGGCCGGGGCGGCCGGGCTCAGCGACGGCGCGGACGCGGGCCGCCGCGCGCCGCCGGCATGATGAGAGGGGTCTCTCCCGCCGTCACTTTTTCTTGGCCAGGGTCCCGTCGTCGCACGGCTCGTCGGCCTCGTAATTGCGGGCCATCTCGGGGTTGGGGGCGGTCGTGCAGAAAGGCAGGGGCTCCATCTCCTTGTGACAGCACAGCGGGGCGGGCTGGCCCTTCTCGAGCTTGACCTTCTTGCCGCATACCGAGCAGATGTATGTCACTTCGTCCATGAGGGCACTCCTCTCGTCAGATGATGGCGTGGATCATCATATCATCCCCGCCCGGCATCCATCAAGCCGCCCGGGCCGGGGACCTGTCCCGCGGGGCCCGCTCTCCCCCGGCCCCCCGGCGTGTTGACAGCCGCTCGGCAGTTACGATAGTGTCTTGTGACAGGAGCCTGCGATGAACCCTGAGGCCGGCCTGGTCCTCGGCAACTACCGCCTCGACGAGAAGCTCGGGGAGGGCGGCATGGGCGTCGTCTGGAAAGCCCGCGACCTCAAGCTCGACCGCGACGTGGCCATCAAGTTCCTCCCCGAAGGGCTGGCCCGCAGCCCCGAGCGCCGGGCCTTTTTCGAGCGCGAGGCCAAGGCCGTGGCCGCCCTGACCCATCCGTCCATCGTGACCATCCACGCCGTCGGCGAGGCCGAGGGGACCCTGTACTTCATCATGGAGCTCGTCAAGGGCCGGCCCCTCTCGAAGCTCATCACCCCCGGCGGCGTGACCCTCGAGCGCTTCCTCGAGGTCGCCGTGCCGCTGGCCGACGCCGTGGCCTCGGCCCACGACCGGGGCATCATCCACCGTGACCTCAAGCCGGGCAACGTCATGGTCGACGATAGCGGGGCCGTCAAGGTCCTGGACTTCGGCCTGGCCAGGCCCCTGCCTCCGCCCGGCCTCTCCAAGGCGTCGGACGAGGCCACGACGGCCACTCTCGACACGGAATTCGCCGGGACGGTCGTGTACATGTCCCCCGAACAACTGAGAAGCGAGCCGCTGGGCCACCGGTCGGATATCTTCTCGCTCGGGGTTCTGCTGTTCGAGTACGCGACCGGCCGGCTGCCCTTCCCGGCCCGGACCCGGGCCGGGATCGTCGCTTCCATCCTCAAGGACGAGCCCCGCTCGGCCGCCGAGCTCAATCCCCGCCTGCCCAGGCGCCTCGACCGCATCCTCCGCCACTGCCTCGAGCGGGAGCCCCGCTACCGGATGGCCTCGGCCCGCGACCTGCGGGACGAGCTGGAGCTTCTGGGCCGGGAGGGCGCGGAGGGCCGCGTCGCGGACATCCCGTCCATCGCCGTCCTGCCGTTCGCCGACATGAGCCGCGACAAGGACCAGGCTTACTTCTGCGAGGGGATCGCCGAGGAGATCATCAACGCCTTGTGCCGGGTCCAGGGCATCCGGGTGGCCTCCCGGACGAGCTCCTTCCGCTTCAGCAGCTCGGCCGTCGATCTCCGCGAGGCCGCCGCCCGGCTTCGCGTGGAAAGCATTCTCGAAGGCAGCGTCCGCAAGTCCGAGAACCGGCTGCGCATCACCGTCCAGCTCATCGACGCCTCCCACGGCTTCCATCTCTGGTCGGAGTCTTACGACCGCGAGTTCAGCGACATCTTCGCCATCCAGCAGGAGATCGCCCGCAACGTCGTCCGCGCCCTGCAGGTCACCCTCAGCCCCCAGGAGAAAGGGGCCTTGTCCGAGATCCCGACCCGCCATGTCCAAGCCTACGATTATTACCTGAAAGGACGGAGCTTCTATTACCGCTACGGGCGCCACGACATCGAGTTCGCCCTGCAGCTGTTCACCCGGGCCACCGAGCTCGATGCCGATTACGCCCTGGCCTACGCCGGGCGGGCCGACTGCTGGTCCTACATCTATCTTTATTCGGAGCGCAAGGACTCCGTCCGGCTCCAGGCCGAGACGGCCGGGCGCCGGGCCGTCGAGCTGGCCCCCGAGTCGGCCCAGGCCCAGGCCTCGCTCGGCGTGGCCTTGTCCCTCGGCGACAGCAAGGGAGAGGCCGAGGCCGCCTTCGAAAAGGCCGTCCGCCTCGATCCAAGCCTCTTCGAGGCCTGGTACTTCTACGCCCGGCACGTGTTCGCCAAAGGCGAGCTCGACCGGGCCGTGGAGCTGTATGAGGAGGCCATGCGGGTCCGTCCCGAGGATTTCTACTCGCCGCTCCTCGTCGGGCCCGTCCTGGACAAGCTCGGCCGCCATGACGAGGCGCGGGACCACCGCCGGCGGGGCATCGCCCTCGTCGAGCGGCACATCGACCTCCACCCCGACGACGCCCGGGCCTTGTACATGGGCGCCTGCGCCTTAATCGCCTTGGGCGAGAAGGACAAGGCCCTCGATTGGGCCCGCCGGGCCCGCAAGATCGATCCCGACGACCCCATGCTCCTCTATAACCTGGGATGCATCCACTCCCTTGCCGGCGATATCGAAGAAGCCATCGAGTGCCTGGAGAGGGCCGCCGGCGGCGGGCTCCTCCAGAAAGGATGGTACGAGCACGATGGCGATCTCGATCCCCTCCGCGGCCACCCCCGTTTCAAAGCGTTGCTCGAAGGGATGGGATAAGCAGGGGCATGACGCTCTACGTATCGGCCTCGGACCTGACCATGACCTTCGGCGCCTCCCTCGCCCCCATCGGCGATCGCGGCCGGAAGTCCGTGGCCGGGCCGCCGGTCCCGGCGGCCGCCGGCTTGGCGATATCGATGAGGCCGATCCGCAAAGGCCTCATCGAATAGGAGGGTCCCATGGCCATGTCCATTCCCCGAGGCCCGGCGCTGGCCGCCACCGGCGCGCTGGCCCTCTTTCTCGCCGCCTGCGGGGACCATCCGCCGGCCCCGCCGGATACCGCCGCCGTCGGGCCGGAGGACATGGGTCGGATGGTCCTGCCTGTCAACCAGGTCGTAACGCCTTCGGGCATACAGATCCCCCTTCCCGGCCTTCGGCCTCAGGCCCTGGCCCTGTCGCCCGATATGCGGCTTCTGGCCGTGACCGGCAAGACCCACGAGATCGTCGTCATCGATCCGAAGACCGGGGAGATCCGCCAGCGGGTCCCGCTGCCCGCCGAGGATCAGGACGTCCCTGCCCCGGAGGTGCCGTCGGCCCATGTCCTCGATCCCGACGAGAAGGGCCAGCTGAGCTACACCGGGCTCGTCTTCGGCCCCGCCGGCCGCCGGATCTACATGAGCAACGTCAACGGGAGCCTCAAGGTTTTCGCGGTGACCGAAGAAGGGACCGTTTCGCCCTCCCATTCGATCCCTCTGCCGCCGGCCGACGCGCCGCGGCGCGCCGCCGAGATACCCTCCGGGCTGGCCCTTTCTAAGGACGGCCGGCGGATCTACGTCTGCGGGAACCTCTCCAACCGGCTCCTCGAGCTCGACGCCTCGACGGGCGCGCTGCTCCGCACGTTCGATGTGGGGATCGCTCCCTTTGACGTCGTTCTCGCCGGCGACAAAGCCTATGTCAGCAACTGGGGCGGGCGACGCCCGGCACCCGGTGACCTGACCGGCCCCGCCGGCCGCGGGACCGAGGTCCGGGTCGACCCCGTCCGGCACATCGCCTGCGAGGGCTCGGTCAGCGTCATCAACCTTCTCACCGGACGCTTCGAGACGGACATCCTCACCCACCTCCACTCGTCCGCCCTGGCCTTGTCGCCCGACGGCCGCTATCTGGTCTGCGCCAACGCCGCCTCCGACAACCTCAGTGTCATCGACACCGAGTCGGACAGCGTCGTCGAGACCATCTGGGCCAAAAAGAGCCCGGCCGACCTCTTCGGGGCCTCGCCCAACGCCCTGGCATTCTCTCCCGACGGCCAGACGCTCTACGTCGCCAACGGCACCCAGAACGCGGTCGGCGTGGTCCGCTTCAGTCCCCGCAAGCGCCGGTCGTCGCTTGTCGGGCTCATCCCCGCAGGATGGTTCCCGGGGGCCTTGGCCTATCATCGCGGAACAGGAACGCTCTGCGTCGCCAATATCAAAGGGCTGCCTTCCGAAGCCCGCTCGTACGAGCCGACAGGCGCCCCGGGCTTCAACACCCACCACTACCACGGATCGGTTTCGCTCGTTCCCCTCCCCCGGAAAAAGGAGCTTAAAGCGCTATCGGCCGTCGTCTATGAAAACTACCGCCGGGAAAGGATCGCGGCGGCCCTGCGGAAGCCGCGCCCCGGCCAGCCTCCCCGTCCGGTCCCCGAGCGCATCGGCGAGCCGAGCGTCTTCAAGCACGTCGTCTACATCATCAAGGAGAACCGGACCTACGACCAGGTCCTCGGCGACGTCGAAGCCGGCAACGGCGATCCGGCCCTGTGCATCTTCGGCGAAAGGGTCACACCCAACCAGCACAAGATCGTCCGGGACTTCGTCCTTCTCGACAACACCTACTGCTGCGGTATCCTCAGCGCCGACGGCCACCAGTGGTCGACGACGGCCTTCGGGACCGACTACCTCGAACGGTCCTTCGCCGGCTGGCCCCGCAGTTACCCGGACGGCATGGGCCCGGACGAAGCCGACGCTCTGGCCTACGCGCCGACGGGCTTCGTTTGGGACAACGCCATCAGGAACGGCGTCTCGATCTGGAACTTCGGCGAGTTCATGATGCCCGCCTGCGGCTGGAAGGACCCGGCCCGCGAGGGACAACCCCAATGGCGGGACTACTGGGACGAATACGTCCACGGCCGGGGCGAGGTCATCATCGGGAGCACGCCGGCGATCCCGACGATCGAGCCCTTCTCACCGCAGGCGACGGTGGGCTGGATCATGGAGGTGCCCGACGTCTGGCGGGCCCGTTTCATCACCGACCAGATCGCCGCGTGGGAGAAGGAGGGGCGCATGCCCCAGCTCATCATTATCTGCCTGCCCGTCGACCACACCAGCGGCACCCGGGAGGGCTCCCCGACGCCGGAGGCCTGTGTCGCCGACAACGACCTCGCCTTCGGCCGCATCGTCGAGGCTTTCAGTCACAGCGCCTTCTGGAAGGAGACCGTCCTCTTCGGCATCGAGGACGACCCTCAGAACGGCTGGGACCATGTCAGCGGATACCGGACCACGGCCTATTGCGTCAGCCCCTATACGAAACGGGGGGCCGTCGTCAGCACCCAGTACAACACGACCAGCCTCCTGCGGACGATCGAACAGATCCTTGGGCTGCCGCCGATGAACCAGTTCGACGCCACGGCGGCGCCGATGTTCGATTGCTTCACGGGCGAGCCCGACCTGCGGCCGTACGAGGCCGTGCCCAACACGGTCCCGCTCGACACGATGAACCCGCCCAAGGACCGGATCGCCGACGCCCTGCTCCGCCGCCAGGCCGTCCAGTCGGCCCGCCTGAATTTCCGCCGGATCGACGCCTGTCCCGAGGACACCCTGAACCGCATCCTTTGGCACGCCGTCAAGGGATCGGCGACGCCCTACCCGGCCTGGGCCGTGACCCTGGCGCCCGACGACGATGACGACTGACCGACAGGAAAGGAGACGTTATGGGCACGCTCGAATGGCTTGATTGGATCATCATCCTCGGCTATTTTCTGATCATCCTGGGCCTGGCCTGGTGGGTCATCCGCCAGAGGCAGCAGACCTCGACCGATTACTTCTTGGCCGGACGGCACCTGGGCTGGCTCATCGTCGGGGCCTCCATCTTCGCCTCCAACATCGGTTCCGAGCACCTCGTCGGGCTGGCCGGATCGGGGGCCACCGACGGCGTGGCCATGGCCCACTACGAGCTGCACGCCTGGTGCCTGCTCGTGCTGGGCTGGGTCATGGTCCCGTTCTACATGCGGTCCAAGGTCTTCACCATGCCGGAGTTCCTCGAGAAGCGCTTCTCCCCGGCTTCGAGGACGGTCCTGTCGCTCATCTCCCTCGTGGCCTACGTGCTGACCAAGATCGCCGTCGGCATCTTCGCCGGCGGCATCGTCTTCAGCGTCCTGCTGCCCGAGCTCCGGTTCCTGGGGATGGACAGCTTCTGGATCGGGTCCATCCTGGTCATCGTCTTCACCGGCATCTACACCATCCTCGGGGGGCTCAAGGCGGTCGCCTACACCGAGGCTCTCCAGACGTTCGTGCTGATCATCGGCTCGGCGCTGGTGACCTATTTCGGCCTGAAGGCCCTCGGCGGCTGGGGGGAGCTGCGGTCCATCGCCGGCTCCGAGATGTTCAACCTCTGGAAGCCGCTCGTCCCGGCCGGGATCGAGGGCACCTGGGCCCCGGTCAAGGAGGCCGGCCGGATGGCCTGGTACTTCAACGACAACTACCCGTGGATCGGCATGCTCTTCTGCGCCCCGATCATCGGGCTTTGGTACTGGTGCACGGACCAGTACATCGTCCAGCGGGCCCTCGGGGCCCCCAACGAGCGGGAGGCCCGGCGGGGCTCCATCGCCGCGGCTTTCTTCAAGCTCCTGCCCGTCTTCATCTTCATCATCCCCGGCATGATCGCCTTCGCCCTGGCCAAGAGCGGCCAGAGCCCGGCCCTCCAGCAGGAGCTGTTCGGCGCGGGCGGCGAGCTCATCCGGGTCAACGCTCAGAAGGCCTTCCCCCTCCTCGTCACGACGGTCCTGCCCGTGGGGGTGCGGGGCATCGTCGTGGCCGGCCTCCTGGCCGCCCTCATGAGCTCGCTGGCCGGGGTCTTCAACGCCTCCTCGACCCTCTTCACCATGGACTTCTATTCGCGCATGAGGCCCAACGTCTCCCAAGCCCGCCTGGTCCAGATGGGGCGGCTGGCCACGACGGTCATGGTCCTCATCGGCCTGGCCTGGATCCCCGTCATCCGCGGGGGACGCGGGCTCTACGACTACCTCCAGGGCGTTCAGTCCTACCTCGCCCCGCCCATTTTCGTGGTCTTCTTCTTCGGCGTGTTCATGAAGCGGCTGAACGCCAAGGGGTGCCTGGCGGCCCTCGTCACGGGCTTCGCGCTGGGGCTGTTCCGCCTGGCCGTCGACACCCCGGTCAAGATGGTCGCCGGCTTCAGCTACGCCGAGGGCTCGTTCTTCTGGATCGTCAACAATATCTTCTTCCAGTACTACAGCCTCGTCATCTTCATCATCAGCATCCTGGTCATGATCGTCGTCAGCTATCTGACCGAGAAACCGGCCTATGAGAAGATCAGCGGTCTGACCTACGGCACGGTCACCGACGAGCACCGCAGGGAATCGCGCTCGAGCTGGAGGACCGGCGACGTCATCGCCTCGGCCATCGTCCTGGTCCTCATCGTGGCGGCCTATCTTTACTTCAGGGGCTAGGAGGGCTCTTGTCATCCTCCCCCGGGCCGGGCCGCCGGTTCCCGGTCTTGGCTCTGGCCTGCTGGGCCGCCGTTTCCTGGTCCCTCGCGCAGGACCGGTCAAAGGCCCCCCCGCCCGATTCCCGGCGCGTTGAGACGCTCGCCCCCGGCGTCGAGCGCCTGGAGGTCCGGCGCGGCGACTTCGAGGCCCCCGGGGCCGATCGTTGGACGATCAACGTCCTGGTCGTCGATCCCGGCAAGGCCCAGCTGGTCCTCGGGCGGGCCCAGGACGCGGGGGTCGGCACGGAAACGACGAGCTCCATGGCGGCCCGCCTCGGGGCCGCGGCCGGGATCAACGGCGGCTACTTCCGGACCTCGGGGCTCTACCGCGGCGAGCCGGCCGGCATCATGGCCGTGGCCGGACGGATCCTCAGCGAGCCGTCCCGCAGGCGCCCGGGCCTGGCCGTGTCCAACGCCGGCTCGAGGACCCGGCTGGCCGTCGTCGACATGGCCCTGCGGGCCGAGGTCGTCGCCGCCCGGGGCGCCGCCCGGAGGGCGGTCGCCGGCTTCAACCGCCCCCGCCTGACCGATGAGCTCATCGTCTTCACCCACGAGTTCCACCGGACGACGCTGACCGGCCCGGCCGGAGCCGAGGCCGTCTGCGCCCGGGGCCGTGTCCAGGCTCTGCATGATGCCACAGGCAGCGCCGAGATCCCGGCCGGCGGCTGGGTCGTCTCGGGCCACGGGACCTCGGCCGCCTGGATCCGCGAGCACCTGACAAAGGGCGTCCCGGTCGAGCTGCGGACCGAGGCCGTCCTCGGTCCGCAGCCGGACTTCAGCCCCGATTTCATCCTCGGCGGCGGCCCCCGCCTTCTCCGCGCCGGCCGGCCGGCCGTGGACTCCGACCCCGGCCGCTACGATCCCGGGTTCGCCGAGGCCCGGCACCCGCGGACGGCGGTCGGCCTCCGGCCCGACGGCCGCATCCTGCTCGTCACCGTGGACGGCCGGCGGCCGGGACGGAGCGTCGGCATGACCATCGCCGAGCTCACGGCGCTGCTCGCCGAGCTCGGCGCCGCCGAGGCCATCAACATGGACGGCGGAGGCTCGACGACCATGGTCGCCGGCGGCCGGATCGTCAACAGCCCTTCCGACCCGACGGGCGAGCGGCCCGTCGGCGACGCCCTCCTCGTCCTCCTGCGCTGAGCGGCCGTGAAGAATGCAGGCAGGCCTGTGCCCTTTGAACGTGTCCCTCTGCTCGTTCGTTAGGCGATCGAGACATCCTTGGATAGGCACGGTGAGACGGCTTTCCAGGTTGACGGGCGCGGACCGGGTTGGTATAGTCCGGTCTCATGCTCTTCCCATCCCGCGATGAGATCCGGATAAACAGAGGGGACATCCGCCGAAGGCCTGTGTCCCCGGTCCACTCCGGCTCTCGCACCCGCCTTGACCGAGGAGGTCCGATGAACAAAAGAATTCTTTCCTCGCTTCTCCGGCTCGTCCTGCTGGCGGCCGTCGTCCTGCCGCTCGCGGCGGGCGCCGGCGCCGCCGACGCCAAGAAGCCGCTGTCCTACGACGCCTACGACGGCTGGATGTCCATCCGCTCGACGCAGCTGTCGCGCGACGGGCAATGGCTGGTCTACGCCCTCGTCCCCCAGGACGGCGACGGCGAGCTCGTCGTCCGGAACATCGGGACGGGCAAGGAGCACCGTTCGCCGCGAGGGAACCAGCCGGTCGTGACCGTCGACGGCAAGTATGTCGTCTTCGCCATCGCCCCGCCCAAGGCCGAGGTCGACAAGGCCAAGAAAGAGAAGAAAAAACCGGAGGACCAGCCCAAGAGCGCCCTGGGGATCATGGACCTCGGGACCGGCGAGGTCGTCACCGTCGACCGGGTCAAGAGCTTCAAGGTCCCCGAGGAGTCCGGGGCTCACGTCGCCTACCTTCTCGAGCCGCCGCTCAAAAAGGCCGAAGCCAAGAAAGAGGACGCCGCAGAGGCGCCGGCGGCCAAACCCGGAGCGCGGCCCGAGACCAAGCCGGAAGCCAAGCCCGAAGGGGAGAAAGCGGAAGGGCCGAAGAAAGAAGAGAAGAAGAAGGAGCCCGGCACCGAGCTCGTCGTCCGCACGCTGGCCACGGGCCAAGAGGCCAGGATCGCCGAGGTCGCCGACTACGTCTGGAACGAGGCCGGATCGTGGCTGGCCTACGCCGTGTCCTCGAAGACCCCGGCCGACGACGGCGCCTTCGCCTGGGAAGCCGCCTCGGGGCGGACGGTCGCGCTGCTCAAGGGCCTCGGGAACTATAAGAACCTGACCTTCGACGAGAAAGGGACCCAGCTGGCCTTCACCAGCGACCGCGACGATTACGCCGCCAAGGCCTCGGCCTCCAAGCTCTATCATTGGACGCCGGCCGCGAAAGAGGCCGTCGAGATCGCCCCGGCCGCGGTCAAGGGCTTCCCGGCCGGCATGGCCGTCAGCGAGCACGGACGGCTCAGCTTTTCCGAGGACGGCGGGCGCCTGTTCTTCGGCATCGCCGCCGCTCCCGAGCCGGAGCCCGAGGACGCCCCGGAACCCATCAAGGTCGACATCTGGAGCTGGAAGGATCCCTATCTCCAGCCCATGCAGAGGGTCCGGGCCGACGATGACAGGAAGAGCACCTTCATGTGCGTCGTTCACCTCGGCCCCAAGGGCAAGACGTTCGCCCGGCTGGCCACCGAGGACGTCCCCCAGATCCGGCTTTCGGATGACGGCCGGCAGGCCCTGGGGATCTCGGACCTTCCCTATCGCCAGCTCATCTCCTGGGACCGGAGCTACTTCGATATCTATCTTATCGGGCTGGCCGACGGGGCCAAGAAAAAGGTCCTCGAGAAGAGCCCGTACATGACCGCCTTCTCCCCCGGCGGGAACTACCTTCTCCATTTCAACGACGAAGAGAAGCACTGGTACACGTACCGGATCTCCGACGGGAAATGGTCGAACATCACGGCCCGGATCGACGTCCCGCTGGTCGACGAGGCCCATGACACGCCGGACGAGCCGAGGCCCTACGGCAACGCCGGCTGGATCGAAGGCGACCAGGCCGTGCTCATCTATGACCGCTATGACATCTGGGAAGTCCGGCCCGACGGGTCCGCGGCCCGGATGATCACTCAAGGCCTCGGCCGGCGCGATCAGCTGGTCTTCAGGCGCTTGCGGCTCGACCCGGACGAAAAGGCCGTCCCGGCCAAAGCGGCGCTCCTCCTCAGCGTCACCGACGACCGGACCAAGGCCTCGGGCTTCTGGCGGCTGGGCAGGACCCCGGGGGCCACCCCGGACAAGCTCATCATGGCCGACAAGCTCCTCGGCAGCCTGCAGAAGGCCAAGAACGCCGAAACCTATGTCTTCACCCAGCAGCGGTTCGAGGAGTTCCCGGACCTGTGGACGAGCGACGGGACCTTCGCCGCGCCGCGCAAGGTCAGTGACGCCAATCCCCAGCAGGATCGGTACATCTGGGGCCGGTCCGAGCTCATCGACTACATCAACAGCGACGGCCTCACTCTGCCGGCCATCCTCATCAAGCCCGAGAACTTCGATCCGTCCCGCAAGTATCCCCTGATGGTCTACATCTACGAGACCCTGGCCGGTGGCCTGCACCGCTACGCGACCCCGGGGCCGGGGACGAGCATCAACATGGCCCGCTATGTCAGCAACGGCTACGTCATCCTTCAGCCCGACATCATCTATGACATCGGCTACCCGGGCCCGAGCGCCGTCAAGTGCGTCCTGCCGGCCGTCCAGAAGGTCCTCGACATGGGTTTCATCGATCGGGAACGGGTCGGCATCCAGGGCCACAGCTGGGGCGGCTATCAGATCTCCTACCTCATCACCCAGACCGACGTCTTCGCCGCCGTCCAGGCCGGAGCCTCGGTCGTCAACATGACCAGCGCCTACGGCGGCATCCGCTGGGGCTCCGGCATGTCCCGGGCCTTCCAGTACGAGAAGACCCAGAGCCGGATCGGGGCCCCCCTCTGGGACGGGTTCCTCCGGTTCATCGAGAACTCGCCCCTGTTCTGGGCCGACCGGATCGACACGCCCTACCTGACCATCCACAATGACGAGGACGACGCCGTGCCCTGGTATCAGGGCATCGAGTTCATCAGCGCCCTTCGCCGGCTCGGCAAGGAAGCCTACATGTTCAACTACAACGGCGAGAAGCACAGGCTCCGCCAGCGGGAGAACCAGAAGCACTGGACCGTCCACCAGGACGAGTTCTTCGACCACTTCCTGCTGGGCAAGCCCCGGCCGGAGTGGATGGACAAGGGCGTCCCGTATCTCGAGCGCGGCAAGCGCGATGTCCGGCCCCTGTTCAACAAGGCGGAGGAGAAAAAGGAGGAGAAATGACCTTCCGGCAGACGGCCGCCCTCTATTTCGTCACTCTGGCTGTGTTCTTCCTCGTCGACATGGTCTGGCTCGGGGTCGTGGCCAAGGGTTTCTACCGCAAGCACCTCGGCGAGCTGCTCGCGCCCAAGGTCAACTGGGCGGCGGCCATGATCTTCTACCTCCTGTTCATCGCCGGGTTGCTCGTCTTCGCCGTCCGGCCCGCCCTGATGCAGGGAGCGCCCCTTCGGGCCCTTTGGCTCGGCGCCTTCCTCGGGCTGATCGCCTACGCGACCTACGACCTGACCAACCTGGCGACGTTGAAGGATTGGCCCGTGCTGGTCACGGTCGTCGACCTCGCTTGGGGAACGGTGCTGGGGGGAGGTGTTTCGTTCATCAGCGCCTTCCTCGGACGGGCCCTCCTCAAGCTTTGAAGGCCCAGGCGATCAGCAGAGCGTGTCAGGAGGCCGGTCCATGAGCATCCCGATCTTTCAGGTCGACGCATTCACGGACGAACCGTTCAAGGGCAATCCGGCCGGGGTCTGCCTTATCCCCGGCCCGGCCCAGGACGCGTGGATGCAGAGCGTGGCCGCCGAGATGAACCTGGCCGAAACGGCCTTCCCTCTGGCGGAGGGCGACGGCTTCCGGCTGCGCTGGTTCACGCCCAAGGTCGAGGTCAAGCTCTGCGGACACGCCACCCTGGCCGCGGCCCATATCCTCTGGGAACAGGGCCTTCTCGCCCCGGACCGGGAGGCCCGCTTCAAGACCCTGAGCGGACGGCTCACGGCCCGCCGCGACGGTGACCTCATCGAGCTCGACTTCCCCGCCCGGCCTCCCCTTCCGGGCTCCCCGGACTGGGCCGAGGCCCTGGTCGGGGCCCTGGGCATCAGGCCGGTCCATATCGCCATGAGCGCGGAGGACGTCCTGTTCGAGGCCGCCGACGAGGAGGCCGTCCGCGCCGTCCAGCCCGACCCCGCCGCGCTCCGCGTCCTGCCCGCCCGCGGGGTCATCGTCACCAGCCGGTCCTCGGACGCGCGCTACGACTTCGTCTCCCGCTTCTTCGCCCCGGCCGTCGGCGTCGACGAGGACCCGGTCACCGGGTCGTCGCACACCGTGCTCGTGCCCTACTGGGCCGGGCGGCTGGGGCGGAAAACCTTCACGGCCTTCCAAGCCTCGGCCCGCGGCGGCGTCCTTCGCCTGCGTCTTGAAGGGGACAGGGTCCGGATCGCCGGCCGGGCCGTGACCGTCGTCCGGGGCGAGCTCCTGGCCTGAGCCCCGCCGGCGCGAGACCGCGCTCGAGGCGTCTCCGGCTCGGCGCGGAGGACGTTCCGCTCGATCGCAGGTTTGACTAATCTTCCCGCCTTCCTTATCATGATGCCGGATATGGAAAAGCCCGCGTTCCGCGACCGCCTCCTGCGCGGAGAGCGCCTGATCGGGACCCTCGTCAGCCTGCCCTCTCCGGAGCTGGCCGAGATCGCCTCGGAAGCCGGCTTCGACTGGCTGTTCATCGATCTGGAGCACGGCGCGATCGGAGCGGAGGACGCCCTGCGGCTCGTCCAGGCCGTCCGCCCGCCGTGCGCGCCCGTCATCCGCGTCCCCGAGAACTCCGAGATGTGGATCAAGAAGGCCCTCGACACCGGCGCGGCCGGGCTCATCTTCCCCCGGATCAACAGCGCCGAGGAGGCGGCCCGGGCCGTCCACTGGGGCAAGTATCCGCCCGAAGGAGGGCGGAGCGTCGGTTTCAGCCGGGCCGGCCGCTATGGCCTGCGCTTCCAGGAGCACGTGGAGAGCGCCAACGCCGAGACCGTCCTCATCGCCCAGATCGAGCACGTCGAGGCCGTCGCGGCGATCGAGGGCATTCTCGGAGTGACCGGCATCGACGCCGTCTTCGTCGGCCCCTACGACCTGTCGGCCAGCATGGGAAAGCCGGGCCGGATCCAGGACGAGGATGTCCGCAGGGCCGTCCGGACCGTCCGTGAAGCCTGCGCCGCGAGGAAGCTCCCGGCGGGGATCTTCGCCCAGGAGGTCCCGGGGGCCCGGCAGGCCCTCGACGAAGGTTACACCCTGGTCTGCGCGGGATTGGACATCGTCATCTATGCCCGTGCGGCCACGGAGTCCATCAGGGCCCTCAAGTCAAGAAATTCTTGACACTTACCAGCTTATCCCCTATATTTTGTGTGGCTCTCTATGGAGTCACTCAACTTGTGGTGTAGGAGTCCGTCCAACGGGGGAAGATCCGTTCCTCAGCGCCCAGGGCCCGGTGGTCCGCTGAGCAACCGGCGTTTCACCCCGGGGCGCCCGCGGGCGACTCATATCCTTCAAGGGCAACCGGCGGCTCGATGCTGAAAGAAGACGCGGACAAACACAGGACGGCGAACCTGCCCGTCGTCCTGATCGTCGACGACGACCTGTCGTTCCTCGACAAGGCCCAGCGGACCCTTCGCGAATCCTGCGCCGTCCGGACGTCGACCAGCGGGGTCGAAGCCATCCACCTCATCAAGACCCTGCCCGAGATCCACGTGCTCATCGTCAGCGAAGACCTGCCCCGGATGAAGGGCACCGAGTTCCTCCGCTTCCTCCACGAGATGTTCAAGGGCTCGGAGTCGATCATCAAGATCCTCCTGACCGACAGCGCCTCGAACGGATCGGTCATCGATCTGGCCAGCTACGGCCGCATCGACTGCTGCCTGGCCAAGCCGTCGGACCCGGCCGTCCTGCTCCGCAAGATCAACTATCTGCTGGCCCAAAAGTCCCGGGAGAAGAGGACCTCGATGCGCATCAGCCTCAACGGCTCCCAGGACGTGCGCATCGAGGCCGGCACGCTCGGCGACGCCCGGATCGTCAATCTCAGCGAGAACGGGATGTTCCTCAAGACCCTGTCGTTCTTCCCCGAGGGGGCCTCCCTGCCGCTGACGATCGCCCTTCCCGACGGCCGTCAGTACGCCGTGACCGGGAGGATCGTCCGCCAGGACGTCGACGAGGGCGGGGTCGGGGTCGAGTTCCAGGCCCTCGACGACGACAGCCGCCATTCCCTGCTCCAATTCCTGTCGGACTACGTCTCGATCCGGGACCTCGGCGACCTCAAGGTCCGCTACCCGTTCCTCAAGACCGAGGACATGGTCCTGTTCTCGGACTCGTTCAAGATCGAGTCGCTCCTGCGGCGCGCCCAGCAAACGGCCGTCGAGGTCGCCGCCGTCCCGGCCCGATCGGGACAGCCCGAGATCCTGGCCTTCGCCGAGATCACCCCTCCGTCGGCCTGCCTCCTCGCCGGCGAGAAGCTCAACGTCAAGTTCAAGACCTCCGACATCCTGTTCGTCTCCTTTCAGATCGGCTACGCGACCTATAATTTCGAGACCATGATCTCCCGCATCACGCCGGACGGTTCGAAGCTCGTCTGCCTCTACCCGAAGGTCATGTTCTACTCGGAAAAGCGGGCCGAGAAGAGGATCAGCCCGGCCGCCGACCTCAAGGTCGAGATCCCGCTGCCGGCCCCCTTCAACCGCACCATCCGGGGGCAGGTCACCGATATCAGCCCCGGGGGGGTCAGCTTCATCGCCGACGCGGGCGCTCCGGCCCTTCTCAAGGGGACGCCGCTCGAAAGCCTGTTTATTCTCGACGGCGAAAAGCCCCTTTGGGACGAGACCGGAGAGGTCCGCTACGTCTCTCGCGACGGGCTCGAGGGCGGCGAGCGGATGAAGTACGGGGTCCAGTTCGGCATCGGCCGGATGAGCATCCAGTCGGTGCACGCCCCGGCCCTCGATTTCGTGCGGCGGGGCGAGGACATCCCCGAGCGCCCCGTGAGCTGGGGACCGGCCGGCCTGGCCGGCGACCCGGCCCGGGCCTCTTATATGAAGCCCCAGGTCGTCCGCCTGGAGAACGCCCGCGGCGAGGAGATCGTCGGCCTTCTCAACTCCTCGCTGCCGCTCGACGAGAGCCCCGTGCCCGTGGTCATCGTCCCCCCCGCGTTCGGGAAAACGAAGGAGACGCTCTTCGGCCTGGCCCTGACCCTCTGCGAGAACTTCCGTCTTCTGGGCCGGCCCCTGGCCGTTCTCCGCTACGACGGCATCCACAAGAAGGGGGAGAGCCACAAGGCCCCGGAGGCCGCCGAGCCTCCCTACGAGATGCTGAACACGAATTTCACCCAGGGGGCCGAGGACATCGTCACCGTTCTTGACTGGCTGCGGGCCAATCCGAAGGTCAAGGCCGGCCGGGTCATCCTCCTGACCTTCTCGTTCTCGGCGCTCGAGGCCCGGATCGTCCTGCGCGACGAGGCCCATCGGCGCCGGATCGACTACTGGATCGCCTGCATGGGGACGCCCGAGTTCCGCGACCTGATGGTCCGGGTCAATTGCGGACTGGACTTTCTGGAGCACTATCAGCTGGGCATCAAGCTCGGCGTCATGCCCGTCCTCGGCAACCTCGTCAACGTCGACCCGTACGTCGCCGACGGGGTGGCCAACTCCGTGGCCACCCTCGAGCAGGCCCGCGAGGACATGCGCCATCTCGACCTGCCCATCACCTGGATCTACGGGCAGCACGACAGCTGGGTCAAGGACGAGTTCATCCGGGACGTCATGAGCGTCAAGGCCGACGCCCTGCGCGAGGTCATCTCCGTCCCCGTCGGCCACAACGCCCGGACGTCGAAAGAGGGCCTCCGCCTGTTCGGCACCATCACCGCCCTCATCCACCGGTTCCTCCACGGGGCGATGATCCAGCCCGTCCTGCCGTCGAAAAAAGACATGGAGGTCATGAGGCGGGCCGAGAAGGACCGGCTGCCGCCGCGCAAGCTCAGGAACCGCAAGGGCTACTGGAAGCACTACCTCGTCGGGGACGACAACGTCCTGGGGTACGACGTCATGGCCCTGTCGGACGACTACCAGCAGCTCATGCACGACCAGCTCCGGGCGCTGGATCTGCGACCGGGCGACCGGCTCCTCGACCTGGGAGGAGGGACGGGCAATTTCATCGAGCACCTCCTCATCAGCGGGCGCAGCCTCCCCGCCCACGTCACGGTCGCCGATCTCATCCCCGAGGCCATGCGCCAGGCCGCCCGGAAGCTGACCTCGCGCTTCGAGGCCCTGCGGGACCCCGAGCGCTTTTCGCTCCTCGGCCTGGACCTCGAGATGAGCGCCTTCCTGGCCGTCCGCCGCTTCCTCGACGGCGAGATCGGGACCTTCGAGGAGGTGGCCGACAGGATCGAGAATCTCAGCCTCGAGAGCGCCATCCGCATCCAGGAGGACTACTCCCCCCGCCTCCACCGGATCCTCCGTGGCGAAATGATGACGCCGGCCCTCGACGACTGGCTGCGGACCCGTTTCGATCTCCACGAGTACAGGATCATCGTCGACTTCAACCAGGCCGCGCGATACGTCCGGGGGCTGATGCCGGGTCGGCCGGAGTTCCGCAGGCTCGTCCTGCCCGGCTCCCTGGAGGGGACCCTCCATCTGCCTCTCAAGCCGGGGTGGTATAATAAGATCCTCATGAGCCTGGTCCTCTCCTACATCTTCAATCCCGCCGAGACCCTGGCCGAGGTCCACCGGATCATCAGGCCGGGCGGCCTCCTCGTCCTGTCGAGCATGCGCCCGGACACGGACGCCTCCGGTCCTTTCACCCGCCTCCTCGAGAAGATCGAGGCCATGCCGCCCGAGGACATCCCGGCCCACTGGCCCAAGCCGCTCCTTCTCGAGTCCCTCCGGGCCTTCCTCAACGACGCCCAGGAGCTGGTCGATCTCGAGGAGGCCGGAACGTTCGACTTCTTCGATCCGGAGAAGCTCGAGGGATTGCTCGAGGAAGCGGGATGGGAGATCCTCCAGGCCATCCCGACCTACGGGGAACCGCCCCAGGGATACGTCTACGTCACCCGAGCGAGGAAGACCAATGTCAACGCGTGACATGAGTTTCGAGGACAAGCTGAACCAGGAATACGACCTGAGGGGCCGGACCCGTCTGGCGGCCGTCCTCAGCATCTTCCTCTTCCTGGGGTTCCTGGCCCTTGATGCCGTCTACACGCCCCAGCACCTCAAGACGTTCCTCATCGTCCGTCTGGCGGTCGTCGCCGTCGTCGGGCTCCTCATCATCCTCATCGACCGGACCCAGTCCATGCGGGGCGTCATGAGACTGGCCTTCGTCCTGGCGTTCGTGGACGCCTTGGGCATCGCCGTCATGGTCCAGATCCTCGGCGGGTTCTTCACGAGCTATTACCAGGGAATGAACATCATCGTCATGGGCATGATGGTCCTCATCCCCCTGGCCTTCCGGGAGACCGTCCTTCTCTATGTCTCCATCTGGGTGATGTATGTCGGCCCCAGCCTTGTCCAGTTCCTAAGGGGCCAGGATCCCATCATCGTCGACGGCGCCGCGGTCCCGCTCTGGCGCCTGATGACGAACAACATCATCTTCCTGACGGCCATCCTGATCGTCGGCGCCTTCGGGTCCTACATCATGGACAGCATCCGGCGCCGCGAGCTCCGCACCCGGCTCCAGCTCGAGGAGATGACCGCCCAGCTTCAGGAGTCCAACGAGAAGCTCAAGAGCCTGGACGAGCTCAAGACCCAGTTCTTCGCCAACGTCAACCACGAGCTGCGAACGCCCCTGACGCTGATGCTGGCCCCCCTCAAGAGCATTCTCGACGGCCGGATGGGGCGTCTGTCGACCACCCTCAAGGATTCCCTGGAGACCATGCAGCGCAACGGCTACAAGCTGCTCAAGCTCATCAACACCCTCCTCGATCTCAGCAAGCTCGAGGAAGGCAAGATGCGCCTCAAGCCCCGAACGCTCAACTTCGTCGATTTCGTGACCCCCCTGCTGGCCTCCGTCAAGCCTCTGGCCGACCAGAAGAAGATCCGCCTCTATTTCCAGCATCCGCCCCACCCCGTCGACCTGTCCATCGACCCCGACCAGTTCGAGAAGGTCGTTTTCAATCTCCTGTCCAACGCCCTCAAGTTCACCCCCAACAACGGCAAGATCACCCTCTACGTCGAGGACCGGGACAACGGCGTGGCGCTGACCGTCGAGGACACCGGCGTCGGCATCCCGCCCGACATGCTCGAATCGATCTTCGACCGTTTCTCCCAGGTCGACGGCTCGAAGTCGCGGGCCCAGGAGGGCACCGGGATCGGATTGGCCCTGGCCCGGGAGATCGTCAGCCTCCACCGGGGCTCCATCCGGGCGGAGAGCGCGCTCGGCAAGGGCTCGCGGTTCATCGTCGAGCTCAAGAAGGGCGAGGACCACTTCCCGCCCGACATCCTCGACCGCCGGGTCGAGGACCAGCCGGTGGCCCCGAGGAGACGCGAAACGGACGTCGCCGAGCCCCGGCCCGAGGACATCGTCGCCGATTACCGCCGCCTCCAGCTCGTCGACCTGGAGAAGGTCGACGTCGAGGGCGGCCGGGTGTCCCAGTCCAAGGTCCACGACGCCCTCGTCCTCTGCATCGACGACAATCCCGAGGTCCTCAAGCTCATGAAAATGCTCCTCAGCGACGAGTTCGACCTCGAGCTGACCGACTCGGCCGAGAAGGGCCTGGTCCTCCTCCGGGAGAAGAACCCCGACATCGTTCTTTGCGACGTCATGATGCCGGGCATGGACGGCCACGCCTTCTCCAAGGCCGTCAAGTCGGACGAGGCCCTCAAGCACGTCCCCATCCTCCTGGTCACGGCCCGGACCGGGGCCGAGATGCTGGCCGAGGGCATCCAGGCCGGGGCCGATGATTACATCTCCAAGCCTTTCGATTCGGTCGAGCTCAAAGCCCGCATCCGGGCCCTCCTGCGCATGCGCCAGGTCGAGTCGGAGCTGGCCCTGCTCAACCGCAACCTCAAGATGAGGACCTCGGACCTCGTCGATCAGCAGCGCTCCCTGTTCCTGTCCACGGTCAAATCCCTGGTCACGGCCATCGACGCCAAGGACGAGTACACCCGCCACCACTCGACCCGGGTCACGGAGTTCACCCTGAAGATCGCCAAGAAGATGGGTTTCAGCGAGAAAGAGCTCGGCGACCTCGAATTGGCCGCCCTCCTTCACGACATCGGCAAGATCGCCGTCCCCGAGCAGATCCTCAACAAGCCCGGCCGGCTGACCGACGCCGAGTTCAAGCTGGTCAAGGAGCACCCGTCCCGCGGCGAGTCCATCCTCGAGCCGGTCATCGAGCTCAAGGACATCCGCAAGATCGTCCGGGCCCACCACGAGCAGTACAACGGCAGCGGCTACCCGGACGCCCTCAAGGGCCGGGAGATCCCCCTGGGGGCCCGGATCATGGCCATCGCCGACACCTATGATTCGATCACCTCGGAAAGGCCCTACCGCAAGGCCGCTTCGCATCGCTTCGCGGTCAAGGAGATCATCCGCTGCTCGGGGACCCAGTTCGACCCCGAGGTCGTCGAGCACTTCCTCGAGATCGCTTCCGAGTTCGCCGCCGAGCTGGCCCAGGAAGGGGCCGCGAGAGAGGCGTGAGCGCCTACGTCCTGATCCTTTTCGTCGGCACCCTGGTCTCCGGCGCCGTGGCCCTCATCGCTTGGCAGCGCCCGGCCGCCGGGACGGGACGGTCCCTTGCTCTCCTCATGGCGGCCGTGTTCGTCTGGTCCTTAACGGCGACCCTTCAGGCCGCGGCCTACGGCATGGAGGCCCAGATCCTGTTCTCCAAGCTCCAGTACCTCGGCATCGTCTCGACCCCCGTGCTCATGTTCCTGTTCGCCTTGGAGTTCTCCCGGACCGGGCACCGCTTCAGGATCGGCGCGCGGGTCGCCCTCTGGATCGTCCCCGTAACGACGATCGTCCTGGTCGCCACCAACGAGTCCCACCGCCTGATATGGTCAAAGCTCTCATGGGTGCAGGCGGCCGGGGGGCATGTGCTCACTTACGAGTTCGGCGGCTTTTTCTGGGTCCATGCCGGCTACTCCTATCTCCTTCTGTTGGCGGCCAGCCTTTTGATCGCCAGGTCCTTCGTCCGTTCCAAGGATATCCATCGTCAGCAGGCGTTAACCCTCCTCCTGGCCATGCCCTGGCCCTGGGCCGCCAATCTGCTGTTCATCTCGGGCCAGAACGGGCCCTTCGCGGGCCAGGATTACACGCCCTTCGGTTTCGTGATCACCGGGAGCTTCCTCCTGTGGGGCATCTTCCGGTTCCAGCTCGTCGACCTCCTCCCGGTGGCCCGCCGGAAAGTCATCGAGAGCATGGGCGAATCCCTGATCGTGCTCGACGAGGCGGGGCGGATCGCCGCTATGAACCCGGCCGCCCGCCGGTTGATGGCCTCCGTCGGGGGACCCGGCGAGGCCGTCAAGGACGCCGATATCGCCGGGCGGCCGGCCGCCGAGGTCTTCGCCGCCTGGCCCGAGATGGTCGGGGCGATCGCTTCCCCGAGCAAGGGGGCGGCCGAGATCTCGTGGCGGCATGAGGGGCGGCCCGTCCAAACGTTCAGCATGCACCTCTCGCCTCTCGCCGGAGAGTCCCAGCGGATCAAGGGCTGGGTCGCGGTGCTCTACGACATCAGCCGGGTCAAGGAGGCCGAGGCCAAGGCCGTCGAGGCCCGTCGGGTCGCCGAAGCCCTCCAGCGGACAGGCGTGTCCCTCAGCCAGACGCTCGATCCCAAGGAAATGTCCGGCCTCGTCCTGGAGCTCTTGGAGCAGGTCATCCCGTTCGACGTCGGCGCCTTCCTCAGCGTCCAGGGCGGCGAGATGCGGCTGGACGGCCTGCGGGGACTGCCTGAGCCCCGGGATCTCATCGGGCGCTCGTTCCCCCTCGCGGGCTGCCGCCTGTGCAACAGCGCCGTGCTCCGGAAGAGGCCCCTGATCGGGGCCGTCACCGGTCCCGACGATATCCTTCTTCCTATGCCGCAGGGGACCACCGTCCGCTCCTACCTCGGCATCCCCCTCGTTTTCCAGGATCGCATCCAGGGCCTTCTCGCCCTCTACGCCTTCCGCCCGCACGGTTTCGCGGAGCGCGACGCCCAGGCCGCCGAGCCGTTCGCCAACCAGGTCGCCATCTCGCTCGAGAACTCGCGGCTGTTCGAGGAGATGAGCCGGCTGGCGATCACCGACAACCTGACCGGCCTCCTCAACCGCCGGGCCTTCACCGAAGCGGCCCAGAAGGAGTTCGAGCGGGCCCGCCGCTACCGCCGGCCGTTGTCGCTCGTCCTTTTCGACATCGACCACTTCAAGGGCGTCAACGACAGCCATGGCCATCTCGTCGGGGACCAGGTCCTTCGGGTCCTGGCCGACACCGTCGGCCGGACGACCCGGGCCACGGACCTCGTCTGCCGCTGGGGGGGAGAGGAGTTCCTCATCCTCATGCCGGAGCAGGGGCGGGACCAGAGCTTGGCGACGGCCGAGCGCCTGCGGCAGGACGTCTCGAACATGGTCGTCGTCACGGCGGCCGGGAGCCTCTCTCTGACCATCAGTCTGGGAGTGGCCAGCCTGAGGCGCCAAGAGGACGAGACCCTGGAGACCCTCATCAACCGGGCCGACACGGCCATGTACGAGGCCAAGGCCGCCGGCCGGAACGCGGTCCGCGGCTGATCAGCCGACCTTGCGGGCCTCCTGCTTGAAGTCCTGTTGCCATAGCGTCAGGCCCGTCACGTCGCCCTTCTCGTCGGTGTGGAACTGGATGCGGATGTAGGGATCGACGGAGAAGAAGAACGTCTGGCTCTCGACAAAGAACTTGGTCGGCGCCTGGCCCGTCGGGCGGATGATGAGGTAGTAGTCCTCGAACGTGACATCCAGGGCGTACTCCGGGGTCACCTCGTAGCGGCCGACATAGCCGGGGTAGATCGAGGGATCGAGCCGGTAGAGGGTCTTTTCCTCGGGCTTGAAGTCCGGCCACCCGTAGGTCTCCGACACCGACCTCAGGACCTCTTCGGCGAGAAGGAGGCCGTTGTCGCTGTTGGCCATGACCACGGCTCCTTGCCCCCGGTAGGGGTAGACGTCCAGCGTGCAGGCGAAACCCGCCGTCCGCCCCCTCAGGTGGAACCGCACGTCCTGTCCCGAACCCGCGAAGGCCAGCCCGAAGCTCCGAGGGCCCGATTGGGGCGTCAGTATGGACCTGGCCGCGTCCGGGGGAAGAAGGCGTCCGCCCGTGCCCATGGCCGAGCGCAGGATGTCCGCCAGCAATGACATGAGTTCGTCCGGCGACGTCCACAGGCCCGCGGCGGCCGAAGCCGGGTAAACCTGGGAGCCGCCGGGCACCGGGCGGCCGTCCCGCTCATGCCCGTCGGCGGCCCTTGAGGGCGGCCCCTCCGACGAGGGGCCCTCATAAGCGCTGCGGGCCATGCCCAGCGGGCCGAACACGAGGTCCGCGGCGAGCTCCGGGAAGGGCTTCCCGGTCACGTCCTCGAGGAGCCGCTGAACGACGGCGAAGCCTGCCTCCGACGGGCGGGCGGCGGCCTGTCCCGGTACGGCGTCGGACTCGACGCGGACCCGAGCGCCGGGAGCCCGGCCTGCGAGAAGCTCCAAGAGGGATGGGGGACGGGAGTCCCTGGCGAAGCCCGTCAGGGGCCCCTCCGGGAAACCCGCGGTGTGCGCCAGCAGACGCCGTAGGGTCACGGGGGCCTGCTTCGTGAATTCGTTCGACGGCACCTTCCATCCGGCGAGTCGGGCGTTGACATCCTCGTCGAGGTCCAGGCGCCCCCCGGCGACCAACGCCAGGGCCGCCGCCACGGTGGGGAGCTGGCTGAGGGCCCCGGCCTGAAAGAGCGTCCCATCCGCGGCCGGCTCGAGGGTCTGGGCGCTCAAGACGCCATAGGTCCTGACCCATTCGAGCTCGTGCCTGTCCATGACGGCGATGGCGACGGCCGGGACCCTGTAGAAGGGCATGCGGGCCGAAAGGGACAGCTTCTCCGGCGTCTGTCCCTTGAGGACGACGGCCCGCAGGAGGCCTTTCTCGACCTGCTTGATCCGCTTGCGCGTCAGGGACTCCTGGGTCTCGCACCCGGCCAGGAAGAGGACGGCCATCACCGCGGCCATGGTCGCTTTTCGGCTCATGGGGACATTGTAGAGATAACTATGCCCATTCACAAGCCTCCTTCAAAGCTGCCGAGGAGGACCATCTGCTTGGAGGGGGAATGCGCTCCCTGCCTCCCCTTCTCGAACGCTGCGGCGTTCTGCGACCAGGAGGAGATATCCCCGGGAGGCGAAGAGGATCACCGCGCGGACGGTGACGACACCCCGAGTCCAGTCTTGACGGGGCGCGCCCTTTGCTATAAAACCAGTGCTTCGGAGGTCGTCATGGCTCACATCGAACCCTTCCGGGGCGTCCGGCCCCGCAAAGACATCGCCCATCTCGTCGCCGCTCCGCCCTACGACGTTCTCAGCTCGGAGGAGGCCCGGGAGATGGCCGCGGGCAATCCCCATTCCTTCCTGCACGTCGGCAAGCCGGAGATCGATCTGCCGCCTGGGACGGACCTTTACTCGGACGCCGTCTACGCCAAGGGGCGGGAGAATTTCCTCCGGCTCCTCGCCGACGGGGTCATGGCCCAGGACGCGACGGCGAATTTCTACGTCTACAAACAGGTCTGGGGGGACCACGTCCAGGTCGGCCTGGTCGCCGGCGCCTCCTGCCAGGATTATCTCGACGACGTCATCAAGAAGCACGAGCTCACACGGCCCGACAAAGAGAACGACCGCATGCGCCACATCGAGACGCTGGGCGCCCAGACCGGGCCGGTCTTCCTGACCTACAAGAGAAGCGACGCCGTCGATGCCCTTGTCGCCCGGGCCATGGCAAAGGGCCCCGAATACGACTTCGAGACCGGCGACGGCGTCCGTCACGTCTTCTTCGTCGTCGACGATCCCGCCCTGGTCGGCGACATCAAGGACGCCTTCGCCGCCCTCCCCTGCCTTTATGTCGCCGACGGCCACCACCGCTCGGCGGCCGCGACGCGCATCAAGCAGAAGCGCGACAAAGAGCGCCCGGGGCGGACCGGCCGCGAGGACGACAACTTCTTCCTGACCGTCATCTTCCCCCACAACCAGATGAAGATCCTGGCCTACAACCGGGTCGTCAAGGACCTCCACGGCCTCGATCCCGAGGCCTTCCTGAAGCGGATCACCGAGAAGTTCGAGGTCCGCGACGAGGACCGCGCCGTCCCGGCCAAGAGCAAGGAGTTCTGCATGTTCCTCGACGGCCGCTGGCGCGTCCTCGAGGCCCGGCCCGGGACCTACGACCCCGCCGACCCGATCGGCTCGCTGGACGTCTCCATCCTCCAGACGAACCTCCTGGCGCCGGTCCTCGGCATCGCCGACCCGCGGACCGACAGGAGGATCGATTTCGTCGGAGGCATCCGCGGCACCGGAGAGCTCGAGAAGCGGATCCGCGGAGGGGCGTTCAAGGTCGCCTTCTCGTTCTTCCCGACGACCATCGAGCAGCTGTTCGCCGTGGCCGACGCCGGCAAGGTCATGCCGCCGAAATCGACCTGGTTCGAGCCCAAGCTCAAGGACGGCCTGGCCGTCCACATGATCGGCGGATGAACGGCGCCGCGATCCGGGGGGGCGCCGGGAAGGCCGCGAAACGCGCCCGCCGGCCCGTCCCCGCGGGGACCCTCGAGGCCGTCCGCCGCGAGGCCCGGGCCTTTTTCACGGGCGCCCGGGGCAGCCACGACTGGGACCACACCGAGCGCGTCCTCCATCTCTGTCTGAGGATCGGCAGGAAAGAAGGGGCCGACCTCGACATCCTGAGCCTGGCCGCTATCCTGCACGACATCGGGAGGTCCGAAGAGGACCGCTCCAACGGCCGGATCTGCCACGCCCGGGCGGGGGCCGCTCTGGCCCGCCGCATCCTCGAACGTCACGGACTCGACGCCAAGACCGTCGGCGAGGTCATCCACTGCGTCCGAACCCATCGTTTCCGGAAGAAGGCCGCGCCGCGAACGCTCGAGGCCCGCGTCCTGTTCGACGCCGACAAGCTCGACTCGATCGGCGCCGCGGGCGTCGGCCGCGCCTTCCTCTTCGCCGGAGAGATCGGCGCCCGTCTTCACGACAAGGATATCGACGTCCGCCGGGCCAAGGCTTACACGAGGGACGACACCGCCTACCGCGAATACCTCGTCAAGCTGTCCAAGGTCCGGGACCGCATCACGACCCGCGAAGGCAAGCGCCTGGCCGCCGGCCGGCACAGGTTCATGGTCGCTTTCTTCGACCGTCTGAGCAAGGAAACGGACGGAATCCTCTAGGACTGGGAGTGGGTCCATGGCTTGGCAGCAGGTCTATGATCCCGTCAACAGCGCCTGGTTGTCCACTCTGCTGGCCTCCCTGCCGATCGTCGTCCTGCTCGGCGGTCTGGCGGCGCTGCGCCTGAGGGCCCACGTCGCGGCCCTTGCGGGGCTCGGCGCGGCCCTCGTCGTCTCCGTCTCCGTTTTCGCCATGCCCCCCGGGCTGGCCCTGCGGACGGCCGGGCTGGGGGCCGCCTACGGCCTGTTCCCCATCGGCTGGATCATCCTCAACGTCATCTTCCTCTACCAGCTGACGGTCGAGACGGGCTCCTTCAAGGTCATGCAGGACAGCCTGACCGGCATCACCCGCGACCGCCGGCTCCAGCTCCTGCTCATCGCCTTCTCGTTCGGGGCCTTCTTCGAGGGCGCCGCCGGGTTCGGCACGCCGGTGGCCGTCACGGCGGCCATCCTCATCGGCCTGGGATTCCCGCCGCTCCAGGCTTCCGGATTGTCCCTGCTCGCCAACACGGCGCCGGTGGCCTTCGGCGCCTTGGGCACGCCCATCATCGCCCTGGCCGGTGTCACCGGTCTCGACATCCGCGATCTCAGCGCCATGGTCGGGCGGCAGCTGCCTTTTTTCTCCGTTCTGGTGCCGTTCTGGCTGGTCTGGGCCTTCTGCGGCCTGAGGAAAACGCGCGAGGTCTGGCCGGCCCTGCTCGTCGCCGGGACCTTCTTCGCCGCACCGCAGTTCCTGGTCTCCAACTTCCATGGCCCGTGGCTCGTGGACATCCTTTCGTCGGTCCTATCGATCGGCGCCCTGGTCGTCTTTCTCAAGTTCTGGAAGCCGAAGGAGACCCTCTGTCTGCCCGGCGAAGAAAGCAGGGAAAACGGCTCGCCCGCCGCCTCCGCGCCCGCCCACTCCCGTGGAGAGGTCCTCCGGGCCTGGATGCCCTGGCTCGTCCTCAGCCTGGTCGTTTTCCTTTGGGGCATCCCCCAAGTCAAGTCGTTCCTGGACGGAGTGTTCATCGTCCGCTTCCCGGTGCCGGGTCTCGATCGGCTCGTCCTCCGCGTCCCACCCGTCGTGGTCAAAGAAACGGCCGAGGCCGCCGTCTACACCTTCAACGCCCTGTCGTTCACCGGCACGGGCATCCTCGTCGCCGCCCTCATCTCAGCGGCCCTGATGAGGCTCCCGTTGCGGCGACTGGCCGCCGTCTACGGCCGGACCCTCGTACGGGTCCGGTTCTCCCTGCTGACCGTGGCCGCCATGCTGTCGCTCGGCTATCTGACGCGTTACTCGGGCCTCGACGCGACGCTCGGGCTGGCCTTCGCCCGGACCGGCGTTCTCTACCCCTTCTTCGGGACCATGCTCGGCTGGCTCGGCGTGGCCCTGACCGGCTCCGACACCTCGTCGAACGTCCTGTTCGGGAGCCTCCAGCGGATAACGGCCGAGCAGCTCGGCCTGAGCCCGGAGCTGATGGCCTCGGCCAACAGCTCAGGAGGGGTCATGGGCAAAATGGTCGACGCCCAGAGCATCGTCGTGGCCAGCACGGCCACGCATTGGTACGGCCACGAGGGCGATATCCTGCGCTACGTCTTCTTCCACAGCCTGGCCCTGGCCGCCCTGATGGGCCTGCTCGTCCTCCTCCAGGCCTATGTGTTCCCCTTCACCAAGCTCGTTGTTCGCTGACCCGAGGCCTTCAGTTCCTGAAATAATCGGCCGGGGTCAGCTTGATGATCTCCGCGACCGCCTTGCCGATGGCCGCCCGGATGGCCCGTTCCGCGGGCTTGTGGGTGAAGATGGACAGCGAGACGGGTAGCTTGGCCTCCTCGCCCGGCTCCGCCTCCAATCCGTAATCGGAGGTCCGGCCCGTGACCCGCGTGGCCACGACGATCTCCGAGGTCCTGGCGTCGATGACCCGGATGTCGAGGCTGACGTAGCCCCTGGTCATGGAACCGTCGATGTCGGTCCCGAAGGCCTCTCCGCCCGCCTTGACCGTCAGCGCGTCGGTCACGAACTCGGTCACGGCGCCGGCAACGATGAGGTCGGCGCCGACGATGCCTCCGGTCACGGCTCCCGTTCCCGGTTGGACGCGGCCCGAGGCGGCCAGGTCCTGCTCCCGCATGACCTCTTCGAGCATGGCCCGCTCGAGAACGGCGAAGCGGCGGGATTTGAACAGGGCCGTCGTCAACATCTCTCTCATGCCCTCGCCGATCTCCTTCCAGGGCATATGGTACTTCTCCATGATCTGGGCGCTGAGCCCTCCGGCGGCCGTCTTGTCCCGGATCTCGGCCACGGACACGCGCGCCCGCGGGCCCGAATAGGGCTGGTTCTTCTGGGGCGCGGCGACGGCCAGGGCGGCGCACAGGGTGATCGCCGACAGGCCTGCGAGCAGAGCCTTTCTCATGATGTCCTCCCTCCCTGGCTTCACGGCGGGCCGGGCCTCAACGGCACTTGGGCGCGCCGGCGTAGGCGAACGTGACGCCGTCGAAGCTGATGGTCTGGTCCTGCTTCGAGACGACCCGGTAGCTGAAACGCTTGGTCCGGCCGTTGGCGTAGGTCACGGTGATCGTGCCCTGGGTCTTGTCGCCCTGGATGGCCCAGCGGGCGGCGCCGCTGCCCTGGGCGTTCGCCGCGCCCCACTGGCCGGTTCCCGAAGCGCTGAACTCGCTCGAGTCGCGATAGAGGCCGTCCGGGCAGAGGGTCACCTTGCGCTCGGTCCCGGCGCTCCCGTAGATCGTCGAGCCCGAGGAGTAAGCGTAATACTCGCCGGCAAAATAGGTCATCAGAAGGGAGTCCGTCGCGCCCCCGGGGGCTCCCCCCCCCGCGGGCGTTCCCGTCCCGCCGGCCGCGCCTCCTTCCGGCTGGGCGCCCGCGCCTCCGGCACCTCCCTGCGCCGCGCCGCCCGCCTCCTCGGCCTTTTTCTCGGCGTTGATCTGGTTGACGCCCGTTTTCATGTAGTCCATCATGCCGCCTTCGGCGCTCATGTCGATGTCGAGCCGGACGTTCTTATCCTTGACGGCCAGCGTCCGCTCGATCTTCTCGACCTGGAGGACATAGACCCCGGGCGGGACGCTCTTGATGGTGTACTTCCCGAAGAAATTCGTCTGGTCGGTGCCGACGACCTCGCCGCTCTCCCTGTCGAGGAGGATGACGGCCACGTTCGGGGCGGCTTCCGAGGTCGACTTGCCGACGAAACCGGTGACCTTGTAGACCTTGGCCTTTCCCTGGCCGAAGGCCGCTGGGGCGGCAGCGACGAAGGCCGCGACGAGGGCCAGGACACAGAGCTTTCTCATGATCTCCTCCTTGGGTACGCTATCGTCAATGCCGGAAATAGTCCCTGGGAATGGCGCCGGCGACCTCTACGGCCGCCTTCTGGATCGCCGAACGGATGGCCTTTTCGGCCGGGGTCCGGGCGAAGACCGCAAGTGACAGGGGCAGCTTGCTCTCGGGCCCCGGCTCCGCCTCGAAGCCGTAATTCGAGGCCTTGCCCATGACGTAGGTGGCCAGCACGACCTCCGAGGTCCGGGCGTCGACGACCTTGATGACCAATCCCACATAGCCCTTGGCGACCGACGCGTCGATCTCTGTCCCGCCGACCTCGGCCGCGCCTTTGGCGCCGTAGGCGTCGGAGATGAACTCCGTCACCGAGCCGGAGATGATGAGATCGGCCCCGATGATGCCCCCCGTGGCCGGCGACGTTCCTTCCGCGGCGCGTCCCGTCCCGGCCAGGTCCTGTTCCTTGAGGATCTCCGGAAGGAGGTCCCGCTCGAGGAGGACGAAGCGCCTGGTCCGGAAGAGGGCCGTCACCAGCATCTCGCGCATCCCTTCGCCGATCTCCCGCCAGGGGATGCCGAACCGCTCCATCCAGTGGGCGCTGACGCCGCCCCGCGCGGTCTGGTCCTTGATCTCGGCGACGGAGATCCGGGCCCGCCCCCCGGAGGAGGCCTGTCCCCTGTCCATCGAGCTCCGGGAGCTTGCGGCCGTAGAGGCCATGACGGCGCCGGCCAAGCCGAGAGCGATGGCCGCGGTCAGGATCCGCCGGCCGGCCGGCGGGCGGACGTCCGGCCCGGCGGGTTCGCTCAACCCTTCCCTCCCGCCGTTCCGCCTCGGCGCCTCACGGTCGCGGACATTCTTGCAAATTCCGGGCCGGTCCGTCATGGATGAAGCTGCCGCCTCATCCGGACCTGGATTAACGGCCTCGGAGCTTCGCCTGCCAGGGACGGACGGCTCCGACGACTTCGGGAGTAAGCCGGGCGATGGACGCGGCAAGAGCGGGAGCCGGGGCTCAGAACGCCAAGCCGATCGTCGCCGATAGGACGCCGTTCTTCAGGTCGATGGCCTCGAGCTCGGGGATCTCGAGCTTCTGGAGGCCCATGGTGTACCTGGCGTCGATATGGATCGAACGGCCCAGCTGGATCCCCCCGCCGATGACGGCGCTGTAATCGCTCGCCGGAAAGTCCTCGACCTCGATACCTTCGAGGGCCGATTTCAGGGTGAAGCCGAAGGCTGGACCGGCGAAGACGAAGGGATGGACGCTCCCCATGGGGATCCGAAGCTTGAGGAGGATGGGGATCTCGATGTAGTCGAACGTCAGCTTGCCAGCGCCCGTGTCCGTGCCCTTCATCGTGTAGAGGACCTCCGGCTGGATGGTCAGGACACGGCCGATGTTGAGCTCCAGGAAGATCCCGCCGCAGAAGCCGACGGTGCTCTTCCAGTCGTCTAGGGCCTCGACGAAATCTCCGTTGACGTTGGCGATGTTGGCGCCGGCTTTGAGCCCGAATCTCACCCCGGCCGACGCCGGCCGCGGAAGGACCAGGAGGACCGCCAACGAACAAGCCGCCAAAACCCACCCTATCTTCTTCATTGCGCTCTCCTTCAGCGAAAGGTCTTCGGGTCCCGCAAATCCCGACTTCGGGACGAGAGTACTCCGGCCCCGGGCGGTTGTCAACATCCCGTCATCGCGTGCCGGGAAGAGGCGGACTTATCCTTTTTTCCACGTCCTCGATCAGGGCCACGCCTTTTCCGGCGACGATGTCGTTCAGCACGAGCCGGTCAATCCGGGCGAATTCCCCGTCCGTCGCGATGAGCACATCCCTCTTCTCGTCGCCGGTGAGGATCTCGCAGTTCCTGACGGTCATCTGTCTGACGCGGCCTCTGACCATGATGTAAGGGCGGGATCGTGCGGCTTGGCCGTCATCCTGAACATGGAGCCCGTCGACGAGGAGCGAATCGATGTCGGCCGGCGTGGTCCCGATATCGACGATGTCCGACCGGCCCTCGACATGGACGAGGTACCGGTCGTCGCTCGGATCGATCGATCTGATGTTCCTGAGCATCAGGCTCCGGTGCCTTCCCGAGATCCGAAAAAGGAAGGGCTCCGTATAGGTATAATCCGGTTCCGTCTGCCTGACGTCGATGTTCTCGAAGACCAGTGATCCGAAGTTCCCTTGGAGTCCCCGGCTGTGGTAATCCCAGGCGCTCAGATAGAAGCCGAAGCTGCGATAGCTCCCGGTCACGTTCCTCACGGTGACCCGATCGACGAGGTTCTTGCGCGATAACACACGGAGGATCTGAGAGGCGTCATCGACCATGACCGTGTCGACCATGACATCCGTGATCGGGCCCGTCGACGCGCACGGATGGAAAAAATCCTTCTCGTCCGTGAACTCCTCGTCGGCGTTGATGGCGATAAGATCGTCGCCGGTACGCCCCTGGACGTTCTTGATAAGGAGGAACCGGCCCGGGCCGAGGATGTGGATGCCGTCCTGGTTCGCTCCGGGAATGAGATCGGGAAGCTCCAGGGAGATGTTCTCCATGGTCACCTTCCGCCAGTTGGCGATCAGGAAAGCGAAGGTCCTTTGGTTGCGGACCGTGACGTCCCTGACGAGCAGGTCCTCGACCCCGAAAAAGGAAACGGCGACGACAAAGGAATCTCCCTGAGAGTAATGGACCCCTTGGGGAAGATGGTGGGCCTGGCGCAGGCAGTTGTGATTGTACGTCCCGCCCAGCAGCGAAATGTCGCGATCGACGATCCTGTCGGCGGAGGGATGGGCGTTCGTGATCAGGGAACGGTCGGCGCGATCGGCGAGAAAGAACCCGCATTCCTTGTTCAGGCATTCGATGGTCGTATGAGCGTGGACGACGAGCCCGGTCGTCAGCGCGGCCCCGTCCATGATCAAGTGAACGCCGCCGTATTCCTTGGCCAGATCCAACGTTCTCTGCAGGACGGCCGTATCGTCGGTTCCGCCGCCCGTCCGGACATGGCTGTCCAGATGAGCGCCCGTTTGGCTGGCGTAGATCACTTTCGCGAGCATTCTCGTGCGGGTCCGGATGCCCTAGGTGAGCTTTTTGATAATGGCGGCCGCCAGGAACGCTTCGAGCATGCTGAGCGGGACGGCGTACATCAGCAATCCGTAGGGCAGAACTCCCAGGTTGCCGATGACGACCCACATGAGGACGAAGCCAACGAGCCACGCGACCGCCGCCGTCTGCACCAAGGTGAACCTTTTCGCCAGGATGTAAACGGCCACGGCGAAAAGGAGCGACCAGACGCCCCACATCGCGCCATTGACGGGTCCCGAAGGGAAGACGAGGCCGAGCCTGGCGTAATGCTCCGTCCAGAAGGACTTCAGCAATATCTCGTTGCGAAGGAATTCCGAGCCCGCGATCCAGATCGTGGCCAGCAGGACGGCCCATACTCTTTTTTGGAGCTTGATCATGTCGTCTCCTCGTTCGCCATCATGTGCCGGCCCCCCTAACGACTCTCCGCATCCCGATAGGGAGAGTATCCCGGTCCCGGGCGGATGTCAACGCTCGGAGATCGAGCCGGCCCGGTTTCCGGAAGGCGGATGATCGGTCCCGACTCCTTCGGACGGCCGGGCCTGAGTTGTTGCTTGAATGGATCATCAAAGTGATATACTTATCAGCCCTAATGATCAAAGATCGGGCCTGGGGAGAATGGACATGGACAATGGACCCGGCGAAAGAAAAGAACGCAAGCTGAGCCTGGGAGTCGCCGTCGGAATAGCCGCCGGGGCCCTGGCCGGAGGGGTGATCGGTCTGGCCGCAAAAAATGTCGCCCTTTGGCTGGCCATCGGCGTGGGGGCCGGGATCATCTTCGGCGTCGCCGTCGGGCTGGCGCTTGGCGAGAAGAGATCATCGTAGGATCCGGGCCGAAACGGGCCGCCGCCCTCTCGAAGAAAGGGGCCGCTGGCCTGCCGTCAGCCGGCCGGAGATGGACAGGCTCTTGGGCCTGTTGGGATCGAGCTCACGTAAGCGATGACGGCCCCGATGACGCCGCCGGCCTCGGCTCAACCGCCTATCTTCGTAAGGTCATGGATGGAGCATTCGACGCGGGCCGAGCCCGTCATGCTTTTCGCCGTGTATGCCAGGAGCATCCCCGGGAAGCGCGGTCCGGAGTCCGTCCATTCGGGGACGATATAGACGGTGATCGTGTAGGGGTCGGAACGGAGGTCGCCTTCCAGGATCGCGGCCATGTCCAGCTCAGGGCGATCGGCCAGCGCCGTCGAAAGGTCGCCCAGACGGATAGTGCCCTTCAGGACATCGCCCTCCATCTCCAGATGGAATGCGATCGGATAACCCGAGCCACCCTGGGTTTCGCAGAACTTGGCGGCGCTGAAATCTCCCGAGCACGTGCACCTGTCTATGCTGTAGGTTCCCGACCAGCTGCCCCGGTAGTCCCCCCTCACCAGGATCGCTTTCTGACCGGTCAGGCCCTGATGATCGCAAGCGATATAGATGTATCCCTCGCTGAGCGCCGTGACCAGTCCGGCGCTGTCCACTGTCGCGACATCCGGGAATTCCGATCTCCAGGTCCCCTCGGTGATCGGGACGGTGCTCCCGTCGGGATTCTTTAGGGTCGCGGTGAAGGTTTCGGAATCTCCGATCAAATAGGTCCCCTTCACGGAATTCACGGTGATGGTCGCGACCTCCTGCTTCTCGATCGGCTTGTTTTCATCATAATCGGAGATCATCGGATTCTGGCACGTTGAACAGACGAGAAGAAGACCCAGGACGATCCCGAAGAACGCTCCTTTTTTCATTTCCGTCCTCCTCTTCGGTGCTGAGGGTCACGATCGGCCTTTCGCTCCGGTCTTCATGGCCCCCTCATGGAACAACATAGGCCGTCCCGGCCGCCCTGGCCATAGCCGCCGTATTTATTTTTTATTGTTTTTTTCTTGCCTCGTGGCCATCCCGTTCAAGGTCAAGTCCGACCCGAACATCACCTGCCTTTGGCGGGGGCCCTTGGGGGACAAGCGTTCCTCTCCCATTCAGGAGAGAAAAGATCGGCCATGAAGTGCCGATGGATGCCCCCTTGGAGGCCCCCGGGACCCGCCGGCCACCGGCAAGGGAACCGTCGGAGCTGTGTTTCCCGGGGCGTGGGGGCAAGGGGGGATGTCAATCGGCGGATCCCAAGGTCAAAAGACGCCGGAATCGGGAGACGAGCCGATTTTCAGCGCGGATACGGACGTTCGGGAAGGCCGCGATAGACGGCCTCGCGGAAATTGATGGCCCGCATGACCGGCTGGGTCGTCACTTCCTCGAAGAAATGGGCCGAAAGCCCCATCAGCCGGCCGAAGATGAACAGGGCCTTGGCCACGCTGGGGTCGAGGCCCATGTCGGCGATGACGGCCCCGATGACGCCGTCGACGTTGATCGGCAGATCGAGGCCGCGGACCTCGCGGAGCATGTCGCCGGCGATCCGCGAGATGGCCACGCACGGCCCGGCCAGCCCGGTCCGCTCGGCGAGCGACCAGAGCACGTCCCGGCGCGGGTCCTGCCTGTGGACCCGGTGGCCCATGCCCTCGACGCGCCGGCCCTCTTTAAGATAATCGCGGATGACGGCCCGGGCGGCGTCCTCGCGCGACCATCCTTTTCCCGAGGCCAGGCCCGCGCAGCGGAGGAAGAACTCGGCGGCTTTCTCCCCCGCCCCCCCGTGGACGTCGGTGATGGCCCCGACGCCCTGGGCTAGGGCGACCTCGTAGGAGGCCCGCACGGACGAGGCGATCAGGGTCGCCTGGGCCGAAGGCGGCGTCACTCCGTGGTCGATGGAGGCCACGACGACGGCCTCGAGCATCCGGGCCCGGTCCGCGTCGAGCTTCTGGCCGCCCGTGACCGCCCGGAAGACGGCTTCGCCCAGAGAGGCCTGGGCCTTGACGGACGCCAAAGCCGGCCCATGCCCGGTGACCTCGGCCAGATAGGCCGTGAACCGGCCCAGGGCGTAGACCGTCTTTTCGGCCTGGGCCATCCCGCCGGCGGGCTCGAAAGCGGCCAGGGCGGTGTCGTTGAGGATGTATTTCTGGAAGCTCTTGGAGACGTCCTCGCCGGGGGCCCGGACGACCGCCGGGAGGGGTTTCGTGGCCGCCTCCAGGGCCAGGAAGGTCAGCGACGCGGCCACTCCCTGGTCGGGCAGCTCGCCCATCGTGACCAGATGGGCGGCCTCGACCAGCGAGGCCCGCTCGATGAGGTCCTGGACCTTGTATCCCCGGACGACCAGGTTGTCGGGCTCGACCTTGGTGACGACCGTCGTCCAGCTGGGCTTGGGCGGCGGGGCGTCCCAGATCGTCCGCATCTTCGCGTAGTAGCGCTCGGGCGCGAAGTAGGTCTTGCCGCCGAGCTTGGCCCGGACGGCCTCGATGAGGTCGAACTGGCTGTTGACGACCGGCACCCCGGCCGCCTCGAGCGCCTTCTTCTTCGACGCGAACGTCCCCGTCTCGAGTCCCGGGGTGACGATGGCCCCGGCGTGGCCCATGGTCTTGCCCTCCGGCGCGTGGGCCCCCGAGATGAGGGCCACCAGCGGCTTCGGATATCGTCCCGGATTTTCTCGTATGTCTTGGGCCAGGAGCTCCTCCTGGCAGCCGCCGATCTCGCCGGCGACGACGACGAGGTCCGTGTTCGCGTACTCCATGGCCAAGGGCACGAGGTCGCGGAAGGTCGAGCCGATGGCCCCGTCGCCGCCGACGCCGATGACCGCGTTCTGGGCGATGCCGACGCTGGCCATGGCGTCGGACATGTGGTAGAGGATGGCCCCGCTGCGGGAGATGATGGTCACCCCCCTGGGCCCGAACCGCCCGGGAGAGGTCTCTTCGGGATGGAAAACGTCCGGAAGCATGCCGATCTTGATGCGCTCGGGCGGGAAGATGAGCCCGGGCGTGTTGCCGCCGATGAGGACGGTGTTGTGGGCGCGTGCGGCGACGATGATGTCCCGGACGTCCCGCAGAGGCAGCCCCTCGGAGATGAGGACGACCAGGGGAATGCCGGCCTCGATGGCCTCGAGCGCGGCCTCCCGGGCCGTCGAATAGTGCCGCCAGACGCTGGCCGCGACGACATCGGGGAACTCCTCGAGGGCGTCGTGGACTGTCTCGAAGACCGGGATGACCTCGTGGACCCGGGTCCCGGCCCCGCCGGGGGCCACGCCGGCGACGATGGATGTCCCGAAGTCGTGCATCAGCCCGGCGTGCTTGGAGCCCTGGCCGCCGAGGCCGAGGATGACGGTGTCGAGCCGCCCGCTTTTCGCCACCCGCTCGGCCAGGGCCGGACGGAGCCGGCCGACGAGATAGAAGAGAAAGCCGTCCGTGGCCTTGATCCGGGCGTCCATCACGACCACCCTTTCCTGTCGAACGCGGCCCGCAGGCCCTCGCGGATGACCTCGGCCATGATCGTCCGGTTGCCGACCGTGATGTGCATGTCGGCGAGCGTCTCGGGGGTCTCCCGCTTGGCCCGGTCGAGGAAGTCGCGGGCCGAGGGCAGGTCCGTGCCGACCATCCGGCCGTGGACGGGGACCACCCGCCGGCCGGCCGCATGCCTGTCCCTCAGGCAGCCGACCAACCCGCGGATGAAGACGTCGCACGAGGAGATGCCTCCGAAGCGGGAGGTGATGATGAGATCGACGACCTCATAATCCATGAGGAGATGGAACATCTCGGCGACCATGGCCACGGTCGGCCCGCCGCCCGAGTCCATGAAGTTGACGGGCACGACCCGGCCGCCGAAGAACCGGTCGCCGACGTTGGCGACCTCGTCGATGGAGAAGATGCCGTAGCCGGCCCCGCCCGGCACCAGCCCGACGTAGAGCTTGCCGGTATCCTTGACGTGGTCCTCGGGGAGCAGGTCGACGTACTTGAATCCGGCGTCGCGGGCCCGCAGCTCGTTCCGGGTCTGCTCCGAGACGTCGTGCCGCACGTCGGTCAGGCCCAGGAGCCGGAACAGCTCGCCCTGGCGGAAAAGCCCGTTGTCGTCGAGGACGATCTTGGCGTCGGCGGCCACCGGCCCGCCCGGCGTGACGAGGAGCGGATTGATCTCGGCGACCTTGCAGTCGTACTTCTGAAAAAGGGCGTAGAGCCTGGCGAGGACGTCCTTCAGGCCTTTGATGTGGGCTTGTCCTTCCGGAAGGCCGGCGGCCAGGAAGCCGGCCAGGCGGGCCGCTTCCGCGTCGGGAAGGCTCTTGTCGTTGGCCTGAAGCTCGACCCTCAACACCTTGTCCGGCGTCTCCTTGGCCACCTGCTCGATGTCGACGCCGCCGGCCGGGCTGACGATGACCGTGACGTTGAAGTCGGCCGGGTTCATGGTCACCCCAACATAGCAGGCGCCGCCGGCCTCGGCGACGACCTCCTCGACGAGCAGGCGCTCGACGTCGTAGCCGCGGATCCTGCGACCGAGCATCTCAGCGGCCAGGCCCGCGGCTTCCGCGGCGCCGGACGCTTTCCGGACGCCGCCGGCCTTGCCCCTCCCGCCGATCAGGACGAGCGACTTGAGCATGACCTGTCCGGCCAGGTCCTCGCGGCCCGCGAGCTCCTCAACCATCGAGACGACGCCCAGAGGTTTGGGGATGGGGATGCCTTCGGCGGCGAACAGCTTCTTGGCTTCGTTCTCGTAGAGTCGCATGGGGCCCTCACCCTCCTCCGAGCAGCCCGCCCCGCTTGTAGATGGCCATCTGGGTCGCCGAGAAGGGGGCGACGCGCAGGACCTCGCCGGTCGCGGGACGGGTGACCTCGCCGGTCGTGAAGTCGACGGCGATCTCCTCGCCGCTCCGCAGGCCGGCGGCGATGAGGTCGCCGGCGAGAATGGGGAAAGCGGCGTTGATGGCGTTGCGCTCGTAGATGGCCCCGAAGGACCGGGCGATGACGGCCGCCACACCGAGGCTCTTGAAGCAGTCGACGGCCTGCTGGCGCGACGACCCGGCCCCGAAGTTCGAGCCGGTGACGACGATGTCGCCCGGGGCGGCCTTGGCCGCGAAGTCCTCCCAGCCGGGCAGGTTGCCGAACGTGTGGCGGCCCATCTGGGCGATGTCGGTGATGGCCAGGTGGCGGTTGTGGAAGATCATGTCGGTGTCGATGTTGTCCTTGTCGACGACCCAGACGCGGCCGCGTACAGCGGTCGGCCTATCGGCGCCTTCGGCCTTCGTCCCGACCGGTCCTCCGCCGGGGGCGGCCTTGGCCGCGGGCTTGGCGAAGATCACGGGAGCCGCCGGGACCGTGCCGGCCGCGGCGATGACCCCGGCCACGGCCGAGGCCGCGGCCGTCGCCGGCGAGGCCAGCCAGACGCTGCCCTTGCCCTGCTTGCCGGCGAAGTTGCGGTTGCCGGTGCTGACCGTGACCTCGCCCGGGCCGTTCTGGCCGATCTGGCCCTCGGCGCACCCGGCGCAGCCGGGATTGCCGACCAGGGCCCCGGCCTCCATGAAGATCCCGATCAGGCCCTCGTCGAGGGCCCGCTTCCAGACCCTGCGGGTGGCCGGGACGATCTTCAGGACGACACCGGGGGCCACCTTCCGGCCTTGGAGGATGGCCGCCGCTTGGGCCAGGTCCTCGAACCGGCCGTTGGTGCACGAGCCGATGAAGGCCGAGTCGATCTTGGCTCCCGCGACCTCGCGGACCTCGACGACGTCCTCGGGATGACCTGGCTTGGAGATGAGCGGGACGAGGCCCGAGACGTCGATCTCGACCGTCCGGCTGTAGGCCGCGCCGGGGTCGGCGTAAAGGGCCTCATAGGGCTTGCCGAGCTTATCGAAATGATCGAGGACGGCCTTGTTCGGCGGGAAAAGGAGGACGATGGCCCCCATCTCGGTGGCCATCGAGGCCATCGTGATCCGGCCGGCCAGGTCGAGGTCGTCGACGGCCTCGCCGTAAAGCTCCGCGCTCATCCCCAGCAGCCCGGCCGCCCCGAACTCCCGGAGGAGCCGGAGGACGATGTCCTTGGGGGTCGTCCCGGCCGGAAGCTTTCCCTTAAGAACGATCTTGACGGACTCCGGGACCTTGAACCAGACCCGGCCGAAAGCCCAGGCGGCGGCGATGTCCTGGTCGCCCATGCCCTGGCCGAAGGCCCCGACGGCCCCCAGGATGTTGGCGTGGGAGTCGGTCGAGACGAGCGTTCCGCCCGGCGCGACCAGGCCCTCCTCGATGGCGATGTGGGTGCCGATGCCGGCGGTCACGTCGTAGAGGCCGACCCCGCGCTCACGGGCGAACATCCGGCAGAGGTGCTGGTTGGCGGCGTACTTCTGGTCGGAGCCGCCGGGATTGCAGTCGAAGGTGAAGAAGGTCTTGGAGACGTCCTCGACCGGCAGGCCGTGGTCGCGGATGTTCTTGACGACGTTGGCCCCGCCGAAGTCCCGGGCCACCCGGGCGTCGACGGCGATGTCGACGATCTCCCCGGGACGGACCGGTCGGCCGGCGTGGCGGGAGAGGATCTTCTCGACGAGGGTCGCGCTCATTCGATGAGTGTCCCCTTCTGCTTCATGACCAGGGGATCGAAGGTCGCGAAGTCGGCCTGGTGGATGAGGACGGCCTCGACGACCTGGGGGCGGCCCTCGCCTTCCTTGGCGTGGCAGACGATGATGTTGATGATGTCACCGGGCAGGCCGCACTCGGCGGCCAGGATGGCCCCGGAGACGGGATGGCGGGCGTGCTTGCCGGCCAGGCTCTTGCGGAAACCGCCGCGGCCGTCGGGCTCGATCTCGAGGAGCTTGCCGACGTCGTGGAGCAGGCCCCCGGCGTAGAGGCGGTCGAAGTCGATGGCGTAAGGCAGCCTGGCGTAGGATCCGGCCTGGGCCCGGCCCAGGGCCACCGCGCCTTCGGTGACGGCGATCGTGTGCTCGACGAAGCTGACGCCGTGGGTCTCGGTGAGCAGGGTGAACGGGATCCCGAGGACGTCGTCGACCGTCTTCCAGCCGCCGCGCTCGCAGGCCAGGACGTAGGTCTCGACGACCTTGGCCCGCAGCCCTTCGTCCTTGATCCGGACGAGCTGCTTTTCGAACAGCTTTTCGATGTCCTTGTCAACGATCATGGTCTTTCTCCTGGGATCCGGCCCGCCCGGGAGAGCCTTCGCGGCCCCCGGAAACAGGACCCAAGATAACATCGGACAGGCGTAAATTCAAGCCGGGCGGGACCCGGGGATCCATAGCGCGGCGGCGTATCCCCGAGTCCCGCTCAATGCGATCTCGACACCCGGCCGGCGGCCAACGCGAGAGACGGCGTAAAGACATAGTCCGGAGGGACGAGTCCCCAGGCATTGCTTGACATGGACGGAGAGGCTGGATAAGACTGGACCCGATACGATCGGAGGTGCGGCATGAGAATCCGTTTTGCGGCCATCGTTCTCCTGGTTTTCGGGCTTTGTCTGGGGCTGTCCGGTGGAGCGTCCGGAACCAATGAAGCGAAAAAGCCCTTCACCATCGACGACTATTTCCTGACCAAGTCCGTCCGGGTCGACGACATGACGGCCGACGGGCGTTTCGTGGCGGCCACGGTGACGACCCCCGGAGACCGCCTGCCCCAGGACCACAGCCGCTACGGAGACCCGACGTATGTCGGCCCGTCCCAGGCCGAGCTCGTCGCCATCGACACGAGCTCGGGGCGCCAAACCCCGGTCTTCCCCGGAAAGCGCCATTTCCGGTCGCCCTCCTGGTCGCCCGACGGCAAGATCCTGGCCTTCTTCATTTTCGAGAACGACCGCTTCCGCCCTTATCTCTGGCGGCGGGAGACAGGCAAGCTCGAGGCCCTGCCCCTGCCCAAAAGCGCCGTCGTCGCTTCCTTCTCTCCCCTTCACTGGTCACCGGACGGCGCCAGGCTTTATCTCGCGACCCGGGCCGCCGACTGGGAGAAGCGCGCCGAGACGCTCTTCAAGAACGCGACCGTCGCCCCCATCATCGTCATGGACACGGACGACCCCTTCCTCCAGTGGGACGCGATCCGGCGCATGGACCGCCTCTATGTCCCGGTCGTCTGGGACCTCAAGGCCCGGACCCTGACGGAGCTGATGCCCGAGACCCCCCTCTCATCCCTGCGCCTGACCAAGGATGGTTCCGCGCTCCTCTTCGAGCGCGACGTCACCGAGAAGACGAACTACGACATCATCTTCGGGACCAAGAACCAACTCGAGGTCCTGCCGCTGCCGCCGGGAGAGCCCCGCGTCCTGCTCAAGCCCTACGAACAGCGCTCCCTTGTCTGGTCCAAGGACCTGAAAACCCTGGCCTATAACGACAAGGGCAACATCTTCGTCATGTCGATCGACGACAAGGAGCCCCGCCAGCTGACCGGCGAAAAGGAAGCAGCAGCCGCGAAGGACGAGGAGCCCGGCGCCACCGCCAAGGACAAGAAGGACGAGAAGGAAAAGAAGAAAAAACCCACGTTCAGCGCCGTCCGCTTCAGCCCCGACGCGTCCGCTCTGTTGGCCACCAGCGCCCGCGTCCAGGAGGACGAGTCCAAGGACCGGCCCGGCCGCCGGCCCTCTCCTCCCCGCCAGTACTGGCTCATCGACGTCGGGACAGGTGCCATGGAGATGCTTCATGAACAGCCCGAGGACGAGGACGCCCGCCCCAACCTCCAGGTCGTCGACTGGAGCCCGGACGGAGCCTCGATCTATTTCAGCATATCGGCCCCGGACAGCTGGGACCGCGGGCTCATCCGCTTCGACCTGGCCACGAAGAAATTCTCCGACCTCCGTCGCGGCAAGGACCTCTACAGGCGCTGGCAGATGTCCGAAGACGGCACGACCTTCGTCTTCACCGAGTCCGACGGCGACCGTCCCGACGACCTCTTCGCCGCCGACGCCGGCTTCGCCTCGGTCCGCAGGCTGACCGACCTCAACGCCTGGCTCGCCGACCGGGCCCTCAGCCGGACCGAGCTCGTCACCTATCTCGACGCCGACGGCAAGAAGCTCCGCGGCGTCCTCTACTACCCGGCCAACTATGAGCCGGGCAAAAAGTATCCCTTGATCACCGAGGTCTACGAGCGGTTCTTCGACAACGGCTTCAACGGGGCCCTCAACGTCCTGACCTCGGCCGGCTACGCCGTCCTCCACCCCACGGTCGACTTCACCACGGGCTATCCCGGCGAGGCCTGGGCCAAGGGCGCCCTGGCCGCGGTCAACAAGGTCATCGACATGGGTGTCGCCGACCCCGACCGGCTCGGCATCCAAGGCACGAGCTACGGCGGTTACGCCACGGTCCTGCTCATCACCCAGACCGACCGCTTCAAGGCGGCCATCAACAACTCGGGCAAGGTCAACATGGTCAGCTTCTACACCCAGAGCCCGCGTCTCGGGGTCCGCAACACCCACGCCCCCGAGAAGAGCCAGGACCGCATCGGCGGCACGCTCTGGGAATACCCCGAGCGCTACCTGGCCCATTCGGCCATCCTCCAGGCCGACCGCATCAAGACCCCGCTGCTGTGCATCACCGGCGACCTCGACCCCAACGTCGAGGCCCTCCAGTCGCAGGAGATCTACTACGCCTTGCGGCGGCTGGGCAAGAAGTGCGTCTGGCTGCGCTACTCCTACGGCCCCCACGGCGGCCCGAACTCGGCCGAGGAGCGGGCCGACATGTACAAGCGGATGATCGAGTGGTACGACATGTACCTCAAGTTCGAGAAGAAGTGACGGGGGCGCGGCGAGCGGTTATTGTCACGGCGGTCCCCGAACCGGAGCTATTCCTCGTCACGAAGCGCTTCGCGGATTTCCGCGATCATTTCGAGGAGCGGCCCATGCTCCCTCTGGTGCCGTTTCCGGTAAAGCCGTTCGTTGTTGATGCTGAGGAGGACCATGGCCAGGAGGACCAGGCCGATGACCATCCCGAAGGGGAAGCTTCCGGCCTCACGGATGAACATCTCGTTGCCGAGATTCAGAAGAATCCAGCCGATCAGGAAGACGGCGAAAACGAGATGGTGGAGGAGTGGCGTCGATCTCCAATGGCGAAGCCTCTTCTCCTTGTCCGTCAGGAACCGGACGACGCTCGTGTCGAACGTCTCCCTGGAAATGTCCCTGTAATCCTTGAGATACAGGACAAGCGCCGCGAGCAGGCTGGCGAACATGAGGAAGGACCCGCCGAACATGACCGGCGTCCTGATCGGAACGGCGATGACCACAGCGCCGAACAGAACAAGGCCGGCGAGGACGGGAATGATCCTCTTGTTCAGCAGGAATCTCTCGTCCCTGCGCTCCTGGCGACGGAGCCTCTCGAAGAACTGGGGGGCCTTGACCGTGCCTCCCGAAGGGAATGTCGTTTCCATTTTCGGTGCCCTCACTTTCTGGAATTCCTTCTTGATGTCGTCGAGGTTCATGGTCCCGCGTCCTTGAAGTAAGAATTCAGGGTTTTCTTGATCCGGAAAAGCTTGACCCCCACGTTCGTCTCCGAGAGGCCCACGATGTCCGCGATCTCCCTGTAGCTCAGGTCCTCCAGATAAAGCGAGATCAGGGTCTTGTCGAGGAGGGAGAGGCGTTCGATGCACGAGGTGAGGAATCGGACCCTTTCCGAGTCCAGGAGATCCTTCCTGGTGTCGGCCGACCCGTCGACGATCTCCTGCTCCTCGATCCTCCTCCCGGAGCTGAACCTCCTCCTGCATTTTTCCTTCCTCAGGAAGTCGATGCAGGAATTCGCCGAGATGCGATAGATCCAGGTGCTCAGCGAGGACCGGTGGTCGAAGGAATCGAGGCCGCTCCAGATCCGGAGGTAGACGTCATGGAGGAGATCCCTGCGGTCCTCCTCGTGACGGACGTAGCAGCAGCAGAGCCGGTAGATCTTGTCCCCGAAGTCTTCCAGGATCCTGGTGAATCGTTCGTCTTTTCCGTTCATTCCAATCGTTTAGACGGCCGGAGACGTGGATCATTACACAATAAATGGACCAGGTTGGCAAATAGGGTTAGGGACAGGGCTCTCTTGAAATCGCCCCTATGTATCGCGAAGGGTAGGGCCTCCCGGCCATTTCAGGCTGGGCCGGCTGCCTTGACAAAAGCGGCGCCGCCGGGTAAGACTTGGCCCGACGAAGAAGGAGGCGGGCCATGATCGACGGCGTCGTCATCGAGCCGTTCCGCGGTGATTACGAGGCGCTCGAGCGCATGGCCCACGCCTCGTGGCGGGACGAGTACGGCCAGGCGTCGTTCCCGAACTTCTACCGGCCGGCCTTCCTTCACTATCTTTTCGATCGCATCCCGGCCGACAAGCGGGACCATCTTGTCGGCGCCTACAAGAACGGCGAATGCATCGCCTTCCTGGCCAACCTGCCGCAGAAATTCCAGTTCCACGGGCGGGTCTATAACGCCATCTACAGCTGCCTGCTCGTGACGCGCAAGGAGCACCTCCGGCAGGGCGTGGCCCTGGCTCTCATCAACGCCGCCGTCGAGGGCAACAGGAAGTACGGCTACGACTTCTCTCTCCTGACCCTCGAATCCGGTCACCGGTCGACGACCTTGATGAGCAGGTTCCGCGCCGAAGGCCGCCGCATCGAATCCATCCGCAAGTCCGGGGTCCTGGCCCGCATCCTCGACCTGGGGCGGGTGGCCTCCTCGGAGAACCTCAAGGGTTACGAAAAAGCGGCCGTCCGGCTCATCGGCGGCCACCGCCGGCCCAGACCCGCGCCCGGGGTCGCGCTGCGCGAATACCGCCCGGGCGACCTCGACGCCTGCCATGCGCTGCTCGACCGCTACCGGGAGACCGTCCCCTTGGCCCGGGTGTGGGACAAGGAGGAGCTGGCCGTCGAGCTCGAATGGCCGGGCGTCTCCCGCACCTTGGTCTGGGAGAAGGACGGCCGCGTGCAGGCCCTGATCAATTTTATCATCCATGAGCACCTGGGGCGCACCGTCGAGCGCTGGGCCTGGATCAACCACGTCGCCTTCGGCGACCTCTCCCCGTCCGAGCGCTCGGCCTTCCTCCGCGCCTACCTCTGCTTGATCAAGGCCGACGGCCTCGTCGGGACCGTCGATTTCTCCAAGCGCGGCTGGCCGGCCCGCCCCTTCTACCGGGCCGGGTTCTTTCCCTACCCCCGGTCCGTCACTCTGGTCTCATGGACTTTCAACCCTGATATTTCGCTCGCCGGCATCCCTGTCGTCTACGAGATCCAAGTCTGAACGCGGTTTGACAGCGTGAACCCGTCCTGATACAAAGGAAGCGGACGCACGCCCATGTCAACCGCCGTCGAACGCTGGATCGAGGAGCAGGAACGCCTGGCCAAGCCGGCCAAGGTCTACTGGATGGACGGCTCGGAGGGCGAGGCCTGGCGGCTGCTCGAGATCGGCATGAACGAGGAGCAGCTCAACGGCCCCGTCTTTCGCGAGCTCAACCACAGGACCTGGCCGACGGCCTACCTCCACCGCAGCCACCCGACCGACGTCGCCCGGGTCGAGCATCTGACCTTCATCTGCACCCCGGACCGCGAGGACGCCGGGCCCAACAACAACTGGATGGAACCTGGCAAGGCCAAGAAGATCCTGTCGAAGCTCTCGGACGGCTGCATGGCCGGGCGGACGATGTACGTCATCCCCTACATGATGGGCCACCCCGATTCGCCGTACGCCAAGGCCTGCGTCATGATCACGGACTCGACGTACGTCGCCATCAGCATGCGGATCATGACCCGGGTCGGCACCCGGATCCTCGACAAGCTCCGCAACCGCGACGACTTCATCAAGGGCTTCCACTCGATCGGCGACCTCAGCCCCGACCACCGCTACATCACCCACTTCCCCCACGAGAGCCTGGTCTGGAGCGTCGGCTCGGGCTACGGCGGCAACGCCCTGCTCGGCAAGAAGTGCGTCTCGCTGCGGATCGCCTCCTACCTCGGCTACAAGCAGGGCTGGCTGGCCGAGCACATGGTCATCATGGGCATCGAGGACCACCGGGGTAATACGACCTACGTCACGGCCGCCCTGCCCAGCGCCTGCGGCAAGACCAACCTGGCCATGATGGAGTCGGCCCTGCCCGGCTACCGGGTCTGGACACTGGGCGACGACATCGCCTGGCTCAACATCGGGCCCGACGGCCGGCTGTGGGCCATCAATCCCGAGGCCGGCTACTTCGGCGTCGCCCCGGGGACGTCCATGAAGACCAATCCCAACATGATGAAGACCATCAAGCGGGGGGCCTTCAACCCGACCCTGTTCACCAACGTCGCCCTGGACACCGACCGCAACGAGCCCTGGTGGGAAGGCCTCGACGGCCCGCCTCCCGACAACCTCGTCGACTGGCTGGGAGACCCGTGGACGCCGGATAACGGCAAGAAGGCCGCCCACCCCAACTCGCGGTTCACGGCCTCGATCGTCAACTCGCCGATGCTCGACAAGGAGGCCGACAATCCCAAGGGCGTGCCCATCTCGGCCATCATCTTCGGCGGCCGGCGGACCAAGCTCATCCCCCTCGTCGTCGAGAGCTTCAACTGGTCGCACGGCGTCTTCCTCGGGGCCCGGATGGGCTCGGAGACGACGGCCGCGGCTTCCGGGAAGGTCGGGGTCGTCCGCCGCGACCCGATGGCCATGCTGCCCTTCTGCGGCTACAACATGGCCGACTACTGGCGCCACTACCTCAACGTCGGCCACCGCATGTCCCGGCCGCCCAAGATCTTCTCGGTCAACTGGTTCCGGACCGACGAGCGCGGCAAGTTCATCTGGCCCGGTTTCGGCGACAACATCCGGGTCCTCAAGTGGATCATCGACCGGGTCAACGGCGCCGTTCCGGCCCGCGAAACTCCGGCCGGGCTCGTGCCCCGGGTCGAGGACCTGGATACGACCGGCCTCGACCTCTCCAAGGACCGGCTCGAGAAGCTCTTCGAGGTCAACATGAAGGACTGGAAGAGCGAGGCCGACGAGGTCCGGTCCTATCTCAAGCCCTACCGCGGCCGACTGCCCGGCGAGATCCGCGAGCAGGCCGAAAAGCTCGAGCGCCAGACCCGCTGAGCGCCTGCCGGCGAACCGTCCATTCCCCCCGCCCTCGGCTCGCAGTTCGCGGAGCTTGTCCTCGGTTATGCCCTATAGCGGATGAACGCCAGGACGTCGCCAAAGGCCATATTCAGCCGGTGCTCCTCGGACGCCTCCCCCCCGAAGGCCGGAGCCATGGGCTCAGGAAGGATAAGCGTCCTCTCCCCTTCCGATGTCGCGATGATCATGGCCGCGTCCCTCGTGGCCCGGACGACGTCGGGCTTCGTGCTCCACGGGCGGGCCCCGGCCCTCGCGGCCAGGGCCCGCAGGAGCTCGGCCGGCAGGGGCCCAGCGCCGGCGTAAACGGACGTCCAGCCGTCGACGTCGCGGGCCGCGAAGGCCGGCTTGCCGTTGTCAGGCCATAAGCCCAGGACCTCGACCCCGGCCTCATCCGCATGGACCGCGAAGCGCGGAAAATATTCCTTCTTGACGCCGAACTCCCCGATGTTCTCCCCTACTCCCTCCGGCACCATCCGGATGGTCATCGGACCCGGCTCCGTGATGATCTCGAACCGGAAGCCGGTCAGGTCTTCCATCTGGCCGAGGTCGAGCCTGCCGGGCGCGACATATCCCGGCGCGTAGGACCAGACGACCGTCACGCCGCTGCCGCGTAGAAGATCCCGCCACCGTCGCACTTCGGCGGGGCCCATCCGGAACAGGTTGGGGACGAGGATCAGCCGGTAGCGGCCCGCGTCGCTCGTCCCAAGATCGAACGGATAGAGAAAGTCGACCGGAGCGCCGATGCGATGGACGGCCCTGCATTGGGAGGTGCAGAACCAGTGGTTGAAGAAATCCATGATCGAGACGCCATAACCCTGCCACGGCTCCTCGGCCTTCCAATGCCTGGTCGCGGCGAAGCTCCGGGCGTCGTAGACGGCGGCGATCTCGGCGGCCGGCGAGAGGTCGAGCCCGGGCCGCCGCCGCCCGAGGTCGGCCCATCGCCGGATCTCCTCGATCATGGGCCCGTCGTCGTACCAGCCTCGGCCGGCCTTGTAGGGAGGATCGAGGTGGCCGAAGTCGAACAGCCAGCCGCCGGTTCCCGTCGCCGCCATCTGGGCTAGGTCGCGGCGGAGGATGCGCAGGGTCCCCTCGACCGTGTCGTTGCCCGAGCCGCCCTCGGTCGACCGGCGGGGCTCGAGATAGGTCGAGGAGTCCATCTCGTTGATGAACAGCTTGCGGTGCCGTCGGATGGATTCGGCCAGGACGCGCAGGCCGCCGTCGCCGGCGACGCCGCGGGCCCGGCCCAGCCAGTTGTCGTGCTCGTCGAAAACGTCGCTCTCCCACAGGGCCCGGGTCTTGGTCCGGTTGGTGTGCTGGTAGGAGTACGGGCAGGCGATGAAATCGACGTCCGGATCGGCCAGGACCCGTTCGGGGGCCAGGTGCCCGGCCTCCTGGATCATGACGTTCTCCAGGAGATAGGCGTAAAACAGCCCGGCCAGCACCCGGCCCCGGGTCTCCTGCTTGGCGATCCGGCAGAAATAGAGGGCCGTGTCGGCCGTCCGCCGGTGGAACCGATCGGTGAAGCGGATGGCCCGCTCCTCCCGTGCGGGGTCGCGGAGCAGGCCGGCCGTCGTCCTCAGCCTCTCTTCGGCCGAGGGCAGAGGGCCGGCCTCGCGGGCCATCGGGGCGCTGGTGTCGGGAAGGAAGTGCGATCCCGTGTAGTGCCACTCGCCGTTGAGGCCTCCGGCCAGGTGGTAGCCGATGACGCGGCTCCGCAGCGGCGAGCGCTCCACGGTCCGCAGGAAGTCCCGCAGAGCCTGGCCCATGTCCTCCCGCCATCTCCGGGAGGCCAGCGACGGGGCGTGGACGTCGCCGAGCCCGCTCCAGTTGAAGCCGCTTTCCAGGCGGTGGGGCGCCGGTCGGTGGACGGCGGGGTTGACGGGCAGGGCGAACTCGATGAGCTCGCCGGGGTGCTCCTCCTTCCACCACAGGGGGGCGAAAAGATGGAGGCGCGGCAGGAACCAGGCGTCCGGGACGGTCCCAAGGAGCTTGTCGAAATAGGCCAGGATGCCGCTCCAGTCGTAGCGCCCCGGGCCCGTCCATCCGTCGTCGAGCCCCAGCAGCGGATGGAAGAACCGGACGCCGGACTCGCGATAGCCCCGGGCCGTGGCCAGGAGGTTGGTGCTGACGGCGAAGAAGGGGTATTCCTCCCTCCCGTTGACGTACAGGCGGGCCCCGCCCCGCTCGAAACGGACCTCGGCCCGGGCGGCCGGCTCGCCGACCAGGGCGGCGATGCGGTCGAGGCCCCCGTTCCCCGGTTCGGCGGGGAGCTGATGTTCGAAGGGCGCGGCCCGGCCGGTCATGGCAGGAATGGCCCCGAGGGCCCCGCCGATCGTCCTGAGAGCCTCGCGTCGCTTCATGGCCGCCTCCTCGGCGCTGAGTATCGATGCCCGGGACAAGCCGGGGCCGTCATTCGTCGAACAGGACGGCGACCGAGTAGCCCGCGTGGAAGCTCTCCTCGCCGAGGGCCCGGATGACGGAGATGCCGGCCTTGCGGACGGCCCGGTCCACGGCCGCTTTGTGGACGCCATCGGGGACCCGGTTGAGGTCCAGCGTCCGGTAGAACCAGGCCGCGGTGTAGGGGCCGCGCGGGGGGCCCGGCGCCCTTTTCTGAAGATAGGCCCGGTGGTGGGCCGCCGCTCTTCGGCACAACGTGGGATCGAGCTCGAGAGGCTGCCGCCCGCGCTCGGTCCGGAGCCTGTTGAGCGCGTCGAGGACGGCCCGCCGCCGCTCGTCGGCGCTCAGATCGGGAGCCGGATCGCCGGCAAGGAGAAGAAGGCAGACCGCATAGGCCCCGCCGGGATACTCGGGCGTCCGACCGAACCAGGACCCCACGCCGACGAACCGGAAGCGGACTGTGTCGAGACGGCGCGCGGAGGACAGCAGACCCTCGAAGTCGCCGCTGATGATGAACCGCGCGGCCGCCGCCCCGTATTCCGGGGGCAGCGCCGCCAAGTTCCGGCCGGCCCCTTTCTCCCGGGCCAGGCCCTCGGCCGTCCGGTGGAGGTCCTCGATCCCGATCAAGGCCGCGGCGCCTCGCTCAAGGGCGGCCGACCCGAGCGTCTCGAGGACCCGTTCCCGGACCTCCTGTTCGTCCCTGACCGTCAGGCTGCGGATGAAATCCTGGGTCGCGTAATAGTCGCCGTCGGCGCCTCGGGCGATGGCCATGCCGGTCTCGTCGAACTCCGGATTGAGGAGGGCCTTGCGGTGCTCGGGGCTGTTCATGAACGACTCGTGGAGAAGTTCCGGATCGAACGAATCGCTCCGGGCGACGTTCTCGGCATTGGCCGTGAAGTACACGCCGGCCTTCCGGAGGCGCTCCGTCAACGTGTCGCCCGTGCCCGAAAGATGAGCGAGCAGCCCGAGGCGGGCCATGTCCTCGCTTTGCTCGCGGGCCAGGGCCTCGAGCGCCGGATCCGAGCGAAGGGCCGGCAGGCCCCGGGAGACGCGCTCCCGGTTGGCGGTCTCGAACAGGCGGCGCCCCAGCTCCTCGAGAGGCGGGATGTCCTGAAGGGCGGCGGGCCTGGAGGCCGGGGGCGCCTGTCCCAAAGCGGGAAGGAACGCCGCGAAGGACGCGCCGATGACGAGCAACGCCGCGGCCGACGAGAAGCGCTCGGTTTTCCGTTTGGATCGGGACAAGGGCACGTCCACCCGTATTATAAAGGAAAAAGGCCCTCCGGGTCTTCCTCCGCGGCGGCGCCGAAAGAGTGCCCCATCGCCGGGCGGCTATCGCAGCGTGTACGAATCGACGATCGACTGGTAGACGAGGGCCCGGAACTTCTGCTGGGCGTCGCTCCCGGTGGCCGGCATGAGCTGGGTCATGAAGACGGCCACGAGCTTCTCGGCGGGGTCCACCCAGTAGGTCGTGTGGTACGCGCCGCCCCAGCCGAAGGCCCCGACCGAGCCGGGCTCGCCGTTGCGCCCGAGCTTGTCGGTCACCCAGAAGCCGAGCCCGAAGGCTTGATGGCCGTAGAGCTTTCCGACGTGGTCGACGGTCATCAGCTCGACCGACTTCGGGCTGAGGACGTGGACCCCGCCCCATTGGCCGCCGCTCTGGAGCATGAGCAGGAAGCGGGCGTAGTCCTCGGCCGTCGACACCAGGCCGGCGCCTCCGGCGAAGCACTTCCGAGGCCCTTGGATGTAAGCTTGTTCGCGCCGGTCGTCGACCAAGGCGGCCTTGCCGTCCTTGCCGATGCCGTAGACCGCGGACAGCCGTCCGGCCTGGTCCTCGGGCACGAAAAAGTAAGTGTCCTTCATGTCCAGCGGGCCGGCGATCCTCTTCCGGATGAAATCGGCCAGGCTCATCCCGGAGACGACCTCGACGAGATGGCCGAGGATGTCGCTGTTGTAGCCGTAGATGAACTTCTCCCCGGGCTGGGCGTCGAAGGGCAGCTTGGCCAGCTTCCTCATGAGGTCGCCGACCGGGACGTCCCTGTCGGCCAGGAACCAGCCCTGCAGGCCGGCCGCCTTGTAGAGGTCCCGGGCCGGGCCGGACCCGTAGGAGATGCCCGCCGTATGGGTCAGCAGGTCGCGGATGGTGATCGGCCGGTTGGCCGGCACGACCTTATAGCCGGGCCCTTTCCTGGAACCGTCCGGGACGGCCACGGTCGTCTCCTTGAACTCGGGGATGTATTTCGAGACCGGATCGTCCAGCAGGAACCGGCCTTCCTCGAAAAGGATCATGACGGCGACGCTCGTGACGGCCTTGGTCTCGGAAGCGATCCGGAAGAGGGCATCGGTGGTCATGGCCGCGCCCGTCCGGGGGTCGAGCGTCCCGAAGGCCTCGAGGTGGGCAACCTTGCCGTTGCGGGCCACGAGTGTCACGGCCCCGCCCAGCCGGCCTTCGTCGACGTAGCGCTGCATGAGGGCGCCGAGGCGGGCCAGCCGCTCGGTCGACAGGCCGACCATCTCCGGCCGAGCCCGCGGCAGCTCGGCGGCCACGACCGGCAACGTCAAGGTCAGGACGAAGACGCTGATGAGGAGCTTACGAAGCTTGTGGGAGCACACGGCGACCTCCACCGCTGGTTACTTTTTCGTCCTTTACATATATCAGATAGCCGGAGCCCGGGTCAAAACGCCCGAATCCGCTCGGCTCGGGACGTTCCTCTCACGGTAAGCCCCCCACTATGAGATCGCCCTCTCTTCGGCTGCGGAGGGGCCTCGGGGTATCCTCTCCGTCCGCGCGGTGATCCAGCAGGACTTGCGGGAGATCCAGGCAAGAGCCGCCCGGGATGTGATGGGGGGTCGTCCGGAGCCCCCGTAGCGGAGGGGGACCCGGCGGCCGCCGACGGGGGAACCGCCGGGACTGGTTCCCGGGGGCCGGGGGAGACGGATGATCCCCATCACAGCCAAAGAGGGCGGCTCCCCGAAGGCGCCCGGAATCACCGCAGCGACCGAGGAGCACCGCTGACCCCGGGGCCGAGGGTGTCATCGAACGAGCGCTTTAAGTCAATGGCGCAGGGGCGATGCCCGGAGGAGGCCGTCGAAGGGCGGAGCGGGCATGGATCCTCGACCGAAGGGAGAGGAGAGCGAAGCCCGGAGTCGAAGCGGCCCGACTCGCCGGGGCGGGACGCGGCCGACGGAGCGGCGCGCCCCGAGCCGGGAACTCCTCGGCGCGAGTGAGACGACCGCTGAAGACAGGGCCGAGGGGATCCTCCAAGGGAGCATAAAGCGGTGATCCAGACGGACGGTGGAACGGACGAGGGCATCCTCGAAGAGGACGGCTCACGCTGTTTGAGCCTGCTGCACGCAAGACCGGAGCGGGCCCCTGCGAGTTCGTGAGCCGCCGAGTCCGTTCCGCCGGGAGGCGAAATAGGATCACCGCAGCGACCGAGGAGGATGCCCGAGGCCTATCTGATATACGGCACTCCTTTGGCGGCCAGCATCTTGTTGAGCTCCGGGATGTCGACCTCGACCACGGTCTTGATCGTCGCCTGCAGCGGCTCGAGGAAGGCCTTGAGGTCGTTCATCAGGTCGATGGACGTCTGCGTCGGCCGGCCCATGCCGGCGAAGGACCCGGCGATGCTCATGACCAGCTCGGCCGTCGTCCCGCCCCGGAAGGCGACCATGAGCGGCTTGCGATAGAAGCCCTGGTCGGGCGGGCTCATGAAGTAGACGTCGCGGACCCCATCGACCTTGCCCTTGACGGCCTTGAAGGCGGCCGTCAGCGACGCGTCGGCGGGTTTGAGCGCCGCGAGGCGGCCGGAGACGTCGTCGAGCTGCTTGCTCAGCGATTCGAGCGTCTGGAGGAGGGTCCGTCCCTGCTGGGACAGCTCGCGGGCCTCGCGGTAATACTTCTGGGCCATCCGGCGGTCCTCCATGGAGATGCCCTGGTCGGGGTCCTCGCGGACGACGACCGGCTTCTCGTAGGTCTTGCCGTTGACCTCCAGGACGACCTTGTACTCGCCGGGCAGGGTGTAGGGACCGAACGTCCCGGCCCCTCTGCCGCGCCCGCCGCCGTACCGCTGCTCGGGCATGGCCGGCGTGGCCGCTCCCTCGCGCAGGTTCCAATAAACGCGATTGAGACCCGGCTGTTTCGCGGCCATGAGGGTGGCGACCTCGCGGCCGTCCGGATCGGCGATGGACACCGCAACCCGGGCGTCCTTGGCCGCGGCGGGGTTCAGGTAGTAGCTGACGGCCGCGCCGTAGGGCGAGTTCGTGCCGGCATAACCGGGGTCGCTGTAGTTGTCGACCGTGCTTCGGGTCGCGAACAGGGTCGCCGGCTTGACGTCGAACAGGAGCGCCTCGGCCTTGACGCCTTCGGCCGTCAGCCCGGAAAGCGGCCGGATGTCGTCGATGATCCAGACCCCCCGGCCGTGCGTTCCGACGATCAGGTCGCGGTCGCGCGGGTGGATCTTGATGTCGCGGACGGCCACGGTCGGGAAGCCGTTGCGGTAAGGGATCCAGTTGCGGCCGCCGTTCAGGCTGATGAACAGCCCGAACTCGCCGCCGACGAACAGCAGGTCGGGATTGTCGAGGTCCTCCCGGACCGTGTGGAGATAGCCGTACTCGGGAAGGTCGCCCCGGATCGAGGTCCAGGTCTTGCCGAAGTCCGTGCTCTTGAAGACGTAGGGCCGGTAGTCGGCGACCTGGTGGCGGGAGACGGTCAGGTAGACCCCGCCCTCGACATGGTGGGAGGCCTCGATGCGCGTCACCCAGTTGTCGTGGGCGGCGAAACCTTTGATGTTGGCGGTGACGTTCTCCCAGTTGGCGCCGCCGTCGCGGGTGACCTGGACCTGGCCGTCGTCGGTGCCGACCCAGATCAGTCCCTGCTTGAGCGGCGACTCCGAGATGGTCAGGATCGTGCAGTGGTTCTCGGCCCCGGTGTTGTCGATGGTCAGTCCGCCGGAGTCCTTGAGCTTGGCCGGATCGTTGGTCGTCAGGTCGGGGCTGGCCTTGGTCCAGGATAGGCCGCGGTCGGTGGACTTGAACAGGAAGTTGCCGCCGAAGTAGAGGACGAAGCGGTCGTGGGGCGAGATGAGGATGGGCGAGTTCCAGTTGAAGCGGTAGGGCGGCTCATTGAGAGGGGCCTCCGGGCGGACGCGTTGCGACTCGCCGGTCTTGAGGTTGTGGCGCTCGATGCCCCCCATCTGGAGGTTGCGGAACATGACCCACCACTCGACGGGGTCGAACTGGGCGTAGTAGCCGTCGCCGCCGCCGGTCGGCACCCAGTAGTGGTTGAGGATGCCGGCCCGCTCGCGGGTGTTGGAGGGGCCCAGCCAGTTGCCGTTGTCCTGGAGGCCGACGTTGACGTAGTAGGGATCGCGCATGTCGAAGCCGACGTTGTAGACCTCGGCCCAGGCCTGGCTGGCCACGGCGTAGGCGTTCACGCCGCCGTCCCAGGAGATGTCGATGCCGCCGTCGTTGCCGCTGATGACGTGACGGGAGTTGTGGGGATCGACCCAGACGGCGTGGTGGTCGGGGTGGGCGCCGCGGAAGACCTGCTGGAAGCTCTTGCCGGCGTCGCGGCTGACGTAGCACGAGCCGGAGTAGACGTAGACGACGAGGTCGTTCGTCGGGTCGACCGTCAGGCGGCTGTAGTAGAACGGCCGGAAGTTGACCTGGTCGTAGGTCGCCCGGTCGGAGGCCCGGCGCCAGGTCAGGCCCTTGTCCTCGGAGCGGTAGAGGCCGCGCCGGTCGCCTTCGGCCTCGATGAGGGCGTAGACGACGGCCGGGTTGCTGCGGGCGACACCGAGGCCGATGCGGCCCCAGGGGGCGGCGGGCAGGCCGTCCGTGAGGGGCTCCCAGGTGTCGCCGCCGTCGGTCGTCTTATAGAGGCCGCTGCCAGGGCCGCCGCTGCGGAAATAGTACGGCCAGCGGCGGTGCTCCCACATCCCGACGTAGAGGATCTTGGAGTTCGAGGGGTCCATGGCCATGTCGCAGGCCCCGGTCTCCGGGTTGACGTAAAGGACCTTCTTCCAGGTCTTGCCGCCGTCGAGGGTCCGGAAGACGCCGCGGTCCTCGTTGGGGCCCCAGAGATGGCCCTGGGCGGCGATGTAGACGACGTCGGGATCGACCGGATCGATGGCGATCCGGCTGACGAAGCGGGTGTCGGTGAGCCCCATGTGCTTCCAGGTCCGGCCGGCGTCCTCGGACTTGTAGACGCCGTCGCCGGGGGCCACGGAGTTGCGCGCGGTGGCCTCGCCGGTGCCCACCCAGACGATGTCGGGATGGCTCGGAGAAACGGCCACGGCGCCGACCGAGACCGTCTTCTCTAAATGGAACGACGGCGTCCAGGTCACGCCGGAATCAACGGACTTCCATAGACCGCTCGGGCCGACGGCCGCGTAGATGACGGAGGTGTCCGTGTCGGGGACGGCGAAATCGACCGTCCGGCCGCCCATGTTGGCCGGGCCGATGTTGCGGGCCTTGAGCTGGTTGACGACGGTCGCATAGTCGAACCCGTCGGGCTTGGCCGCGGGCTTGCGGGCCTGGCCGGCGGATACGGAAAGCGACAGAAGAAACAAGGCCGTGATGGCAGGGGCCATGATCCTGAGATGAAGGCGGGACATGGAGACCTCCTTGCGTAGGATGGGAATCGAAGGGAGTTTACCCCAACCGGCGGGTGATACACAATATATTCGGCTCGCCCTAAGCGATGGGAGTGCCGTCACTCCCCGTACATCTCGGTGATGAGCCTCCGGAGCGCGGCGGCCTCGGCCTCGGAAAGCGAGCCGAGGCGCGCTCCGAGCCGTCAGCGGAAGTTGACGTTGAAGACCGGCAGGACGCGGAGGCCCTTGGGATTGTCGCGGACGATATTGACGACCCCGAGCTGGATGCCCTTTTCGATGGTCCAGGCGTAGTTGACGATGCCGACGCTCAGCCCGTTGAGCGTGCCCCGGATGTGGTTGAAGGAGCTTGCGGCCAGACCGTCGAGCCGGCCGCCCTTCTCGACCCGGATCATGGCCAGCCCGGCGAAGAGACCCTTGAGGTCCCGCCCCCCGGCCCCGATGCCGCCGAGGACCACGCCCCTGATCTCGGGAGCGCCGGCGGCCAGGCCGCAGAGGGCGACGCCGGACAGCCGTTCGCCCGCCCCGGCCCCCAAGCCGGCGATGATGATGCCCTGCAGGTTCTCGCCGGCGCCCACACCGAGACCGCCGACAAAAAGCCCCGTCGCGCTCTCCCCGGCGCCGACTCCGAGCCCTCCGACAGCCAGGCCCGTGAGGCTGTCCCCCGCGCCGACGCCCAGGCCGCCGAAGAACATCCCCTTCGCGTTCTCCCCGGCGCCTACGCCCAAGCCGCCGAAGCCGAAGCCGACCAGGTCCTCGCCGGCCCCGACGCCGGCGAACGCGGCACTCAAGCCCCTCAGGTCCTCACCCGCGCCCACCCCGAGGCCGGCGATGTTGATGCCGACAAGGTCGTCGCCGCTGCCGACGCCCAGTCCTCCAAGGTTGAGACCGGCCATGGTCGTCTCGGCCATGGCCCCGAGAAGGCCGAGCTGCACGCCGCGGACGTCCCCGCCGCCGGGGATGAGCCCCAGAGAAAGGCCCCTGATCGCGGCGCCCCTATTGTCCTCGTTGAATTTCCGCGGGGCCCACAGCGTGACGTTGACGCCCGTGACCCGAACGACCTGGTTGTCCCGGAAATTGAAGCGAAGGCCGGTGAAGCTCTTGGAGTTCCCGAAGCTTATCCCCCAGGTCTTCGAGGGGATATCCAGGCTCTGGGCATAAAGGGAGGGCCCTAAAAATGCGCCGACGGCGACAAGAAAGGCGATGCGGGCCACATTACGGACGGATCTGCGTTGTTTTTTTTCGGTCATCTGTCATCCCTCGGCATCGACGGAGATATCCCTCGGAACATAAGTTAATACGAAAGTCCGCCTCGGGAAGTTCACCGGGCCCCGGCAAATGAACTCCCTCCGCTTCAAGGGAGAGGGACATTTTTTCACCTTCACCTGAGAAAGATGTATGTTGGGCCTGCTTCCCTGCTGAACCCGCTTCCCCCGGCACCGCACGGCCGCGGACCGGACGGACAGGGATCATCGGTTGCCCGCCGCCGAATGAGGGGTTAGAATAATAGTGGAAGGAGGGCCTCATGAAAAAACTGCGCATCTGGGCCACGGTGTCCCTGACCTTAGGGATCCTAGCCATGGTCGTTCTGCTTATCGCGGTCGCCGCGTTGACCGACATTTACCACGGTCAGGAGGACCTGACCACCGAGTGGACGTTCCTCCGGCTGGCGTTCGGGGTCATCTTCTTCCTCATCGTGGCCACCGTCATTTTCACGACCCTGGTCCTCAAGCACTTTCGCGACCTCGACAAAACTCGGTAAAAGCCCCTCGCACCCCGACTAAATCATTGCCATGACCGCGAAAAAGCCCAAACGCATCGAGGACGTCCGCAAGAAGGACGACCTCCTGGTCGTCACCGGGGCCGGCGGGTTCATCGCCGGGGCCCTGGTCCGCTATTTCCACGACAAGGGGTTCCGCCGCATCCGGGCCGTCGACAAGAAGCCCCTCCCCGAGTGGTACCAGGTGACGCCGGGCGTCGAGAGCCTTTGCCTCGACGTCAGCGACCCCGGCAACTGCGCCCGGGCCTGCGAGGGCGCCGTCGAGGTCTATAACCTGGCCGCCGACATGGGCGGCATGGGCTTCATCGAGCGCTACCGCGTCGAGTGCCTGCGGAGCGTCCTCATCAACACCCACATGACCGAGGCCGCCTGGCAGGCCGGGGCCGACCGCTACTTCTTCTCCTCCTCGGCCTGCGCCTACAATATCGACCTCCAGCAGGACATGGAGTGCCGGGCCCTCAAGGAGTCCGACGCCTACCCGGCCAACGCCGAGCGCGGCTACGGCTGGGAGAAGCTGTTCTCGGAGATCGTCTGCCAGGAGTACTGGGCCGAGCGCGGCCTGAAGACGGCCATCGCCCGCTTCCACAACGTCTACGGCCCCTACGGTACCTGGGACGGCGGCCGCGAGAAGGCCCCGGCGGCCCTGTCGCGCAAGGTCGTCGAGGCCAAGGACAACGGCACCCTGACCATCGAGATCTGGGGCGAGGGCACACGGACCCGGAGCTTCATGTTCATCGACGACTGCCTCGAGGGCATCGACATGATCATGCACTGCGACGAGCTCATCGCCACCCCCATCAACCTCGGCTCGTCCGAGCTCGTCTCGGTCAACGGCCTCCTCGACATCATCGAGGGGATCGCCGGGACCAAGGTCAAGCGGACCTACGACCCGACGGCGCCCAAGGGCGTCGGCGGCCGCAACTCCGACAACACGATGATCAAGGCCGTCCTCGGCTGGGAGCCCTCGACGCCGCTGCTCACCGGCATGTCCAAGACCTTCCCCTGGATCGAGGAGCAGTACTTCCTCCGGAAGGCCGGGAAGCGCGTCGTCGTCTGACGGGCAGGGACGCCCGTCCTCGATCCGTGATCCCGGCCCCCCGTTCCCCGTGGGGCCCGCGATTGACAGCGGTCCCGAACTAGTTCAGAATCATCTCAGCCATGAGCGCCGTCATCGACTTCCTGAAGAGGATCACGGACTTCCTCCGGGTCCCGCTGTTCACCCTGGGGGGCTCGCAGATCACCCTCTGGACGCTCATCTATCTCCTGGTCCTCTTCGCCCTGCTCGTCTACCTGACCAAGAAGCTCCACAAGCTCATCGTCTACAAGATGCTGGCCAAGAGCCGCATCGACCTGGGCACCCGGGTGGCCATCGGTACGATCATCCGCTACCTCATCCTGACCGCGGGCTTCGTCGTCATCCTGCAGATCGTGGGCATCAATCTCAGCAGCGTCACCATCCTCCTGGGCGCCCTGGGCGTCGGCATCGGCTTCGGCCTCCAGAACATCACCAACAACTTCGTCAGCGGCCTGATCATCCTCTTCGAGCGGCCCATCAAGGTCGGCGACCGCATCGCCGTCGGCGACGTCACCGGCGACGTCACCAACATCTCCATGCGGGCGACCACCGTCCTGACCAACGACAACATCTCGATCATCGTCCCCAACTCGGAGTTCATCTCCTCGACGGTCATCAACTGGAGCCACACGGACCGCAACGTGCGCTTCAACTTCAAGGTCGGGGTGTCCTACAAGGAGGACCCCGAGCGGGTCAAGGCCGTCCTCCTCGAGGTCGCCGCGGAGAACGCCGGCGTGCTCAAGACCCCCAAGTCCGACGTCCTGTTCGACGATTACGCGGACAGCGCCCTGGTCTTCAACCTCCGCGTCTGGACCAGGGACTATGCCGACCGCCCCGGGGTCTTGAAGAGCCAGCTCTATTACGAGATCTTCCGCAAGTTCAAAGAGAACGGCATCGAGATCCCCTTTCCCCAGCGCGACGTCTACATCAAGCAGATGGCGGAAGCCGCTCCCCGGCCGGCCGTCAAAGATTGATCGCTGAACCGCGACCCGCCGGAAAGGCACGCCGCCCCTCGATGCCTGTCCCCGATTTCCCCCCGGCAATCTCTCCCCACGCTCAGGTTGACGGCCCCGGCCGAAGTTCGTATAGTTAACCCGTATTTTCCCGATCGCCGCCGCACGGAGGGAACGATGACGCAAACCCCGTCCAAGATCTCTTGGGCCCCCATCCTCGTCCTGGGCAGTCTCTGGGGCCTGTCCGAGGCCGCCATGGGCGTGTATCTCCGCCAATGCGCTTCGACGGTCTCCGGCTCCCTGATGACGGGCGCCGCCCTCTTCTTCCTGGCCGCCGCCTGGGTCGTCGCGCCCCGGGCGCTGACGCTGGCCGCCATGGTCCTCATGGCCTCGGCGTTCAAGCTCTTCGACGCCCTGCTCCTCGGCCTGCCCGTCCTGCACGGCGCCGTGGCCAATCCCATCTTCGCCATGGTCATGGAGGGCGCGGCCTTCCTGCTCATCGTCACGATCGTCCGCGAAGCTCTTCTCCGCCGCCCGGCGGGCCAAGGCCTGGCCGGGGGCCTGACGGCCCTGGTCGCCGTCAGCGCCTTCCCGCTGGTCCGCTTCGCCACGGGCATCGCCGCCTGCGTCGTGGCCGGGACATCCATCCCCCTGGCCCTCTATTACGCTCCCGTGGCCATCGTCTTTTCCGCGCTCACCGTGCCCCTGGGCTTCGCCGCCGGCGCCCGGCTGGCCGCCCTCGAAGCGCGCTTGAGCCCGGCCGCTCTCGCCGCGCTCCGCCGTCTCTCCCCCGCCGTCGCGGCCCTCTCGCTGGCCGCCCTGGCGCTGCTGAGAGCGATCTGAACCGGCCCGTCACGATATGACGGCGCCCACGGAGGCCCTCATGGACAAAACACAGACACACAAGAAAGCCGGCGGCGTCACCCGCCGCGATTTCATCAAGGGGGTGGGCACCGGCGCCCTCGGCACGGCCGTCCTGCCGCCGCTCTTCGGGCAGACCATCGCGACCAAGAAGGGCCGTGTGCCGGTCTACGATAAGAAGGCCATCGCCCTGACCGTCAACGGCCGGGCCATGGGCCTGACCGTCGCGCCCAACGAAACTCTCCTCCAGGTCCTGCGCGACGCGCTCGACCTGACGGGGACCAAGCTCATCTGCGGACGGGGCGAATGCGGCGGCTGCACCGTCCTGCTCGACGGCGCGCCCGTTTACGCCTGCATGTTCCTGGCTATCCGGGCCGACGGCCGCTCGGTGACGACCGTCGAGGGGTTGGCCGACGGCGAAAAGCTCCATCCCGTCCAAGAGGCGTTCGTCGAGAAGGACGGCTACCAGTGCGGCTTCTGCACGCCGGGCTTCATCATGTCCACGACGGCGTTGCTCAAAAAGAACCCCGATCCGTCGCCCGGAGAGATCAAGCAGGCCCTGGCCGGCAATCTCTGCCGCTGCGGCAACTACGGAAAGATCCACGAGGCCGTCGGCGCCGCCGCGGCCAAGATGAGGAGGGGTTGACATGGACAGCCGCACCTACCTGGACGAAGCCCGGGGCCTCAACGCCCCGGCCGCCAAGACCAAGGCCCCGAATGCGACGCCCCCCGCCGAAGACGAGCTCAAGCGCATCGGCCGGCTGACCACCCGTATCGACGGCCGCGAGATCGTCACCGGCCGGGCCAAGTTCACTCACGACATCAAGCTTCGGGGCATGCTCATCGGCCGCATCCTGCGCTCGCCCCACGCCAGCGCCGAGATCGCCTCCATCGACCTCGGCCCGGCCCTGGCCCTGCCCGGGGTCAAGGCCGCCTTGAAGCTGGCCGAAGGCAAGGTCCGCTACGCCGGCGAGCAGGTGGCGGCCGTGGCCGCGGTCGACGCCCGGACGGCCGACCGGGCCTTGGCCCTTATCAAGGTCGAATACCGGCCCCTACCCTTCGTCGTCGACTGGCAGCGGGCCCGCGACCCCGGCGCGCCGTCGGTCCGCGACGGCAAGCCCAACGTCGACAAGCTCAACGACTACAAGCGGGGCGACGTCGAGAAGGGTTTCGAGGAGGCCGACGTCGTCCTCGAGCGGACCTACCGCACGGGATTCGAGATCCATCACCCGACCGAGACCCATTCGAGCGTCGCCGAGTGGGAGGGCGACCATCTCACCGTCTACGACTCGACCCAGGCCGTCCACAACGTCCGCGACGGGCTGGCCCGGGCCCTGAGCATGCCGGCCGCCAACGTGACGGTCATCAAGAAGTACATGGGAGGCGGATTCGGCAGCAAGCTCGGTCTCAACGACTACACCGTGGTCGCCGCCCGGCTGGCCCGGGAGGCCCGGCGCCCGGTCAAGATCGTCCTCTCGCGGCGCGACAACGCCGTCTGCGTCGGCTACCGGCCGTCGTCCCAGCAGACCTACAAGGCTGGCGTCAAGAAGGACGGGACCCTGACGGCCCTCTCCCTCCTCAACTACGCATCGGGCGGCCTGGGGGCCGGCGACAGGGTCGCCGAGCCCACGGTCGACATCTACAAGTGCCCGAACTGCCGGGTCGAAGAACACACCGTCTACACCAATACCGGAGCCTCTCGGGCCATGCGGGCCCCCGGCCACACCCAGGGGGCCTTCGGCCTCGAGAGCTTCATCGACGAGCTGGCCGCGGCCATCGGCATGGACCCCCTCGAGCTCCGCCGCCGGAACTACTCGACCCGCAACCAGGGCGACACGGGCCTTCCCTATTCGACCAAGGGCCTCGACCGCTGCTACGAGGCCGGGGCCAAGGCCATCGGCTGGGAGCGGCGGAACAAGACACCCGGCGAAGGACCGGCCGAGGGACCTTGGCGGCGCGGCCTGGGCATGGCCACCAGCATCTGGTTCGGGGCCGGCGTCCCGGGGACCCTGGCCGACCTCGTCCTCTACCCGGACGGCAGCGTCGAGATCGTCTGCGGCACCCAGGACATCGGCACGGGCACCCGGACCCACATGGCCGTGGTCGTCGCCGAAACGCTCGGCCTCGAGCCCAAGGAGGTCACCGTCAAGCTCGGGAACTCCGACTATCCCTGGGCGCCCCTGTCCGGCGGCAGCCTGACGACGCCGTCGGTGGCCCCGGCCGTGCGCGACGCCGCCCTTAAGGCCGTCGAGCGCCTGACCCAGCTGGCCGCCCAGCTCCTCAAGACCGAGCCCGGCGAGATCGTCATGGCCGACAGGAAGTTCTCCCTCAAGAGCGACCCCGGCAAGTCCGTGCCCTTCGCCGACGTGTACCGGGCCCTGCGGCGCGAATCCGTTTTTCACGGGGAGCGGGCCGGCCACCCGGCTTCCGAATTCGCGTTCAACACCTTCGGCGCTCATTTCGCCGAGGTCGAGGTCAACGTCGAGACCGGCAACGTCCGGGTCCTCCGTTACGCCGCCGCCCAGGATTCCGGGCGGATCATCAACAAGCTGACCGCCGAGTCCCAGGTCCACGGGGGCGTCATCCAGGGCATCAGCGCCGGCCTGTTCGAGGAGCGCGTCCTCGATGACGCGACGGGCAACCCCGTCAACGCCAATCTCGGCGACTACAAGATCGCCACCTCGGCCGACGCGCCGGAGATCGTGCCGATCTTCGTCGACGTCGTCGACCAGCGGCTCAACAACCTGGGCACCAAAGGCCTCGGCGAGCCGGCCCGCGTGCCGGCCTCGGCGGCCGTGGCCAACGCCGTCTTCAACGCCATCGGCGCGCCCGTCCGCGAGATCCCGATGACGCCCCCGCGCGTCCTCGAGGCCCTCAGGCGCAAGGAGGCCCGGTCATGAAAGACTTCCGCATCGCCCAACCGGTAACGACCGACGAGCTGGCCGCCCTGCTCGCCGAGGCCACGGAGACAACGGCCCTCATCGCCGGCGGCACCGACCTCGTCGACGAGCTCAAGAGCGGGGTGGCGACGCCCGATCTCGTCGTCGACCTGCAGACGGTCTCCGGCCTGGCCGGCATCGCCCGCGACAAGGACGGGCTGCGCATCGGGTCCATGACCCGGGTCGTCGAGCTGGCCGAGGACCCCGGCGTCGGCCGGGACTATCCCATCCTCCGGCAGGCGGCTCTGTCGCTGGCCACACCCCAGCTGAGGAACGTCGGCACGGTCGGCGGCAACCTCTGCCAGCGGCCGCGCTGCTGGTACTACCGCGACCCCAAGGCCGTCTGCCGCAAGAAGGGCGGCTACGACTGCTTGGCCTACCAAGGGCGGAACAAGTACCACGCCATCTTCGGCGGCCAGGGCTGCTACATCGTCTATCCGTCCGACCTGGCGCCGGCCCTGATCGGTCTCGGCGCCCGGGCGACGATCGGCGGCCCGCGCGGCGACCGGACCGTGCCCCTCGAGGAATTCTACGTCCTGCCCGGCGTCGATCCCCTGCGGGAGAACGTCCTGGAGAAGGGCCAGTTCCTCAAGGACGTCCGGGTCCCGGCCCCTAAGCCCGGACAGAAAGGCGCCTACGTCAAGCTCAAGGAGCGCGGCGCGTGGGATTTCGCCCTGGTCTCCGCGGCCGTCACCGGGACCGTCTCGGGCGGGGCTCTGGCCGAGATCTCCATCGTCATGGGCGGGGTGGCCCCCGTGCCCTGGCGGCTCAAGAGGGCCGAGGACGTCCTGCGCGGCAAGCCGGCCACCGAAGCCCTCGTCCGGCAGGCGGCCGACGAGGCCCTCAAGGAAGCCGTCCCGCTTCGCGAGAACGCCTACAAGCTCGATCTCGTCCGGGCGGCCCTCAAAGAGGCGGTGCTGGCTGTCGCGGCATGAGATGAGCGGCCCCCTCCCGAGGCTCCTCGAGACCCTGGCCGCGGCCCGCGGGCTCGCTCTGGCCACGGTCGTCGAAACCGAGGGCTCGACGCCCCAGGCGCCGGGGGCCTCGGCGGTCTTCTCGGCCGGGGGCTTGGTGGCCGGCACGGTCGGGGGAGGCGTTCTCGAATCCAGGGTCCAGGCCGTCGCCGGCCTGGCCCTCGACGACGGGCGCTGCCGCCTGCTCCGCATCCGGCTCGACACCGACCTCGCCGACAAGGACGGGGCCCTCTGCGGCGGCCAAGCCTCCATTCTCCTGGACCCCCTGGACGCACGGCGGACCGAGCCCTTTCGACAGGCCTTGGAGAGCCTCCGGACGGGGACGGGTGGCGTGCTGGCCGCGATCGCCGCGCCCGTCGAGGGCGACGAGGTCGAGGTCAGCCGCGAGTGGCTGCCGGGCGGGATCGTCCCGGAGGGCTCCTCACTTCGAGGACTGGACCTTCCCTCGGTCCTCACGCAACGCGTCCTGGCTTCGGGCCGGGCCGCGCTCCACCGGGCCGACCGCCGACTCGTCTTCCTCGAGCCCGTCCGCCCTCTGCCGCGGCTGATCATCGCCGGGGCCGGGCATGTCGGCCGGGCCCTGGCCCATCTCGGCAGGCGCCTCGATTTCGAGGTCACGGTCATCGACGACCGCTCCGAGTTCGCCAATCCCGCGAACGTACCGGACGCCGACACCCTGGTCGTCGGCGACATGGCCTCGTCGGTCCGGGCCGTGCCCGATTCGCCGGATAACTATTTCGTCGTCGTCACCCGCGGCCATGCCCTCGACGCCCAGGCCCTGCGGGCCTGCCTCGGCCGGCCGGCGGCCTACGTCGGGATGATCGGCAGCCGAAGGAAGGTCGAGGCCATCCGCCGGGATTTCCTCGACAAGGGCTGGGCGGCCGAGGACGAGTGGGACCGCGTCCACACCCCCATCGGCCTCGAGATCGGCTCGAAGACGGTCGAGGAGATCGCCGTCAGCATCGCCGCCCAGCTGGTCCTCGTCCGGTCCGTCCGGGGCCGTGAGGAAGGTCCATGATCTGGGCCGTCGTCCTGGCCGCCGGCGGCTCGCGGCGGATGGGGACCCAGAAGATGCTGCTGCCCTTCCGGGGAACGACCATCATCGGCAGCGTCGTGCAAGCGGCCGTCGAGGCCAGCCTCGACGGCATTGTCGTCGTCCTCGGGGCCGACCGGGACCTGGTCCGCGGCGCGTTCGGCTCCTCCCCGGTGACCCTGGCCGTCAACGAGCGGTGGGAGCGGGGCATGCTGTCATCGGTCCAGACCGGCTTCGAGGCCCTGCCCCAAGCGGCCGCGGCGGCCGTCGTCATGCTCGGCGACCAGCCGTTCGTCAAGCCCGAGACCGTCGACGAGCTCGTCGCCCGCTACCGCGAGACGCGCCGGGGGATCGTCCTGCCCGTCCACGGCGGGCGGCGCGGCCATCCCGTCCTCATCGACCTGAAATACAAGGCCGAGATCATCGCCCTGGGGCCGGAAGCGACCCTGCGCGAAATCGTCCAGGCCCACGCCGACGACGCCCTCGAGGTCGAGATCGAGGACCCCGACATCCTGCGCGACATCGACACCCCCGAAGACTACGGCCGATAGGCATCTCTCTTTGCCCCCCACGCACCCGGGAACCAGTCCCGACGGTTCCCCCCCATTTTCTCTCGTGCTCTCTTCAGAAGGTTCTTGAAAGCGCGGCTCCGAACCGCTCCGTCGCACTTTCAATGATCGCTTCCCGGAGGCCGCTCCCTGCCGGAGGTCAACCTTTGGTCGGGCCCGGGCGTCATTACTCACGAAGCCCGTGCCGCGCGCCGATCGTCTTGACAGGACCGGCCGAAAACAACAAGAATGAAAGAACGCCGGATGGAGAGGAGGTCTCTTATCATGAAAGTTCGATCCCGGATCTTGATCGGCCTCGTCCTCGTTCTCTTCACTTGGGGCCCGGGCCTTCCCGTTCCCACACAGGCCGAGACGGCCAAGCACGTGCCGACGGTCGAGGACCTGCTGGCCCTGAGGTCCGTCGGCGGCGCCGAGATATCGCCCGACGGAACCAAAGTCGCCTACACCGTCACCCAAGCCGACCTCGAGGAGGACGCCTACGTCACCCAGATCTGGCTGGCCGACACGGCCACGGGCCGGGCGTTCCAGCTGACCCGCGGCAAGAGATCCGCGTCAGGCCCCGACTGGTCGCCCGACGGCCGCTGGATCGCCTTCACCTCGAGCCGGGCCGACGACAAGTCGCAGCTGTTCGTCATCAGCCCCGACGGCGGCGAGGGCATCCAGCTGACCGAGGCCGAGACCGGGGTCGGGGGATTCGCCTGGTCGCCCGACGGCAGGACGATCGCCTTCACGGCAACCGATCAGGTCGCTCAGGCCTCCAAGGACCGCAAGGACCGCTACGGCGACTACGAGGTCGTCCGCCGCGAGTACCGTCACGTCCACCTGTGGACGCTCGACGTCGGCGAGGCCTTGAAAGACCCCCGGCCGGGCCGCCGCCGGACGAGCGGGCAGGACTTCACGGTCGGCGGCTTCGACTGGTCGCCCGACGGCCGGACGATCGCCTTCAGCGCGGCCATCAACCCGGACCTCATCAACGGCGGGACGTCCGACATCTTCGTCCTGTCCATGGAGGACGACTCCGTGAGAAGGATCGTCTCCCAGCCGGGTCCCGACTCTTCGCCTCTCTGGTCGCCCGACGGCCGCTCGATCCTCTTCCACTCGGCCATGGGCCGGGCCGTTTATTTCGCCCTCAACTCCCGGTTGGCCGTCGTCCCGGCCGAAGGCGGCCCGGTCCGCTCGCTGACCGACGCCTTCGACGAGAACCCCTACGCCGTCGCCTGGAACGCCGGCGGCATCTGGTTCTCGGCCTCGCAGCGGACGTCCGGCCACCTCTTCCGGCTCGACCCCCAGACCCTGCGCATCGAGCGCGTCAGCGCCCCCGACGCGGCCGTCGTCTCCGGGTTCTCCTTCTCCCGCGACGGCCGGCAAATGGCCTTCGTCAGCCATTCGGGGACGACCCTCGGCGAGCTGGCCGTCTCCGGGCTGCCGTGGGCCCCGAAGGTCCTGACCCGAATGACCGAGCAGGCCGCCGGTTTCGTCCTCGGGACGCGCGAGGTCATCTCGTGGAAGAGCAAGGACGGGACGGTGATCGAGGGGGTCCTGGTCAAGCCGGCCGATTTCGACCCGTCGAAAAAGCACCCCCTGCTCTGCGTCATCCACGGCGGGCCGACGGGTGTCGACCGGCCCATCCTGGCCGCCGACCTGCGCTATTACCCGTCCGACATCTGGGCCGGCCGCGGCGCCCTGGTCCTCAAGGTCAACTACCGGGGCAGCGCCGGTTACGGCGAGAAGTTCCGGCGCCTCAACGTCCGCAACCTCGGGGTCGGCGACGCCTGGGACGTCCTTTCGGGCGTCGACCACCTGGTCAAAAAGGGCTGGGTCGACCCGGCCCGCGTCGGCTGCATGGGCTGGAGCCAGGGCGGTTACATCTCGGCCTTCCTGACGACCTCGTCGCGGGCCTTCAAGGCCGTCTCCGTCGGGGCCGGCATCTCCAACTGGGCCACCTATTACTACAACACCGACATCACGCCCTTCACCATCAACTACCTCGGCGACGACCCGGCCGACGATCCGGCCATCTACGCCAAGACCTCGCCCATGACCTACATCAAGAAAGCGGCCACCCCGACCCTCATCCAGCACGGCGAGTTCGACCGCCGGGTGCCCATCCCCAACGCCTACGAGCTGAGGCAGGGGCTGGAGGACCGGGGCGTCCCGGTGGAAATGATCGTTTACAAGGGATACGGCCACGGCATCACCAAGCCCAAGTCCATGCGGGCCGTCATGCACCACAATCTGGCCTGGTTCGGGCACTACATCTTCGGCGACCCGGCCCCCGACCTGACCGCCCCGCCCCTGCCGGAAAAACGGGATAAGTGACAGCCGCCGACCGCCGCCGGGGGATATTACGGATCGTGTTGCGCCGATAGGTATCCCCGCTTTGCCCCCCGACGCCGGGAACCGGTCCCGACGGTCGCCCCATCGCTGAAGCGACGGGCCCCCTAGCGGGAGAGAGTCGGGCTCCCGGGAGCGGCCAATGAAAGCTCTGAAAAGAGCCGGTGAATTCATCGACTTTGGAGATGCGGGGGGCTTCATGAGGATACCTATCGGCCATCCCTTCTCCTGAAAGCCCCGGAAGGGGGATAAAGAACGTCACCCATCGGGCCAAAGGCGGACGCGGAGGCGGCGGGACTGGATGCGGGTTTGTCCGGTCGCGCCGAATGTGTTATAAAATGCATTGAGAGGTGCGCTCGTGACGTTCCGTAAAGCCCTCGCCGCAACGGTCCTCGGGGCGCTGGCCCTGGCGGGCGCGGCTCCTTCCCTGACGGCCCAAACCCTTCTCGAGCAAGGCGACGCGCTGTTCGCCCTCCGCGGCGAGAGCGGCAAGGCCGAGGCCGCCCTGGCCAAGTACCGTGAGGCCCTGGCCGCCGGCGAGGACGCTTTCGGCGCCTACTGGCGGATGGCCCGGGCCGGGTACTGGATCGGCGACCACACCCCGGACAAGGCCGCCAAGCGTCGGGTCTTCGAGATGGGCATCTACCACGCCCGCAAGGCCGTCCAGCTCGGGCCCGACAGGCCGGAGGGTCACTTCTGGCTCGGTGTCAATTACGGGGTTTACGGCGAGGCCAAGGGCGTCCTCAAGAGCCTGTCGCTCGTCAAGCCCATCAAGGAGTGCATGCGCCGGACGCTCGAGCTCGACCCCGGCCACGACCTGGGCGGGCCCGACCGGGTCCTGGGCCGTGTCTACTACGAGCTTCCCGGTTTCGCCGGCGGCAGCAAGAAGAGATCGCTCGAGCACCTGCTGAAGTCCCTCGAGCACGGCCCGGACGTCGGCCTGACCTACATCTATCTCGCCGACACCTATCTGGCCCTCGACCAGGTCGACAAGGCCCGCGAGGCCCTCGAGCACGTCCTGACGATGGAGCCTCATCCGGACCTCCTGCCGGAGACCGTGGAAGAGCGCGAGACGGCCCGAAAGAGGCTCGAGGGCAGACCGTTCAAGGCGATCAAGTGACGGGGCTTCCGATCCGGGTCCTCTATCAGGACGACGACTATCTGGCCGTCCACAAGCCGGCGGGCGTCCTGTCGATCTCGGAGGCGGGCCGCGGCGGCCTGCCCGAGCTTCTCGCGGAGACCCACCCCGGCAAGCTCTTCCCCGTCCATCGCCTCGACCGGGAGGCCGGCGGGGTCATCGTCTTCGCCCGCAACCCCGACGCCCATCGCCACCTCAACACCGAGTTCGACCGGCGGGCCGTCCGCAAGGCCTACCTCGTCCTCGTCCACGGCCGGGTCGCCGGAGAGCGCGGCCGCGTCGACCGGCCCATCCGGGAGTTCGGCTCGGGCCGCATGGGAGTCGATGCCGCGCGCGGCAAGCCCTCGGTCACGGACTGGGAGGTCGCCGAGCGGCTCGACGGCCATACCCTCGTCCGGGCCAGGCCGGCCACGGGGAGGCGCCACCAGATCCGCGTCCACTTCTACAGCCTCGGCCACCCGGTCGTCGGCGACCTCAAATACGGCGACCGCGAGCTGCAGGCGCGCTTCCCGCGGCTCATGCTCCACGCCGCGTCCGTCGAATTCCGGCTCCCGTCGGGTAAGCTCGTGACCATCGAAGCCCCCCCGCCGCCATCCTTCGAGGCCGTTCTCGCGGCCCTCAGAAAGAGAGGTTGAAGACCATGTCCATTCCAAGACGCACGATCGCTCTCGGCACGGCCCTGCTCGCTCTCGGCGCGGCCGCCGGCCTCGCCGCTCAGTCCCTGCCCGACGGCCGCCGGGCGTGGGCCGATGTCGAACACTTGGCCTCCGACGAGTTCCGGGGGCGCCGGTCGGGGACCGACGAGTACCGGAGGGCCGCCGAATACGTGGCCGCGAAAATGAAAGAGGCCGGGCTCCGTCCCGGCGGCGACGACGGCGGCTGGTTCCAGGAGGTCAAGCTCCGCAATTGGAGCCATTTCCCGCCGCCCGCCCGTTTGGAGATCCTCTCTCCGGCCCTTCGCGTCTATTTCCCCGGCCGCGGCCGGGACTTCAGCCCGGTCTCCGGGACGGGCTCGGGGACGGTCCGCGGCCCGCTGGTCTTCGCCGGCTACGGGTTCGCCTCGGAAAAGGACGCCTGGGACGATTACGCCGGCCTCGACCTCGCGGGCAAGGTCGTCATGGTCATGCCCGGCCTGCCGCCGTTCGCCTCCGACGAGGCCCAGAAAGCCTGGGGCCTCGACAAGAAGGTCGCGACGGCCGCCGAGAAGGGTGCCGTGGGGCTCATCGAGATGGACGTCGCCGAGCCCGACCCGGCCGCCGGCCGGCGCCGGCGGTTCGGGGCCTTGCGGCCCGGACAGTGCCCCGAGGGCTTCGTCGTCCTGCGAGCCGGGGAGAGCTTCGCCGACGACGCTTTCTACGCCGCCGGGAAGAGCTGGCGCGACCTGGTCAGCAAAACCTTGAGGACCCGCGCGTCCCACACCGTCGAGGTCGGCGTCGCGGTCGGGATGGAGGCCCACTTCGTCTCCGGCGAGCGGACGGCCCCCAACGTCATCGGCCTCCTTCCGGGCCGCGATCCCAAGCTCAAGGACGAGGCCCTGGTCATCGGCGGCCACCTCGACCATCTCGGCGTGGGTGTCGACGGCTGGGTCTACAACGGGGCCGACGACAACGCCGCCTCGGTGGCCGTCATCCTCGAGCTGGCCCGGACCCTGGCGGCCAACAAGTTCAGGCCGGCCCGGACCATCGTCTTCGCCGCCTGGGCCGCCGAGGAGCTCGGCCTTCACGGCTCGCGCCATTACGTGGAGAACCCGGTCTTCCCTCTCGACAAGACCGTCCTCTACATGAACATGGACATGGTCGGCACGGGCGATCCCAACCTTCTCGTCGGGGGCATGACGGAGTTCGCCGAGCTGTTCGCGACCATCGAGCGCGAGCTGAGCCCCGACCTCCGGGAGAAGCTCCGGCCGCGGCCCAACTACCGCGGCTCCGACCACACCTCTTTCTGGTCCAAGATGGTCCCGGCCATCAGCCTGCGGACGGGCGACGTCCTGACCCGCAGGCTCGACGACCATCACCCCGAATACCACAGGCCCGGCGACCGGGCCGCGACCATCGACCCCGCGCTCCTGGCCCTGGCCGCCCGCTACCATTACGAGATCATCACCGCCCTGGCGCGGAGCCGGGAGAACCTGCTCGACCCCGTCCACCGGACGATGTTCCTGCACCGCGACGCCTTCGTCGCCGACCTCCACTGCGACACGATCGGCCGCTTCGCCGCCGGGGAGGACCTCAGCCGCGACCTCCCCAAAGGGCACATCGACATCCCCAAGCTGCGGCGCGGGGGCGTCGACCTCCAGGTCTTCGCCGCCTTCGTCGGTCCGCCGCGCGACGAGCTCGAGAAGAGCCGGGCGGCCAAGACGATCTTCAAGCAGCTCGACGCCCTGCACCGGCTGGTCGAGGACAATCCCGACGACCTGGCCCTGGTCCGCTCGCCCGACGAGCTCAATGCCGCCCGCAGCGCCAACAAGATCGGGATCGTGCCGGCCATCGAAGGCGGCTACGCCATCGAGAACGACCTCGGACTCCTGCGGGCCTTCTACCGGGCCGGTGTCCGGCTGATGACCCTGACCCACTGGACGGCGACCGACTGGGCCGACGCCTCGGGCGATCCCGAGCCCGTCCACGGCGGACTGACCGAGTTCGGCGAGAAGGTCGTCGCCGAGATGAACCGCCTGGGCATGATCGTCGACGTCTCCCACGTCCACGACGAGACCTTCCGGGACGTCCTGCGGGTTTCCAAGGCGCCGGTCGTCGCCTCGCACTCCGGCTGCCGGGCCCTGGCCGACCACCACCGGAACCTGAGCGACGAGATGATCAAGGCCCTGGCCGAGAAGGGCGGTATGATCGGCGTCAACTTCTGGCCCGGGTTCCTGCAGGACGGCTACGAGGCCAAGCAGACGGCCGTCTTCGAGGAGACGGCCCGGGCCCACGGGCTGCCCGCCGACCGGGCCCGGATCTTCGAGGCCGGCCCCGCCGTCTGGGAGAAGTTCAACGCCGACTTCCGGTCCCGCTGGGCCGCGGTCCGGAAGTCGCTCCCAGCGGTCGACGTCGGGACGGTCTGCGACCACATCGACCACATCGTCAAGGTGACCGGCAAGACGGACCACGTCGGACTGGGCTCGGATTTCGACGGCCTCAGCGAGCTGCCCGCCGGCCTCGACAACGCCGGCCTCCTGCCCAACATCACCAAGGAGCTCGTCCGCCGCGGCTACAAGCCCGAGGACATCCGCAAGATCCTCGGCGGCAACTTCCTCCGCCTCTTCCGCGTTGCTTTGGCTGCTGGAAGTCATTGATAAAAAATAGTTTAATATATTTTTTGGGCCCATTTTCGGGCCTTAAACGCGCTTTTTACCGGCCAAAAGAGCCTTTTAGGCCCTTTGAGGAGAAATGATCCCCATGAGAACCGCCCGCATCATCACCATCTTCGCTTTTATCCTGAACACCCTGGTCATCGCCGCCCCGTCCGCGCCCGGAAGCGGCCAGCCCCAAGGGCAGGCCCGGCCGCGACCCAACCTCATGCCGCTCACCCCCCTTCCCCAGGACGTCCTCGACCTGCTGGCCAACGAGATCTCCGGTCAGATGGCCTTCAACAATCTCGTCAAGCTGGCCGGCGCTCCCTGGCTCCGGGACGAACGGGAGCTTCGCGAGGCCTTTTTCGAATCCGAGGCCATCGCCGCTCTGGCCCGCGGCTACAGGGTCCCCCAGGTCCGCGTCGACCGCTTCCCCCGCGACAGCACCTTCGACTACGTCCTCGAGGCCGAGTTCTGGACCATCACCCCCGAAAAGCGCCTGGTCGCCCGGCTCGAGGCCGACCCGGCCCTCTCGGCCTCCGTCCCCGCCGGCCTGGACCTCGAGGCCGGGCTCGTCTACATCCCGCCGCTCTCTCCCGACGAGGCCAAGCGATGGATCGAGGCCGGCCGCCAGGAGCGCTACGCCGGCAAGGTCGCTCTGATGTGGTCCCACGCCCGCCAGGAGACCGCCAAGGCCCTGGACGCGGCCGGCGTCGCCGGCGTCGTCTCGTTCAGCTCCCGCGAGCGCTATTTCGATCCCGACCAGGTCGTCTACAGCCGCGGCTCCTACACCGGCCACGCCAACCTCCGCTTCGGCTTCACGGTGTCGTGGCGCCAGTGGTCGGAGCTTCTCGAGGATGTCGAAAGCGGCCCGCCCGTGACCGTCCGCTGCACGGCCCGCTCGGCCAAGTTCCCCGACCGCTTCGAGAACGTCGTCTGCGTCATCCCGGGCTCCGAGCCCGACGGCAAAGGCGTCATCTTCACCGCCCACCTCTTCGAGGGCTACACCAAGCGCGGGGCCAACGACAACATGGGCGGCTGCGCCGTCCAGCTCGAGATCGCCCGGGCCCTGGCCAAGCTCATCCGCGAAGGGGCCCTGCCCCCGCCGCGGCGGACGATCACTTTCCTGTGGCCCCAGGAGATCTCGGGGACCTACGAGCAGATCAAGCGGACCCCCGGCCTCCCCGACAGCCTGAGCGTCAACATCAACATGGACATGGTCAGCGAGGCCCTGCGCAAGAGCAACAGCTGGATGACCATGAGCGAGTGCCCCAACCACCTGCCGAGCTACCTCGACGGCCTGACCGAGTCGGTCATGAACTACGTGTGGCGGACCAACGACATCGTCTACCTCAGCGACTCGCCCCGCGGCCGCCCGGGGGGCCAGTACTTCCCGCGGCCGATGTGGGAGAAGAACGGCTCGCGCGACGCCTTCCGCTATTTCGTCCACGCGGCCACCGGAGGCAGCGATCACATCTGCTTCAACAATCCCGCCGTCGCCGTCCCGGGCATCGAGCTCTTCACCTGGCCCGACCAGTGGTACCATGCCGACACCGATACGCCCGACAAGGGCGACCCGACCCAGATGAACCGCGTGGCCTTCATCGGGGCCGCCGCCGCGTGGGCCGCGGCCAACTGCGACGACGACGTCCTCACCGGTCTCCTGCGGGCCGTATCGGCCTTCGGGCACGCCCGGGTCGGCGAACGCGAGCTGCCGCGGGCCCTTCAGCTGCTGACCGAGGCCGACGCCGCGGGCCTGCAGCGGGCTTTCGAGCGGGCTCTCAACCTGGCGGCCTTCGCCGTCGCCCGCGAAACGGGCGCCGTGCGCAGCGTCGAGGAGATCCATTCCGGCTCGGCCGCCGCGCGCCGCCTGACGGCCGCCCATCTCGAGCAGTGGAAGCTCTACGGCGCCGCACTCGAGACCCAGGTCCGGCGGTTCGCCGCCTTCCGGGCCACCGAGCTCAAGGCCGGGCCGCTGCGGGCCCGGGCCGTGACGGCCGAGGAGAAGCGGACCGGGTCGTCCGTGCCCGCCCTGGCCCCCGACGTCCGGGGCCGGGAGTTCCAGCTCGAGTCGAGCGACCGCTACAAGAAGTACGCCGAGGCCCGGCCCGAGGCCCTCAAAGCCCTGAAGATCACCCCGCCCCAGCGCCGCGCCGTCCTCAACTACATCGACGGCCGGCGAACGCTCTCGACCATCCGCAACTGGGTCGAGGCCGAGACCGGCACCGACCTGGCCTTCGCCGACCTGGCCGCCTTCATCCGTGCTTTGGCTGACATAACTTACTGCATTATAAAAAATTAACCTGTTTCTCAGGCCTCTTTTCGGGCCTTAATCGCGATTTTCGGCGGCCAAAAGAGCCAATAAGCCGTTATTGAGGAGAGCGGGCTTTTCTGTTATTCTGTGGGTCCATGGACCGCCCGAACGCAGACCGGCCGAGCAACGATCTCCGATCCCTCCGATCGCCCGCCGATGGAACCCGATAGACCTTTCGATCCCGCCCTCGAGGCCCCCGTCATCCTGGACCGCGGGCGCCACCCCATCTCCCGGCGCGACATCGACCCCGACGCCATCAAGGTCCTCTATCGGCTGCACAACCACGGCTTCACGGCCTACCTCGTCGGCGGGGCCGTCCGCGATCTCCTCCTCGGCCGCCGCCCGGCCGATTTCGACGTCGGCACCAACGCCCGGCCCAACCAGATCAAAAAACTCTTCCGCAACGCCTTCCTCATCGGCCGCCGCTTCCGGCTGGCCCACATCCGGTTCCACGGCGGGAAGACCATCGAGGTCTCGACCTTCCGCCGCAAGCCCGATCCCGAAGAGCTCGAGGCCGAGCGCCGCGAGCTCGAGCAGCGCGCCCGCGACGAAGCGGCCGCCGAGGCCGGGGAGGCCGGCGGATCCGATTCTCCGCCGCCCGAATGCGCCGAAGACCTGGCCGACGTTCCCGAGCTTTCGCCCGAATTCCCGGGAGACACCGCCTCCATCGACGACACTTACCCGGACGCTTCGCCCCACACCTCGCCCGATGCCGCGGCCGACGACGCTCCCGAGCCCGCCTCCCCCGAGCCCGACACATCCGGCCCCCTCGCTCCCCCGGCCCACGGCCGCCGACGCTCCCGCCCGCCGCTCAAGCCCATCGCCTTCGGCACCCCGCGCGAGGACGCCTTCCGCCGCGACCTGACCATCAACGCCCTGTTCTACGACATCGCCACCTTCTCGGTCATCGACTACGTCGGCGGCCTCCAGGACCTCGAGGCCCGCCGCATCCGCATCATCGGCGACCCCGACGAAAGCTTCGCCGAGGACCCCGTCCGCATCTGGCGCGTCCTGCGACACGCCGCCCGCCTCGGCTTCTCGATCGAGGAGGGCACGGCCGCCGCCATCCCCCGCCACCGCGAGCGCCTGACGCCCTGCGCCGGCTCGCGCCTCTTCGAGGAGCTCAACAAGGAGCTCAAGACCGGAAACGCCCGCCCCTTCTTCGAGGCCGCCCGCCCCCACGGCATCCTGCCGCTCGTGCTCGGCGGCTTCGGGGCCTTCTATGAGCGCGACGACGCGGCCTTCGCCCGTCTCCTCTTTCTCCTCGGGGCCCTCGACACGGCCGTCGCCGCCGGCACGCCGGAGCCCCTCGACGTCATGTTCGCCGCGCTCCTCTTCCCCTGGGCCGAGCCGCTCCTCCCCGCCCTCGAGGCCGACAAGGTCAAGCCTCTCTACGATCTCTTCCGCGACACCAAGCCGGCCGCCCTGGTCCCCAAGCTCCTGCTCTACGACGCGATCCAGACCCTTGTCATCGCCGACATAATGCTCCGGGCTCTCGGAACAGGCAAGATGCGCTGGTCGCTCAGGAAGCGCCCCCACTACCCGGGGGCCTCGCGGCTGGCGTCGCTGCTCGCCGCCGGGACGCTCGGCGAGGGCGCCGACCCCTTCGCCGCGCTCTTCGCCCGCAAGTTCGGCTCGGGCCGCCGCCCCTCACAGGACGCCGCGGATATCGAGCGCGAGGGCGCGCACGACGATCAAGACGGTCCGGACGGCCCCTCCCCGCGCCGCCGCCGCCGTCGCCGCCGCAAGCCTAAGAAGCCCGCCCCGCCTTCAGATCGATCCGCTTGACGGCCGTCCCGCCGTGCCGCGAGCGGACCGTGAACTCGATCCACCCTTCGCGGCCCTCGAGCTTGACCAGCACGCAGAACCGCTTGGCCTCGCCGCCCTTGAGCCGGAATTCCGACCCCTTCGGCGCGACGGCCTCGCTCCGCGCCCCCGGATCGAGGGCATCGACCACGGTGGGGCCCGGCGCGATCTCGACCACGCTTAACCCGCTCTTGCCGCTGATCGTGATGCGGTCCATGACCGCCCGCTTGAGGGCCACGGCCCGGTCTGAAGAGGTCGGATAGGTCCGGTCGTTGCGGGCCGTGATCTCGACCCAATGGAGGTCGCCGGCGGCCGGCGTGACCTTGGCGTCGGCCAGCTCGACCCGCGGGAACTGGCCGGCGCAGTACATGACGAAGTTGGCGTTGCGCAGGGCCTCGGTCTCGATGTAGCGGGCCGGCGGCGTCCGACCGATGTGCTTGCGGGCCGTGCCGCCCATCCAGATCGCGCCGAGGTCGGGATGCTCGAGCCGGTAGGGCACGATCCACCCTTCGCCCATGAGCTCGAGGTCGACCCACTTCATGAACTCCTCGTCCGACACCCGGCCGTCGCCGTCGATGTCGGCCTCGAAGGCCGGCGATCCCCACAGCTCGATGAGGTAGGAATAGGCCCCCAGCATGTAATACGTCGCCGCGTGGGCCTGGCCGCTCAGCCCGCCGATGGTCGGCCTGTAGTCCTTGAGGATGCGGGCCCCGGTGCTGACGATGGCGTTCTGGACGTCCATGTCGTGCTGGTACTCGGGCGCGACCTGGCGGTCGGCGATGTAGGCGTACTTGTCGGTCTTGCGGAGCTCCTCGAGCCGCTGCTCGACGGTCTGCGCGCCGCGCGGCCCGCCTCCCGAACCGGCCCCCGCCGCCGCGCCGCCCCGGGCCTGGACCGCGGGCGGGGCCTGGAACATGATCAGCCGCCCCGTGTTGTGGTAGTGGAACGAGGCGTAGATGTTCGGGTGGGCCAGCTGGAACTCGAAGACGTTGCGGGTCTCGGCCTCGCTCATGGGATAGGGGTGGCCGGAGTCGAGGCTCCAGCCGTAGGGGAAGTTCCGGTTGGGGTCGGGCCCGCCGATGTCGTCCTCGTTGATCAGGCCGTCGCCGTCGTTGTCGAAACCCTCGGGCCCGAGTCGGCGGAACCGCAGCCCCTCCTCGCGCGGGTCCTCGACCCGGACGAAGCGCCGCTTGTCGGGCGAAAGCTTCCACTCGCCGGCCGCGTCCTCGACGTACATCATGGTCAGCTCGCCGTCGCCGTCGATGTCCTCGGTCTGGTCCTCGTCGTAGAGGCCGTCGCCGTCGTCGTCGGCCGGCCGGTAGGTCTCGCGGGGGTTGTTCTCGGTGTTGGGGAACCGGACGTAGGAGTCGTTGGCGTCGACGTTGAGCCCCGGCAGGATGTAGAAGGTCGTCCGGTCGACGAGGTCGTGGACGAACGGGTCGTAGTCGTAGCGGGTCAGGAGGTACCACGCCAGGTAGAGCGAGCAGGTGATGCCGTTGACCTCGTTGCCGTGGATGGCCCCGTCGACCCACATGGCCGGCTTGCTCTCCGGCGCGCCCGTGGACTTGGCCGTGACCGTCAGCAGGAGCTGGTCGCGGCCCATGCGGCTTTTGCCGATCGACCGGATGTCGGCCAGGGCCGGGTATTTCCTTTGCAGGTCGCGCATAATGCCGGTCCACTCGGCGTAGCCGTAGTAGCGCTTCCAGCTGATCGGGAAATCGAGCTCTCCGTGGTAGCCGCCGGGGCTTTTTTGGAGCTTGACCTGGGCCAAGGCCGGAGCGGCCGAAGCCAGGGCGATGATGATGACGACAAGCGCCGAGATGATCTTTTTATCGTTCATGGCCGCCTCCTTACCGGACCTTGATGTCCCGGGCGACCGTGCCGCCCTTCTGGGACGAGACGACGATCTTGAGGGGCGTGTCGCCCTCGACGGCGATGAGCCAGCGCACCTCGCGCCGCGCCCCGCCCTGCCGGACCTCGGCCGGCGCGGCCCCGCCTCCGAAACGGCGCTGGGCGGGGGCGGCCGGATAGAGCGGGTCCTCGGCCGGGCCTTCCGGCCCGACGCCGCGCGGGCCTCCCCCCGCCGCGCCGCCCCGGCCCGTGCCGGGGATCCGCATGGCCCCGTTGATGACGCCCAGGCGCTGGTACGGCGTGCCCTGCAGGAACCGGACCTTGTCGCGGTCGGCGACCAGCCAGACGATATCCTCGCGGTTGCCTCGCAGGGCCGCCCCGCGGGCCGTGTGGGTGGCCAAGGGGCCCTTGTTCTCGATGGAGGCCGTGACCTCGATGATCCTCAGCTTGCCCGGCCCCGAGGCCGCCTGGACGACCCTGGCGCCGGCGTCGTTAATGACGATCTCGGGCATCAGGCCGGCCCGGAAGAGCTCGAAGCGGTAATGGCGGTCGCAGACGTTGAGGAGCGGCTCGCCCGGCCAGGCGTTGGAGGTGTAGAGAGGGATCCAGCCGCCGATCTCGCCTTCGCCGAGCTCGGGGTGTCGGTACTTCTTCCAGGGCACGAAGAGCTTGCCGGCGTGCTTCTCGTCCTGCCACTTGAGCAGGGCGCGATGGAGGCGGAGGCGCGTTTCGGCCTCGTTCGGGCCCGGCTCGACGGCCGGGAATCCGGGGATGTCCTTGGCCGGGTTCCAGAGCTCGGTGGTGATCGACCAGACGCCGAGCTGCAGGAAATCCCAGTCGGTGGTCATGCCGAAGCCGTAGCGCCCGTCGTTGGTCTCGTCGTAGCTGACGCGCCAGCCGCGCGGCAACTCGTAGCCGCGCTCGACGGCGTACTTGTTCTTGGAGGTCTTGCGGAGCTCCTCGCGCAGGGCGGGGATCGCGGCCGGGTCCATCCAGGCCTCGGGGACCTCCTCGTCGATGATCTCGAGGTAGCGCTTGCCCATGACCAAGTCGAGCACGGCCACGTCGCGCGGATGGAGCCGGGAGTGCGGGGCCGTGCCCAGCGGCCGGAAGGTGAAGCCGCCCGAGGTGTGATAGAACTGGGCCATGTGGATATTGGAGTGGGTGTGGAAGAACTCGGCGACGGCCCGTGATTCGGGGGCCGAGGTCGGGTAGTCGCCCGACCCGCCGGCGAAGCCCCGGTCGTTCCACCAGCCCTCGGGGAAGTTGCGGTTGAGGTCGATGCCGGCCTCGGGGTCCTCGCCGCGGCGGCCGTCGCCGTCGTTGTCCTTGTCCTCGACGACGACCGACCAACGCTCCTTGGTCGTCGGGTCGTCGGAGGCGACGCGGACCATGAGGCGGGGGTCGACATCGTCGACGACGTAGGCGCCCCGGGGATCGCGGCGGCGGAACTGGGTGATGAAGCCGTCGCCGTCGAGGTCGTCGGGGCCGTCCTCGTTGACCTTGCCGTCGCCGTCGTCGTCGCGGAGCATGGTGTTGTGGCGCTGGGAGACGCCGCGGTCGACGCTGTTGAAGACGCCGTCGGGGTTGACCATGGGGCAGATGTAGAAGGTCGCGCGGTCGACGAGGGCCGTGATGTCCTTGTCCGCGCCGTAGCCCGAGACGAGCTTGTCGATGGTGTAGAGGCAGACCTCGGTGCCGGTGAACTCGTTGCCGTGGGTCGCGCCGCAGATCCAGTGGCCGGGCTTGCCCATATAAGGTTTCATGGGCTCGACGTTGCCGACGCCCTCGGACCGCGGGTTGCGGAGCCGGACGTGGGCGTCGACGGTCGTGCCCGTCCGCATGCTGGTGACGACCAGAACGTGGATAGGCCGGCCCATGGTGCTGCGGCCGATCTCGATGAGGGCCGTGATGTCGGGGTGGGCGGCGGCCACGGCCTGGAGGTATTTCGTGGTCGCGGCGTAGCCGTGGAAGGCGTCGAAGGCGATGGGGACCTTCTGCGCGGCGAGAGCGAGGGGAGCGGCCGGCGCGAGGAGGAAGGCCGAGCCGAGGGCCAGGGCGAGGGTGAGTGTCAGGGACGCGGACCTGAAGAAGGGACGGACCGCCGGGTATCCGGTCGCTGTGGCCGTGCCGGGGGCTGGGTTCGGGGAGCGGGGCCTTCGGTAAGTGTCGCCGTGGGATCTTTGACGGGGGCTCTTCATGTTTCTCCTCCTTGTCGGCGGGATCGACGGCGCCCGGGAGCCGGATTATGCGCCGCGCCGGGCTTGGTCTCCGGCGGCCGGACAATGCGCCGGCCCGCAGGCGCTAACTATAACGCTTTTGGCCGCGAACAAAAAGCACGGAATTCGGGGGCATGGACGAGATCCGGCGGGCCCTCCCGGGAGGCGCGTCCGCTTATCGTCGATTGCGCCATGGCCTGGAACCTTTTATAATGCGATGCGGAAGACTTGGGCCTGGGACTGGCCGGAGGGATAGGCGCCGCCGGCAGGACGGGTCCCCCGTTGTTCCGGCGAACGCGCGATGAGCCGGGACAAACTTGATCCGGGGGCGTGGGCCTGGGCCGCGGCGGCATGTCCCTCGCTTAAGAGCGGATTACGGACGAAGGAGGGCTCCATGGAAGGCCGACCGACACTGACCCTGAGCGGGCTGAAGCCCCGCCTCATTCTGAGCTTCCTTTCGGGCGCGGGGATGATCGCCGCGTCGTTGATGACCGTCGACCATTTCTTCCGGGCCAACTACCCGCGGACGATATGGGAAGGATCGTTCTGCGACATCAGCGCTTTCTTCAACTGCGACAGCTCGGCGTTCTCGGTCATCGCGCAGGTCATGGGCGTGCCGCTCGGCTATTTCGGGATGCTGGCCGGGGCGCTAGTCGTGCTCGGGACGATCTTCCCGTCGGAGGCCTTCGAACGGACCAACAAGACGCTGGCCTTGCTCAATGCCATCGGGGTCGTCGGCCTGTTCGCGTATTCGCTGCTCGTCCTCGGCACGCTTTGCCTGCTCTGCACCGGCTACTACCTGTTCGCCATCCTCAGCTTCGCCCTGTTCGCCAAGTACGGCATCGACCGCGAGAAGAGGAATCCGGTCCTTCGGTGGGTGCGGCCGTCGCTCAAGCTGCTGGTCGTTTTCGGCCTGGTGGGGCTGGCCGGCGCCCTGGGCATGGCCGAGTACCACAAGGCCCGCAAGGTCGCCCAGGCGGGGACGGGGACCGACATCGTCCGGCAGTTCTTCGAGCTGCCCAAGGTCGCCTGGCCCAGCGTCATTTCGCCGTACTGGTCGGTGAGGTCGACGGAGAATTTCGAGGACGCGGCCATCCGCATCGTCGAGTACGTCGATTTCCTGTGCCCCGACTGCCACTTCCTGGGGCTGCAGCTCAAGCGGCTCGAGCGCGAGTTCCCGGGGAAGATCAACGTCGCCGTGCAGTTCTTCCCGCTCGACGGGGCCTGCAACGCGGTCGTGCCGGAGAAGGCCGGGCTGCATCCGGGGGCCTGCGAGCTGGCCTATATCGCGGCCGGCGCTCCGGAGCGGTTCGTCGAGATCCACGACGAGATCTGGGCCACGTTCGAGCGGCGCAGGGACCCCGAGTGGCGGGCCGGGCTGGCCAGGAAGTACGGCACGGAGGAGGCGGCCGACGATCCGGCTCTGCGCGAGATGGTCAAGCGGATCATCGACACCGGGACCGAGTACGAGCGGACGTCGGAGAAGTTCAGCCACGGGATCCGCTCGACGCCGACCATGATCATCAACAACCGGATGATCATCGGCACGCTGCCCGACGAGCACATGCGGGCCATCTTCAAGGCGCTGGTCGAAGAACACGAGGGCGGCCCCAAGAAGTTTATCGAGAACTGGGTCCCCCCGGTCAAGTAGTGCCTTGCCGGTCAAGTAGTGCCTTGGCTGTCAGAAGCAACAGCAAACAAATAAGATAACTACCAAAAAGGCCCCTTTTAGGGGCCTTAAACGGCTTTTTTGGCCCCGAAAAGGTCTATTTAGGCTTCCCCCGCACCGCTAACGATAGGGAGCCCTCTTAATCGCGATTTTTCTGGCAAAAAATCGCGATTAAGGCCCGAAAACGCCCCCTCTAGTTATGATAAATCGATTATATTGTGTCAGTTACAGCAGCCAAGGCAAGCTAAAGCCAGACAGCCAAGGCAAGCTAAAGCCAGAGCGACGCTGCCTCGGGGACCGAGGCGCGGTCGACGAGCGCGATCGCGTCCTTGACGCAGACGCTCCGGCAGATGCCGCATCCGTAGCACTTCAGCGGATCGATGCGCGCCTTGGCCTTGCGCTTCCACGGCAGATAGGCGTCGAACGGACAGATCTTGACGCACTCGCCGCACCCGACGCACTTCTCCGCGTCGACCACGGCCAGGTACTCGCCGCGGAACATGACCGGGGTTTTGTGGGTCAGCGACGTCCTCATGGCCAGGCACCCCGGCAGCGAGCAGTTGCAGATGCCGCCGATGAACGGCGTGATGAACGACCAGACGGTGTGGCAGAGCCCCTCGTCCTCGCACTCGCGCATCAGCGCCAGGGCCTCCTCCTTGGGCAGGTGCTCCAGTCCGCCGGTCTGCGGCCCGATGAGATAGGCCGGATCGATGCCCTCGAGGAGCCGGGTCATCTCGCCTCCCTGGGGAGCGAGGCTGATGCCGTAGCAGTAGCGGTGTTCGGGGCCGAGGGTCACGTGCCGGCAGACGCAGGCCAGCCGGGTGACCGAGGTCGCGAAACCGAGGATCCTCTCGATATCCTCGATGGGCACGACCTGGCCGAAATGGTGGACCTGCTGCTTTTTAGTGATCTTTTTCCGGATGCCGCGGGTGAAGAACGACGGGATCTTGTCGAGCTTGTTGAGGGCCTTCTCCCCTTTCGCCAGGTGATCGGGCGAGGCGAAGAACCTCTCGATGTATTTCCTGCGCCGGACATCGCTGAGCAGGTCCTCCGAATAATTATGGGCGTCGAGGTACCACTTCTTGCCTTCCCCGTGCTGATGACAGAAGTCACACATGAGCGTCGTCCTTCCCGTTATTGGCCCCTATCCTGCCACCGCGCCCTCCGTAAGTCAATCGAGTTGTGCCTTGGCTGCTGCATCTTATTGATAATAAATGTAATGGTCGCGAATTCGGGCCTCCTAAGTGGCCTTAAACGGCTTTTTCATGGCGGAAAAGACGAAATTTCTTTTCAGAAGGGCTTGACATAGTGTATTTCATATAGTATAGTCTTATACACGATATAGTAAATCATACGGCAACACAACGATGATGTGCGACGAGGAGAGACCATGACCAGCCCCGAGATCGGCACCCTCGAAACGGAGATGAACCGCGGGTTCCTCCACATTCTCGTCCTGGCCCTCCTCGAAAAGGACATGTACGGCTACGCGATGGTCAAGCACATCGAGGCCCTGGGCTACAGGGTCGAGGAGAACACGCTTTACCCGCTCCTCCGCCGGCTCGAGAAGAACGGCTGGATCGCCTCGAAGTGGGATGTCACCGAGGACCGGCCCCGCAAGTTCTATTCGATCACGGCCGGCGGCCGCGATATGCGCGCCGCCTTGCTCGAGGTCTGGAGCAACCAGGACCGCGTCCTCGGCAAGATCATGAAGGAGAACACCGATGCCCTCAAAAACGCCTAACAAGCTCGAAGCCTATCTCGACGAGATCAGCCACTACCTCTCGGGACGCGCCGAGCGCGAAGAGATCCTGACGGAGATCCGCAGCCACATCCTGGAGAAGGCCGCCGCCGAGCATGGCGCCGAGCAAGACGCCACCGACGAGGCCACCCTCGACAAAGCCATCGCCGCCTACGGCCCGCCGCGCCGGGTCGCCGAGAAATATCTCGATGACCGCCCCATCATCGCCCCGGCCTACCGGCGCTTTCTTTTCCGCTACACGTCGCTCCTGTTCGCCGTTCACCTGCTCCTGACCGTCGTCGCGGTCGCGGCCAAGGAGAGCTTCGTCATCTTCCCCTTCCTCTTCATGCCCGAGATGGGCGTCCTCGACGCCCTCATGTACCTGCCGACGGCCTTTCTGGCCGACCTCGGCGCCGTGGCCCTCGTCCTCTACTTCATCACCCAGAGCGGCAAGGACGTCAAGCTCCCTTGGCCGCGCTTCGGTGCCGACCTCGACGAGTTCAAGCCGGCGAAAGGCTTCTGGGCCGGCCGCATCGCCACGGCCGTCGGCGCGGTCGTCTTGCTGGCGCTGACCGACCTCGCTCTCTACATCCTGTCCAAGTACGGCACGATCTTCCTCTATTTCGAGAACCTCGATGAGTCCCGGAGCCCCGTTCCCCTCTTCACGCCGGGCGCGGGCCGGCGGCTGTCGCTCATCGTCATCGCCATGCTCGCGGCGGCGACCCTGAAGCTTTTCATCAAGCTCTTCACCCGTTCGCGCTGGGTGGACGTGGCCTCGAACGTTGTCTCTCTGGCCTTAATCGGGCTGCTCCTGCGTCAGCCATTCGAGGGCCTTTTCGCCGGCCCGGTCGCCGAGGGCCTCCTGGCGAAAAGCAAGTTCGGGCTGAGATTTTTGCTGCTGTTCATCGCCGCTATGATCACCATCGATCTCATTAAGAACCTGGTCGTCCTCGGTCGCCGGAAACTGCGTTAACCTGCTTTGGCTGTTCTATCTATTTGATATTGAATAATATATGTCGCTCATAGGGGCCTTTTTTGGGCCTTAATCGGCCTTTTCGCGGCCGAAATTGCTTAGTACAACATGGAACTATGTCGCATGCTTTCGATCCCACGGCCGATTCGATTAATGGCGTTTTTTCGGGCCGAAAAGCTCGATTAAGGCTCGAAAACGGCCCTTTATTTATACATATCTCTATTATTATGTGTCATTTCCAACAGCCAAGGCAGAATGGGCCATCATGAGCCTGGCTCGAACCGGAACCCCATAAGGGCAGGCCGCCTCGCAAGGCCCCGCGCAGTCCGCACACCCTTCCGCCCCGCGCCCTGCCAGAGCCGCGTAAAGCCCCATGGCATCCTTTTCCCGCCGCTTGGTGGTGAAATAGTACTCATAGCGCATAATGGCGTTGATCGGCACCCCGCGCGGGCAGGCCGCCTCGCACGCCCCGCACCCGATCCGGCAGTGGGCGGACCCGCAGACCTCGCGGTATTCGTCGAGCACGGCTCCCTCCCTCGCCTCCAACCGCTGTCCCGACAACCGGACGAACGACTCGAGCTCCTGGAAGCTGTTGATGCTCGGACAGAGCGTATGGACCCGGCGGTCGCTCAAGCAGAACTTGAGGGCCGCGTCGCGCGTCCGCTCCACTCCCTCGAAGCCGTGCTTGCGGAAGAAGGCCTCGGTCGCCGCCGCCCTCTCGGCCGCCTTGTCCTTGAGCCCGGCGAACGATCCCGGCAGCTCCCGGCCGTCCTTCTTGAAGCGGGCCTCGATGGCCGCCAGGCTTTCCCGCTCGTTGCGCGAAGTCAGCCCCGGATCGCTCTTCATCAGCGTCACGCCGACGTTCTTGGCCGCGCAGGCCGACAGCACCTTCTCTCCCGTCTCGCCCTGAAGGAAATTATGGACGATCAGCATGACGTCGAACCGCCCATCCTCGGCCGCGGCCAGAACGACCCGGTCCATGGGATCGTCAAGCCGCCCGAAGAGGCTAAGGTCGGCGCCGTGGTTGGAAAGCCCCGAGAAGCGCACCTTGCCCTCGGCCTTGAGCTCGCCCATGAGCTCGTGGTAGGGCTCATACGTGACCTCGGCCAGCGAGCACATGTGGATCATCAGGCAGTCGGCGTAGTCGGTCCGCATGCGCTCGAGGCATTTCATGAACCGGTCGCGCAGCTCGGCCTTGGTGATCCGCTTGTCGAACGACATGTTGAGCTTGGTGGTGATGAAGAACGACTTTCGGTCGTGGGTCTTGAGGACCTCGCCGATCGTCCGCTCCGACGCTCCGCGCCCGTAGTGCTCGGCCGTATCGATGTAGTTGACCCCCGCGTCGAGGGCCGCCCGGAGAACGTTGTCATTGGTCAGCGGCCCGCCGCCGAAGCCGATGTCCGACACCTTGTATCCCGTGCGGCCGAGCGTCCGGTAGTCCTTGATCTTGAGCTCGGGCGCGGGCGGCGTCGGCGCCTGGGCCGCGACCTGCGCCGAAGCCGTGGCCCGATCCGCAGCCGTCGCCCGCCCCGCGGCCTTCGCTGCGGTCGCCGAGACCGCCGCCAGCGACGCTCCCAAGAACCCTCTTCTCGAAAGCTTCTTATCCTTCTCCGTCACTGTTCTCTTCACGTCACGCGCGCTCCTTTCATTAGCGTGCTTATACGGGCTGGGCCGTGCCGGCCATCATATGATTTTCGGCTTAGGATGTCTATCCCGAGGCCCTGCGCTAATAACCGCCCTGCGCCACGCAAAACGAGCCAAGAACCCCTGGCAAAGCAGCGAGAAATTCGCTCTCCACCAGTCGTCTATTATATCGTAAAGCCAACAAACAACGAGTTTGGACGGGTTGACAGATATGCATAACAAAGGCATATATATACATATGAGAACGACGATCAATATCGATGATGAGATCCTTTCCAGAGCTTCCGAGCTGACGGGCATCAAGGAGAAGACGGCCCTTGTCAGGATGGGCTTGGAATACCTGATCGCCCGGGAAAGCGCCAAGCGATTGGCCACGCTCGGCGGGACGGCCAAGGACCTCCGGCCCATCCCCCGGCGCCGAAGCGGCGTTTGAAGATGGTTCTCGTCGACACCTCCGTGTGGGTCGATCACCTTCGCTCCGGGAACGCGCAACTTGCCGCCCTGCTTGACGAAGGGGACGTCATCTGTCATCCCTTCATCATCGCGGAATTGGCCTGCGCCACCCTACCCGATCGCGCCGAGATCCTGGAACATCTCCAGGCCCTGCCCCAGGCCGACGTCGCCAGTCAGGCCGAGATCATGGATTTTATCGAAACTCATCGACTGATGGGGATCGGCCTCGGTTTTGTCGATGTCCATCTTCTGGCCTCGGCGCGCCTCTCCATGACCCCCTTGTGGACCCGGGACCTGCCTCTCAAGAAGGCTGCCGCTACGCTCGGCGTCCTCTTTCCTTAGCAAAGAACCCGTTTTGACAGTCGAGCGCGCCAGTGGTAGCTTGGATGTCCGAGGCAGCTCTACTATAGAGAGTATGAACAATGCGGATGAACAGGCCCTTTCCCGATAAGGTAAGCTCGGTGCAGAGCATCTGCCGGCCTGGCGCTGGCGGTGTCGGTCTCAAAAGTTCTATTATTTTTGCCTTTACCATCGTCATTCTTTCATTCTCCGTAAGCGGTCTATCCGCAGCACGCCCGGACCCTCAGTCTTACGGCAACGCCGCGGCCGTCGACCAGGCCGCCGAGCTCGTCGCCAAGCTCGCCGACCGACTGGCCTCCTACCCCGAGCTCACCTCCTGGCAGGCCCGGGCCCACTCCACGACCTCCTTCATGACCTCCGACTGGAAACCGAAGAAGACGACGACCACCGAGAAGATCGTCACCGTGGACGGCCGTCTCTGGTCGGAGGAGATCCTGAGCGCCGTCGAGACCGAGGACGGCCGGACCCGCGACGTCACCGGCAAAGCCCGCGAGGAAGCCCTCGAACGGGCCGAAAAGCAGCGCCGTTCGACGGCCGACGAGGACAAGGGTGACCAGCGCCGCCGCGGCCGCCGCAGCCTCGACATGGCCCGCGACGAGGTCCTGCCCTTCGGCCCTGAGAAGCGCGCCGGCTACACCTTCCTCCTCAAGGACCCGGCCGACCTCGACGGCGCGCCCGTCCTCGTCCTCCAGTCGCGTTCCAAGGTCCGCTCCGAGGAGCGCCTTGAGGGCCTCTATTACATCGATCCCGCGACCTACGACGTCCTGCGCGCCGAGCTGACCATCGCCAAGAGGCCGGCCCCCCTCAAGCGCATGGAGATGGAGATGGAATTCCAGGTCCTGCCTTCCGGCCATCAAGTCATAACCCGGGCCGTCATGCGCATGCACGTCGGCCTGGTCATCAAGAACATCCGCATCGAGGCCGTCGAGACCTACACCGACCACCAAATAAAATAGGGGGACATGATACCTGTTTCCCTATTCCGCCGGTTCAAGCTTCGGCGAATGAGAAATTGGGAAACAGGTATCATGTCCCCCATTAATTGACAGGCGTCCCCGCCTGTGGAACAATGGATTCCCTTGTTTTCAAAGGAAATCCGAATGGCACGCCCCGCACGAGCCCGCTCATCGCCCGCATCGGCGGGAAATAGGGAAATAGGTATCATGTCCCCCATTTTCACGCCGCGGGCCGCGACCGCCGCCCCTCTCCCCCTCCTCGCCCTGGCCCTCTTCTTATCCCTTTTCCTCCTCGCCCCGCCCCCGGCCTCCGCCGGCGCGTTCAACCTCAGCGGCATGCTCTCGCTCCTCGCCTCGACCTCTTTCGAGGCCCCCGTCTCCCCGCTCACCAGCCTCCGCTTCATCCCCGAGATCAGGTTCTCGACGGCCGCCAACCGCCCCGTCACCTTCGACGGCGAGTTCTCCGCCAACGCCTACGGCTCGGTCCTCTTCCTCCCCAACGAGCCCGCCGACCCCTCCGGCGACATCAAGCCCTACCGCGCCTGGCTCCGCCTGTCGACGGCCCACTTCGAGGCCCGGGCCGGCCTCCAGAAGGTCAGCTTCGGCTCGGCGACCCTCTTTCGCCCCATGATGTGGTTCGACACCCTCGATCCCCGCGACCCGCTCCAGCTGACCGACGGCGTTTACGCCTTCCTCCTCCGCTTCTACACCAACAGCAACGCCAACTTCTGGGCCTGGACGATGGTCGGCAACGACGAGCCACGCGGCTTCGACCTCGCCCCGCCCGACAAGAAAACCCCCGAGTTCGGCGGCCGCGTCCAGATCCCTCTCTTCAAGGGCGAGCTGGGCGCCACCTACCACCGCCGCAAGGCGGCCATCGACGGCCTCGTCCCGCCCATGCTCCTGCCCCCCGACACCCCTCTCCCCCTGGCTCCCGTCCCCGAGGACCGCGTCGGCGTCGACGGCAAGTGGGACATCGGCGTCGGCTTCTGGCTCGAAGGCGCCCTCGTCCACCAGCAAACGACCCTCCTCCCCCTCCCCTACCAGCTGGCCCTCAACGCCGGCCTCGACTACACCTTCGGCCTCGGCAACGGCCTGACCGCTTTTGCCGAGCACTTCCGGCTCGAGTCGAGCGCCCGGGCCTTCACCAACGGCGAATCGCTCGACTTCTCGGCCCTCCTCTTCCGCTACTCCCTGGGCCTGCTCGACGAGCTGTCCGGCATTTTCTACTACGACTGGAAGAACCGCGACGTCTACCGCTTCGTCACCTGGCGCCGGACGACCGACGCCCTGTCCTTCAACGTCATTCTCTTTTGGAACCCCAAGGAGCTGCTGGTCTTCCCCGGCCAGCCCGGCTCTTCATCTTTCGCGGGGAAGGGCTTCCAGCTCCTCCTCGCCTATCACTTCTAGCCCCGCGCGAGAGGCCCCATGCCCGAACAACCGCTCATTGTCACCAAGGACCTCAAGAAGATCTACCCCATGGGCCTCCATAGGATCGAGGCCCTGGCCGGCGTCACGCTCTCCTTCGACCAGGGCGAGTTCGCCGGCCTGGTCGGCCCGTCCGGCTCCGGCAAGACGACCCTCCTCAACATCCTCGGGTCGCTCGACGCCCCCTCCGAGGGCAGCGCCACGGTCATGGGCCAGCGCATCGAAACGCTCACCCACAAACAGGCCGCCCGCCTCCGCAACCGCCACATCGGCTTCATCTTCCAGACCTTCAACATCCTCCCCGTCTACACCGTCTACGAGAACGTCGAGTTCGCCCTGCTCCTGCTCGGCGATCCGCCGGCCGAGCGCCGCCGCAAGGTCATGGCCGCCCTCGAATGGGTCCACCTCGCCGACCGGGCCAAGTCCAAGCCCGCCCAGCTGTCCGGCGGCCAGTCGCAGCGCGTGGCCATCGCCCGGGCCGTCGTCAAGCGCCCCGACATCGTCCTGGCCGACGAGCCGACCGCCAATCTCGACGCCGAGAACTCCCACAACATCCTCAAGACCATGGAAGATTTGAACCGTGATCTCGGCACGACCTTCATCTTCGCCACCCACGACCCCAAGGTCATGCAATACCTGCGCCGCAAGATCACCCTGGTCGACGGCCGGGTGACGAGCGACGAGCCTCAGGAAGGCCGCAAGCCGGCCCCCTCAGCGGCCTCCGGCGCACCCGGCTCCCCGCCGTCCCCCGGAGGCGCACCGTGACCATCCTCAGGCTGGCCGTCAAGAACCTGCTCGGCGCGGGCCTGCGGACCTGGCTCAACGTCTTCGTCCTGTCGCTCTCCTTCGTTCTCATCATCTTTTTCCAAGGCCTGCTCAAGGGCATGAACAAGCAGGCCGAGGAGGCCATGATCGCCGTCGAGGTCGCCGGCGGCCACGTCCAGCACCCCGTCTACGACCGCTACGATCCGCTCTCGCTCACCGACGCCCACGGCCCCATTCCCGCCCCGCTCGCCGCCCTCGCCGCCGCCGGCCGGGCCGTCCCCGTCCTCGTCATCCAGGGCACGATCTATCCCGAAGGCCGCCTGTTCACCATCCAGATCAAAGGCATCGAGCCCGCCCAGTCCGTCTTCGACATCCCGACCTCGTTCCTCGACACGGACACGCCCAACGATGAGATCCCGGCCCTTATCGGCGAACGGATGGCCGAGCTGACCGGCCTTGGCATGGGTGACTCGTTCACCGTGCGCTGGCGCGACGCCCGCGGCATGTTCGACGCCCGCGACGCCACCGTCGTCCAGGTCATGAAGACCTCGGTCCAGACCGTCGACAGCGGCCAGATCTGGATCCCCCTGGCCCGTCTTCAGGCCATGACCGGCCTCGAAGGCCAGGCCACGTTCGTCGTCCTGGCCCAGGGAGCGCCTCCCCCCGCCACAGAAGGATCGGCAGGCTGGATATTCCGCGATCCCGACTACTTCCTGGCCGATCTCCACGCCATGGTCGAGTCGAAATCGGCCGGAAGCTCCATTTTCTACGCCATCCTTCTGGCCCTGGCCATGCTGGCCATCTTCGACACCCAGGTCCTGTCGATCTTCCACCGACGGCGCGAGATGGGCACGCTCATGGCCCTGGGCTTCACCCGGACCAAGCTCATCGGTCTGTTCACCCTCGAGGGCATGCTCAACAGCGTCCTGGCCGCCTTGGTCGGTGCCGTTTACGGCATCCCGCTACTCGCCTGGATGGCCCGCACGGGCTGGGCCCTGCCCGGCGATACCGACAGCTACGGCTTCGCCATCGGCGAGAAGCTCTATCCGTCCTACAGCCTGGCCCTCATCGCCGGCACGACGGCCCTCGTCCTCCTCGTCACGACCGTCGTCTCGTTCCTGCCGACCCGCCGCATCGCCAAGCTCAAGCCGACCGACGCCCTGAGAGGACGGATGACATGATCCGCTTCCTCTTGAAAGGCCTCCTTCGCGACCGGGCCCGCAGTCTGCTTCCGTTCATCACCGTCGTCCTCGGGGCGGCCCTGACCGTGGTCGGCTTCAGCTGGACCAACGGGGCCATCTCGCAGATCATCGAGTCGGGCGCGAAGTTCTCGTCGGGCCACGTCAAGGTCATGACCCGGGCCTACGCCCGCGAGGCCGACCTGGCCCCGAACGACCTGGCCCTTCTCGGCGTCGGCGAGATCCGGTCCGCCTTGGAGCGCGATTATCCCGGATACTATTGGACCCCACGCATCAAGTTCGGCGGGCTGATCGATATTCCCGACGAGAACGGCGAGACCCTCGCCCAGGGCCCGGCCGCCGGCCTGGCCGTCGACATCCTCTCGCCCGAAAGCCCCGAACGCGCCCTGCTCAATCTCGACAAGGCCGTCGTCCGCGGCCGCCTCCCCGAGCGCCCCGGCGAGATCCTTCTCAGCGAAGGCTTCGCCGAACGCCTCGGCGTCGGGCCGGGCTCGACGGCGACCCTCATCGGGGCCACGATGTACGGGGCCATGGTCGTCCACAACTTCACCGTCTCCGGCACCGTCCACTTCGGCATCTCGGCCATGGACCGCGGCGCCCTGATCGCCGACATCGCCGACGTCCGGACGGCCCTCGACATGGAGGACGCCGCCGGCGAGATCCTCGGATTCAGCCGCGATTCGCTCTACAAGGGTCCGGAGACCGCCGCGATGGCCGCGGCCTTCAACGACACGGTCCGCAGCGAGGACGGCGAGTTCGCGCCCGAGATGGTCACCCTGCGCGATCAGGGAATGGCCCAGACGCTCGACCTCGCCACGTCCGTCTACACGCTGATGCTCGTCTTCTTCATCCTGGTCATGTCCATCGTCCTGTGGAACGCCGGGCTGATGGGCAGCCTCCGCCGCTATGGCGAGTTCGGCATCCGGCTGGCCCTCGGCGAGGACAAGGGACGGCTCTACCGCTCGCTCATCGGGGAGGGGGTCATTATCGGCGCACTGGGTTCCGCGGCCGGCACGGCTCTCGGGCTCGGCGTCTCCTATTACCTTCAGGCCAAGGGGCTCAACATCGGCTCGATGATGAAGAACGCCTCGATGATCATCACCGACGTCCTGCGGGCCCGGGTGACCACGACGAGCTACGTCATCGGCTTCATCCCAGGTCTGGCCGCGACCTTCCTCGGCCGGGCCGCTTCCGGCATCGGCATCTACAAGCGGCAGACCTCTCAGCTGGCCAAGGAGTTCGAATCATGAGAAACCGTATCTCTATCTATATCTTGACGTTGGCCGCGCTCGGGGTGAGCTCCGGGGCGCTCCTGGCCGCGGCCGTCGCCCAGGCCCCCGACGCCCAAGCCATCCTCCGGCGGGCCGACGAGAACATGGGCTCGGACAACAAGATCTCGATGAGCGTCATGACCATCCACGGCCGGCGCGGCTCGCGCTCGGTCAAGTCGAAGTCGTGGATCCAGGGCCAGACGAAGTCGTTCACCGAGTACCTCGATCCGCCGCGTGAGAAGGGCACCAAGATGCTCAAGCTCGAGGACCAGCTGTGGACCTACACGCCTTCGTCGGACCGGACCATCCTTATCTCGGGCCACATGCTACGGCAGTCGGTCATGGGCTCCGACCTGTCGTACGAGGACATGATGGAGGACCACAGGCTTGCCGAGCTGTATGAGGCGTCGGTCGCCGGCGAGGAAGACTACGCTGGCCGGGCTTGCTGGGTGCTCGACCTCGTTTCCCGCGGCGAGGAGATCGCCTATTATCGGCGCAAGATCTGGGTCGACAAGGAGCGCTACGTCGTTCTACGCGAGGAGCGTTTCGCCAAGAGCGGCAAGCTGCTCAAGACGACCGACGTCAAGGAGGTCGAGCGGATGGGCGACCGCTGGGTGCCGACCCACATCGTCTTCAAGGACGCTCTCAAGGACGGCCAGGGGACCGAGTTCGTCCTCGAGTCGATCGAGTTCAACGCCGAGATCCCCGATCACGTCTTCACCAAGGCCTCGCTGAGATGAATGCCATTCTCTCGCCGAGGTTCCACGGGGTACTCACGCTCGCGCTGCTTCTCGCGTCCCTCCTCGTCGGGCTCGTCGCTGTCGCCATCGAGTCGGCGGGCGCCGCGATCATCTACGGTTCGATGATCCTCATCGGCCTGCCCGCGATCGTCTACCTTTTCTGCGGCAAGTGCGTCTGCCGCGGCCAGGCCTGCCTGATGGTCCTTCCCGGCCGGCTGAGCCTCCGCCTCCCGTCCCGAAAAAGCGACACTTACACCAAGGCCGACTTCGCCGGCATCCTCGGCACGCTGACGCTCCTGGCTCTCTTCCCCCAATATTGGCTTTGGCAGGCCAAGCCCTTGTTCATCGCGTTCCTGATCCTCCTCCTGGCCGCCCACGCCGAGATCATGCTCTTCGTCTGCCGGGCCTGCGAGAACTGCCGCTGCCCCGTTTACAAGCATCTCAAAAGGGGGACATGATACCTGTTTCCCTATTTTTGCCCGGTCATCAGGGAAGAAAGAAATGGGAAACAGGTATCATGTCCCCCATTTGAACCATTGGGCGACGACATCGGCGCTCCCGTACCAGCGGCAATCGCCCCTCACGCAGTAATGGTGGACGCCGTCGAGGACCAGATGGCGGGCCCCCTCGAGAAGCGCCGAGTCGACAGGCACGGCTCCGTCGCCCCAGATAGCGCCCGATCCGCAAAGCGTTTTATAACCGCGGTAGGCCGCCCGCTCACCCGCCGAGCCCTTCGGATCGCCGAGAACCGCTTTCCCGGCCACCGAAACGTACTCGACGTCGGGCGCGAAAAAGGCCCCCGGATACATCGCCTGGACCTTCCGCCTCATCGGCGACGCGCGCCTGGCTTGATGGGGGCTGCCGAGCGTTATCAGCTTGCGCACGAACCTCTTTCCATCATAGACGTGACCTCGGAACGGGGCAGGCGCCAGGAACAGCCTGCCCATCATCCCGCCCGAGCTGTGCCCGACGAGAACGACCTTCTCGGCGCCGGCTCCCTCGCGGGCCCGGCATACCGTCGCCTCGAGCTTCGACAGGATCCGGGCCCAGCCGGCGGACGTGACGCTGGCCGCCCAATCGCCGACGTTCACGGGAACGATATGGACGTACGGACGGCCCAGCTCCCGCAGGGCCGCTCTCATCTCCTTGAAGCGTCCGGGCGTCAGCAGGAATCCCGGCAGGATGACGACGGGCTCAGGGCCCATCCGCCCCCCTGCCCTGCTCCGGCGGCGCCATCCCCTTCTTCTTGAGCAGCCCGAGCTTGCGGCCCATCTTGAGCAGCCCGCGCCCCATGCCCGAGAGCTGGATGACCTCGGCCGGGTCGTCCCACTTCTCTTCCCGCCTGATCCGGTTCCAGTTGCGGATCTCGGGCCGCATGGCGATGACGAACAGGATGTTGACGACGACCGCGTAAATGACCGCGGCCGTGTCATGGGTCCGGAAGAAGACCCACGGGATGATCAGCACGACCCCGGCCATGTAGGCCGTCAGAACGTCCCGGAACACGAGCAGTCCGAGGAACATCCCACCGAACGAGCACACCAGCACACCAATCCAGTCGATGACCAGCAGCCCGCCGTAGATCGCCGAGATCCCGCGCCCCCCCTTGAACCGGTGGTAGACCGGCCAGACATGGCCCACGACCCCGGCCGCCGCACCGACCAGGTAATACGGCTCCCCCGGCCAAACGCTCTTGAGGACAAGCGCCACAGCGACGATCTTCAGGAGGTCCAGGACATACGTCAGGAATCCCCACTTGGCCCCGACATGATAGGACACCCACGACGCGCTGATCGTCCCCAGCGCGAGCTTTTTTTCGCTGCCCTCGAGCCCGACCTCGAATTTGTCGGTGATCTTGGTCTTCGGCGCGACGATCCGGGTGACGAGCCGGGCCATGGACACCGACCCGGCGAGATATCCCGCGACCGCCGCGATCAGGATGTTCTGAGGGTTCATGATGACCTCCTCACGAGCCTTCTTTTCTCTCGAGATAGACCCGTCCGCCCGCCCCATCGACCGTGATGACCTGCCCTTCGCGGATGAGCCGGGTCGCCCCGGGAACGCTGACCACGGCGGGCACGCCGAACTCCCGGGCGATGATCGAGGTGTGTGACAGCTGGCCTCCTGTCTCGGCCACGATGGCCGCGATCCCGCTGAGGATTGGCGCCCAGCCGACATCGGTGAACGGCACGACCAGGATGTCGGCCTCGCTCAGTTCCAGGCCTTCCCGGGCCGGATCGTGGACGATCCGGGCCCGTCCCGTCCGCACCCCGGGGCTGCTCCCGATACCCGACAGGAATTCCAGGCCTTCGACCGACAGAACTTGCCGCGCAGAAGGCTCCCGGCCGCAAAACGTTTCGGGGGGCTCGAGGGCCGCGTCCGCCTCTATCTCGGCTTTCCGGTTTCGGATCGTCGCCTGGATCGCGTCACTCTCTTCGCCATCCGAGGCCAGGCGCTCGAGCTCGTCGCGGAAAAGGAAAAAGACGTCGCCGGCTTCGGCCAGGACGCCCCGCTCGACGAGCTTGGCGCCGAGGGCCAGGGCGCAGCGCCGCATCAGAAAAGAATCCTCGGTCATCAGCAGGCTGACGCGCTCCCGCCAAGCCATGAACCAGACGGTCGAGGCCTGGAGCCGGTCAAAAACGTGCCGCCGCAGGAAGCCGAGCCGGGACCGGACCAGAGCGATCGTTTCGTCGCGGTGCGATCCCGCCGCATGCGTGATCGGATGCTCGTCGGCCAGCGCCAGACGGGCCACCGTTCTCCAAACGAGCCTGGAATTCTCGATCCACGGCACCTCGGAGAAGTCGCTTCCGTTGGCGCTCAGGAATCCGTAGCGGTCCATGAATCCGTTGAAGCCGTCGAGGACGGCCCGGCCGTGCTCCGAAGCCGCCAGGGCGGACTCGATATCGAGCTCGGCCCCCTCGGCGACTCGCTCGACGAGGCCGCGGTCGAGGCTTCTGAGCCCGCCCGCCAGCTCCTTCATGGCCTCGAAGGGCGCCAGGCTGTCCCGCCGGCCATAGCCTTTGATAACGTCGCCCGGATCCGCGCCGGTGCGGGATGAAGCGACCAAGCGGGCCAGGATCTTGCGGCGCGCGGCCATGCTCATCGAGATGACGATGATGAACCATTGGGCCGCGGCGTGGGCCTCGACCAGCCGGCCGAGATCACCGACAAGCTCCCGCGGGCTCCGTGAAGCCCCGTTCATGGCCCGGAATCCTTGGAGCTTGTGGTGCTGGGCCGAAAAGAAGGGCTCGAGCCGCTTGCCCGGACGCAGCTCCCTGAGAGCGAAGCGCAGGAACCGCAGGAAGGCCGGGGCCATCTTGAGCCGGAAACGGAACCGGGCTTGATGATGAACGGCCCGTTCCTCGCGGGCCACGACCTCGAAAAAGTTGGCCGGCAGGCCGATCCGGGAGAAAAGGCCGCCCAGCATGGTGACGTCGGTGTAGAGGCGCGAGTGGACCCTGACCACAAGGCGCGAGTAATCGGCGCCGGTCGGGCCGAGCAGAGCCTCGAAGATCCGGCCGAAGACGTTCTGGGCCATCGACAGGTACTTGGTCGACCAGACGAGAGGCTTGACCAGGCCCGGGGCCATGTCGGAGACCATGCGGCGCGAATAGACGGTCTTTCCGGCAATGGAGGAGATGGGCCGGGCTTGGAGGATGTGGAAGCCGCGGCCGTCAAAGGCCCATTCGACGTCCTGAGGCGACGCGGCCATCACGGCGATCGAGCGGACGAGCCCGGCAAGCGCCCGGGCCTTATCCTCATCGAGGACAGGGCTCCCGGGGCGGACGGGAGCCGACTCGGCCAGCTTCTGACGCGGATCGAACCGGTAGCGGTCCGGGCGGATCCGGCCTTGGACCAGGTCCTCGGCGAGGCCGGGCGCGGCCTCGATGACGACACCCGGGCGGCAGGTGACGGGATCGACCGAGAAGGCGACGCCCGAGACCTCGGCCGGGACCATGCGCTGGACGACGACGGCGAGAGAGGGACAGACCGTTGCAGGAGGGCCGGCGGCACGAAAACCCGGGGCCTGAGAGGAGGGGGGATTCGGGGCAAGACGCGGGTCGATAGGGTCGGAGCTCGATAACGAACTCGCCCCCTTGGTAAGGTAAGCCCAGAGACGGTCGCCGAAGGCCGAAGCCAGGACGCGCCGGACGGCGTCGAGGAGGGCGTCCTCGCCGCGGACGTCGAGCACGGTGTCGAGCTGGCCGGCGAACGAGCCGTCGCACGCATCCTCGCCGACCATCGAGGAGCGGACGGCGACGGGACCGCCGCCGAGCCGGCGGTGGGCGCCGAGGACGGCCCTGCGGAGGGGCGCGGGCAGGTTCCAAGCGAGAAGCGCCCGCCGCGCGGCCTCCAGGCGCTCGGCGGGGACCGGCGTCACGGCCGATCGAACCGGGATCCCGGGCCGCCGATACCCTCCCGGCGCGATAGCGGCGGCGGCTTCCGGGGCTGTTTGGCCCGTCCCTATACCCGGTGCTCCATCTAGCGCATCGGCCGGCGTGGACTGGACATGCTCGAAAGCCAGGGCGATGGATTCACGGAATGCGGCCGTGGTGATGACGAAGCCGGCCGGCACGGGGAAGCCGGCCCGCGTCAGCCGGGCCAGGCTCGCGCCCTTCCCCCCCGCAAGCCTCTCCTCCCCGGCCTTGCGGCTCGAGAGAAAGAGGACCGGCGCCGCCATTTCTGCCCTTCCTTTACCCTTGGAACTTGAGGATTATGAGTAACAAAACCCGTCCGATAAGTCAATTAAATGGGGGACATGATACCTGTTTCCCTATTAACCTCCGGCTTTCAGAAGAGAAAGAATAGGGAAACAGGTATCATGTCCCCCAATTAGAGGTCGAGGGTGGTCTCGCTCCAGGCCGTGCTCAGGTAGAGCGAGGCGGCCCGGGCGACGATGAAGACGATGAAGCCGAGGATGCCGATGCTGAGGACCATCAGGGCCACGGCCTTGGCGTTCGACACCTTCCGGGCCAGCCCCTGCGGCGACAGGACGTCGAAGAACCACTTGCCGACGAAAAAGAGCATGATCGTCAGCCCCAGGGCCAGCCGGTAGCCGTTCTCCCGGCCGCGCTCGGCGTCGGCCGCCTCGAGGGTGAAGAAGGGCGAGACGAGCCACACGGCGAAAAGCAGCAGGATGGCCGTCGCGCTGACGGCCACGGCCTTTCGGACGTCGGATCCGGAACTCATCAGCCGGGATTATAGGCCCCCGCGCACGGCCCGTCAATAACGGGAACCACAGGGAACGCATACCCGAGATTCATGATCCCGGCTCTCCACGGGCGATGGGACCGTGACGCTGCGGCGCTGGGCTCCCCCGCTCCGCGCGCAGCCGCTGATGCCGAAGAGCGCTTTGGGACCTTGAGCACGGACAGGAATGCGCCGCGAGAGGAACGCCCCGAGCTTGACGAGGGCCCTGCTCACCCGTTGCCGCTACAGCCCCACGAACTTCTCGAGGTGGGCCAGGTACTCGCGCTCCTCGCGCTTGAGGATCTCGCCGAAGCGCTTGTCGCCTCGCAGCTTGTCGTAGAAATGATCGCGCGTGTTGTTGAGATAGGGGAAGCTGAACGTGTAGTCCTGGATCTCGGCGAAGCTCCCGGCGATCGAGGCCTCGATGGCGGCGATGGCCTCGTCCCTCATGCCCAGGGCCGCGTAGATCCGCGTCACGTAATGGTGGTACCTGGCCGGCTGGTCGGTGTACGGGCGGATACCCTCGAGGGCCGCCTTCCGCTCGCCCCTGGCCGCGTGGATGAGGGCCCTGAGCAACCGCGGGTAGGACGGATCGGGCGACAGGGTGTCGGCGACGTTGAGCTCCTCCTCGGCCTCGGGGATGCGCTTCAGCAGGACCAGGACCCGGGCCCGGCGGCACCGCGACCGCCAGTCGGTCGGGTCGTCCTTGACCATCCGGTCGTAATCGGCCAGGGCCCCCTCGTAGAGCCCCATCTGCTCGTAGGACCAGCCCCGCAGCTCGTACATTCCGGCCGACGTGTCGCCGGCCCGGATGGCCCGCGAGTAGTACTCGATGCTCCGCTCCTGGATGCCGATGCTGCTCAGGAAGGCCCCGACGTCGGTCAGCACCCGGACGCTCGAGGAGTCGAGGTCCATGGCCCGCTTGAAATAGGCGTAGGCCTTTTCGTTGTCCTGCTCGAAGTAGTGGACCCAGCCCAGGCCGAGGTTGGTCTCGGCCCGCTCCGGGGCCATGTCGTGGGCCTTTCGGTAGCTGCCGAAGGCCGCCTCGAGCACGGCCGGATCGTGCCCGCGGTAGACGTATTGGTGCTGGTAGGCGTCGCCGAGCCCGTGGAAGGCCAGCGCGCACGAAGGGTCGGCGGCCAGGGCCTGGCGCATGAGCTCGGTCATCAGGTCCAGGTCGGACGCGGCCAACGTCAGCACGAACTTGCGCTCGGCGGCCCGGGCCATCTCGTAGAAGCGGTTGGCCTGCGGCGAGCAGGGCAGGGTGCTCTCGCCCTTGTCCGCGGCGTCGGGGATCCCGAAGACGGCGAGGATGGAGGCCCGCAGCTGGCGCTCGAGCTCCGGCAGGCTGCGCTCGGTGCCGGCCCGGCGGTCTTCGCCCAGGGTCTCGAGCGTCGAGGCGCTTTTCAGCTCATAGGCGATCTTGAGCTTGCTGCCGGAGGAGTCGACGCGGCCGACGACGAGATAGCTGGCCCCGGTCCTCATGGCCACGGCCCGGAGCTCCGAGTCGTCGTACTCGCGGCCGGCGGCCACGCCCAGCTTGTACAGGGAGTCGGCGACGACCTCAGGAGTGAAGACTGTCAGGTGGTCGGCGCTGCGCTGCAGGCCGCTGATGAGGTTGGCCGGGACCGACTCGGTTAGGTAGTCGAGGCCCGTGTCGCCCGTGCCGTTGACGAAGGGCAGGACGGCCACCGCCGGGCGCCCTCCGAACACCGGGCGGGCCGGCCCGACGTTCAGGGACCGCCAACCGAGGACGGCCAGAACGATGAAGGCCGTCAGGATGAAGGACACGGCCCAGCGACGGGGCCGCGGCAGGACGCGCTCCCAGAAGCTCTTCTTCTCCCGGACGTGGAGCCTCTTCGCGAGCCATCGGTCGATCTCGTCCTTGTAGGCGAACACGCGCGAGCGCGGCGAGCCCTCGAGCCGGTGGATGGGAAGCCCGAGCTCCTCCTCCCAGCGGCGGCAGGTGCGGGTGGTCCGCCCGACATGGGCGGAGATATCTTTCCAAGAGTCGAGAATGTCCCTTGTGCTCATGACCCGCCCCCTAGGGGCTTGCCTAGGCAAATTGTTAATAAAAAAGGGGTAAATGTCAAGCAAAAAAGAGGCGGGGTGCGCGGGGCGGCCCGGCGGATGAGTTCCGCGTCAGTAGAGCACCGAGCCCTCGCCGTACTTGGCGATCAGGCGGTCGATCTCGGCCAGCAGGAGGGCGTGGCGGGCCATGACGGCCCGGATCTCGCGCGCCGAGAGATACGCCCCGACGGCGGCCTTGACGTCGTCCTCGGTCAGCGAGCGGACCCGTTCGACGAGCGCCCGCGGCAGCTCGCGCATGATCTCGCCCTCGCGCATCTTCCTCTCGGTGAAAAGAAGGTCCTCGGTGAAGGCCCTGGTCGTGCGGAAGCTGCGGGAATGGTCGATGAGGAGGCAGCAGTTGTCGGCCGTGACCAGGATGTTGCGCGCGTGGCGGTCCTCGTTGGCGATGAGGTTGTCGAAGAGATGGGCGATGTAGCCCTTGCGCTTCCAGGCGACGGTGTGGAAGCTCGGGTCGCCGGGCGAGTCGGTGAGCTTCTGCATGAGCAGGATGGTGTCCTCGATCCACAGCTGACAGGAGCCGGCCTGGCCGCGGAAGCGCTTCTCGACCGTCGGGGGGACCATGCCGACGCCGAGGAGCTTATCGAGCTCGTAGGCCGCGATCTCGAACTTCCAGCCCTCGAGGTAGCCGAGCTGGGTGCCGCGGGGATTCTTCCAGAGGGCGTGGCGGGTGACGCCGTCTTTTTCGAGGAGGAGCTTCCAGGGCTCGGTGATGCCCTCGTTCGCTCCCATGTGCTCGGCGCTGACGACGCGGGCCTCGCGCAGGAAGGCCTCCCAGCGGGCGCGGTCGGCGAGGTCGGCGGGGCCGAATTGGGCGAGGGGGACGGGAGAGGCGGGAGAGAGGGGGGAGGTGAGGGAGGCGGAAGGGTCAGGTAAGGCGGGAGAGGTGAGGGAGCTGGGAGATGCGGAAGGGACAGGAGAAGCGAAGCAGACGGGAGAGGTGGGCGAAAGCGCGGCGGCGAGGAACGAGAGCGCTAAAAGTACGATGGAAACGACACGGTTCATCCTCTCCCCTCCTCACGAGAGGGTGCCGACCCTCGACGATCATCACCTTGGGCAAGATTAGCACAGGAGGGCGGCGGAATTCAAATGCTCCTGCAATGGGCTGGGGGTGGGCTGGGAAGACGCCTAAATAGGCTTGGAATACGCGGGCGCAATCACTAAAATGGGCGGAGGATGTATGTTCCTGGGCTGCTATACGATCTGGCGTTCGGCATCGTGCTGAGGGGCGTGCGGCGGAGGGTCGCCGCGGCGGTCGAGGGTGGAGATCTGTGGCCGTGGCTAGACGTCTGCTGCGGGACGGGGAGCCAGTTGAGAGGGGTCGGACGGGCGATCAAGGCGGGGCATGGGCCGTCGGGAGGCGTCCCAGATCCCCCGGCGGACGCTCTCGGCCGGGGCCGGGGAGAAAGGCTAGCCGTCGGCCTCGACCTGAGCCTCGGCTTCGTTCGGTACGCGGCGGGGAGGGCGCCGGGGGCGACGTTCGTGGGCGGCGACGCGGCGCGCCTGCCGTTCAAGGACGGGGCTTTCCGCGCCGTGAGCGTCTCGTTCGGGCTCCACGACAAGGACGAGGGGGTTCGCGCCGCGATGATGGCCGAGGCCCGCAGGGTGCTGGAGCCGGGCGCGGGACGGCTCCTGGCCGTGGATTTCGAGAATCCCTGGAGCCGCAAGTCGAAGCGGGGGGCGTTCGCGGTCCACATCATCGAGCGGACGGCCGGAGGCGATCACTATCGCAACGGGCGCGAGTTCCTGCGGCGGGGAGGTCTGGGGGCGTTCCTGAGAGAGCACGGGTTCGAGGAGGAGGCGCGCCGCGACGTCGAGTCGGCATCGCTGAGCGTCGTCGTCGCCCGGCCGCGGCGTTCGGAGGAGCGATAATGGGCGATGTGGTCGTAGGCCCCCTATCCGCCGGTCGATGGCGAAAAGGGGCGGTGGTAGGAGCGCGGGCGGTGGTGGGACTCTGGGAGGGGCACGGAAACCGCGAAAATGGCCGAAAAACGGCCCTGGGAGCCGGGAACGTCGCCTGGCAGGGAGCAAGCGGCGGGGAGGCGGGGAAAGGCCCCTGGAAGGCCCCAGGGAAGCGAAAAAGGGGGCTTTGCGAAGACCGGCTCGGGCCCTCAGGGACGAGGGGCTTACGGAGCTTGCCGCCGCCGGATCTAATTTTTGAACGTTTATGAGGGCAAAAATGAGCAAAAATAGCCGTTTTCAAGCTGATGGCGGCGAGAGAAAAGGAGCTAAGCATTTGAAAATGATGAAGATCCTGAGGTCCGACCCCATAAAATTACTGGCGTGCCTTCTGGTCCTTCTGATAGGCCAAGCTCACGCACAGATCGCGGTCGAGGCCGGCGCTGTCACGACGCCGGAAGTGGCCGCGCGGCGGGCCCGGCTGATGGAGGCCCACGGCGACGGCATCATCATCGTGCCCTCCCAGTACCGGGCCGGGCAGTCGACGCGCGACAACCTTAACTTCCTCTATCTCACAGGCATCCGGGAGCCCGACGCCGTGCTCGTCCTCGACCTGGGCGGCACCCAGAAAGAGATCCTCTTTCGCCGCCGCGGCGGAGGCGGGCGAGGCGGGCCGGGGATAGAGAGCGGGCCGGGCGCGGCGACTCAAGCCGCCCCCTCGCCGGCCCTCATCGAAAGGCCGGTCGACCAGCTGACGCAGGCCCTTCGCGGGGCGGTCATGAGCGGGCGGGCGAAACGGGTCCTCCTCCCCTTCTCCGACCTCGACTTTCTGGCCCGGGCTTTCGGCGACATGAATCCATTGACCCGGGCCGAGGTCATTCTCAATCTCGATCCCACGCTCCACGAGATGCGGATGGTCAAGGACACGACCGAGATCCGGGCGCTGCGCGAGGCCGTCGACCTCACGGCCCGGGCCTTGAACGAGGCTTATCGGGCGGCCGCTCCCGGCATGATCGAGAACGATCTGGCGGCCATCCTCAAGTACACGTTCAACCGCGCCGGCACCACGGAGTCGTTCCTGCAGGCCGCTTCCGGGCCGAACTCGACCAACGTCCATTTCGGGGCCACGTCGCGGGCGCTCGAGGCGGGCGACATGATCGTCTTCGATGTCGGGGCCTATGTGCGCGGCTACACCTCGGACATCAGCCGGACCATCCCCGTGAGCGGGCGCTTCAGCAAGCCCCAGCGGGCTATCTACGAGCTCGTGCTCGCGGCCCAGGAAGAGGGATGCCGGCGGCTCGTCCCGGGAGTGACGTTCAAGGCCGTCCAGGATGAGGTCGAACGGATGCTCATGGCGGGGCTCGCCGAGCTGGGCCTGGTGACCGACGCGAAGAGCGCCTGGCAGAAGCGCCTCTACATCCAGCACGGTTTCGGGCACGGCATCGGCCTCGACATCCACGACAGCTGGACCTGGCACAGTCCGCGCCTCGGCGAGGTGGCCATGGCGCCAGGCATGGTCATGACCATGGAGCCGGGCCTCTATTTCCCGGAGGGGCGGCTCGAAGCGTTCCTCGCGGGGCTCAAGGGCAAGGTGCCGGAGGCGGAGCTCGAGGCTTTTCGGGAGAGGGTCGGACCGGTCTACGCCACGTACGCGGGGTTCGGGGTGCGCGTCGAGGACGACGTCCTGATCACGGAAGGCGGCAACGAGATCCTGTCCGCGGGCGTGCCTAAGGATGTCGCCGCGATCGAGAAGATGATGCGGGAGAAGAGCCGGTTCAGCGGCCTGGGGCGATAGCGATCAGGGCCCGCAGCATCCTGAAGCCTTTGAGGTAATCGTCGATGGTGAAGGCGACGGTCCGGGCTCCCGCGCGCTCCACGGTCGGGAACAAGGCCCCCATATCGGCCTGGGCCGAGGTGAAATACTCCAGCTCGAACTTGTAGGGAGCGGTCAGCCGGTAGGGCTTGTGCTTGACGAGCTCGCGCAGGGCTTTTGCGGTCCTGTCCTTAATGGTCTTGCGGGCCTCGGCCATGGGCACAAGCCTCCCCGCCTGGCGGCCGATGGCGTCCTTGACCGGGACGGTGACGACGTCGGCGCCTAGGATCTCCTTGGCCTGCTTGCAGACGGCGACATCGCCGCTGACGAGGACAACGGGCACGCCGAACATCCCGGCGATGGCCGCGTTGAGCCCGAGCTCGGGCATCTCGGTCCCGTTGACCTTTATGCTATGGACGACGGCGCTCGAGATGGTGTGGTCGAGGGTCGCGTCGGCCGTGCCGGCCTTGGCGTGGTAGCCGATGAAGATGCAGGCGTTGTACGAGGCGTCGATGCCTTCCATCATCGACAGCGGCTTGGGCGATCCCGAGATGAGGACGGCCCGCGGGTGGAGGTCGGCGGGGTCGATGTTGCGCATCGAGCCGTGCGAATCGTTGACGACGATCTCCCGCGCCCCGGCGGCGATGGCCCCCTCGACGGCGGCGTTGACGTCCTCGGCCATCCACTTGCGGGCCGCGGCATATCCGGGCGTGCCGGACGTGACCTGCTCGCCATGGACGACCCCGGTGATGCCTTCCATATCGACGGAGATGTAGACCTTGAGGCGCGGGGATGGCTGGGCGTCAAGAGAGCCCAGAAAAGCCACAAGGGTGGCGAAGGTCAGCGAAAAAAACAGCATCGGCCCGAATTTTTGTTTCCTCATGGACTCTTCCTCCGATCGTCAAGCGATAGGCTCTCGTATTATATCCGCACCGCGGACAGCCTGTCGAGCCGCTGGAAATCCTACTTCATGGGATCTTGGGATCTCGAGCCCAGTAGGAGCCGGATCTCATTAAGCTGCATGGCGATCGTGAAAAGAAGAGCGATAGCCGCGTATTCGAGAAGACGGGCGGCGGTGAATGTCCCCCTCAGCAGCGTGTATCTCATGAGGTTCGCGGCCTTTTCGATGACCGCAAGCCCCAACAGGAAGAACGCCCCGTAGAAAAAAACGCGCCGAGTGACCGATCCTATGGTCCTCATGATACTTTCCTCCTAATCGCGTCGGATGATCCGGGCCTGCTTCGATAGATAATTGTTCCTGACGTTGTAGGCCGCGATCCGGATCCGTCCCTCATCATCCTCGAACCAGAGCTGGGCCCAGTTCTCAATCCCGGGGATGCTGCTGACGGAAATGAGCTTCCCCCACTCCCTCGGAATGGAATCGGCGCGCGGGAGCTCCTCCATGGAAAGCGTCTGTTCGCCGGTTCCCGGCTCTCCCATCTTCTTGCAGGCCGCCCCGAAAGCCAGGATGGCGATCACCACAAAGGCCGCTGCGAAGCGTTGAAGCACGGTCCCTCCTCCCGACCCCGACGGGGGGGTCGTCGATGCCTTGATGATCATTCGCGGAAAATGGGCCCCCATGCGTCGAGAGGGCCTCTCTTTCCCCAATAAGCTCGATATGAATAAATAATAAGCCAGGACGTGGGTAATGTCTAGTTGAATAGGGGCGATCAGGGCGTCAGCGGAGCCGCCGGGATCGGCCTTTTGTAAGGGACAAACCGCCCGCGTAGAGCCCTCATGTCTCCTGTCTGTTGACTCGCCCTCCGAGAGGTGATATTTTCCCTTCTGTCCAAAGGGACATCAGTTCTGTCAAGGGGAAAAGGACCATGCCATTCTCCAAGGACATCCTGAAGATCGATCGTACAACCGAGGCCGAAAGGATCGCGGTCTTCATCAAAGAACAGGTCCAATTCATGCACCGCAAGGGGATCGTCATCGGCCTCAGCGGCGGCGTGGATTCAGCTCTATCCGCCGCATTGTCCGTACAAGCCGTCGGGAGGGACAAGGTCCTGGCCCTGCTCCTCCCGGACAAGGAATCGAGCCCCCAGAGCGCCGAGTTCGGAGCCAAACAGGCCGAGCGGCTGGGCATCGAGGTGATGACCATCGACATCACGCCTGTTCTCGAGGCTTTCGGGACCTACGAGAAGCGGGATTCCGTGGCCAAGTCCATCTTTCCCGATTTCGGGGCCGGTCACAAGATGAAGATCAGCCTGCCTGCGGACATCCTCAACAGGGACGCTTATAACATCTTCACCTTGACGGTCATCGATCCCAAAGGGACATCGAGAACGGCGCGCCTCAACAATGACCAGGCCCAAAGGATCATCGCCGCCACTTCGACCAAGCACAGGACCCGGATGATGGCCCAGTACTATCACGCCGAGAAGCTCAATTACGTCGTTTGCGGGACGACCAACAAGAGCGAGGCCATTCAGGGCCTGTTCGTCAAGTACGGCGACGGCGGAGTGGACATCGAGCCCATCGCCCATCTCTTCAAGGATCAGGTCTTCCAGCTGGCCGAGCACATGGGAGTTATTCCTGAGATCATCGCCCGCGCCCCTTGCCCGGACACCTACAGCGCCCCGGTGACCGACGAGGAATGGTATTTCCGGATGCCCTTCAAGCAGCTCGACCTGCTGCTTTACGCCTGGGAGAACAAGGTGGAAATGCCCGAGGTCTGCCGGGTCATGGAGCTGGGGGAGGATCAGGTCAAGCGTGTTTTCCGGGATTTCGCCAGCAAGCACAGGACGACCGAGCACCTCAGGCAGTTCCCGGCGTCGTTGCCCTAGAGACGTATCTTAGGGCTCATCGCTCAATTGATCAGTGAAAAATCCCTCTCGGCTGAAAGGGGCAGAGTACAACCCTGCGCCTGTTACGCAGAATTTCCCTTCTTTTTAAAGAGAAGACGTCGGGAGATACGGCTTACTGCTTTTTTCGCTTTTTCAGCGCGTAAAAACCCACGCCGGCCAGACCTGCGCCAAGCAGAACGATAGTAGCCGGCTCGGCGACAGAACGAATCGGTCCTCTACGTCGACTCTGGCCTGGCTGATCAGCCAAAGCTAGAGAAACTACTACGGCGATCATGATGAAGAACATAACAACCGGGAGTACTCTTTGCCTTAGAATAGTTCTCATCTTGAGCAAACCTCCTTTTTCCCGTTACAAGAAACCCATTGCTATTCTTGTCTTCTTTTTCCTGAATGTCAAGCGTTTTTCGCACATCTTTCAGATATTGCCTGTTTTCAACATGTTATGGTCCGTTAGCTTCAAGCTTTTTTAGGATCCAAGCCGCCACGGCCAAGATAGCCAGGCCTATCCCGAAAAAGACGAATCCCCCCGATCTGTGGAGGAATCCTCCGTCGATGATCCGCATATCGACAAAAATGGAAAGCAAGTACAGGACGACGATGCGCACGCCGTTCTTGAAAATGGTTATCGGGAACACGACCGCGGCTAAAAGCGCCTTCTTCCAGAAGCCCCTTAGAGCCATATGCCCGATTAGGATCGAGACGATGAAAAGCGCAAGGCTCGACCGAATTCCGCTGCATTCCTTGGTCACTTCGAGGCTGAATTCGGGCAGATCGAAAATGGAGCCTTCTTGGAAGAACGGGACGCCAATGGACTTGAAGAGGATGGCCGTGACCGCCGTGGACCCTGCAACGAGAGAATGGATTATCTTCTCCATCAACACAGTCGGGATAGGGGCGACGAAGAGGAGGAAAAGAATAGGGAATCGCGCCCGGCAGAAGGTCTCCCATCCGAAGATGAGCAAGAAGGCCCCCGCAGCGACGAGGAGCCCGGAAAACACCGCCGCTGACGCGCAGTCGTTCAAATCAGCGCACACAGCCGGCTTGACGATGGCGTAGAATGAGAGCCCGATCGCCGAGATAAGCGCCCCTCCGACGCAGGGAGGGGACGGAGGCGAAAAGATACGGCGCCTGCGCCGCATGAAGATATAGGCGCTGACCAACGGAACGAAAACAATATGCGAATAATACTCGGCGCGTTGTGAGGCCCGCAAAAGATCAAGGAGCGGCGGAACAGCCAAATAGGCGGAAAGCCCTAAAGGCGGGATGAAAAGGAACACTCGCCAGATCAATGGGATCATGCCGCGTGAATCTTAGGCCACTGGCGGAGAGATGTCAACGTCCGGACGAGAAGTTGCGTTCATGGTCTGGTTTGACGGAGCTGGATAACTGCGCTAGACTTTGTAGTGAGGAGGGAAATCATTGTCCGATGAAAAGCATATCTTATTCATTGTTAATGGCATTGGTCTTTTTCGCTGGTTGTCAAGGGAAAAAAGCCATCCCTCTTGGATCCTACTATGCCCGGCTTGACGCGATCCCTAAAGAAAGATGGGAGGCTCTCGCTCAAAAGAAGATCTTTTTCGGTCACAAGTCCGTCGGGATGAACATCCTCGACGGCCTCAGGGATGTCATCAAGGAGCGCCCTTTAATCAAGCTGGACATTCGCGAGGCCGACGATCCGGCGGCCTTCTCCTCTCCGGTATTCGCTCACGCCCTCGTTGGTACCAATTCCAAACCCGAAACCAAGATCGAGCGCTTTCAGGAGATCATGAGGACCGGCGTAGGGGAAGCTGTTGACATCGCTATGCTGAAATTCTGTTTTGTCGACGTCGGACATTCAACGGACATCGAGGCCCTGGCCCAGAGCTATGCCGAAGGGCTCGATCTGCTGAGCGGGGAGTTCCCTGGGGTGAAATTCGTTGCCTTTACCGTGCCGCTTTTCTCTGATCCTGTTGGCTGGAAGAACAACCTTAAGAAGCTATTGGGCCGTTTGCCCTTTTACGATGCGGACCAGGTCCAACGAAGCCTTTACAACGACCTTATCCGAGAAAGGCTCAAGGGGAGTCTTTTTGATATCGCGGCGGTCGGATCGAGGATCAACGAAGGGAAGAAGGCCACTCTGAAAAAAGATGGCCGGGAATATGAGATCCTTTACAAAGGCTATACTTATGATGGGGGGCACTTGAACTTGATCGGTCGTCAGGTCTTCGCCATCGAGCTCCTGATCCATTTGGCATCGATCATCTGACGAGGTGCGATCGCAAAGGGAGTGAAAATGCCTTTTTCCAAGAACGACATCAACATCAACGCGGCCGCCGAAGCGTCTCGGATCATCGAATGGATGAGGCAGACCGTCGGACGCGGCCTGCGCAAGCAGGGGGGCGTCATCGGTATCAGCGGAGGCATCGACTCGAGCGTCTGCCTGGCGCTGAGCGTCAAGGCTTTCGGCCCGGAAAAGGTCCTCGGCGTGACCATGCCGGAGTCCGATTCAAATCCCATCAGCGCCGTCCTGGCTCGTAAGCTGGCCCGCCAATATGGGGTCAGCTACATCGTCGAGGACATGACGGCGGCTTTGGCCGGGTTCGGCGCCTATAGGCGGCGCGACGAAGCGATGAGCCGTGTCTTCCCCGAGTATGACGCTACGTACAAGGCCAAGATCGTCCTGCCATCCGCCTTGGGCGCAAAGGACCAGCTGAACGTCTTTCAGCTGGCCGTCATCTCGCCCGAAGGAGAACAGAAGACCGAGAGGATCCCTTTGAGGGAATACCTGCAGATCGTGGCTGCCTCCAACTTCAAGCAGCGCAGCCGGATGTCGATGCTGTTCTACCACGCCGACCGTCTCAACTACGCGGTCATCGGCACCGGCAACAAGAACGAGCACGAGCAGGGCTTTTTCGTCAAGTACGGCGACGGCGGGGCCGACATCAAGCCCATCGCTCACTTGTTCAAAACCCAGGTCTTTCAATTGGCGGCCTATCTGGATGTCCCCCAGGAGATCCAAGAGAGAACGCCGACCACGGACACCTACAGCGCCGAGTGCACGCAAGAGGAGTTCTTCTTCAGGGTCCCCTTCGAGATCGGAGACCTTGTTTGGTACGCCATGGAAAAGGACATCCCGGTCGGAGAGGTCGCCATGGAGCTGGACCTTTCGGAAGAGCAGGTCGTCCACATCCAGAACGACATCAAGCGGAAGATCAGGGCCACCGAGTACCTGAGGGCCGATCCCCGGCATATCCCCTGACCATGGACTTCATAAGAACGGTGGATCAATACTTGGAGGGGTCCGCCCGCTTGTTCCCGGACAAGAACGCTCTTTTCGCCTTAGGCAAGTGGCACACCTACCGGGATCTCGATGACCGGGCCAATCGCTTGGCCCGACTTCTCCTGAAACGAGGCCTTGCCAAGGGCGACCGCGTGGCGCTGTTCATCGAGAACTCGGCGGAATACGTCGTTTCCTATTATGGCATCCTCAAGGCCGGGGGGACGACGGTGGCCTTGAACACCGAAAGCACGGCGGAAGATGTCGCCTACGTCATCGGCGACTGCGGCATCCGCTTCCTCATCGCCAACCGAAGGCTCTTGGAGCGCTTGATCCCGGGCCGGGAAGGCCGGCCCTCATGCCCATCCTTCAGGAAGCTTACGGAGCTCGAAGGCGTTTTTGTTTGGGCTCCCTCCGGATCGCCTGTCCTGGAAGTCCCGGATGTGCCCATCGCGGGCCTCCCCGACGCCTGCGACCCCGAGTCGTGCGAGAGACCCGATGTCAGGACGATCGACCTCGACATCGCCTCGATCGTTTATACCTCGGGGAGCACGGGAAAGCCACGCGGCGCGGTCCTTTCCCACCTCAACATCGTGGCCAACACGCGCTCCATCGTCGAATACCTCAGCTTGACCCCGGAAGACCGGATCATGGTCGTCCTCCCCTTCTATTACATCTACGGGAAGTCCCTGCTCAATACGCATTTCGCCGTAGGCGCATCGGTCGTCGTCGACAACCGCTTTCTTTATCCCAACGTCATCCTGCAGACCATGCAGGAGCAGGATGTCACGGGCTTCGCCGGAGTTCCCTCGACCTTCACCATCCTCCTGGGCCGGTCCAACGTCCGGTCGAGGAAATTCCCGAAGCTCCGGTATCTGACCCAGGCCGGAGGAGCCATGGCCCCTTCGGTCCAGAAGGACGTCGCGGAAACGTTCGCCCCGGCCAGCCTGTTCATTATGTACGGAGCGACCGAGGCCGCGGCGCGGCTATCCTATCTTCCTCCCGAGGATCTGCCCCGGAAATGGGGATCGATCGGAAAAGCCATCTCCAACGTCGAGCTCTTCGTCGCCAACGAAAAAGGTCGGCCGCTCCCGGCCGGCGAGGAAGGCGAGATCGTGGCCCGGGGCTCGAATATCATGTCCGGGTACTGGAACCATCCCGAGGAGACCGCGAAGGTCCTCCGCAACGGCCTCTACTACACGGGCGACATCGGCCGGTCCGACGACGAGGGCTTTCTCTATGTCGTCGGCCGGAGCAAAGACATGATCAAGATCGGCGGGAACCGCGTCAGCGCCAAGGAGATCGAGGAGGCCCTCCACGAACATCCGGCCGTCGCCGAGGCGGCGGTCATCGGAGTCCCCGATGAGGTATTGGGAGAAGCGCCCAAGGCCTGTATCGTCCTAAAGGTCCCGTATTCGAAGGACGTTGTCGATCAGCTGCCTGGTTTCCTCCAAAGCCATTTAGCTATTTACAAGATCCCCAAACTTTATGAGATCCGAGAATCGCTCCCGAAGACAGACTCAGGAAAAATTCTTAAGCAGAAATTGAGATAGATCTTTCCGAATAATCGCCACTTGGAGAATCCCTAACGATAGTTCATACGCGATATTCGCCATGTCCATGTGTCCGGATCGATTATTCGGTTTCGACGACTATCGAAGCTAAGAAGCCGCGGATGTTTTCATAGAAACGAAATCAGCGATTTTGTTGATCGAGTCAAGATTTTCAGGCGTGATCTCGTCGGCTTCGAAACGGATCTGATATTCATTCTCTATGAAACCGACAAGCTCCAGGACACCCGTGGAATCGATAATATTTTTTTCAAGGAAGGAGTCATCGTCCGTGAAGGAGTCCACTCGGGCCAGAGGCAGAGACGATGATGAAAGAAAAGCCCTCACAGCCTCTTTAACCCTGGGCCTCCCCTGCCCGTCCTTATCCATTAGACTCTCCTTGGCAAAGCCACTTCTTGAAAGATACTATCCGGTTGCTGAATCCAAGTCAAGGCGATGCCGACAAGGGATCCGATTACTGGCCTAATTCAGCAACGCGGATGCACTTTCAGTAGTTCTCGATCGGACTGCGTTCAAACCACCATACGGGATGTGTCAGAATGTATAGCCGCGGCACAGCCGCGGTTATGAAGTTACACATGCATCCCTCTCTCCATCTGCAGCTGCTGTCCGATATATATTTCAGGTTCTTCATGAACTCGGCATCATACGCGTCATACCTGAAACCCATCTTATTGATATCGCTTTCCCGTAATCGCTTTTTACTCCTCGTCGGTTCATGCATGCTGATCCCGTAAACCGCCTTCCCTATAACGGCCTCTAGAACGGTCTTGCCTCTCATTATCATACGGCACTTACTTTCACCCACCAGCGAGGCGAAGTCCGTTTCGGCGTGAAGGCCGATCTCATGACCTTCCTTCGCTATCGTCTTGATAGCCGTGTAATTTCTCAGGCTGAACAGGTTATGCTCCGAATGTACGCGAAAAAAATAGGTGGCTTTTATCCGGTGTCTATTCTCGATCTCCATGAAGCGAAGCGCGAGGTCGGGATGGGAATCGACATCATGCCTAAGGCAAATGATCTTGGCGGCGTCACATTTTTTGTAGTCCTTCAGCAAGGCAAAAGAATATCCCATCGACTTGGCCAGCCTCAAACAATATTCATAATGACTTAATTGAAAAGAGCACTGCTGGCCTATTCCATGACGCGTTCTTTTCATTCGATCAATGGAACCTATTCGAATCGCTTCACGATCTTGCCCGACTCATCGACCTTTCCGACGGGCCTCGCAGGATTTCCGTAGACAAGAGCATAATCATCGACGTTCTTTGTCACCACGCTGCCCGCCCCCACCAATGCGAACTTGCCGATAACGATCCCTGATACGATCGTCGAATTAGCTCCGATCGACGCGCCTGTGCGCACGGTGGTCCTAGATAAGGTCCAATCTGCGGCTGACTTCAAGCTCCCGTCGGGATTGATGGCCCGAGGCAGCTTGTCGTTCGTAAAACAAACATGGGGGCCAACGAACACGCCGTCTTCGATATTGACCCCGTCATACACAGAGACATTATTCTGTATCTTGACATTATCCCCGATCGTGACTCCGCTATCGATGTAAACACTCTTGGATATTACGCAATTTTTCCCGATCCTTACGTTTTCTCGAACCTGGACCCAATTCCATATCTTAGTGCCCTCCCCGATATGGGCATCATCAGAGACCTGAGCGCTGCTATGCACAAAAAGACTATCGCTGTCGTTCTTTTTCATCGTCATACTCCGGAGAGACTTCTTATCGTGGAGATAATGAAACGGATGTCGGATTCCTGTACATGTGGGCCCACCGGCAAACTGAGCACCCTTCTCGCGAACATCTCTGAAACAGGGAAATCACCCTTTTGGTATCCGAGCTTAGCAAAATGATGATGCATATGCAATGGCTTAGGGTAATAAATGGCTGTCCCGATCCCCCGTTCCTTGAGATCGGCGGCCAGCTTGTCCCTTATCACCTTTTCGTTGTCGCACAATATCGTATATTGATTGTAGGCGTGGTCATAGTTTTCAGGCACCCGGGGCAGGGCAATGCCCGGAACGTCCTGCAAACCTTTGTCATAGAGGGCTGCGTTCTTCTTTCTCGCCTCAACAAAGCCGGGGAGCTTTTCAAGCTGGGAGATCGCTAGGGCCGCGGTGAGATCCATGATCCGGTAGTTATAGCCGATATCCATGTATTCGTACCGGGTCATCTCGCTCTGTCCATGGTGCCGGAATCTTCTGCACCTCTCGGCATATTCCGGGTTGTCAGTGGTAATCATGCCACCTTCGCCGCACATCATATTCTTCGTCGCGTAAAAGGAGAAACAGGCGATATCCCCGAGCGCGCCGGCCATCTTCCCAAAATATTTTGATCCGTGAGCTTGGCACGCGTCTTCTATTATGAATAATCCATGCTCCCCGGCGATCTTCTGGATTGCTTCATAATCGCACGGCAGGCCGAAGAGATCGATAGGAATAATGGCTTTTGTTTTGCCGGTTAGCGCCTTAATAATCGAATGAGGATCAATCGTGAACGTGTCTGGCGATATATCAGCAAAAACGACTTTCGCCCCCATCATAAGAATGGGATTTGCGGAGGCCACGAACGTGAATGGGGCGGTAATGACCTCGTCTCCTTCTTTGATCCCCACGGCATATAATGCCGCGTGTATGGCCGCCGTGCCGGAGTTGAGAGCGACGGCGTGCTCAACACCGCAGAACTCAGCGAATCTATGTTCGAGCTCCAGAGCTTTCTTGCCCTGAACGAGCATTCCCGAATTGAGAACGTCAAGAACAGCTCTTGTTTCCTGTTCGTTAATGATGGGTTTTGATATCGGGATCATCAAGCTCTCCAGAAAGAGAATTCTCCGGAACGATATTCGCCACCGGCTGGGATTTCACCCAACTAATATTATCTAACGACGTTTCCTCCCAGCTCGATGGCCTAATAAGGCATCGCGGACAAGCGCACAAGAATATATCCCTCTTCATGGATTGTCAAGGTCTAACGATTTCCTCTCAAGCGTTAGTCCGTGAAATCTGCAGGCAAGGAACTATTACGCCGATTTGCAATGCCTATTCCTTAGGTAGCCAGGCATCGCGTCCGACAAGGATTTAACCCAAAATCCCAGAACCCGTGATCCTATCAATCAGTCCAGCTGCAGGGCGGTCTTACTAAATACCTCCCCAACGAGGTGGTCTCCTATGACCTTGTTTCCAAGACTATTGAAGTGCGGATCCAGCTTGAATCGAAGTTCCTCCCCATTCTCGTATAGATATTCCAACAACGGCCGCGGATTGACAAGCCGGATTCCTTTGGTTTCACAATGTGCCCGGATCAGGTCTTCATAGAAAGTGGCGTCATAGGCCTCGGGATCCAATTTCATATGCTCGACCATCTCCCTGAGCCTAAAACTGTCGGACAGTGGAAGATACACATAGACGAGCTCGATCGCCCGTTCATTGCAGAAGGCCTCGAAACCTTCAAGATAATTAAGGAACTGCTTTATCCGTTCGGGGCTGCGGATATCATTTTTTCTATCGTAGACCTGAAGGAATTCGGGGGACTTCTCGGTGATCTCATCACTGAGGTATCTTTCTTGAATCCGCCTGATCCCATCCCTTACAAAGCAAAAAGCGGAGGACATATTGCCAGCAATAAGCCTTAGATATGAGAATTGCCAATTCCTTTTATTGAGGATGTATCCATTCTTTACGAAGATATTTGTGTTCCTGCGGTCGAACTTAGGGATATGAAGGGCATTGACGCAGTGAAAGATCGTGGCCGGCGTCAATCCCGTATCCCGCATGAAATCTTTCAACAAGGATTCTTGATCGAGAAAATAGTGGCCTCCGATCGCAAGGTTCAGAACGCCGAGGCCGCGCTTGGAGGCTTCTTGGGCGAAAATCCCGACGAATGAATCCTCATAGTTGACGCCGTTCCCAAAAACGTCCGAAGCCCCCAAGAATACGGCGAAGCGCTTATCGTCGAGGGCTTTGAGGCCGGTTTCCTGATCTCGAAATCCCCACTCGTTAGTATGCACGACGTAAGAGTATGCGACAAATTTCATGACCTTCGTGACGTTTTTCTTAAGCCTGTAGGAATCGCCGTATTGCTCGGCAATCCCCTCTGCCATATTGGTGGGAATTCTCCCGATAGCCCGAAGACCCAATTCGAGAGATATCACACAGAAAACGAGAGTCAAGAGTATAGCGCCGGCTTTTTTTTTCATAGAGGATCAGAAATTGACATAGATGAATTGAGGGATCTCGACGGAATTGTTACTGCTGACGCGGTCGAAGATAAAGACAAAAAGATAAAAAATCTCAAATGTCAATATGATCGTCGTTCGATTAAGCCTGATCCACCCCACGATCCTATCGCGCATGATTTTCGATTATACAGGCATCGCGCCTCTATTTCAATGGCCAGGCGCCCCTTTTTTCGCTTGCCTCAGCCCATTCTTTTATGAGTTGAGCCTTGAGCATTAGCTCTCGGCGAGGCAGGAGCGCGGGCATTGACAGCTATTCTAAAGATTTCGTATAGTCCCCTTCGACATGGATTGCAATGATGCCAATATTTTCTGGGCTGGCGTTTATTAGTCCGCGACTGTTCTGGCATACCGACGCCCGTCGAGGATGGTCATTGACCCGCGCTATCGGATCCACACAGAGTCGGCCAATGACCTTTTTCTGTGATCCCCATGTATAAATTCAATTTTTTCTATAGCATACCATTTTGGGTGGCGACAATCGCCGTCGCCCTGCTGTTCCGGCTCCTCTATCGGCGGAACAAACAGACAGGAAAATGGCTATTGATCATCTCTTCTACTTTAATGATCCTCTCGATTCCGGGCGTCTCGGTGACCTCGTTTCTCGCAATAATCCTTCTTTCGATGATCACCTATCTATTTGGATCGTTCCTGAATGAAGTGAAGCCGGGCACTGGCCCTCTGGCCAGGAGGATCATTGCCGGATCTGCGATCGGGATCGTCCTGCTATTCTTGGCTTTCTTCAAGTACCGATTCATCCAGGAGCCCATAACGACGCTTCTCGGTTTTAGCGGCGCTTCGACTTCTGGGTTCATTTCCTTGATAGGTGTTTCCTATTTCTCATTTAAGATGGTTCATTTCCTCGTCGAGAGCTATCGCGCGAAGATCGAATATCTCTCTTTTGTCAACTATCTCGGCTACATTCTCTTTTTCGCGCCGTTCATCAGCGGCCCCATCAACCGGTACAACCACTTCAGCACACAGTTATGCCGAAGCGAGCCAATTCGACTGAAGACCGACTTGGGACCGGCTTTTGAACGGATAATCCATGGTCTATTTAAAAAGATCGTACTGGCGCAGATCATATTCCCATATATCTTGGGGAGCCAGGCCAAGCCTGTTGAGGAGCTATCCATTTTTCAACTGCTTGTGGGTCTCTATGCTTATGCTTTCTTTTTTTATTTCGATTTCGCCGGGTATTCGGATCTCGCTATTGGCGTAGGCCGACTGCTGGGCTTCGAGCTGCCTGAAAATTTCAACAATCCCTTTTTAAAAAGGAATATCCGAGAACTGTGGACAAGTTGGCATATGTCGCTTACAAGCTGGCTGGTAGACTATATCTATTGGCCACTCGTGCGGGGACTAAGAAGCGCAGCTTTCTTCCGACGTCATCCCGTATTACTTTCCAACATCGGTATGATCGTGACCTTCATTGTCTGCGGGATGTGGCATGGCGAAGCTTTTCACTTCATTCTATGGGGAGCTTACCACGGCCTTGGCATCGCCGGCCTGACGGTCTATCAACGAGAAAAAAGAAAGATACGAAACGAGGTTCTCGTAAGGTATTTCGGCTCAAGAACAAGCTTATTCGCCGGCGTTTTTCTCACCTTCAATTATTTTGCTATTGGTTTGGCTCTCTTCGTGTTGGATATGGCCCAATTGCATTCGATCGCACAGCGTATCCTCCAATAGCCCAAGCCAGGCGGCAATGCGCCTCGGTTCACTTACCTGCGGAATTTGCGGCTCGATGAACCCTACGATATGCCCCGTGAGTCGCGCTTCTTATCCGTTGCGGCTCGGGCCTGGGCTGTTCTCAAGAAACCGCTCATCGCGACTCCGACCTGCCTGATGTTCGGTTCTTTCATGACATTTTTATGGAACGCATCGACCGGACATACATTAATGTCGCCCTGGATATACTGCGACCACCCGAGCGTCGCATCCTCGATAAAATAGCTCGGACGGTTCTCGACTCGGAAGAGGATCACATCCATATCGCTGGGAGCAGGCTGATAATTGAAGAATGCGGCCCTTTGGTTCAAAATGGACCTGAAGAGATTATAATCCCGGGAATGCCACGTAGAGGTCATCTTCAGCATTGAGGACACATGGTCAAGCGCATGTTCAACATTCACTTGCATAAGGTTCATCAAGCGCATCATTCTTTCTTTTAGATAGTTCCCTATTTGGTTCCAGTTCATAACCGAAATATTCCGGGTCTCCATGCGCGCTCTCTCGACGATCCGACCAATGAGCCTCGATAATGGAAACCCGCTCGCACCGCTCCGGATGACGTAATCAGGAGTCATCGTGCTTATCATTGTTAGGAGGGTGGTCCTTTCTCCCATGTTCGTGAGCTGCCTCGACATTTCGTAGGCGACCAGGCCGCCTAGACAATATCCGCCAAGATAATAAGGGCCCTCAGGTTGTATCGATCTCATCTCGGCGATGAAGCTCATCGCCATTTCTTCTACACTTTGGCTAATGATCGTTTCGCCATCTAATCCTTTGGCCTGGAGGGCGTGGACTGGCTGGCCGGGCGGGAAATACTTGCTTAAGGGCCAATATTCCAAGACATTGCCACCTTCGGAGTGCACGAGAAATAGCGGCGGCGTCCCTGGGTCCCCCTTATTGATTTCAACAAGGGATGACCAATTTCCTTTACCGGCAGGAGCACCTACCTTCGCCGAGAGTTCCCTTAAGGTCGGCGCCTGAAATAGGATCGCCAATGGCAGTCTTTTGTTGTAAACTCTCTCGACCTGATCGAACAATCGAACCGCAAAGAGCGAGCTCCCTCCTAATTCAAAATAGTTGTCATCGGGTCCGACAGAGTCGAGATTCAGCAGGTCTTTCCAGATATCCGCCATAAGCCTCTCTGTTTCCGAAGCGAACGGCGATCCAAGTGCCGCGCCCCGGCTTTCTCCACGCCCGGCTTTTTCAGCTTCAGAAGGGGCGTGTTTGGCGTCGCTCTTTTTTTCGGCCATCAACGGGGAATCCGGGCTTTTCGGTCTCAATATCCCTTCATGGGATATATCCATCCAATATCTTTTTCGCTCGAACGGGTATGTCGGCAGCGGGATCCTTCGGCGTTTTCTCCCTTCATTAAGGCCCTCCCAGTCCACGGCGATCCCCGAGCGCCAAAGGGCCCCCAGCGTCTCAAGGACATGCGTGATATCAGAACGTGTCTCCTTGGGATGTCGCGTGGTCGATAATACCTGATGGGTTGGCTTTCTGTCGGGGCGCTGACTCACCAGCATATTCAAAACTCGGCCCGGCCCCACCTCCAAGAATATCCTGCTGGGATCTTTGAGCAATTCCGAAACGCAATCCGAGAACCTGACCGGCCGCCGGAGCTGAATGCTCCAATAATCAGGATCTGTCGCCTGCTCCGTGGTTATCCATGTGCCTGTCACATTGGACAAGAATGGGATTTTGGGCGGATTCAGATCTACTTTCTTCATTTCCTCCGAGAATGGAGCCATTACCGGTTCCATCATCTTGGAATGAAAGGCATGGGACGTCTGGACGCGGCGACAAGCGATCTTTTCACTTTCTAGGAGAGTCTCCAGCTTGTCGATCGCTTCGGTCTCACCGGCGACCACACAGAGCATCGGTCCATTATGCGCAGCCAGCGTAACTTCATCATTCAGAAAGGGGGCGATGTCCCTCTCTCCCAAGGGAACGGCCAACATGCTGCCCGTGGCCATTTCCTGCATCAGGCGCCCCCGAGTCGCCACAAGCTTCAAGCCCTGTTCGAGCGAAAACACCTCTGCCAAGCAGGCCGCTGTATATTCTCCGATGCTATGACCAACCAGCGATTGAGGCCTGATCCCCCATTTCAGCCATTGTTGGGCAAGGGCGAATTCGATGGCGAATAACACAGGTTGGGTCATTCGGGTCTGCCGAAGGATATCCTCAGCGTTCTCTGCCCCGCTCTTGCCCGTGAAGACCACAGAACGGAAATCAACATCAAGTTCAGCCCTGAGGAATTCCGCGCAACGGTCAATTTGCTCCCGAAAAACCCGTTCCTCGCGGTAGAGATCGAATCCCATATTCGCATACTGCGATCCCTGGCCTGAGAACATGAACGTAATGTCACGGCTGCTCTTATCATCGACAATAGTAGCGTTTCGCTGGAAGCCCGGGGATGACATAGAAGAGATCGCGCTCTTTATGTCGGGACACACGATCGTCTGCCTATGATCAAAAGCCTTCCTCCCGGCTTGGAGCGTGAAGGCTGCATCCGCGATATCGATATCCGGATTTGTTTGAAGATAGTTGATCATATTCTCGGCTATGATCTTGAGGGTTTCGGGGGACCTGGCGGAAAAAGGAAGGAGCTGCATAGATCTGGAACCATCAGGGCTCATGACCCTCGGAGCTTCTTCGAGGACCATGTGACAGTTCGTTCCGCCGAGCCCGAATGAGCTAACTCCCGCCCGGCGCGGCGTTTCGTGGTTTGCCCACTTATGGGTCCGCGTATTGACATAAAACGGGCTGTTTTCAAAATCGATATTCGGATTCGGCTTCTCATAATGAAGGCTTGGAGGGATCTCCCCATTTTTCAATATCAGAGCTGTTTTGATTAGGCCGGCGACCCCGGCGGCGGCATCAAGGTGCCCGATATTCGTTTTGACCGAGCCGATCGCGCAGAATCCTTTCTTCTTTGTGGCTGAACGAAACGCTTTCGTCAGAGCCTTGACCTCGATAGGATCTCCCAGCGGAGTTCCCGTCCCATGAGCTTCGATGTAGCCGATGTCCTCCGGAGAGATCCCGGCCATCGATATGGCTTTCGCTATCACCTCGGACTGCCCCTCCACGCTGGGAGCCGTGAATCCGACCCGCGCGGATCCGTCGTTGTTGACCGCACTGCCTCGGATGACCGCATGTATTTCGTCCCCATCCTCGATTGCATCCAACAATCTTTTTAACACCACCACGCCGACCCCTTGCCCTACGACCGTCCCTTGAGCTTTCTCGTCAAAGGCGCGGCAATGCCCATCGGGAGAGGGGATCATGCCCTCTTGATAGAAGTAGCCTCCTTTCATTCGGACGTTGATGCTCACTCCGCCGGCAAGGGCCATATCACATTGGTTGGTCATGAGATGTTGGCAGGCGACATGCGTAGCGACCAACGATGTCGAACAGGCTGTTTGGATCGCTAAACTGGGGCCCTTGAGGTTCAGCTTATACGATACTCGCGTCGAGAGGTAGTCCTTCTCGTTCCCGATCTCCCGCTGATAAATGCCGGCCACATCACTGTCGTCTAGGGGGATCCGAGAGCCACCGCTATAATAGTTCGGGCTGACGCCCGCGAACACTCCGACGCTGCCGCGGCAGGAGCTCGGATCGTATCCAGCGTTCTCCAACGCCGCCCACGCGCACTCGAGAAAAAAGCGTTGCTGGGGATCGATGATCTCGGCCTCTCTCGGGCTATATCCGAAAAATGCGGCATCGAATTTGTCGATATCATCGAGGATAGGCGCCGCTTTGATGAAACCCGGGGCTGTATAGATCTTCGGGGATATCCCCAAATCGGCCAGTTCCTGATCCGAGAAACGCCGAATGGACTCGATCCCCTCCCGGAGGTTCTGCCAGAACCTATCAACGCTATCAGCGCCGGGGAACCGGCAGGCGATGCCGATCACGGCGATCCCATCGCGCGTTCCGCCCGAGTCCATGCCTGGATTCCGTCGATCAGCTGAGGCCGCCTCGCTCTTTGAACCGGCCTCTTTATCTATTCGATCCCCAAAAAGCCGAGCCTGCTCTCGAACCGTGGGATGCTGGAAGAGATCGACGACTTCAATATCCTTAGCGAACTCCTCATTGAGCTTCGCGACCAAGCGGATCAGGAGAAGCGAGTGCCCGCCCAGATCAAAAAAATTATCCTCAAGCCCTACTCGATCAACACCAAGGACTTCTTTCCATAATGCGGCAATCCTGCGCTCGATCTCTCCCCGAGGAACCACGTAGGTTTTCTCTGTCTGGCGCGCCGTTTCAGGGATGGGCAAGGCCTTTCGGTCTATTTTGCCGCTGGACGTCGTAGGGAATGCGCTCAGCTTCACGAAAGCCGTGGGGATCATGTAATCAGGAAGACGCGCCCTCAAGAACGATCTCAGCCGATCCACACGGGTCTGCGCGCTCGAGCTCATCAAGAAATAGGCGATCAACCTGATCTCTCCGGAGGGGAGCCTATGCGACGTGACAAGGGCATCTCGAATCCCGGGGAACCGTCTCACATGTGACTCGATATCACCCAGTTCGATCCGGAAGCCCCTTATCTTGACTTGAAAATCGTTTCGGCCTATGTATTCGATATCCCCGTCCTGGAGAAAGCGGCACAAGTCTCCCGTCCGATACAGCGTTGCGCCCGAAGTCGCTGAAAAAGGATCAGGGATGAATCTTTCAGCGGTCAAATCAGGACGGTTGAGGTATCCTCTAGCGACCTGAACGCCTCCGATGTAAAGTTCGCCAGCGACACCTACGGGGACCGGCTGCATCTTGTCATCAAGGATATAGATCCGTGTGTTCGAAATCGGTCTGCCGATCGGTACGGTCCGTCGGTCGTCATTCCTCCTGCATGCCCACCATGTCACATCTACGGCTGCTTCTGTAGGCCCGTAGAGATTATGCAATTCCGCTTTAAGGATCGAAAAGAACCTTTCTTGAAGCTCGTAGGACAGGGCCTCTCCGCTGCAAATGACCCTTTTTAATCGCTCGCATGAAGCCGCCCTCTGATCGTCTAGAAAGGCGTCCAGCATCGAAGGCACGAAGTGGACGGTCGTTGCGCCGGACCCTGTGATCAATTTCGCAAGATAGGCGCTGTCGCGGTGACCGCCGGGTTTCGCCATTACCAGTTTCGCCCCGGTGATGAGCGGCCAGAAGAGCTCCCAGACCGAAACATCGAAACTGAACGGGGTCTTTTGCAAAACGACATCATGCTCCGCCAGCCCGAAGGCATCCTGCATCCAAAACAACCTGTTGCAGATGCCTCGATGTGTATTGATTACCCCCTTCGGGTCTCCTGTGGAGCCTGACGTGTATATTACATAGGCTGCGTTTTCCGCTTTTGACCGGTTTTCCGGATTCGTATCGCGAGATCGGTCTTGATCCCGCCATGATTCGTCCCTATGATCGTAATGAAGGACCGCTCCGACATGAGCCGGGAGTCTCTCGCTCGAGCCCTTAAAGCTAATGATGACCGGGGCCTTGATCTCACTGATCATGAAAGCCAATCGTTCAGCTGGCAGTTCAGGATCGAGCGGCACGTAGGCGCCGCCTGCCTTGAGAACCGCATAAATGGCAATCACCATTTCCAAGGAGCGTTCAAGGTGGACTCCCACCATCACCTCGGGGCCAACGCCTAAAGCGCGCAGGCGATGGGCCAATCGATTGGCAAGAACATTGAGCTCGAGATATGTAAGAGACTCGCCCTCACATTCAACAGCGACTTTATCGGGATTTCGTTCGACCATGTCTTCGAATAAACGGTGCAGACATGCATCTTGGGGATAATCAGCTTCGGTTCGATTCCACTCAACGAGAATCCTATTGCGCTCCTCCTCCTCGAGGAGCGGAAGATCGCTTACCGGACAGGCCATGTCTGCGGCGATACCATTCAGCAATGTCTCAAAATGCCTCGCCAAGCGGGCGATCGTCTGTTCATGGAAGATGTCTTTGTTGTACTTAAGGAGGGAAGTCAAAGATCGGTCATCATCGATCATCTCCAACATCAGATCGAATTGGCCTTCTTCCTGATCCAATGTAAATGGCTTCAATTTGAGCCCGCCAAAGTCCACGGTCTCTGTTGTACGTTCTTCCGTCTTGTCCCTGTAGAGAAGATCCGCGACCTGCCCTAGGGACTTCCGGCTCAAGAGGTTGAACATGACCCGAAAGAACGGTGATCTGGAAACGCCCCTTATGGGATTGAGCCGCTCGACGATAAGCGAAAATGGATAATGCCGATGTTCAAGAGCTTCCGCGAACGCCTTCCGATTGAGGCGCAAGAGCTCCCTAAATGTGCTGTCTTTCCGAACAGTACCACGCATCACAACGGGATTGACGAAACAGCCGACCGTCCCCTCGTCATCGGATCCCAGTCGTCCGGACATAGGGGTTCCAATAAGAATATCTTCTTGCGAGCTCAATCGCATCAGGAGGACTTGAAATGAGGAGAGGAGGAGCGTGTAGAGCGTTGCCCGCGATTCTTTGGCCATTGAGACAATGCGGTGATAGAGCTCTCCGTCAATGCCGAAATGGAAAGTCCCACCGCGTGGCGAGCCTGCGGAAGGGCGCGGCCGATCCCCAGGCAGATCGAGCTCTGGGATATCACTTGAGAGCTTTTGCCTCCAGAAATCGAACAAACGCTCTCCCTCAGGCCCCTTGACCATCTCGGCCTGGCGCTTACTGAAATCCACATAAGCTCCTCGAAGAGGAGGCAATTCGGCGTTCGGGCCCTTGACATACAGGTCGCGAAACTCGTTCAACAAGATGCCAATCGATCGGCCGTCGCAGGCGATATGATGAACCGTCAGCAGAATGACATGGTCGTTAGGCCCGGACCTGAAGATGGAAACTCGGCAGACAGGACCTCGAGCGAGATCGAATGGCCGGCTATACCTTTGACGGACTTCCTCATGGAGTCTGTCCGAATCCCATCCGACCGTATCCACGACTTCCCATGTCAACTCCATTGTGTCGTGGACGCGCATGGTCGGAACGCCGTCTTCATTCTCGTATGTGGTTCGAAGAATTGGGTGCCGGTTGACAAGTTCCTGGAAGGCTTCTCGGATCCTATCAAGGTTGACCGAGGAGATGATGCGCGCGACAAAAGCAACGTTATATGCGGCGCTGGATGGGGCCAGTTGATATTGAAACCAAAGAAATTGCTGATTATAGGAAAGCCCGTGAACATCGGATCTTTGGCTCGGTTCCCCTAAGAGGCATGCTAAAATGCCCTCTCTGTTCTCCGTGATCAATTGACGAAGCTCAAAAGTGAGAGCGCCTCGCTTTGCCTGGTATCTTAGTCGCCCTTTCTCTACCCATAGCTTAACGCCGTTCCGCGATGCGAGGGATAGAATTTCGGCGATCTTCATATTTCGCCCTCTTCCCATTCGTCGCGATCCGATCGAGGCGCAGGACCCGCTTTCCTCTCAGAAAACCTGGCCATGATCCCTTGAGCCAGGGCCTCGACGCTCTGAGATTCCAAGATATCAACCGCCATCAATTCAATATTAAAGTCCTCGTGGAATCGATTCGAAAGATCAACGGAGGCGATAGAATCCACGCCGATGTCGATCAAAGCGCGATCGATCGGGATCTCCTTGGGTTGCTTGCTTAAAAGAGTGGCCAGCTTATGCACGAGATAATCGACCAGGCGCTGCCGTCGCTCGGCTTCCCCCTCCGTTTCAAGGATAAGGCTCGCCTCGCGAGAGAGATCAGACCGTTCTAGGAGTTGAGCCGTTGATTTCATTTGGCCGGCATGAGGCTCGGATTTCGTCCCGGATGCCACGAACAATTCTCGGAAAAACGCGTGAGGTTCTTGACGCAGCGCATCGTGCCATTTCCTTGCCAGTTGATCCAGAACATCCCGCGAAAGATAGCCGTCCCTGACGAGCTGGGCCGGGATGCCCGATCCTTCAGACCTCAGGAACGCCTCGTCCCCGATCACCTCGCTGTGCGCGCAAACGATCTCTAGGTCAATATTGGAGAAGCCAGCTTGCTTGAGGACACAGGGCAGTTCACGTCCGATCCTCGGATTGCCGCCTTCTGCGATTCTGCATCTGCAATAGGCATCATACAGGATGGCCAGCTCCGGAATGTCGGGGAAAGCCCGCAGATGGAGATCGAAATCGTTATCAATGAAAATCCCCTTTCCACCAGGCTTTAGGACCCTGAGGATCTCTCTGGCTGCTGTAACCGGATCCGGAAGATGCTCAAGCAGGAGTCGAGCGATAACGATATCAAACGTGTTCTCAAGGAATTCCATCTGCATTACGGATCGTTCATATATCTCCAGCCGGCCGACCGCCTGCTCAGCGAGTCTCTCCCGGCTGCTTCGCGCTAGGAGCGGATCAATTTCAATTCCCGTGATGCGGCTGGCAGGAAAGCTAGCGAGCAATTTCTCGAGGATGTGCCCAGGGCCGCTTCCACATTCCAGGATTTTCATGCCATCACGGAGACCGCACCTCCGCAATTGCTCGTATTCTTGGCCCCAAAAAAGCTCCACCTGCGCTTTCAGTCTATCGATCTCCTTATCGACGCTGACCGCAAAACCGCTTATTCTATAGGAACCGATGCTCTTCATGGTTATCTCTCCTTGCATGCCATCCTTTCGAGCAGGTATCCGCTTACCTAGCTCGATTCTCTCCCTGTATTGCTATCAACCCGCTCACAAAAACGGTTCAATATAAATGATTTTATCGGCAACTCGGAATGGCCTTCAATAGCAACCGCGCCTGCATACTGAGCATTGGGCGACAGGTCGCGAACGAACCACTGCGTACATGGATCTGACTCCGGGACCGTCATTATCAGTACCTCCGGTCCATTTATATCAATTGATGTTTCTATCAGGCTTAGGGTCATCGCCAGCCCTACGCCAAGAGCCTTTATTACAGCTTCTTTTCTAGTCCAGCATCTAAAAAAAGCTCTTTGTTTTGAGCCGCCGCTCGCCCTGGAAATGCACGTGGCTTCCCGCTCGGAGAAGAATCTCGCAGCTATCTGATCCATCTCCGGAATATCCCTAATCTGTTCTATATCGACGCCAACCCTTCGGCCGCGGGTCACGGCATAAACGGCCATCCCCGCCGACTCGGCGACGCTGAATTGAATGCCCGCGTTCTTTAGCACAGGTTTTCCGCCAACATCACAGCCAATGGAAACATGGACAGGTCGCTGACCTAAGTAAGAGCCCAAAATGCTCCTGAGAATAGCGCGCTTCACGGCATAGCGTTTTTTGTCGCGCGTGAAGCAGTACTTATCTGACTTCGCTTGCTCTTCGGGAGATAGATCGAGAAGGATCCTTTCCTGCGGCCACCCGATCTCGTCCAACTTCGCATGCCAAATATGAACTTGCCCATGGGTCAAATCGTTGGGCATCGCTATCGGAGCAAGGAGTGGGTTTACGAAATCCAAAAGCAACAGCTCCCAGTTGTCGTTCCCAATATCAACACCATTCCTTCATTGTTATGGATCCGGATTAATCGAGTCTGGGGACATCCTTAGCAGAAGATGGGCAAGTGCTTTGTAGGTTGTGGCCTGAGCCCAGTGGATCATGGGGGCTTTTATGGCAATAAAGGGATACCTCATAAAAAAGAAATGCCCATCCCTACCCTGCATATTATCGATGGTCCATCTGGCCACTCGCGTAGCCAGCCCCAACGCTTTCTTATCATAATCATGAAAGTACGCAAGCGTATCAATGGCCTGAGCGGCGCATTGGCTGTCAATGGGATAAGCCTGATGATGAAAGTATTTCGGCCTTCCGCTCTCCTCGATAAAATGGGTGATAAAAAAATTGAATCCTCGCTCAAGATTATCAGCGTATCTATCGTCGCCAGTGATCTCTCCATAGCTCTTCAGGGCGTCCAAGTTGTACCCCGTGTGAAAATTATCGATCCATTTCCATTTTATTCCTTCGCCATAGAACCAAGAGCCATCGGGCTGCTGACGCGCGCAAGTGAATCGGATAGCATCCTGTGCAACAGAAATCCATTCCTCATTTGGTAGATGCTTCGCCGTGCGTACCAACATCGCCGCGGCCAACATACTTTGATTATGGATGGTGCATGTTCCATTCGACGAGGCCGTGTAATTGATGCAGGCGCCGGAATCCGTTCGCGTTCTTGGGACTCTTATGATCCATTGAGCGACGCTTTCGGCCACCATCAAGTACTTCTCATCACTGAACATCTCATAGGCATCAAGAAACGCCTGGCCGATTAGGCTCGTCCAGACCGTGATCGGCTCATAGCGTCTTTGCCATCCCCCCCGACTGGCAAAATCGAACATTTTTCCCCAACAGAACTGATCATAGCCCGGGGCACGGTTCTTCATAAGCCAATCCAGGCAACTCAAAGCCGCACTTTTATAGCGCTCCTCCCCGGTCAATCTGAACATGATAAGCTGCGCCCTCGCAATGAAGCCGCGACCGATGTTCGAATCCAAGGGCTTGACTCCCAAGAGCGGCCGAAGATTAAGGGGGCTCTTCCATATAAGCTGCTGAAGAAGGCGATTGAGCAGCAGGTTCCCGAAGGTCAGGGGCCTGAGGAACGACGTTAGCCCGTCTGCGGGGTCATAGGCTTTATAATCGTGATCGTCCAACCATTGTTCGAGCTTAGCTATGCTATGGATGATCGTGGCTCTCGTTTGGTTCATTTATCCACCCTTTTGGCTCTCGTTGCGCGCCTCCGAGGCCGCCCTTTTGGAAGGAGTCGACCGGAAAGCTATCTCTTTGAGCTTGGATATCTGTTCGCCCCTATAAAATCTCATGAGCTCCCGGCTTACGGGACGTTCGGCTCGAGTAAGGAAACCCCAAAAGTACCCACTAAGGAGCAGCATCCCTCCAGTCACATAAGGCCTCTCTCTCATATGGAACAACGATCGAAGGATCTGCCATAGGGGGTGGCTGCCCAGCATGTAGTTCTTCTTGCCATACTTGAAGATCGATCCCAGTCGGCCGCTATTCCTAGTCCCGATTTTCCGATGATGATAACACTTTCTCTCTGTGAATGTTCGGGTTTTCCAGCCCTTCATTCGCGCGGTCGTAACGGCTATCCAATCTATGCCACCCGCTCTCACAGGAACATAGCCTCCGACATCCGTAAAGCACTCTCGTCTAAAGAGTTGGCAAGCCCCAGAAACATGTTCGATGCTTGCATACCGATAATCGTAATGCTTGTCACCTTCAATGAACGGCGTCCCCGCGACCCCGAGCCCTTGATCTTCCGCGAACTTGGTCAATAGGTACTCGAAATAGTCCGGTTCGAAGGTGATGTCCGCGTCAAGGTTTCCGAGGATATCAAACGGGATCTGCGTGATCCTCCGGTAGCCGGCATTGAAACAGTGCACTTTTGAAGCGAAATTGTGCGATCGATGCTCAGGCATCCTTATAAGCTCTATCCATGAGTGATCGGCCGCGCTCCGCGATACGATCTCATCGGTACGATCTGTCGACCCATCGCTGACGATCATCCACTTCATCGGGAGCATCGTCTGCTTGATAACGGCCTGGATCGTGTTCGCGATAAGCCGTTCTTCATTTCGGGCTGGAGTGATAAGCACGTAGGACGGCAATGAAGACATGCCCGCCGCGCCCGTTTTAGATCTAGCCGTCATTTCCGATTCCCCCGTGGGGATTACGGCTCAGGACGAGCTTATCGACGAGCTCATAGTAATCATCCTTATGTCGCCTCCATAGGAAGCTTTCCACGAACAACTGCCCATTTTGAATTAATCGAGCGCGCTCATCCTTGTCCATTATCAGAGACCTCATGCAGCGAGCGAGGTCGTCGACATCATCGGGCTTGAAGAATTTGACGACTGAATCGTTAAAATAAAAATCATCTATCTTCGTTCGGGAAGCGATAACGGGGATGCCTACAGACATGAATTCGAGCATCTTCGTGCTGAACGCGCTCCCCCCGAACGGATCGTTCCTCTTGGGTACTATGCCGATATCAGCGTTGGCCATTACGTCCGCGATCTGCGTGAGAGGCAATCCGTTTCTTATGAAGACCTTATCCGATAATTTCAATTTTTCTATGAGGGCGATCAACCGTTCTTTTTCCGGCCCATCTCCGTATATATGAAATTCCGGCCCAGGCACTTCTTTGTTAACAATAGCGAACGCCTCTATGGCTAGATCTACGCCTTGGTGAAACGCAAGAGTCCCAGGGTAGATAAGGACGAGCGAATCCCCATTTTTCTGCTTTGGTCTTGAATAAAAAATTCGTTCATCGGGAAAATTCAAGACAACGGTGGCCTTCTCTCTTTTCACCGAGCGTGCAACGATGGTTTCCATCCAGAGATGATTCGAGGCGATCACGTGATCCGAGAATCGACACGCTATCAGTTCGATCCATTCCAACAACCTGAAGGTGAGGCCATGCTTACCCTCAGAATACTTGCTCGCATAAAACTCGGGCACTATGTCATGGATATCCAAGATGATCTTGGATCCGCTCAACTTAGGAAGCGCGGCGACCAGCACCAAGAAATCCGGGACAGAATGAACGTGAATGAGATCATAGGGTTTCTTCAAATGTTTTCGGGTGATATGGAATAAGGCTTTCCCAAAGAATTTGATGATCATGAGGAAGTAATTCAGCCGGTGTGCCCCGCTGCTTTTTCCGGTGGCGATCCGATACACGCTCACGCCTCGCATTCTGCTAAACCGGGCATCAGCGCTTTTCCCTACAGAAAGGACCTCAACATGGTCCCCCCTGTCAGCCAGAGCCTCGGCGTATCTCATGACGCGGTTATCGCTCTCATAATAATTATAAAGGGGCATGCAGATACGAAGCGGTTCTCGTCGGGAATCCACCTCAGTGGAATATCGGGACTTCCAAAAGAGCGCAACATCCTTCGGCAGCGCGTGCCAGTATTGACCCTCGTACTTGGTCTTAATCAAGGTGAGCAGATCTTCGTAGTATTTCCTCGGATACTCATCTTGTCTTTTCAATGACCCATCAAAATGAAAATAATCAGGATGAGTGTTAACCAGAACCATGCCTCCTACCCCGGCAAGCCACTCCAGTTTTTTCTCCCATATGCGGATAGATCCCTCACGCATTAATGTAAACAACAGAAAATCCTGAGGCATCGTATAAGGCATTTCAACAAAACCGGCTGCTCCATTGCCGCGTGATATCCAGACAGGAAAGACCGTACCCAGTCCATCCGGCTGCGGCTCGAAAGGATCCGTATCGAACGTAGAGCAGTCATATTCAAGATTGAGCTCTTTGATCATGTCCAGATCATGGAACATGCTGGGCGCGCGAAAACCAACGACGCTCCAAGCTTCAAGATAAGCGTTGATCTGCTTGGCTTGTTTCCTGAACAGCTTATCGCTTCGAAAAGCGTTGTCATTATGGTGAAATCCATGGATCCCGATCTCAAATCCACGTCGCTGGAGCTCAGATCTTAAAGGGGCCGGGACAGGATAATCCCCGACCACGAAATTGAAGGATGATCTGAATCCATGCCGCTCTTCGAGTTCGGCTACCTGAAGACATCGGTCCCGGCCGCGTGAGGATTCTACGTCATGGGTTAATACAACAGCGAACTTCTTCTCCTCCGGCCATCCAGTCCACCCCTTGGGCGGGCTATCGGAATACGGATCGATCGGCCAATGCCCTGAACAATGGGATCGTATGCGCGAAACGCGAATCCTTCTCAGCCACAATAACGTCGACCGTGGCAGGAGACGCTTTAGCCGATAATAAGCTGCATACTTAATCATAGGCGTATCCGGAAGAAATGGATTCAAGACTGCCTGATGGCATCCTACAGGAATTTTCGCAATAAGCAACCGTAAAACACAACGGATTTGTGCACATGCTCCTACCCGATATTATTTTTGTTTTCCCATTTTAGTCAAGAATAAGGTGCTCGGCATGAAGATCATCGCACCGCTTTTTCCCCTTATTGTGGCTGCTCTTGTCAGTCCAAAATGATCCCGCCGATGATTTTCCCTCTGCCTGGAAAGCGGATCACTTAAAAGAGGAGCGTTATTTACCTCTCAAGCTGTTCTCGTATCGGCCATAAGACTGCTATGAGATTAATTCCCGAGAGAGCTTCATGGACGGCCCCATGGAGACCGGCCACGGCGATTGTGTGTTTAGAATCGGGAGAAGCGGCCTTGCCTTTACATGTCCTATTGTGCTGTCTATAATTATCACTTGCTAGGGTGCTCATAATAATTGTAAATAATGGCTATTCAAGCGAGCGCCATCACAATGAGGACGCTGACAGGACCCATGAGAAATTGGGAGTTTTTCTTATTCTTGCTTTCCTGCTAGGTCAGTAAGTATGCCAATCTTCTTCTATCTAGTAGCGATATTCATCATTGTCATAATTGTTAAAGAGGATCAGAGGGAATGGCCTGGATTTTCGTGGCCCCTTTGGATTCCTTTGGCATGGCTCGTTATCACCACGACACGAATCATGGTGCTGCTGTTTCCAAGCGGACAAGGATACCTTGAGAGCGCCGAATTCTTAACTCAGCAGGCTGAAGGTAATCCACTTATCCGAAATACACTTTTGGTTCTGATCTTTCTGGGAGTGATCGCTCTGCGAAATCGCAAAAGCCATTTGCTTCTGATGCTGCAGCAATGCAAGTGGTTCTTCATTCTTCATTCATATGCATTAATAAGCATCGCGTGGGCGGCTTATCCCGAGGTTTCGATAAAGAGGTTTATTAAGCTGGTCGGTCTCGTTGTTATCGCTTCCATCATTGCGCTCGAAAAAGAACATCATAGGGCCTTCGAGCACGTACTCAGGCGGTATATTGCCATTTGTCTGACCGTCTCCATCTTTCTGCTTCAATTCGGGAAGGGGACAGCCTATGTCACAGGACGTATGGGAACTAGGTTCCTGGCCGGAATCGCATCGCATAAGAATGTGCTAGCAATAATATGTGCCGTCTCTCTTGTATTCTTTGTTTGGAGAATATTCAAGACAAAATTTACGCTTTTCAATATTGACGCACCTCTCTTATTGATCGGCTCATATCTGTTAGTGAAGGCTGGAAGCGCGACGGGCTACGTAGCCGCATTCATAGGATTGATCTTAGTAGTCATTTCAATCATTGCCAAAGGGAACCTTAGAAAGCTCTTCTTGTTGGGCCTCGCTGCTTTCGTGCCTCTTGTATTAATATTATCGATAGCCGTTCAATCTCCCTTTTCGGCCCTATCGAACGAATTCTTTTCATCCGTTGATCGGGATGCGAGCCTAACGGGGAGAATACCTCTTTGGGAAGCCGTAATTAATCTCGGCAGAAGCGAGCTTCTTCTGGGGTCGGGATATGAGAGTTTTTGGATGGAGAAACTGCCGATCATCTGGGATATGTTTCGGAGCGGTCCTGTAAACGCTCATAGCGGGTATGTTGATTTGCTGGTAAATTTAGGAGCGGTAGGCTTGATTATTTTCATAGTGTTCCTTGTCAACCTAGGGAGACAGTTACTAAAGGCGGCAAACCAAGGGAATAGATACAATTCCCTTTTCATAATTCTTTTTTTTATCGTCTTGTTGGGGAATATTACAGAATCATCATTCATGGTATTATCCCTACATTGGTCCCTCGTAGTGATAATTGCTTTATCCGCCTCTAAGATAGACCTACAAGGCGCTCCTTCAGCCGATGAGTTACCGTCATAAGCTAGCTTGTTGACGTAATCTTCATTGAACATTATTGTGGTCGTCCATAGAGCTATCGTATTTCCGATGGACTATCCTCAACATCGAGTTGCAAACCTCGCCAAGCACAAACCCGATGAGCTTGTTTCTTTTCATCAAGGCATATACAATAACGCCTTTCTCGAAATGGGAGGGATCGGAAAAGTGGTCAGATTCTATGGCCTGATAATTCAAGAGGGCAGCGAGAGAGAGGCAACATGATCCTTCATCAGCATGGAATGATTGAAGTGACCGGGCGCCTCTGGGATTCGACTTGACGCTATTTCAGTTCATTGATAAGTATGCCCCTGAATAAGGACGCAAACGCTGATCTTGAAGAAAGCTCATAGTCTTTAAGGCTAAGCAGGGCTAATATGGAAAAAGGCAATATCTATTTCGATGTAGAAGCGGTCAGGCGCGGCATTAAGGGAAAAGCGGTTCGGGGTGGCGGAGCTATGTTGGTGTCGCGTTCAGTTGGCTTAGGGATTCACCTCATTAGCACCGTCATTCTAGCTCGATTATTGACCCCGCAGGACTTCGGGCTCGTGGCTATGGTAACTGCATTCAGTCTCCTTTTCTACAATGTCGGTCTCAACGGATTTCGCGAAGCGATCATCCAAAAAGAAAATATCGAACACAAGCAAGTCAGCACCATTTTTTGGATAGGACTCGCTCTCAGCACGAGCTTAGCCTTGATCTTTTCTATTGGCTCCCCGATCCTGGCTCGTTTTTACAAAGAACCCCGCTTGATCCCTATTTCTATAGCCCTATCTGTCGGTTTTATTTTCAGCGCTTTGGCTACCGAGCATATCGCTCTGATCATACGAAATATGCAATTTCATAAACTGATGATCAACGAAATAGCCGCTGGGATCCTAAGTACTGCGCTCGCGATCTGGATGGCGTTAAATGGATATGGATATTGGGCGATAGTCGCACGTCAACTCTCCATGCCCATCATAAGCTCGATAGGGGCATGGCTGCAATGCTCATGGCGGCCGGGTCTGCCTGCCAAAGACGCGGACGTGTGGCCAATAATCAAGTTTGCGTATAAAACATTCGCGATCTTCATGGTCAATTATTTCGGCAGGAACTTGGACAAAGTCCTTTTGGGTCGGAGGTGGGGCAGCCAAGAGCTGGGCAACTATGATCGAGCCTACCATATGTTCGTGATGCCGGTGAATCAGCTGGTCACCCCTTTATCCGGAGTGGCCCTGGCAACGCTCAGCCGGCTTCACAACGAGCCTCAAAGATATCGTCAATACTTCTTAAAAGCCCTTACTCTGCTCACCCTGATCGGCATGTATATAAGCGTTGTGCTTACGATAAACGGTCAGGATATCATCTCGCTTCTTTTGGGCCCGCAATGGAAAAAAACAGGGATAGTATTCTCTGCTTTGAGCCCCGCGATCGGAATGACGGTAATTTATGGGACAATAGGCTGGCTCCATCTATCGCAAGGCACCCCCGGACGTTGGCTGAAATGGGGCGTTTTTGCCTTGATATCCACGGCTTCGATGTTTATGGCCGGCCTTCCTTTTGGCTCTCTGGGGATCGCAATAGCCTATAGCCTTTCATTCTACTTGCTCACTTGGCCAGGGATATGGTATGCCGGCAAGCCCATGGGCATCCGTGTGGGCATTGTCTGGGGGGCGACATGGAGATTCTATGCTGCCGCTGCACTGAGTGGACTTATTACGTGGGTGGCAATCAATAAGTTCGGCAATGTCTCCCGATTCTTGTTGGATCTCCCGATACTTCTCAGAATAGCGTCGGCCTCCGTTGTTTGTACGGCTCTCTATTTCCTCTTGCTCGCCGCGCTACTCAGAGGAATCAAGCCGCTATGCGAGATTTTTAAGGAATTGATCCCATTACTGCCGGGAACCAAGGATAATAAAACCCGCTGAGCATCACGCTTAAGATCGGCCTGCTTTCCAGACATTATTAGTTGGAACGTATATGTACTTTTCGATGCGTCCACGTTAGCCGAGCAGGCCCAGTTAACCGAGCCTCCTCTTCATGTAAATCTGCGAACATTCCCGTACACTACCCTAGTCAGCCTTTTTATAAGGTCTTTCTTGGACAATATTGATATGAAGGTAGGCCAGGAGCTTTCCCAGATGATCGCAATCCTTAACTAGGTATCTTATGAATAGATGCTGTCCAGCAATAAAGAAGAATGGCAGACTTAGGGAATATATCATTACCGCGGCCAACGATTTTAGGGTGCTGACGCTTATCATGGGATATAGCCACGAATTCCCCACTCCTCGCACGAGCGCTCTCTTTAGGTAGTAGATTTTTTCTTGTCTCTCCACGGGCACCGTCTCATGGACAACCGCCTCGTCGCACCAAACGAACGTTTTTCCCTTTTCTATCATTCTTTTAAAAAAGACCACATCGCTTCCTCCGCTTTTTCCGAACTTCTTATCGAACCACTCCTCTACATCGTTGAATAGCTCTCTTCTGAGGAGGGTATTGCCAGTACGCGTATCACCGTAATTCATGATTTGCCCGGTCCTAAATCTTTTTCTCTCAGCCAATCTGCTCTTCACCAACCAACCTGGGGCTTCATTTTCGTAATGAGGTATCACGGGGCCCAAAACTCCGTCACATCGATATTTCTTTATGGCTTCATACAGATTGCGGATCCAGTCCCGCTCTGGAAATTCATCATCATCAATAAAGGCGATAAAATTCCCCTTTGCGTTTCTAACCGCCATATTGCGGGCTAGAGAGATGCTTCTTTCTGGTACATGATAGTACTCCACCGGAAAACTTACGCCGCTCCTGATATCTTCGATAACCTTCCTTCCTGTTGGCTGGCTATCATTATCCACGACTACAACAGAAAATGAGAACAGGTTCTGGGTATCGAGCCGCTCGAGTTCCCGGAGCAACCTATCCAGCAATCTTGGCCGCTTGAACGTACATACACAAATGGAAACGTGGTCCCTTTTCATTTCTATGCCCAGTGTTTATGCCTTCTTATTCATGTCTAAGCTTCGCTAGCTTATTACAAACCTCCCGAGTTGTTCCTCACGCTGCTCTTGCAGCCAACCTCTGAAACTTGCAACGGCGCTTGAAATTCTTATCTAGGATGCATCGGCGTGATTGACCGCATCTCATGGTACGGGTCGGATCTGTTCCTGATCGTGATCAGCAAAGGTAATGAACCAATCCTCAGTATGACCTTTTAGCTGTTCTTTCAGAGCCGGGTCCGAACAGACGAAGTGCGACACGTAGGTTCTTAAACGAAAGAAGCCCTGCTTCCTCAGGATATTCGCAATGCCGCGGATAGATACCAGGACTTGAATTGCGTTGACGCGCTTTCCAAAAAAGGCTATCGCGTGAGAGACCAGGGCTTTCATGGATTCTTGATCATCGCGGGCGGCGAAAATATCCGCGATAATGCCGATATTCAATTCTGCTCGATGAGGCCCCCTCAGGACGACATAGCCTTTTATCTCGCCATTTCTTTTTAGAAGGAACGAATGATACGGCACCATTGGATTATCGATGTACTTCCATCTCAAGAACTCAGGGTTGCGCTTCACAATCGAATCATATCCCGCACTGGCTTTGTCGATAAAGGCGGAAAATTCTTCGTCGAATCCCCTGACTTCGGTAATTTCACAATCTGCGCACTTCCCATACGGCTGTCGAATCGCATTCTGAAGCCTTGTCCATATGTTGGCGCAGAAGGCGATCACATGGTGCAAAAAGAAATACCGGCATATGATCCGGAACAGACGGTTGAGAGGAGGACGGGATCTCGTCTTATTATTCAGATAACGGAAAACGAATCCCGCGTTCATTCTGATTATCTTCCACATGATAGATACCGCCGGCGAAATGGCGATCTGGCCTATTTTCTTCCATATTCTCTCGGTTTCATGAGCCTGGGTGACATGGACGGCAATTTGGAAATGCTCGCAGTACGCTTTATTCAGTCGCCAACCTATCCCATGGCCTCTAGCTTTTTTGAGAACAATAAAATCACATCCCCAGGCGCCGTTATAGGTCTGGCCGCCGATCGTAATTTGCATCGGCATCGCACACATCTGCCCGAGGATTTCGCCTCTTCTGACCGCGATCCATATCGGCAGCTTACCGCCCTGCTCTTTAACGAATGGATTCTCCACGAATTGCCAGTTCCATCGCACTGGAATTTTATATTGAACAGCGCCAGGCCGTTCTTCATCATAGGCAAGCTTCATGAATTCCCATAATGCCTCTCTGTCACTAAGAGCCGCTTGCCTGACAACGATCCTTGATTCATTAGCGCTTTCCGAGGGTGTTAGTGAGGAATTATCGATAGGTGTCGACATTCTCGATGTTCCTTTTCGTGGCGGCAGCTAACATCAGAAAAGCATTCTTTCCAAGTGCATTTATGTTGTATTCACTCATCCGTTTACCGACAACCTACCCATTCCCCCCCGATTCCTAGTACTACTCGGATAGCCGCCTGTTCTCACCTTGCTGATCGCCGTATTGTACTCATTGCCCATTAAATAGGAATACTCCCCTGCTCTTTCAGGATGGACCATGAGTTCGACCGTCGCATCCTTAGCGCAGGACACGATCCTCTCTATCCGCCCAGTGTTTATGGGATAAATGTCAAAAAAGTAATCTGTAACTTCATACTTCCGCATAATCCAGTTATCCGTGAGGCGTCTGTATAGCCTGTTGAACAAGTCCTTTTCGCCGCGCGCATAAGTGAAATTCCTTCGTATTCTCGTTCCTGCAGGAATAATCGAATCAAATATTACGTTCGCACAAAGATGGTAATGTTGGTGCCCATTAATGTGCCTTGGAGGCCTGCCGTACAGTCGACAGTATTCCATATACTGAGCTTCGAACAAATCACGAAAGCACCTTCTTAAGAACGGATGATAGAAAAGTACAGAATACTTGCTTGCTTTTAGGAATCGCTTTGTCTTTTCCAGATCGCTTTTTAGGTCACATCGTCCAGTACCATCGAAGCTCGTAGAAAAATTAGTATGTAACCCTATATCGAGATCGTTCTGATTAACGAGATTAGCCGCTCTTTCTGAATCCGCCATGAACATCATGGCACTGGCGGACGTAATTTTCCCATTTTTAAAGCAGTCAAGGATTCGTTCAGTAGCAAGCTTTGTCTTGCCAAAATCATCCGCGGTAATTATCAGCATAGGACCTGCCAATCCTGATGTGATGGCGCTTTTCCGGTAACCGCTGTCTTCACATATCCAATTTAATCTAATGTGGCGATGTCTTCCACTTTCAGTCGTTCCAGGAAAAAGTCTTTCATCCATATGCTCCCATGTCCTGACTGATTGAATGCGGTGAATGGTAACGCCGATTCAACGTGCAGGCAACAGATTTTCCTCAGAACCTCGGGAACGAGAATTATTTGCTCTTCTGCCAGGCTGGCGTTATTAGCGCTCTCGGCGACAATTTTGCCTCGCCCCATCGCCCGGGATGATAAATCAAGAATTCCCCCGTTGTCAAATCGACTCGACTGAGGATATCGAGGTCGGTCAGCTTGACGTGCGACTTGATGCGTCCTGGAACAGAATAGGCGGTCATGAGAGAGATGACCTTTATCCGCTCGACGCATGGGCGACAAACAATCGGATCTGCATTATGAACAATCCGGGCCAAATCGGCCCGATCCTTGGAGGGAAGGGATCATAAATCCCTTCTCGATATCGCGAGCATTCCGAGGGCCCACGGGATTGGATGTCAACAGGTGCCCTGATATGATCCCGTATGGACATAAAATAATCCCCCCCAATTTTTATTGAGGATCAGGCATATCGCTTCCCGGCCCGAAAGACATGGGGTACAAAGAGAAGACGATCATCCGTCCGCGTAAAAATCCGAGAAACTGCGTGTTCGAGGATTTGATAAATTCTATTTATAGGGATAATATAGTTGCGTATCTTAGAAGCCCATTACGGCTGCGATCATATTGTCAAGGCAGTGCGAAAAAGGCTTATTGTGAAAGTTCTCAACGGCCCGCACGGCACAAAAAAGCTTTTAATATGGCCCTGCATTTTCTTACTGGCTGTCGCACCCTTTGGGCATTAGAGATGGATTCTAGGATGGAATGAATGATGTCGTGGCAGAGAATATTTGCCGTTTTTCTTATCTTATTCTTGAATAGTCGATCTGCCACTGAAGCACCGAATCAACTTGCTATCCAGACTCTATCATCATTCAACGATGGCTCGAACCTTAGCCGGGCAGGCATGCCCCCCTCATTCAAGGAAATGGCCGACGGGAATCCCACAATGGGACATTGGAGCTTTGGCAGTATACGAAGGACCACCGGCAAAATCCCGGGTCCGGGGTTCAAGCCATCTGGGTCCAAGACAATAGATTTGGCAAAAAGAATCACGCCGACGGAGCATGTAATCCCCCCGGATAGACTCATCGATTGGACCTACTCTGGGATCCCGGGGGGAATACCGGCTCGGGCAACCATCCACAGAACGCTGCAGCCGGGGGCCACAGCGTCGGAAATCAGCGCGGCGCTCTCGGCTGCCTCGGGCTCCGGGCAGACCGTCTTTCTCTCGGCCGGCACATACAACCTGGACGCGCAATTGGACTTGAGGTCTGTTGAGGACGCGACCCTTCGCGGCGCCGGCGCGGGAAAAACCATCCTCAATTTCACTTCGGGTGGCACTTATTCCATTGCCTCCGGTCCCACGAGCCTTTTTAGCGCGGCTATTAAAGGTGGGACAGATATCTCTTCCGGCTATACGAAGGGATCGACGAGCATCACCTTGGCAGCCTCTCCGCCCTCATCCTTTCGGGTCGACAATCTCATCCAAATCGTGCAAGACGACGATTACATTCTTGTCTTCCATAGGACCGGGAACTGGGCTGGCCGTCGTAATCTTCGCCACACTTCCCGCATCACGGGCGTGAGCGGAAACACCATCACCTTTGCGACACCGATCCCTCACTCCTACAATGCGGCCTATCACCCTCAAGCCAACGCCAGACCGGCCAACTCCCGAATGGTGGGAGTCGAGAACTTGACCGTTCGGGCCAACAACAAGATGGCCATCACGTTCGGTAGAGCCGACAGGTGTTGGGTTAAGGGCGTAGAGACCTCGGGCACGGCGAACAGCGCTATTGAATTCAGAGCGAGTTCGCAATGTGAGGTCCGTCGATGCTATGTTCACGATGCCTACGGTTTCCCAGACCAATCCGACGGTTACGGCATATTTCTTTTTTACGGGTCCAGTTACTGTCGGATCGAGGACAATATCGGACATAACATGGCCAATGTTGTGCTAATGAACGGAGCATCTGGGAATGCCATTCTATACAACTTCGATTGGGCCCTGGCGTCGGGTGGCCGGGAATGGATCAGGCCATCGATCAACAGCAATCACGGCCCTCACGGGATAATGAACCTTTTCGAGGGCAACGCTGTGGCCCGCTTCCAGAACGATGGATACCATGGGAGCACTTCTCACGGATTGCTGTTCCGAAACCATATTCACGGCATTCACCCCGACGGATGGGAACAGGAAAGGCGACTTGTGGATTTGGCCCGAGGCAGCTATTTCCACAGTCTCATAGGGAACGTCATCGGCAGCCCGTCCTGGACCCCGAAGTATTATGAATTGACGGGGAGCCCGGGTCATTACGACAACAGTTGCATATACATACTTGGCTATCCAAACATGGGGAACACTACCTTGGAACCCGCGACGGATTGGGAGAATTATAGCGGATCCTACCCGGACGAGAAAGTCGCCGCAACGCTTCTGCGCCATGGCAATTACGACTACTACAATCGGAGCGTCGTCTGGGACGGCGCCATTGTGTCACGGGTCATACCCGCCAGCTTGATCTATTCATCGAAGCCCGAATACTTCGGCTCGCTCCAGTGGCCACCCATCGGCCCCGACGTAGGCGGCTTGGTCAATGACATCCCGGCAAAAGCCAGATGGAATGCCTACACTACTGAAAAGAACATAGAATGTCTGTTTGGTGATTAGATTCTAGAGATTAGAGCACCTCGGGACCGGCAACTAGCCATTTTTAGGGGTAATTAGCCTACGAAATCCTCCACGGGGGTGATATCTGATTGCCGCCGCTCTGCGATGATTTCTTCACGAAGCGCACGCAGCCTATTGGCTGGGCCAAAGGAGGAAGAAATCATGGCCGAGACACCATCAAGCAGCCGCAAGAGTTACCGGATCGCCGTCCTTGCCCTACAAACGGCGCTTTGCTTCACGCTCTTTGCGGGGGACGGTCAAGCTGGGACGGGACAAGCGGAAACATCCGTCTTCCTCAGGCGCGTCCTCGGCAATAAGAGATCTAGCCTGAAGGCCTCTTTCACCTTCAGCCCAGGGTTTCCGACCGTCAATAATGGTGTCAAGTTCAATGACACATCAGCGGGTGCGACCTCCTGGCAATGGGATTTCGGAGACGGTTCGACAAGCGTAGAGAAGGACCCTGTCCACGCCTTCTCAAAAGCTGGATTTTATAAGGTATCGCTGATCGTTAACGGGAGTGCTGGCACCAAGAAGGCCTCCCGGACCATCACCGTCATGCCGGACTCTTCCCTGTCCACTGGGTTTTCCTATGGCCCGCGATATCCATCGACCGATGATGTCGTTCAGTTCATTGATCAATCAGAGGGGGAGCCGACATCCTGGACGTGGGATTTTGGAGATGGGTCCTCGAGCGCATCTCAGAATCCGGGACATAAGTACTCGAGTGCCGGTATCTATGAGGTAACGTTGACAGCGACGAATACTAGGGGCGCCGCAACAGCTAGACGGACCGTAGCGGTAGCGGCCGGCGAGGTGGGGCTCATAGCTTCCTTTGAATTTAGCCCCGACGTTCCATCTCCCGGCCAAACCGTGCAATTTACGGACACTTCGAAAGGAAGCCCCGAGACGTGGCAATGGAGTTTCGGGGACGGCGCAACGAGCACTGCCCGCAATCCGAACCACGCTTACGCGACGGCTGGTTCAAGAACCGTGACATTAACGGTTGTTAACGGCACCAGCTCCAACACCACAACCCGGACGATCGCTGTAACAGCCGCCTTGAGCGCCTCTTTCAGCTACTCTCCTTCTTCTCCAACGAGCGGACAAAGCATCCAATTCACGGACACCTCGTCGGGAAGCCCGACTTCGTGGCAATGGAATTTTGGTGATGGGGGGACCAGTACGTCGCGGAATCCCTCACATTCGTTCGCTTTGGCCGGAAATTATCTCGTCCGGCTGACTTCATCCAATAGCTCAGGCTCCTCGAGTACAAGCAGAACAGTCACGGTTGTTTCTGGATCCGCCCTCGAGGCCTCCTTTACATACAGCCCCTCCTCGCCAGCAGTAGGACAGAGCGTTCAGTTCACGGATACATCGACCGGGGGTCCGCTATCTTGGCAATGGAACTTCGGCGATGGAGCATTGAGCACGACACAGAATCCAGTCCACAGCTATTCCTATCCCGGCACTTACGATGTAACCCTTACAGTGACGAACAACACAGGCTCAATAAGTACCACCCGGACGGTAATGGTAACCTCGGCGATTTCCGCCTCCTTCAGTTTCGCACCGACCTATCCTAGGCCAGGGCAAAGTGTTCAATTCACGGATGCTTCAACGGGGAATCCGACGTCGTGGCAATGGAATTTCGGCGACGGGGCCACGAGTACCTCACGTAATCCCATCCATGTCTATGAGGCAGTCGGGGCCTACCAGGTCACGCTATTCGCTTCCAACGCTCAGGCCTCGGGAACAGTAAGCCAAAACCTCCATGTGACGACGGAGCATGTAATCCCCCCGGATAGACTCATCGATTGGACCTACTCTGGGATCCCGGGGGGAATACCGGCTCGGGCAACCATCCACAGAACGCTGCAGCCGGGGGCCACAGCGTCGGAAATCAGCGCGGCGCTCTCGGCTGCCTCGGGCTCCGGGCAGACCGTCTTTCTCTCGGCCGGCACATACAACCTGGACGCGCAATTGGACTTGAGGTCTGTTGAGGACGCGACCCTTCGCGGCGCCGGCGCGGGAAAAACCATCCTCAATTTCACTTCGGGTGGCACTTATTCCATTGCCTCCGGTCCCACGAGCCTTTTTAGCGCGGCTATTAAAGGTGGGACAGATATCTCTTCCGGCTATACGAAGGGATCGACGAGCATCACCTTGGCAGCCTCTCCGCCCTCATCCTTTCGGGTCGACAATCTCATCCAAATCGTGCAAGACGACGATTACATTCTTGTCTTCCATAGGACCGGGAACTGGGCTGGCCGTCGTAATCTTCGCCACACTTCCCGCATCACGGGCGTGAGCGGAAACACCATCACCTTTGCGACACCGATCCCTCACTCCTACAATGCGGCCTATCACCCTCAAGCCAACGCCAGACCGGCCAACTCCCGAATGGTGGGAGTCGAGAACTTGACCGTTCGGGCCAACAACAAGATGGCCATCACGTTCGGTAGAGCCGACAGGTGTTGGGTTAAGGGCGTAGAGACCTCGGGCACGGCGAACAGCGCTATTGAATTCAGAGCGAGTTCGCAATGTGAGGTCCGTCGATGCTATGTTCACGATGCCTACGGTTTCCCAGACCAATCCGACGGTTACGGCATATTTCTTTTTTACGGGTCCAGTTACTGTCGGATCGAGGACAATATCGGACATAACATGGCCAATGTTGTGCTAATGAACGGAGCATCTGGGAATGCCATTCTATACAACTTCGATTGGGCCCTGGCGTCGGGTGGCCGGGAATGGATCAGGCCATCGATCAACAGCAATCACGGCCCTCACGGGATAATGAACCTTTTCGAGGGCAACGCTGTGGCCCGCTTCCAGAACGATGGATACCATGGGAGCACTTCTCACGGATTGCTGTTCCGAAACCATATTCACGGCATTCACCCCGACGGATGGGAACAGGAAAGGCGACTTGTGGATTTGGCCCGAGGCAGCTATTTCCACAGTCTCATAGGGAACGTCATCGGCAGCCCGTCCTGGACCCCGAAGTATTATGAATTGACGGGGAGCCCGGGTCATTACGACAACAGTTGCATATACATACTTGGCTATCCAAACATGGGGAACACTACCTTGGAACCCGCGACGGATTGGGAGAATTATAGCGGATCCTACCCGGACGAGAAAGTCGCCGCAACGCTTCTGCGCCATGGCAATTACGACTACTACAATCGGAGCGTCGTCTGGGACGGCGCCATTGTGTCACGGGTCATACCCGCCAGCTTGATCTATTCATCGAAGCCCGAATACTTCGGCTCGCTCCAGTGGCCACCCATCGGCCCCGACGTAGGCGGCTTGGTCAATGACATCCCGGCAAAAGCCAGATGGAATGCCTATACTATTACAAATAACATAGACTATCTATTTTAGCAGTTGGCTAATGGATAACGGCAAAAGCCTTATGCGATAATTACGATGCCGAAGTGAAATATGTGTACGATAGCTTAAGCATTCTGAAAGAATTTCTAGTTCACTTACTCTGATCATATTGCGCGTTGCCCACGCAGGGCCTTAATATTATCTATTTATCCTTTCATTTCAATGAACTGTCTGTGAATAAGCTCTACTGTCAGAAGCCTGTGGATTTCTATGGTGTGGTTTGCGGTTCCGTTGATATGGGCCCTGACTAGTTCATCGAGGACTTTCCCTTTGAGAAAACCCCTGCGCTTCGTCACAGGATCGAGAAGCATTTCTTTGATATAGCCTGATAACACATCCCGATACCAAATTCGAAAATGATAGTACTTGTTTCTTCCTAGGAAAATGCGCTCGAGATGCATCCATTCTAAATAATTATCAATCTTAGCTATCGACCGGGTCATTCCATAATCATAAGCGTATTCTGCTTTTACGGTGAGCATGAGCAATTCATGCTTCAGCCGCGTGTATAAAGGGATCGGTTTATAAAGGAGACCTCTGTCAGTTTCGACACAGGCCAGCTCAGGATTCCCTTCAGCGGTCAAGCTGAGCTGCAATTCGTCACGCCCCCCGGAAGTGCGCGGCGCTCGGAAAGCGAGCTGAACGATCTCGTTATCCAGATAGGGGGACCTCAATGTGAGCTGGGACAGTTCGGAAGCTAGCCGCGGATAATGATGCCAAGGCAACTGCTTGAAAGCTATAAATGACAGCTCATTTCCTTCCCGCTCATAACGATAGCGCTGTGATGCGCTCTTTACAAGGCCAGCGAACTCGGTCTCTAAAACGTCCAAGAAAAATGATGTCGGTTTGAACGCCACAGAGGTCCTGAGGATTTCTTGCCCGTAATTCCCGGTTAGTCTAACAGGCGCGATTTCCCTAGCAAGACGATTGACGTACATCCCCGGCGATCCAGATACATCCATTGTGCCATCTGTGACATAAACCGTTTTTTCCGCATACATCGGAAATTCTTCTAGAAATCTATCTCCTACTCGAATGACTTGCCAAGGCTGCTTGCTAATCCTCGCCACTTTACGGGCGATAGTCACATCATAGCAATCGCGATAGGGCCCGCCGAAGGTATAACAAGGAAGGCTTCCCGGAGGGGACTTCGACCAAGCTAATATCATCCGGCAGTCCTTCCCTCCGGTTAACGATAAAGCGATGCTTTGGGTAGCACGCAAATATCGGGGGAGGACGCGGTTCCAGGTCTCCTTCAGCTTTTTATAGTATTCGGCTCTGTCCAGGGGCGCTAGCCTTTCAAGCTTTCTTTGATCAAAATATCTACTTTTGACTGGCTTCCTTCCTCGAAGAAATATCCATGCAGATCCTCCGGGAACAAGCGAAACACCTTTAAAGAGAGACCTGTCTTGTATCACGCAGCCTAAAGAGAATGTTTCCGCAAGTGATCTCGAATCTATCTGCCTAAGCTCGGGAAGAACCGCTAAAAGGGATTTCGCTTCAGAAGAGAAGAAGAGCATCCCTCTTGTTTCATGGTAGTAGATCCGACCTAATCCGTAGCGATCATTAAAAAGGATAGCCTTCTTTTTTCTTAGGTCAACGATGACTCCGCTGAAGCGCCCATTCAACTTCCCAAAGAATTCATCGCCCAATTCTTCATAGAGATGGATCAAGTAATCCGCATTCCCTGCGACGAATTCGTGACCTTTTTGTTTTAGTCTATTGATTTCCTCGAGGTCAGTGAATTCTTCGCCCATAAACACCAAACAAATGTCCCTCTTCTCATTCCATAGAGGCATGCAATCCGAGAAAGAACCCTTAATATTGGCCCAGCCGACCCAGAGGCCGATATCATCATCTGAATATGTCCCTGATACATAGAACGTTTCATGGATGATGGTTTTCGTCATTCGTTGAAGCAGGGCAGTCATCTCAAGTTTCTGTCCCGCTCCTAAGATGCCCACTATGCCCGGCATCTGTATTCCTCACTAGGCATTTTCTTTGAGAGGGCCATTCAGCTCATTTCTTCTGGAAATAACCATACAATTTTTCGTTAAGGATTCTTCTTGTTTTTAAGAAAACTAAAGCAAGTTTGCGCGGCATAATTTCCTGTATATTTCGATGAATATTCAACTTTATGATAATCTTCCCCCATAACGTAATCGGCACGAAGTATCTGGGCAACATGTACATTTTGAATCCGTTTTCCTGCTTGAACTTAGCAACGGAATCAGCTCCTTTTGATCCATAGACCATTTTCCCATAGGTGAAAAACGGTATATTTTTTTGGGCGCATAATTCAACGGCCTTCGCAATGAGGGCATTCATAACAGCTTTATCTCTGTGTTTTTGTTTTCCTAAAATGCCCATGACACGCGTGTAGCCCGTGGTATGTACAAGCTTAACAAAACCAACAAGCTCATGTTCTAAGAACGCGCCAATGAATTCTGACCGTTCAAGGTATGTGGAGTTCGCTTTTTTCGCATCATTAAATCTCTTGTGGTAATGCGTAAAGGGGACGCCTTGGCGCAACGGTGACTCTTGATAGATCTCAAGAATTCTTTGGACAAATTCATCATTAAACTCTACAAGGCGAACGAGTACGCCCTTTTTCCTGGATTTCCTTACCTTGTTTCTGGCTTCTTGCGTTATTTGCTTAGTCCACCATTGATCGTATGTGCTTATCGGGATGGCCGCTACGTTATCTGGCTCCCACCTATAGTTATAAATTGGATCGATCTGAGGCAATCTTTGCATAAAGGTAAAGATATCCGCGTGTACATCCAGTGCCTTCATTTGAGATAAAACAGATTCCGGATCCTTGATATCAGCATCCCACTCTGCTTTTGCTCTTGCTATGCGAAACAGCTTTCCTGTAACCACATACTCTTGCCCTTCTGCCATGAACGCTTCAACAGGAATTTGCTTCCCTTTAATCTGGATGGTACTGCGATATTTCATCTTGGCCATTCTGATTCATGCAAATAATTCGTGGGTGAGTTCATCAACGGTTAATATGACATTACTTTTTTTAGTATATGCTCAATTATCCGGGATAATCAACAACTATCGCTGACAGGAAAAATCAATTGAACGCGCACCATGCTAAATATGCTCGCATGAATCTAGTTATATGCGGGCTACGCCAGACGGCATATTGTTCATTGATATTTTTTCACCAATAACCTTAAGAACCCAAAAAAAAGCTATCTTCTTAATCTGTGCGGATATTGGTATGATCTATAGCCTGGCTTTGGCGTAGCGTAATAGTCGCGGTTTTCCTTAATATGGATCTCACAATCATTATGGACGTGCGGTTTTTGAACCACACCATTCAGAGTATTATTCCAAATATACATTGGCTCCAGTCTTTGCGGTATGCGATTTGTCGCATAGTACCGCGGTTTAGGATCGTCTAACACGCCGCTATCTTGCCCGCGCCCGATCTGGTCGAGCGCTGGATATCCATTTGCTTCTTCATTGCCGTCGATAGGATTAGTCCCATCTGCCATGCCAAGATAGGGATCGGGGGCCATATACGTTCTGACATTATCAATGACAACCGCATATGAAAAAGGGGACACGCCATCTTTGTTGGTGATTCTGTTATTATAAACAACACCAGTGCCCCCCCTTAAAAACATCGCTGCCCAGTGTGGGTACGAGGATTTAGTTGCTATTATCTCGTTCTCATAGATCTCTACTATTCTCGTGCCTCGGGCGAAATGTTCTTCAAAGCCATTCATCAATGAATGAGACATGAGGTATCCGTCCTCGACATAGTTGTATCGAAATACATATCTTCCACCATTGTTCGTGTCGATGACGTTCCCCGAATTCAAATTCGGCCTTCTAAATACGCAATCCTCGATATAAATGGCTTCTGAGCTCCCGAAATTCGTAGGCTCCTTCCACGATCCTTCTCCAGTTCCCGCATAGATAATGATCCGCCCATCGATGAATTCACAGCTATCGACCACACCATACTGATGCTCGGCCCCGTCATTAAAGTTGCCAAAAGTCAAGACAACCGCCGCACCCATGGTGCCGGGATTATGGAACTTACAGCCGGTAATTCGGAAGTCCTTGCATCCTCCCGTGGCCACAATGCAATTACTAGCATTCGCCGTTACCATCTCCAGGCCCGAGATCATCCACGGAGCGCCCTCGTCTCCTGTCACTCTTATGCCCGTACTTGTATGCGTGATGACGGTTCTGCCCACTCCGGAGCCTTTGAGATGTATGGCTTTCGAGTAGGACAACGTCGTATGCCAGGTCGCCGTGCCAGCCGGGATGACCACTGTATCTCCAGGAGAGGCTGACGCGATGGCAGCCTCCACATCTTCATATGAGACACTCGATGCTTGAATGGAATTGGCTGGGGCATTCTTTAAGTCACAGGCCGCGGACATCGTGGCAATAAAACAACCTATGCAAAGCCATTTTTTACTAGGCATCTTTCCTCCACGGCTATTCTCCTTGGGCCAATCGGACGCTGTAATTGTTTATTTTATTCGTGTCCGTCAAACGTGTCAATTCCATGCCCCATTAGGGTAAAACATGGGCCTCACCTCTAGGGGTGAGAAATCAAAGGAAAATATCACCCTTCGAATAGCCCTTGGGGGTGATATACGGGGGGGATATCACCGGATAGATTGACTGCGCAATGTCAAGCTATAGAAGTGTGTCCAAAAAGAGGACATATGAGGAAAGGAGAAATCCTTAGAATGAACGTCCCTTTTTGTGACCTCAAAGCGCAGTACCTGGCCATTAAGCCCGAGATAGACACCGCCATTCAATCAGTCCTGGAACAGACAGCTTTTATTGGCGGCAAGCCCGTGGAGGCGTTTGAACGGGCCTTCTCTGATAAATATGGCATGAAGCATTGTATCAGCTGCGCCAGCGGAACGGACGCGATCTACATAACTCTCAGGGCATTGGGGGTTGGCTTCGGGGACGAGGTCATCACTGTTGCCAACGGCTGGATTTCGACTTCGGAGGCCGTCAGCAGGGCAGGGGCAAGGCCGGTATTCATTGATATCGACGAGTACTTCCACATCGATCCAGCCAAGATCGAGTCAAGGATCAACAAGAAGACCAAAGCCGTTATCCCCGTACACCTCTTCGGCCAGCCGGCCGACATCAAGGCCGTCCGGGACGTCTGCGAGCGTCATAAGCTTCACCTTATCGAGAACTGCGCACAATCCCCCTTCGCAACCACAGGGAACCTCAAGGTTGGAACATTCGGTATTGCCGGGACCTTCAGTTTCCACCCCGGGATGAACCTTGGCGCTTATGGCGACGGTGGGGCCATCGTCACAGACGATGAGGACTTGGCCCGCACGGCGCGTCTTTATGCAAACCACGGCTCATACAAGAAGTACATTCACGAGATCGAAGGTATCAATAGTCGCCTCGACGGCATCCAAGCCGCGATCCTATCGATTAAGCTCGAGCATATCGACGAGTGGAATCAGAACCGCAACAGTCATGCCCTCAAATATAATGCGTTGCTTGGGGATATCTGGCAGGTCAGGTGCCCTAAGTTCCGACCGGGAACTTTCCATGTTTTCCACCTTTACGTCATCAGGGTCCCTCGCAGAGATGATTTAGCGGCTTTCCTCAAGGATCGAGGAATCATTTGCGACATTCATTACCCTATCGCCCTACCCTTCATGCCGGCCTACAGGTATCTGGGCCATCGACCATCCGATTACCCGAGCGCTTACGAGTGCCAGGAGGAGATCCTGTCGCTTCCGATATACCCGGAGATCACGGACGACCAGATCGCCTATGTAGCTGATTGTATTGGGGATTTTTTCAGAGGGTAAGCCATTGCGTGATAGGATAGAAACTGCTAAAATATTTTTTTGGCTGGTCCTTCGCCAAGGGGCCGCGCCGAAAAAAGGGAGCGGGCTAAAATGATCAGAATAGGTGTTGTCGGCTACGGCTATTGGGGGCCCAACGTGGCCCGTAATTTCCACGCGGCTGCCGGGGCGAAGCTGATCGCGGTCAGCGACTTTTCCACGAAGCGTCTGGGGATGGCCCAGATCCATTTTCCTTTTATCAGAGTTTCACAAGATCCTCTGGATGTCATTCGAGCCAATGACGTGGATGTCGTGGCCGTGGCCACCCCGGTGTTCAGCCATTACGAGTTAGCCAAGGAGGCTTTGATTGCGGGCAAACATGTTTTCGTCGAGAAACCCTTCACTTCAACGAGCGCTCAAGCCCGCGAACTCGTCGACCTAGCGGCCAAAAAGGGCCTCAAGATCATGGTTGACCACACCGTTCTATTCACGGGTGCTGTCAAGAAGATCAAACAGGTCATCCGCTCCGGCGAACTGGGACGTCTTCTTTTTTACGATTCGGTCCGGGTTAATTTGGGGCTTTTCCAGCACGATGTCAACGTCATTTGGGACCTCGCCCCCCATGACCTGTCCATCATGGATTTCGTCATCGACGCAAAACCTGTGGCCCTGGCTGCCCACGGATCCGTCCATTTCGAAGGCGGTTTTGAGGATATCGCCTACATCAACGTCGAGTTCGAAGACGATGGATTCATCGGCCATTTTCATGTCAATTGGCTGAGCCCGGTCAAGGTCCGAAGAACCCTGATCAGCGGCGACAAGAAGATGCTCGTATGGGACGACCTCAACGCCGATGAGAAGGTCAAGATCTACGACCGAGGGGTAGACGTGAAGAGCGGCAACGGCGGCAAGAACGGCATTCATGAGCTCCTGTGGAGCTACCGGTCGGGCGACGCCTATATCCCGAGGCTTGAAGGCACCGAGGCGCTTTTAGCCGAGGCCGAGTATTTCGTGAAATGCCTCGAGAAAAACGAGGAGCCCTTCAACAACGGCCTATCCGGACTCAACGTAGTCCGGCTCTTGGAGGCTGCAGACGAATCCCTCAAGCAAGGCGGGCGAAAAATTGACCTGTAATCACATGAATTCGCATAAGATAACTAAATTTTGTCAGACTGGGGTCGAGCCACAAGATTTTCGCACTCACCACGCTTGTGGAATTGTGAGCGGCTTTCCTGAAGAGGCCTACTCGTTATGGCACACCTTGGCCGACAAAAAACCACGGTCTTGCGCAAGATCAAAAGAAAGTAGATAATGAGAGGGCTTTCCCGGGGAAACAGGGGTTGAGACGATGCTGAAGGAGAAAGAGACCGTTCTCCGCCGCTTCCTGCTTTTCGCCGATGCGGTCATCATCGCCCTGGCTTACCTTTTCGCCTACGCATTGTCCCAATTCGGCGGGCAGAACGGGATCACGACATCACAGCACGTCATGCTCGTCGTCCTGGGCGGACTGCTCTGGACGATGACCCTCTACGCCAACGACATCTACGGCCCGATGCGGACCCGCTCCTACCCCGAGGTCCTGTGGGCCGTCGTCAAGTCGGCCTTCATCACCATCCTGGCCTTCGGCACCTTCATCTATATGCTCAAGCTGACCGAGATGAGCCGGCTGTTCTTCACGCTTTTCTCGGCGCTGAGCGCCTCGTTCATCCTGCTCGAGAAGACCATCCTCTTCCTGACCGCCCACTATTTCCGGCAGAAAGGCCTCAACACCCGGAGGCTGCTCATCGTCGGCACCGGAAAGCGGGCTACGAATTTCATCAAGAAGGTCGACAACCACCCCGAGTGGGGCTTCGAGATCCTGGGGGCCATCGATGACGAGCCGGGGCGGGGCGTCGAGAAAGTGGGCCGCCTCGAGATCCTCGGCTCGCTCGAGGACATCCCCCACATCTTTCACAGCGACGCGGTCGACGAGGTTGTCTTCGTCGTGCCCCGGTCGCGGCTGAATGCGCTACAGAATGCCATTCACCACTGCGAGACCGAGGGTGTGGTCGTCACGGTCACGGTGGACCTTTTCGACACCAGGCTTGCCAAGTCCTCGGTGACCGAGCTCGACGGCCTGCCCCTTCTCCACTTCAAGACCACCCACGCCCGGGAATGGCAGCTTCTCGTCAAGCGGATCCTGGACTTCACAGCGGCCGGCCTGCTCATCCTGGTCCTCTCCCCCGTCCTGCTGCTTTTCGCTATCCTCATCAAAGTGACCTCAAAGGGCCCCATCTTCTTCAAGCAAACAAGGCTGGGGCTGGCCGGGCGAAAATTCACGCTTTTCAAGTTCAGGACCATGAAGCACGGAGCCCATGACGTCCTCTCCGAGGTCACCGACCTCAACGAGATGACGACGCCCGAGTTCGAGAAAAAAAAGAAGCAGTGGATCACGCCTGTCGGAAGGCTCATGAGGAAGTTTTCCATCGATGAGCTGCCCCAGCTCTTCAATGTCTTCGTCGGGCATATGAGCTTCGTCGGCCCCCGGCCGACCGTCCCCGACGAGGTCGAGAAGTACAAGGCCTGGCAGCGCCGCCGCTTCTCGATGAAGCCCGGCATCACCTGTCTCTGGCAGGTCAACGGCCGCAACAACATCGCCTTCGAGGAATGGATGAAACTCGACCTCGAGTACCTCGACAATTGGTCGCTATGGCTCGACGTGAAGATCCTAGCCAAGACCGTGCCCATCGTCCTGTTCGGCATCGGGGCTTATTGAGTACTGGGCAATTTTTCTTGACGTCAGACAAGGCCTTGTGGGAGCATGGTTTTCGATGAAAAGGATCTGTGTTTCACTAAGCGTTTCACTGTTGGCATGGTGGGGAATCCTATATTCGCCCGGGAAGGCCTATGCCCAAGGAAATACATGGGCAGGTGAAAGCCTTCAACAGATGATCGATGCCGCCTGGTGGAAAGCGGGGCTTCTGAGGATCAATGCGGCATTCACCCTGGCCAACGCGGGCTACGATTCTGACGTTTATTTTGGATATCTCGAGGAACAGGTGCCGGATTACACGCTCGCGGCCGGCGTTCCCGTTCAAGTATTCCTACCTATCAACAAGAAGATAGTCCTCGATCTATCGGATAATCCGCAATACGTATTCTATCTCGACACCGAGCGGGAGCGTGGCTGGAACAATGTCTTTCAGAGCCGCATCCATATAGCTATGGAAAGGCTTTACATACGGGGAGGCGCCGAATTTTCTAATATTCGCCAGCGTTTGAGCCCGGAATTGAACGTCAATATCCGACGAAAAGCAAACCGATTCGAAGGGCTCATCCTTTGGCAGGCCTCCCGGGTGACCTCGTTGGCCGCGGTCTACGGGAGCACGGCCTACGATTTTGGCGACTCCCAGTTCGACAATATTGATCTCGGCGAGCGGCTCACCAGGCGGGAAGACTTTGTCGACCTCATCACCTATTTCCAGCCAAGTCCCAGGATCCGCTTCTTTCTGGACGGCCAGTATGGCACTTATACTTTCGAGGAGTCCGCTGAGCGCAATACGCAGAGCTACGCCGTTTTCGGTGGTTTTGAGCTATTTCCTAGAGAGGGCGAACTGATCCCGGCCTCCAGATTCCAGGGGAGGCTTCGCCTCGGGTATCTGCGTTTTGACGCTAGGGATCCTCAACTTGTTGATGGTGAGGGCCTGGTTGGGGTAGTCGACCTTTCGCTTGAGATCATTAGGAAGACGACCATTAGGGGGTTTTTCTCGCGAGAATTTCAATTCTCCGCTTATTCTGAGGCCAGCTTCTTTGCTTCAATGAATTATGGCGGAGGTGTTACCAGGATGCTTTCAAGGCGGGCTTCGATCTCATATAATGTTGCATTCGGCCAGTCAGCGTACCCAGAGGAAGCAGGAGGCGGCGGGATCCCGATGGTTGTCCGATTCAGGTATACGACGCACATGGGCAGCTTGAACCTCCAATTAGCCCGGAACTTAACCCTTGCCATCCTCGGCAATTTGGGAAGGAGGGTCATGAGCGAGAGCGGCCAGGCCCGAAGCAGGGGTTTTGTCGGCCTAAATTTGACCTATGGGTATCCTCCGGCCGACATCTCGACACCGGTGACCGGAATGGGCCGTTGACCGTACCCCTCTAGATTCCCAAGGCGATTCCATATATAATTGACCTATCAACGAGGAGCCCATGGTCAATAGGCATTGGAAGAAGGTCGGGATCTTATTGGTGTGCGCTTTATCCTTCACCAATTTAGCCATTTTGGGGAGAACACCTACCCGCCAGGAACAACAGCCGAGCCTTGCAAACATCGACTACAGGATCGGGCCTAAGGACCTGCTCGAGATCACCGTTTTCGAGCTGCCCGAACTCAATCAGACCGTTCGTGTGTCCGAAGATGGCTCCATCACCATGTCTTTTCTCGGCCGTATAGAAGTTGCGGGGCTGACCGCCCAGGAGCTCGAATCTAGGCTAGCGTCTCTCCTGGGGCAGAGGGCCACCACGGAAACAGCCCATGTCACCGTTTTCATCCGTGAGTACCAGAAAGTGTCGGTCATCGGCGCCGTCGGGCGTCCCGGCATGTACGAGCTGGTCGGGCCGACAACCCTGCTTGAAATCATCGCCCTGGCCGGCGGATTGACCAATCAGGCCATGAAAGAGCTCTACATCTATCGACCGGGAGAGGACGGCAAACAAGAGAGGATTGTCATACCTTTGCAGGACCTCCTTGTCGGCGGCGATCAGGATCTTAACCTTTTTCTTGAGCCAAAAGACGTGGTCACCGTACCGATCGACCAGACGCAGAATGTATTTGTCTATGGCGAGGTCCGTAATCCGGGGGCGATCCCTTTCCTGGCCTCGAAAAGGATAACTCTTCTCCAAGCGATCGCCCAAGCCGGTGGGACGACCGAGTGGGCAAAGAAAGGAAGCGTGGTCATCAAGCGCAAAGATAGGAAAACCGGCAAGGAGATGAAGATTCCCGTCAACCTCAAGAACATCATCAACGGAAGAATCGCCGATATCGTCCTCGAAGAAGGCGACGTCGTCATCGTTCCCTGACCAAAGGTTTGAACAGAGGAAGGGCCTCGTGATCGGCGTAAACGACGAATCCAAAAAAGGGCCTTTAGCCCAGGTTTTGCTTTACTGGCGAATGGTCCTTCGCTGGAAATGGTTAGCTTCGTTGTTTTTTTTCGTTGTTGTTTTTGCGGCCACTGTCTATAGCTTTATGATCACGCCGGTATATACGGCCAGAGGAAGCCTCTGGATCGAGGACGATCCCAACATATTGCCATTTGAGGACATCGCATCATTCGGTGCCGGCACTACCTTGCAGAGTCACGCCCGCCTTCTTCGAAGCAGGGCCTTGGCGGCCGATACGATAGAAAAACTGAAGCTATACGAGAACCCGGATTTCGCGGGAAAGCTGGATAAGAATGCCCCTCCCCGAGATCCTAATGATCCCGTATTTAGGGAGAGCCTAATAATCGGTTTCCTCAACAATGTCACGGTCATGTCCGTCGAGCGGACGCGCCTCGTGGATGTCACATTCAGCAATCGCAACCCCATACTGGCTGCTGAGATTTTGAACGCTCTGTTCGATGGCTATATTGACATGCTTGTCCGCAAGAGGTTCTCAACCTCAGAACAGGCCACAGCATTCCTGGATACGCAGATCGCAGAGCTAAGAACAGGCATCGAGAAAATGGAGCGGGAACTCAATCAGCTTGGATCAGAGAAAGATATTCTCCCGCTGACCGCAGCCGAAACCCCTGCCGTGTCCCGGATTGCCGATGTCAACAGGGAGCTTACGCAAGCCACCATCGACAGGATCAACAAGCTCAACGCCTACAACCAGCTCAAGAACGCCCCTCTGGGGGAGATCCCCAACGTTCCTGAGGGCAGCATCATCCAGCGCCTTCGGGAGCAATACATCACCCTGAGCCGTCAGTATGCCACGATGTCTGCTACGGTCAGGCCGGAATATCCCCAGATGCGGCGCTTGAAGTCGGAGCTCGACTCGGCCACAGAAGCCTTGCAGAACGAGACGCAGAACCTCATCCGGACGGCCTACAACGACTATCAGACCGCCCTCAGCAGGGAGCAATCCCTGCATAAGCTCTTGGAGAAGGAGAAGAATGAGGCATACAAAGCCAAGAGTGATTCGGTCATATATAACAGTTTAAGGATCGAACTCGAGAACAGGAAGACTCTTCTTGAATCCCTGTCGAAGCGTAAGAGCGAGACGGACGTAGCCTCGGGACTTAGGGGGCTAGAGGCCCTTAACGTCTGGATCGTCGATAGGGCCGATCTGCCGTTGAGCCCCGCCTTCCCGAACAAAAGAAAGAACGTGTTCATGGGATTCCTTTTGGGGCTGGCGGGCGGGATTGGTCTGGCCCTAGGGCTCGAATACCTGAACAACAGCGTCAAAACCTCCAAGGATGTGGCGACAGCCACCGGTCTGCCGACGATCGGCACGATCCCGGCCTTCGAGAGAGCGAAAAAGGCCGAAGGGCCCCTGGCTGAGATCAAAAGGCTTGTGGCCCTATTGAAAGGAAGGGGGGGGCCGGATAAGCCTAAGAAGAAACGAGGGCGGAGCAAGAACGGAACACCGGCTTGGCTATCAGAGGCAAGAGCGGGAAAAGAGGATCCCGCGCCACAAGACAATAGATCAATCAATCTGATTACCTCAAAAGATCCAAGCTCGATCCAAGCGGAAAGCTTTCGGTCCATCCGGACAACCTTGCTCGTTTCCTCCCCGCCCGGGAGGATCAAAAGCATCGCCGTCACCAGCCCGTTGGCCCAAGAAGGAAAGTCGTCGATCGTTTCCAATTTGGGCGTTACGCTGGCTCAAGCCAATAAGCAGGTCGTCATCGTCGATGCCGACTTGCGGAAGCCCAAGCAGCATTTAATTTTCGATCTTGGGCGAGGCGGAACGAGCTGGGGCTTGACCAGCTACTTGAGCTCCCACATCAAGGAAGGGGAGGTCATCAACTCGACCGGTTTCCCTAACCTTTTCCTTATCGGCAGCGGACCCATCCCAGCCAATCCCATCGAGCTGTTGGCTTCGGAAAAAATGGATGGATTAATCGCGGCCCTGAAAAAAACATTTGACTTCATTCTAGTCGACACCCCACCGCTTCTCGCCGTGTCCGATACGCTGGCCATGGGTCCTATGATGGACGGCGTCGTCGTTGTCGCGCGAGCAGGCGAAACGCCCATTCCAGCGCTGAAACAAGCCAAGCAGAAACTCGAGACCCATAAATTGAAATGTCTCGGAGTCATCCTGAATGGTGTCGACCTGGTGGAACAGGATGGGTACTACGCCCGGCAGTATTATCAATACTCAAAGCCGGAATGATATCATTTCGCATCTTCGGCACACGCACGCCTAGAGAAGATGCCCGGACAACGAGAGCTATATCCTCTCCTTCGGTCAATGGCGATCGAGGTCATCCCAACGATACTATGCTCATGAACATCAAGACGGTCGACCCAACAGAGATCCCTGATTGGGACTCGCAGATTCTCCAAACGGGAAAAATCGACTTCTTTCATTCTTCGAGCTGGGCAAAGGTCCTTAAAGAAAGCTATCGGTATTCACCTCTATATTACGCTTGCTATGAAAATGGACGACTGATCTTGTCATTGCCTCTTATGGAAGTCCGAAGCCTCTTGACCGGGAGAAGAGGATGTTCTCTTCCGTTCACGGACCAGTGCGTACCTTTCTTCCTTGATCGAAAGGTCCTTCGGGAATCCATCGATAGATGCGTCGAATACGGGAAGCAAGCTGGATGGAAATATATAGATTTGAGGGCGACGGATTATTTTATGGACGCCCCCCCCGCTGTATGGAGTGAGTATTACGATCATGTGATCTCTCTCTCAAGAGACGAATCGGAGCTTTTCTCGAAGCTCGCCCCGAGCAACCGGAGAAACATCAAGAAAGCGGCTCATGAGGCGCTTTCCGTAGATATCAGCAAGACATGGGGTGAGCTGCTTTCGTTTTGCCGTCTGAACAACTTGACAAGGAAACGTCACGGCCTCCCCCCTCAGCCGGAATATTTTTTCACTAAGCTGTTCGAACACGTCATCTCCCCTGGACACGGGGTGATCATCTCGGCGAGATACGGAAAAAAGGTCATCGCTTCTTCGATATATCTCCATTTCGGAAAAAGAGCGGTGTTCAAGTATGGAGCCTCGGCGTTGTCCCATCTCAATTTAAGGCCGAATAACCTTATCATGTGGGAAGCAATTAAATGGTATAAGGACCGTCAATTTGAAACTCTCAGCCTGGGAAGAACTGAGCTTGATAATCCAGGGCTCCTTAGATATAAACGAACGTGGGGCGCCGAAGAGCGTCTTATTAGATATTTCCGCTATGACCTTAAGAAAGACAGATACCTAAAGCAACAGCCCGGGAAGGCAGCTTACATCAGAATCTTAACGAGGCTCCCCGTTTGGACCCTCCGAATAATGGGGCGGCTAGCCTATCGTCATATGGGCTGAAAAGCTCTAAAGAAACAGCCCCCGCTAGTAATAAACTAACGGCCATCCCAGCCGGCTAAGCGCGCCCAAAGCCACCAAGCTGCATACGCCTTCAGGTTTGCGTTGAGTGGCTGAGTGTGCGCTGCCGAGCAATCATACCATTCTCCTGGATTGGCATTCTGCCAGTCGATCGCCCAGTTCCGGTCTTGTATTCCGTCTCCGTCGCTATCGTAATCACAATTATCGGTAACGAGCTTATCCCCGTACCAATTCCCGTCTGGATCCCAACTCTCGATGTCTGCAAAATCATAAAGGATCTTATTGTTCGCAGTGCAATAATCGCGAATTTGCTTGGCCCTCATATAGTGAGCATGGTCCCAATCCGTTCCTTCACCCCATTCGCCTCCGGTTACATGCCCTGTCATGTAGACAAATCGTACATCCGGAAAGTCTCGTTCAAGGCCGTCCATAAGATCAAGATAGTAGTTTTGAATAAGCGACGCATCACTGGTTGTCATTTGATAGCACCATGCCCATATGACAACATTAATTTCAGGGTGCGCACCAAGATACTCTCTCGTGGCCGCCTCCCATGCTGTTCGATTTGGATTGCCAAGATCATGAGCTACTGTGGTAACGTCCGGCGAGCCAAAATCAGTATTCCAGCTTCGTAAGTCAAGCGCGCCATCTGCTCCCCCTTTGTTCCAAGCATACAGAGTCCCTTTCCACTGAACGAGGCCGGTCATGCCGGTCGTCAACTGGCTGCCGTGTGAGGTGTGACCATAGGCAATATGCAGCTTCTGTTTTGCTTGCTCGATCCACGTTGTTGGAATACTCGAGAGCTTTGTGCAACTATGATTAATGATGATCGGTTCATTGAGAGGAGGAAGGTCGTCATCACCGCTAGAGACAGAGCAACAGCCTACAAAGAACAACGCGGCGGAAGTAATGACAAACAGGATGATTTTCGATAAAATCGACATCTTCCCTCTCCTTTTTCTTTGATACCGACTTTTATTATATCATACGCCGCCACGAAAGGATCTGGAGATAGCATACCCGATCTTGGCCAGAAATATTTTCCCTGGTATTCCTAGGCAGCGCGGACATCGGAAACGTCGACTAAACCATATGGATGCTAATAATACTGATGTTCAATCTGATTACCTTTGGATTGTTAATCGCTGTTTTGAGGGCAATATAGCTGATTAAATAGCCAGATCGCCGGTATCTACCCGCGCTGGTCTCGTATCTCTGCATCCCCACGGGACTTGAAGCTCTCTCAGCCCGGAATTCCCCAAGCGCTCCCCTCGCTCCCCATTCGGCCACACCCCGCTTAAAACAGAGCAGCCTGGCCAGAGCGAAAGTGAAAATAATGCCGCCGTAGCCAGCAGGGTGATGTTCGGTTTTTTCGTGGCCGCAACCATTTCTTTCGCTTCCTTTACCCGATGTGCCTTTATTTCTTTAGTCGCATCATGAGTTAGTAGTTGGGGTCGGACCTCAGGATCGCTAGCTAAATCAACAGGATAGCTGATCTCCGCAGCTCGCAATCAGCTTGCGGCCGGGAGTTTTTCGCTGTTTTTTGGCCCAAAAAGCGGGAAAAAGCTCTTTCCGATCACAAGTTGAACCTGGCGACCTGGTCATAGAACGCCTCGAGGTTCGCCAGGGGAGTCCCCGGGACGATATCGCATCCGGAAGAAATGATGAAGTTCCTGTAGCCGCGCGTGGCCTCAGGCGCCCCGCCAGGCCCATATAGCTGTCCCCCCAGCGTACCAAGCAACTTTTCGCGCACCCCGGACGTATACCTAAGTGTTCCCAATCTTGCGCAATAAATCGGCGCACGAAGTAGAGGAGAGGTTTACATGAAAAAGGCAGCCCCGATCGCTCTCGTCCCAGCCCTCGTACTCGTGCTTACGCTAGCCCTTGTTCCCGTCGTTTCCGCGGATGCTCCTGACGCAGCTGCCTCGCCCACAACGGAAAAGCCCGTCCCCGCGCCCTCCTCCCGCCCTCTCGTCGCCGACGAAAAGACCGTCGTCGCCGTCCGCGCCGACTCGCCCGTCACCATTGACGGCCGCCTCGACGAGCCCGTCTGGCAAAACGCTCCCGTCGCGACCGGCTTCACCCAGACGAACCCCGACGACGGCTCGCCCGCGACCGAGCCGACCGAGGTCCGCGTGGCCTACGACGACCACGCCCTCTACGTGGCCGCCTTCTGCCGCGACTCCGAGCCCGCCAAGATCCGCAAGCGCCTCGGCCGCCGCGACTCGCAGACCGACTCCGACTGGTTCGCCGTGGCCGTCGATCCCTACTTCGACCGGCGCTCGGGGTACGTCTTCGTCACCAACCCGGCCGGGGCCATCACCGACACGGCCCTGTCGAACGACGTCAACGAGGACGACACCTGGGACGGCATCTGGGAGAGCCGGGCCGCCGTCAACGGCGAGGGCTGGACCGTCGAGTTCCGCATCCCCTTCGACCAGCTCCGGTTCACGAAGAAGGACGAGTACGTCTGGGGCATCAACTTCAGGCGCATGATCCGGCGCAAGAACGAAGAGTCGGCCTTCAACTGGTCGCCCCGCGACGAGGCCGCCTTCGTCTCGCGGTTCGCGCGGCTCGAGGGCTTGAGCGGCATCAGCCCGGGCCGCCTCCTCGAGTTCATGCCGTACGTCGTCACTCAGGGCCAGCTCCGCCCCGCCGTGGAGGGCAACCCCTTCGAGACGGGCCGCCGGGCCCTGGCCAACGCCGGCTTCGACCTCAAGCTCGGCCTCAAGAGCAACCTGACCCTCGACGCCACGGTCAATCCCGATTTCGGACAGGTCGAGGTCGACCCGGCCGTCCTCAACCTCTCGGCCTACGAGACCTACTACCAGGAGAAGCGGCCGTTCTTCATCGAGGGCGCCTCGCTGTTCGACAATTTCGGCCGGGGCGGAGTGTACCTCAACGCCAACATCAACTGGCCCATGCCACGCTTCTTCTACAGCCGCCGCGTGGGACGAGCGCCGCAAGGCTACGTGACCGAGGACGGGTACGTGCGGACGCCGGACCGGACGGCCATCCTCGGCGCCGCCAAGCTCACCGGGCAGCTGGCCGGAGGCTGGAACGTCGGGTTCCTGAACGCCGTGACCGGGCGCGAGCTGGCCCAGATCGACCAGGACGGGGTGCGCCTGACCCAGGAGGTCGAGCCGCTCTCTTACTACGGGGCCCTGCGCGTCCAGAAGGACATCGACGAGGGCCGTCGCGGGTTCGGACTGATGGCCACGGGGGTCATGCGGAGCCTCGACGGAGGGGGCGGCGGCACCGTGCCGAACGACGCGCTGGCGGCCATCCTCAACCGCAACGCGTTCACGCTGGCGGCCGACGGGTGGGCGTTCCTCGACAAGAACAAGACCTGGGTCGTCGGCGGCTGGGCCGGCGGGACGCGGGTCGAGGGCAGCGTCGACGCTATCTGGCGCCTCCAGAACTCGTCGACCCATTATTTCCAGAGGCCCGACGCGACCCATGTCGAGCTCGACCCGGCGGCGACCTCGCTCAGCGGCTGGGGGGCGCGCGTGAACCTGGCCAAGCAGCGCGGCAACCTGCTCGTGCTGTTCAACGCCGGGGCCCTGTCGCCGGGATTCAACCCGAACGACGCGGGCTTCCAGCAGGGCGCGTCCGACGTCATCAACCTGCAGTTCCTGCCGGGCTATCAGTGGACCAAGCCGGGCAAGGTGTTCCTGAGGGCGCTCGTGGCCGCGGGATGGTTCCGCAACTATGATTTCGGCGGGAACCGGAACTGGGACGGCGGGCTGGCCATCTTCGAGGGTCAGTTGCGGAACTTCTGGATGGTGAACGCCATGGTGGCCTACAATCCCGACACGCTCAGCAAGAACCTGACACGGGGCGGGCCGCTGGCCCTGATCCCGTCGGGGTGGCAGGTTGAGGGGGGGGTGACGACCGACAGCCGCAAGCCCGTCGTGTACCAGCTCTTCGCGACCAACTACCGGCGGCCGCGGGACGGCAACGAGTGGAACGGGCGGTTCTCGGTGCGGTGGAAGCCGGGATCGAACTTCAGCCTGTCGGTCGGGCCGACGCTCGGGTTCGAGAGGAGCGAGATCCAGTGGGTACGGCGGGTCGCCGACGAGCTGATGACCGAGACGTTCGGCGCGCGGTACGTGTTCGGCCGCATCGACCAGAAGGTGCTGGGGGCCGAGGTCCGGCTCGACTGGACGTTCACGCCGCGGCTGACGCTGCAGGCCTACGTGCAGCCGTTCCTCGCGGTCGGGCACTACGACCGGTTCAAGGAGCTCGCGGCGCCGAGGACGTACGATTACAACGTGTACGGGGAAGGCGGTGATGGCGGGGGCGCGGGCGGCGGAGCAGCGGAGGCGTCAACCATCGTTTACGACCCGGTGAGCGACGCGTACACGGTCGACCCGGACGGGGCGGAGGGAGCGGCGGCGCCGTTCACGTTCGCCAATCCCGACTTCAACTACAAGTCGCTGCGGGGGACGATCGTCCTGAGGTGGGAGTACCGGCCGGGCAGCCTGCTGTACTTCGTGTGGACGCAGAATAGGGCCGATTTCGCCAATCCGGGGACGCTGCGGCTGGGGCGGGACCTGGGCGACCTGTTCTCCGCCCCCGGCGACAACATCTTCCTGCTCAAGGTCTCTTACCGCTTTTAGTGGGGTCGGACCTCAGCATTTCTCTTATTTTCTATCACTTCGTCATCTGAAGCGGCTCTCTATCAGTTTGGCAAGAACACTTTTCCTTCATTTTTAGGGTGAAAAAGAAGAATTAATTCCGCCCTATGGGCTTCTCCTGGCAGCCACCTAAGCCACGACGGGCGGTTTCTTGACCTCCGTTCCCTATCCCCATCTCGACGCCTAGCGCCCGCTTCCGGTCCTGATCGGCCTTCCCTTTGTGATCCGTTCGATCCACCGGTCGACATAGAGTCGATAGTCGACACCTCAGGCGATATGTTAACGCCCCGGTCGCAGAGTGAGATTTATTGCGCCCGGCCAAGCGTCTTTATTGAAGAGCGGAGAGCGAGTGAAGAAAAAAGAGCGGCCGAAGAGTGAGCGGCGCGGGGTGAGCGGGGTGGGGTAAGGAGGGTGCGGTAAGCGGCGGCCCTAGGAAGCACAAGCGATCGACAAGCACCGATGTTCCCTATCCGATCGATCGCCGATCGGGAAAAACGCCGCGGCGAGAGCGCAATCGCAAGAGGCGGTGTCGATCATTGCACGGGGAGTTTAGCCATGCCAAGAGCGAGCCGTAATTTCGTATCGGGCCTGATCTGGCACATCACTCACCGGTGCCATAAGAAGGAGTTCCTGCTTAAGTTCCGCCGGGACAAGCTGCGGTGGATCCATTGGGCCCTCCAGGCGAAGGGGCGGTATGGGCTCGTCGTCTTGAACTTCATCATCACGTCGAATCACATCCATCTGCTGGGGTTGAGCGGCCGTCGGGAGGACCGGTGTATCGCTCGATCGATCCAGCTCATCCAATCCCGGGTCGCCCAGGAGTTCAACGGGAGGAAGGACCGCCACGGCGCGTTTTGGGAGGACCGGTATCACGCCACGGCCATCGAGAGCGGGACGCAGCTCGCCAATTGCCTGACCTATATCGACATGAACATGGTCAGGGCCGGGGTTGTGCGTCATCCGAGGGAGTGGGCTTACTGCGGGTATAGCGAGCTCGTGCGCGCCCGCTCTTTTGCGCCAGCGCCCGCGGCCGGGCCCGCGGCCGAGCCCGTGCCCCCGGGGGCTGGCATACCCCAAAGCACCGGACGCCCACGCATCGAGCTTGTCGACACGGACGTTCTGAGATCGGTCGTTGGGGCGAAGAGCATCGATGATCTTAGGGAAATGCGCACCGTTTGGATCGATCTCGCGATCCGGAAAGGGCGCCTCGAGCGGGAGGCTCTGTGGACCGAGAGCGTCGCCGTCGGCAGCCAGGAGTACCTGAGGCGGGTTCAGGGGCAGCTGGGCGGGAAATTGAAGGATGTCGAGATCGTTTCCATTGGCGATCTCTGCTCGCTGAGGCGCGTCAGAAAAGGCCTCCCGTGCGTTTTGCCCGGCGAAAATGAAGAAAAAGTACCTGAAGGAGAGGCCGAATTGTTAGTTAAGTTGTAGATATTTATATAGATGCTGAGGTCCGACCCCAATAGGATAGAAAGACCCCAACGCGGGAGAATGATCTGAGCGAGACATGGGCCTGGAAGGGCCCGAAAATGGCCTCAGGAGGCCACTAGCGCCTCGAACAAGGCTGGGGGAAGGGGGAGGGAAAGGGGAAGAACACGGTCGAAGGTGTGTCAGAAATCCGCGACTTCAACGGCTTCCCCGCTTCGGCCGGGCATAGCTCCGGTGAGTAGAGGACGATCCTCATTCTCGAATTTCCCGGGGGCGGGGGGCAGCGTTCGTTCTGTCTAACGGGCCTGCCCGCCTACCAATTTGGCCCGAAAAAAGCTTGTTTAATTGATTGAGCGCAGACCGAAAAGCAACCTAAGTTGAGGATTCGATTATAATTCCTGAGGTCCGACCCCGATCAATAAGTGATCCGCTTGACGACGATGACCGGCGCCAGGCCGAAGTTCATGCCGTCGACGGTCACCGACTGCTCGGCGTCGAAGTCGAGCACGCACTGGACCGTCCCGTCCTCGCTGATGGTGAAGCTGCAGGGCACGGTGACGACCTTGGGCGGGTCGATGGTCAGCGTCCAGGTCCGGCCGTTAACCACGATCGACGCGGCGCTGATGGTCAGGCGGATGGCCGTGTAGGTACCAGGGTCGAGGGTCACGTCAAGGAGTTTCTCCTCCTTGTCGCGGAGCAGAAGCAGGTCGACCTGGACGGGCTCGGTCAGCAGCTCGGTGAAGGTTTCCTCGCCTTCCTTGCGGACCTCGATCTGACTGAATGTGATGTAGACGTGCTCGAGGCCCTCGATGGGCGCGTCCGTCATGTAAAGCTGGAAGTTGCCGGTGCTGCCCGTGTTGCATGACCCGGCGAAGATCGCAAGCCCAACCACGGCGCAAAAAATAAGGATTTTTTTCATGATGGCCTCCCTGGCACGTTTATCCTTGCCTTCCCTGTTTATGATAACGCCGCCCGGCAAGCCTGTCAAGGCCGGCTACCGCCATCTATTTTCAACCATTTAGGATCATTGCCTTCGGACTGAACCCACAAGCCAAATTGTTTATTTTTTAAACATTATTGGGGTCGGACCTCAGCATCTTACGTGTTTATAGATAGATATCCCAATCGTCCTTCGATCTGTCAGGCGAACAAATCTTATAAATCGCTCTTTTCGGGGTAAAAAATGCGCGAGGAAGCCTGTTTGTCGTCCTTGCCTGGAGCCCGGGTGCATTTCTTGCGCATGCTTTGTTCTGAGCTCGAGCCCGGCTTATCAGTTATGGGGCGTCGACCGACGAGGAGGCCTTTTCTCTCATTTTGGGGGCCGAAAATGATGAAAAACTACCTAATGCGGGGCCAAAAAAATCGGTTAAAATATTGATTTATATCAACTTGCTGAGGTCCGACCCCAGTCCACATCCAGCCGTTCGGCCCAGTTCTCCATCTTCTCGCGATAGACCTCGTGGACGAGGCTGCGGTCGAACTCCCGCATCTCCTCGAGCATGGCCGCCTGCTCCTCGTCGTCGAGGTAATCCATGCACGGCAGGAAGAACCCATCGTCCTCCTTGCGGATGTGGGCAGGATAGAACTCGGCCAAGAACTCGAGCTTCTCGAGGACGGTCTCGAGCGCCCCAGCATTCTCCTTCTCTCTCTTCCCCTCCCTCGCCCCCTGCCTCTCCCCCTTGTCCCTCTCCCCTCCCCTCTCATAGGCATCCACCGCCCGGCGCAGCTCGCCGACCACCCGCCGCCCCGTCCGGTGCTCCTCGATCAGCTCCTCCATTGTCTTGCGCAGCCCGCCCTCGAGCGGCTTGCGGTCGAGCTCCCGGAAGAGGATGTCCTCCTCTTTTCCGTGGTGGCAGCGGTCGGCGTAGGTCCGCACGAAATCGACGGCGAACTCGACGAACGCGGGATCGATCGCCCCCGTCCGCCGGGCGTCCTCGACGGCCTTGCGGATCTGCGGGATGAGCTTCTCGATCAGCCGGTGCTCGGTCATCAACGGACCGACGGCCATCATGGGCATCCTCCTTTTCGGCGGCAACGGCGGCCGCGGCTACCGCAGCGGCCGCTCCTTCCGAACCAAGCGATCTAATAGATCCAGTCGATCTTGGCCGACCCGGGGGCCGACTTGGCGATGTGGGCGGCCATGGCCCGCAGCATCTCGTCGCCCGTGAACGGCGACCAGCCGTGCCCGCCGCGGTCCCCGTAGTGGAACTCGCCCGCGTAATACGGCTCGCGCGTCGTCTCGAGAAAGGTCTCGAGCAGGTAGCAGGCCTCGTTCAAATAGAAATTGTCCATCCGCCCGACGTAGACGCGGATCTTGCCGACCAGCATCGGGCCGATGAGCGGCCAGTTGCGCTCCAAATAGACCCTCAGGTCGTAGCGGTCCCTGGCCCATTCCGCGACCTCGCGGTCGATCCGCCCCGTCAACGGGTCCCACAGCGGCTTGGGATAGCCGTCCTCGGCCACCGGAGCGAACACGGCGTTCCAGATGGCCCACTGCCCGCCCGACCGGTAGCGGTCGCCGACGGCCTCCTCGTAGAGGCACTCGTCCTCCATCGTGTAGACGACGTTGCCGTCCGTGCTCCGATTGCCCGGGCGCGGCACCCGCGACCACTCGCTCTCGCGATAATAGGCGTTCTCGTCGCTGTAGAGGTCGACGATCTGGTACTTGCGGAAATCGACCGGATCGGGACAGAACGACCACACGCCGCCGAAGAAGTCCGGGTGGAAGATCTGCAGGGCGAGGGCGATCCAGCCGCCCGTCGATCCGCCGGACAGCACCCGCGCCCACGGCTGGCCGATGGCCCGGAACTCGCGCTCGACGGCCGGGATGAGCTCGGTGACGATGGCGTCGCCGTACGGTCCGCAGTTCTCGGAGTTGACGCCGTAGGAGTCGTCGTAGTAGGGGCAAGCATGTTCGAAGGTCACCTGGATGAATCGCGGCTGCCCCTCGGCCGTCCAGAGCTTGAAGGCCGGGTTCGACTCGTCCTCGGCGAAGCGCCCCCCGACGCGCCCGCGCGGGAAGTGGCCCTGCACGTAGTGGACCGGGTAGCGGACCTCGGGATTCTCGTCGTAGCCGGCGGGCAGCAGCACGTTGGCCCCGAGATACATCGGCCGGCCCCAGAACTCCGACAGGAGCCGGCTTTCGATGCGCAGGTGCTTGATCCATTTCGTGTCCTGGTAGGGCTCGATGGGCGGGATGATCTGGTCGAGCACCAGGGGCACGGTCTGGGCCTTGCCGGCCTCGACGAGGACCTTGGTCGGCGCGGAGAAGAGGTTGCCGGGCGAGCGGCGCCAGATCTGTCCCTCGCCCTGGTCGTGATGGAGCTTGACGACACGGCCGTCGCCGCGTGTGAAGGTCGTATAGACGTTGAACCAGGCCTGGACGAAGTATTCGCCGGGCGGCAGGTCGCGCACGCTGCGGACGGGGTGGCCGAAGACCGTCTCGTCGAGAAGGACGGGCACGCTGGGAGGGAGGTCGTCGACGTTCATCCCGAAGACCGGCGTGCCGTTGGGGCGCGGGTTGAACTTCTCGGTGCGCGACAGGAGCAGGAGGATGCGTCCGGAGAGGGGCTGGCCGCTGACGAAGGGGTCGATGGTGACCTCGAAGGACGTGTAGCCCGCGGGAGGAGGGGCCGGCTGCTTGGAGCATGCGCCAGCCGCCAGAGCGACGGCCAACACCAGCCCGAGGATAATGGGGTCGGACCTCAGCATCTTTTTCATATTCATTCACTTACAACGAAATGGGATGGCCCCCTTCAGGGTAGGCGCAACATTTTTTGGCATCAAAATCAACGAATTCCCCCTTCCCTGCGCTCCGGAGGGGGTGCCGTGGCCCCCCGAAACGCGACCCTCAGAAAAGACAGGGGGAGGACCGGCAAAATAGGGATGGATAGCGTTTCCCTCAATCCGGCTAGACCTTGGCGGCTTCCTGTTCGAGCTCGGACATGCGCGTGCAGTAATAGCCGTTCTTCAGGCCCATCTGGGCATGTACAGGGCAGGTCGCGCAGACGCAGCCCTTCTCCTCGGTGATCACGGCGCTCTTGCCGATCAAGGCATGGCAGAAGCCGACCTCAGTCTCGTTGGCCACATAGCTCGGGCAGGTCTTGCAGATGCACATCTCCTTGACCATGCCGAGCTTGTCTTCGAACTCGGTGATCATGGCCGCGGCCTCGTCCTCGGTCTTGCCCATCTTCTCCATGAGAAGCTTCTTGATGACGGCCTTCCTGTCGAGGGCCGTGGCCATCTCGGCTGCGGGCTGATCGGGGCTCATGGCGGGCGCGGCGGACGGAGCAGGGGCGTCGGCCCCCTCCTTCTTGCAGGACGTCAAGCCGAGAGAGGCAAGCCAGGCCGCGGCCAGGCCGCATCCGCTCTTCTCGACGAATTCCCTTCTCTTCATATCCATCCCTCCTTGAAAATCTCTTGATGTGTTCAGTATACGACAAAAACGGGGATGATGACAGCCCACTGATCAGCGCGGTATCCGGCCCGGTATCCGGCGCCGGTCGGTCCGGAGGAGAAAAAATGGGAATAAGTATTGAGTATTGCGCCACTTGCTTTTTTGGTAAAATAGTCCTTGCGATGACCTGGCAAGAGGAGATGGAGAAGGTCGCGGTCTTCCGAGAGAAGATCATCAAGGAGATCTTCCACGCCTTCGGGCTGACCCGCGACACCATCGCCAACGCGGCCGCCCGGACGTTCCTGGGACCGCTCTTCAAATACCCGGCCGGGCAAATGGGCCGCATCGCGGCGAGGGCGGAGGAGGCGGCCCTGACCTCGGGGATCACGGGGAGCGCGAGGCGCATCCTGACCGACTTCTCGATGAAGGTCTCGGCCCGGGGAGCGGAAAAGATCCCGCTGGAGGGGCCGCTGCTCGTCGTCTCGAACCATCCGGGAGGGCTGGACTCGGTCGCCCTGCTGTCGTCGATCCCCCGCAAGGACGTCAACGTCGTCATCTCCGACGTCCCCTTCACGCGGGCTTTCGAAGCCGCCGGGCGCCATTTCCTCTACACGCCGAAGCACGCGGCCGGGCGGATGGCCGCCCTGAAGGCCTCGATGGGGCGCCTCAAGAAAGGCGAGGCCCTGCTGATCTTCCCGCACGGCGAGGTCGAGCCCGACCCGGAGATCTGCCCTCCGCCGCTCGCGGAGGCGGCCGTGGGCGGGTGGTCGAGGAGCATCGAGCTCATGCTGCGCAAGGTGCCCGAGACGCGGCTCATGGCGGCCATCACGAGCGGCGTCGTGCTGCCGCGCTTCGCGAGGAGCCTGCTGACCAAGGTCCGGCGATCGGCGCCGCGGCGTCAGAAGGTGGCCGAGGTCATGCAGTTCATCCGGCAGATGGCGCGGCCCGGGAGCGTCAAGCTCAACGTCCGGCTGTCGTTCGCCGACCCGGTCGAGGGGCGCGAGCTGCTCGGCCTGAACGGCGGCAGGGACACGATGCCGGCCGTCATCGAGATGGCCCGCGGACTGCTGGCTGACCACCTTCGTGCTTTGGCTGCTACAATTCGCTGATAATAATATTTTTAGGCCGAAAACGGAGGCGCTTTTCGGGCCTTAAATCAGATTTTTTTACCCTGAAAAGCCCCTTTTGCCGAAGAGGTCGGGCGAAATTGGAGACATCGGGCTTAACGGTTCATTTCGACCATAAAAAAGCCGTTTTAGGCCCATCCCTTCAGTTTGGGCGGAATGCTAATTCATTTATTATCTGCCAGAAGCAGCAGCCAAAGCAGAAATAAGGGGGTGGCATGGACCAGACGATCGTTTTCAAGGTCAACGGCAAGGAGGTCCGCGTCGAGTCCCCGCCGGAGCGCAAGCTCCTGTGGGTCCTGCGCACCGAGCTCGGCCTGACCGGGACCAAAGCGATGTGCGGCGAAGGCCATTGCGGCGCCTGCACGGTTCTGCTCGACGGCCGGCCCGTCCCCTCCTGTCGCATCCCCGTCTCACGGGCCGACGGCCGCGAGGTCCTGACCATCGAAGGCCTGGCCGACGACGAAGGCAGCCTCCACCCGCTCCAGGCGGCCTTCCTCGAGCACGATGCCTTTCAGTGCGGCTTCTGCACGCCGGGCATGATCCTCCAGGCCCTTGCCCTGCTCCGGCGCGATCCGGATCCCAGCGAGGCCGACATCGCCGACGCCCTCGAGGGTCAGCTCTGCCGTTGCGGGAGCTACCCTCGGATCATCGCCGCCGTCCGCTCGGCGGCCCAGGTCATGCGAGGAGGCCGCCGATGACCCGCCTCAAGGACGACGAGATCCTGATGTTCGGTCCGGACGGCTCCCCCGCCCCCTTCACGCTCGACCGCCGCGATTTCCTCAAGCTCGCCGGAGGCGGGCTGGTCGTCTTCTTCGCCGTCGGCGAGACCGCCGGGGCCGCCGCTCTTCAGGAAGGTCGCCGCGAATACCCCGACGATCCCAACGCCTACCTGCGCGTCGCCGAGGACGGCCGGGTCACATGCTTCACCGGGAAGATCGAGATGGGCCAGGGCATCATCACGTCGCTGGCCCAGATGCTGGCCGAGGAGCTCGACGTCCGGCTCGAGACCGTCGACATGGTCATGGGCGACACGGCCCTCTGCCCGTGGGACGCGGGGACGTTCGGCTCGCGGAGCACGAAGTACTTCGGACCGCCCCTGCGCGAAGCGGCGGCCGAGGCGCGGGCCGTGCTCGTCCGTCTGGCCTCCCGGCGCTTCGGCGTCGCCGAGGACCTGCTGGCGACCTCCGAGGGCACGGTCTACGTCGTCAGGGACCCCTCCCGGATGACGACCTACGCGGCGCTCGTCGGCGGGCGGAAGATCCACATTCGGCTCGAACGCAAGCCGCCCATCAAGCCCCGTTCGGCGCACCGGATCTCGGGGCGCCCGACGCTGCGCACTGACGGCCGGGCCAAGGTGACGGGCGAGGCCGAGTTCGCCGGCGACATCCGCCGTCCCGGGATGCTCTACGCCTCGGTCCTCCGCCCGCCCGCCCACGGCGCCAGGCTCCGGAGCGCCGACACATCAAAGGCCGAGGCCGTCTCCGGCGCGCGCGTGGTGCGCGACGGCGACCTGGTGGCCGTGCTCCACGAGCGGCCCGACACGGCCGCCGAGGCCCTGGCGCTCGTCGCCGCCGAGTTCGAGCCATCAGCATCGACGCTCGACAACGCCACGATCTTCGAACATCTCAAGAAGGTCGCCGGGCGCGCCGAGGTCGTCGTCGAGTCGGGGAGCCTCGATGAGGGCGCCAAGCTCGCCGCCGGCACGGTCGAGGCCTCCTACTTCAACCACTATGTCGCCCACGCGCCCTCGGAGCCCCACACGGCCCTGGCCGAGGTCGAGGGCGGCAAGGTCACGGTCTGGGCCTCCACCCAGTCCCCTTTCCGCGCCCAGCAGCAGGTCGCCCAGGCGCTCGGAATGGCCGCGGCCGACGTCCGGGTCATCACGCCGTTCGTCGGATGCGGGTTCGGCGGCAAGAACCAGGGAGGGCAGATCATTGAGGCCGCACGCCTGGCGAAGCTCGCCGGGCGGCCCGTGCAGGTCGCCTGGACGCGCAAGGAGGAGTTCTTCCTCGATTCGTTCCGGCCGGCGGCCGTCATCGACATCCGGGCCGGACTCGACGACCGCGGACGCATCGTGCTCTGGGACTACAAGAACTACTACGCCGGGAGCCGCAGCTCACAGCCGGTCTACGACATCGCCCACAAGCGCGTACTTTCGATCGGCGGGGGATGGGGAGGCGGCGACGCGCAGGCCCACCCGTTCGCGACCGGGGCCTGGCGCGGACCGGGCAGCAACACGAACATCTTCGCCACGGAATCGCACATCGACATCCTGGCCGCGAAGGCCGGGCTGGACCCGCTCACGTTCCGCACCAGGAACCTGACCGACGAGCGAATGAAACGGGTCGTCGCCGCGGCCGCCGACAAGTTCGGACGGAGCTTCGCCAAATCGCCGTCGGGGCGCGGGTACGGGATGGCCATCACCGACTACCTCAACTCGTACGTCGCGGCGATGGCCGAGATCGAGGCCGACCGCGAGACGGGCAAGGTCCGCGTCAAGCGCGTCGTCGTGGCCCAGGACATGGGCGAGGTCATCAATCCGGCGGGCGCCAGGCTGCAGATCGAGGGCTGCGTCGTCATGGGGCTCGGCTATTGCCTGACAGAGGAGATCCGGTTCAAGGACGGACGCATCCTCGACGAGAACTTCGACACCTACGAGATCCCGCGATTCTCGTGGGTGCCGGAGATCGAGGTCGTCCTGGTCGACAACGCGGACCTCGCGCCGCAGGGCTGCGGGGAGCCGGCGGTGACGGTCATGGGGGCGCTCGTGGCCAACGCCGTCCACGACGCTCTCGGCGTTCGGATGTTCACGCTACCGATGACCCCGGCGCGGGTGCGCGCGGCGCTCGAAGCGGGGAAAGTGGGCGGCGCGGAGGTGGCGGCTGAGGCAACTGGCGCGGCGGGGCCCGCGGCGGCGGCGATGAAGCACGAAAGACTGACGCGAGGCGGCGCATAGGACATAAAGCTGATGATGATGATGCGAGAGCATCCGGCGGGGCCGGGGAAAAACGCCGAGGTGCCGGGGGGGACGATCGCGGCCGCTAATGAGACGGAGATGGCGTCGCCGCATGGGTCGTCATCTCTGCGGGCGGCCCGGATCCGGAGGGCGATCGGCCCGTGGATCGCGGGGGCTGCTGGCGTGGCGGCACTCGTGCTCGTCCTGCACGTCGCCGCCTGCCGGTCGGCCACCGGGCCCGGCCTCGAGGATGGTGTGCTGGCCACGTTCGACGTTCACGGCGAGCGGTTCAGCGTCTTCGTCACTAACGAAGCGACCATCGATCAGATCATCGCTCTATGGAACGGGCAGTCGAGGGCCACGATCCCCACGGGACGGGTTCGCAAGGGCCGGGTGGCGTACAACCAGCCGTGGTCCTGGCACATCGACTCCGAGGAGATCGAGATGGCCGAGGCGACCATCGAGCTTTGTGACGGGCTGCCCTCCTACGTCGAGGCCAATCTCGATGAGTGGATCGAGACGGTAGGCACTTTCTGCCCTTGGGCGGCCCGCCTCATCGCTCTCAAGGACTACCGCTAGCTCCTTACGTGCCTTGGCTGCTGTAACCTGCTCATAATAATATCTTTCATGTGATTTTTGGGCCGTTTTTTCGGCCTTAATCGACTTTTTCTGCCACGAAAAACGCTATTAGGAACGCCGATGATATCTTGCTAGCTTGCAGACAAAAGAGGCTCTTTTTGCCCCGAAAATGATCGATTAAGGCCTTTCGTTCAGCTTGAGAGATTAAATAAACTATTTCTTATCTATTCGTTACATCAGCCAAGGCAGATTCGAAAACATCGAGATCAGGGTCAGCGAAAAGAACGAACCGGACGAGCTTGACGGAGGCAAGTCGCGGGGCCGAGTCAACGACCGTAGCGACCGCAGTCCGCGCCGCCTCCTCAATGGGGTAGCCGAAGGCCCCCGCGGAGATCGCCGGGAAAGCGATCGACCCAATTCCCTTCTCCTCCGCCCGCGCCAGGGCGTTCCGGTAGCAAGAGGCCAGAAGTTTCTCCGACGGCTCGTCCCGCCCGTAGACCGGCCCCAGGCAATGGATGACATATCGATTGGGGAGCGCGTGGGCCCCGGTGATGACGGCCTCTCCCGGCCGGATGGGAGCCAGCGGCCGGCACTCCGCGTCGAGCCCCGGTCCGGCGGCCCGATGGATGGCCCCTGCGACACCCCCGCCCGGCCGCAACCACGCGTTGGCCGCATTGACGACCGCGTCGATCCCCGGTTGGTTGGCGATGTCCCCTTGTACGCACTCGACGGTCACCCCGTGAAAGTTCGCGCGGCCCATGCCTGCCTCCTTCCTTCCCGTTTCTTGCCTATCGTTCCATCCCTTCCTACTGTCGTTCCTGTCTCCTCGCTTTTCGCTTCGCTCCTCGGAGCGCAGGGCCATGGCCGGCTCTTCTGCCCGCAACAGCAGGTATTCCCGCCCCCAAGAAATATCCCATTAGATCCCGATCGTTGCCTCGGCCAAAAAGCCCAAAACGGCCTTAAAAAACTCGATTATCGCCACTCCTTCAGCTTGGGGATTTGCTCATCTTATTTATTTTATGCCGCTTACAACAGCCAAGGCACAGTCAGCGCAGGATGAAGCCATTCTTGAGCGGGTCGCGGGGATCGATGAGGAACTCGTGCCGGCCGGTGATGGAGGCCCGGCCCTCGACCTGCGGGATGACGGCGTCGTAGGGGCCGAAGGTCGTCGTCCGTACGACCCGGCCCGTGAACCTCGTGCCGATGAGGCTTTCGATGACCATGGGCTGGCCGAGACCGATCTCCCCGCGCCGATAGTGCAGCGCCATGCGGGCCGAAACCCCCGTGCCCGTCGGGCTGCGGTCGACCTCGCCCTCGGCGAAGATGCAGACGTTCCGGCTGTCGGCGCCCGGCCCGTGCCCGCGCCCCGTGAATATCGTCCCGTAGAGGAAGCCGAGATCCTCTTCAAAGGGATGGGCGATCGGACCGCTGCGCATTACGGCCTCCTTGATGACCATCCCCTGCCGGATGAGCTCGCGGAAGTTGCCCTCGACCATGGGGATGCCCAGCCCGTCGGCGTCGACGAAGGCGTAGAAGGCCCCGCCGAAGGCGATGTCGTACCGGATCCGCCCGATCCCCGGAACGTCGACCGTGCGCCCCGCCGCCAGGACGAACGACGGCACGTTGTGGAACCAGACCGACGCGACCTCGCCTCCCTCGATCCGGGCGAACGACGTCACGCGGCCAGCCGGGGTGTCGATACTGATCTCGGTGACCGGCTCGCGGGACGCGACCATTCCCGTGCGCACGGCGACCTCGGTCAGAGCGAGGACGGCGTGTCCGCACATCGTGCTGTAGCCCTCGTTGTGCATGAAGATGACCCCGAAGTCGCCGCCTTCGGCGACCGGCTCGGTGAGGACGCATCCGTACATGTCGGCGTGGCCGCGCGGCTCGAACATCAGGGCCGTCCGTAAGTGGTCGAGGTGGCGCTTCATGTGCGACCGCTTCTCGAGGATGGTCCGCCCGGGGATCTCGGGAAAGCCGCCGGTGACGATGCGCAGCGGCTCGCCCGCGGTGTGGGCGTCGAGCGTCGTGATCCGCATCCAATCGCCGGGCGGCTCCCAGTTTTTCATGTGCTTTGGCTGCTGCAACAACTTAATATTACATCATTTAATTGGAAAATTGGGGCATTTCATGGGCCTTAATCGACTTTTTTTCCGCTAAAAAGTGGCTTTAGGCAGCACCCCGATCAACTGAATAAGGAAAAGACTCGGGAAGGTCTTAATCGACGAAAACAGCCCTGAAAATCGCGTTTAAGGCCCGAAAAAGGCCCCTGAAAAGAGGCTATTGTCTTTATTATCAATCAGAAACAACAGCCAAAGCATCTCTTTAACGGACGTCGCGGACCCGGCCCTCGGGCTCGTAGACGACGTGGCGCAGCGAGCGCATGAAATCGCGCACGGCCGTGTACTCGAAGATGCCCGTCTCGTAGCCAACGATCTCGACGCCCATCGGGGCCACGAGGTCCCTCAGGAACCTGAAGACCTGCTCCGTCATGGCCACCATGTAAAGCTTGTCGGGATGGGCGGCCACCAGCTCGCCGCCGATCAGGACCGACATCGGATCGAGCCGGCTGAGCGCGCCCAGGCCCGGCGATGGCGGACGGCTCGAATCGTAGGCGTACGTCATGCCCGAGACCTGGATGCAGAGATCCTTGGTGTACTCCACGAAGGACGTCGAATACTCGAGCCCGCCGAGGATGAGCCAGCCGGGCATGGGCACCCGCACGATCTTGAACCCGAGCCCCGACACCGGATCGTAGCCGTAGGGCACGGCCCTCATGACGTCGTTGCCGACGACCTTGCCGGCCGGGATGCCGTAGGCGACATAGCCCAGGGCGTCGAGGGCGCAGTCGACCCCATATCCGGCCCCCGCGACAGCCTTCAGCACGGCGTCGGTGACCAGGTTGCCGAGGCCCGTGTCACGGAACGGCCCCGTGGCCGGCCAGTCCTTATCGATGTCCTTGCCGGCCAGGGCCACCAGCCGCGAGTAGACCGGGCCGAAGCGCGGGTCTTCGACGACACCCGCCCGAAGGGCATTGAGTCGCCCGGCCAGGGCCGGGTCCGGCTTGATGCCGCTGTCGATAGCGTGGGCCCGCCACCCGACAAGCTCGACGCCATGGCCCGGCGCGTAATCAACGCGCAGCTCGCCGAGGAAGCGGCCGTGGCTTCCGGCCTGGACGACGATCTTCCCGTTGCGGACGACGGCCTCCTCGAACAGGTCGTGGCTGTGACCGCCCACGATGATGTCGATGCCGGGGACGTTGTCGGCCAAACCCATGAGATCGGCCGCCATGCCCATGTGCGACAGGCAGACGACGATCCCGCAGCCGGCCGCCCTGAGGGCCGCGGCCTGGGCCCCGGCGACCGTGTAGGGGTCGCCCGAGAGCCGGGCGATCATCTCGGCCGAGTAGTTCTGGGGGTCTTCCGTCGTCAGGCCGAAGATGCCGACCTTGACGCCGCCGACCTCCTTGACGATGGACGGCTGGACGAATGGTGCCACCGCCGTGCCGGCCAGATTCATGTTGGCGCAGAGCAGGGGCAGAGCGACCGGATCGCCGCCGGCCAGCTGACCGCTGACGACCCCGGCCAGGACGTCGATGCCCAGGTCGAACTCGTGGTTGCCCAGGGTCATGGCATCGTAGAGCGACTCCATGATCCTGAGCTCGGGATAGCCCAGGTACTTGTTGAACTCGAAGCTGCCGACGAAGACGTCGCCCGCGTGGAGGGCGAGGACGTTCTCCCGGCCCTCCCGAAGGCGCTTGATGAGCGTCGACATCCGGGCGATGCCGCCGGATTCGCGGACGGGCGCGGCCCGGCCGACGGCCATGCGCGGCGATCCCGGCGATCCCGGGCCCCTCAGCGGCGCTGTCGTCAGCCATGCGAACGGCCCGGGGTAGGCCGGATGGCCGAACGGCAACATGGCCGAATGCGTGTCGTTGGTGTGCAGGATGGTCAGGGTCGTTGTCTGACAGAGGCCCAGGCCCGAGAACGCCAGCGCGAAGATCAGGGCCGCCGCCACGTAAGCCGCCTTACCGGCTTTCCTCAGGATAAACATGATCGCTCCTCCTTTTGCTTTGATGGATCAAGGCTCATCTATGGGATGGTTCGGGATTGAAGACCGAGAATGCGCGCGAGCACACGTGAATGATGGCGCTCGAGGAACGCTCGACAGCGGTCGAACGACGCTTCTCATGCCCCTTAGATAGCCCGCCGCCGGCCCCGAGTTGTCAAGGATTTGTTAATTTCTGCCTTGGCTGCTGTAAGGCGCAGATAATAAATTACTTCGCTTGTAATTATGGGCGATTTTCAGGCCTTAAACGCGTTTTTCGATGCCGAAATGCCCTCGTGATCGACGTCCTGATCCACAGGCTGTGGAAAACTCCCGGGCAAGGCCTTAATCGACGAAAACAGGCCTGAAAAACGCGTTTAAGCCCCTAAAAAGGCCCCTTAGGTGATACTATCTTATTTGTTATCAGTCAGAAGCAGCAGCCAAAGCAAAATGGAGGAAGGAGAAGCACTCCGGGATGTGCGAATCGTAGACGCCGTGGCGGTTGAGGGCCCAGCCCGGGTGCGGCTCGGCCTTGCCCCCGCAGAACTCAAGCAGCTCGAACCTCGAGAAATCCATCCGCCACACGTCCCCGTCCCTCGGCGGCACGGGCCGGCCGCCCGCCAGCGTCCCCATCCCGCTCCACGGGAAAGCGACCTCGGCCGTCCAGCCGCGGTCGATCTGCGTCGAATCGTTGATCGTCCCGGCGACCTGTACGGCGGCCTTCATCCCCGGGAAGTCCCAGTCCATGAACGCCCACCTCGCCCCCCGCGGGTGCTTCCCGTACCGCATCGCGTCCTGGAAGCCGCCGAGCACGTCCACCCGCCGCGTCCGCAGGTCGAACTCCGGCACGTCGAACCGCCCGCCCGGCTTGTACGCGTCCTGCCAGATGTAGAACACCTCGTACACCGTGCCCAGGGCGTTCATCTGGAACTCGTAATAGCAGTCCTCGCCGCCGATGAAGATCTCGATGTCGTTCTCGGTCCACACGAACGAGTCCCGCCCCGTCAGCCTGGCCCGCACATTTGGCTCCTCGATCCAGAACGCCACATACAGGTTCTGGTCGTCCCACAGCGCGGCCATCCGCGTCTCGAGGAACCCCGGCACCCCGCTCACGAGGTCGACGAACCGCCCCGACTTGGTCGCCTTCTGCCACTCGGGCTTATCCAACCGCCCGTCGATCTTGATCGGCCGCGGCGCCCTCAGGCACGTGTAGTGGGCCAGCTCCTTCTCGTCGCACCCGTATCTTTTTTCCATCGCTCCCCTCCCCTTCCAAGCCGATCCCTGCCGGCCTCGCCTTACGGCTCGAGCCGCCGGAAGACGCCGAACACGGCCTCATCCATCCGCCTCTCCCGGCCGCCCGGCACTCACCCGCACCGCGCGCATGCCACGCGCATGCCACGCGCATGCCATGTGACGACACCCGAAAAGCAACGAACGCGACATCCGCTAGCCTCGCTTGATACGACCGCCGCGCCTCGCGCCCTCGCCCCCTCACCTCACCGGGCCTCGCTTCCTCCCCGAGCCGCCGTCCATCCCGCAGCCCCGCGACCCCGCGACCGCCTCGCTTACGAATCGCCGTCCTCCCGCCGCCGCGCCCTGATATCGTGCCACAGGTCGGCCTTGCGGATGCCCAGCTTGTCAGGATCGAACTCCATGACGCCGCCCTCCCGCTTCCTCTCCTCGTAATCCTTGAGCACGGCCAGCCCGACCTTCCCCAGGATAAGGATGGCGACGACGTTGAGCCAGGCCATCAGCCCGACCCCGATGTCGCCCATGCCCCAGGCCAGGGTCGCCGTCCGCAGCGACCCGTAGAACGTCATGACCAGCAGGAACACCCGGGCCGCGAAGATGGCCGTCCGCGGCCTCTTCTTGAACAGATACGCCACGTTCGATTCCGTGTAGAACGCGTAGGCCATGAGCGTCGTGAACGCGAAGAAAAGAAGCGCCACGGCCACGAACTTGCTGCCGATGCCCGGCGTCAGGGTATCGATGGCCCGCTGCGTCCAGATCGGCCCCTCCTCGACCCCCGGCAGGTTCTCGACCAGGAAGCCGCCCTTGCCGTCGGCCGTGTTGAACATCCCGGTCATCAGCAGCATGAACCCGGTCGCCGTGCACACGAGCAGCGTGTCGACGTACACCGAGAACCCCTGCACGAGCCCCTGCTCGGCGGGATGGGCCACCTCGGCCGCCGCCGCGGCCTGCGGCCCCGTCCCCTGCCCGGCCTCGTTCGAGAAGATGCCCCGCTTGACCCCCCACGTGATGGTCGAGCCCAGGATCCCTCCGAACACCGCGTTCTGCCCGAAGGCCGAGCTGACGATCAGCCCGAAGATCTCCGGCACCCGCTGGATGTTGATGATGACGATGACCAGCGCCAGGATGATGTAGCCGATGGCCATGAACGGCACGAGCAGCTCGGCGGCCCGCCCGATGCGCTTGACGCCGCCGAAGATGATCAGCCCGAGCATGGCCGTGACGAACGCGCCCGAGATGGTCGGGGTCACGGCCGGGAAGGCGTTCTGGAAGGCCGTCGAGATGCTGTTGGCCTGGACCCCCGGCAGCATGACGCCGCACGACAGGATGGTGACGAAGGCGAACAGCAGCGAGTACCACCGCTGCCCGATGCCCTTCTGGATGTAGAAGGCCGGGCCGCCCCGGTAGACGCCGCCGATCTCCTCCTTCCAGACCTGGGCCAGGGCGGCCTCGATGAACGCCGAGCCGGCCCCGAGGAAGGCGATCATCCACATCCAGAACAGGGCCCCGGGCCCGCCCATGGCGATGGCCGTGGCCACCCCGGCGATGTTGCCCGTCCCGACCCGTCCGCCAAGGGCCATGGCGAACCCCTGGAACGAGGAAACGCCTCTCTTCGAGGTCTTGCCCCCGATGAGCTTCCCGACCATGTCCTTGATCAGCCGGACCTGGAGGAAGCGCGTGCGGACCGAGAAGTAGACACCCGCGCCCAGGCATAGGATGACCAGCGGCGGGCCCCAGACGTAGGTGTTGACGGTATCGACGACGGACTGCAGATCCATGCTCGACCTCCCGGGTCTCGGGCGTTGGCGTTTTTGTCAGGCGCGGCTTCACGTGGGCGCTCCCGCTCCCGCGCCTCGCACGGCCGCGGCTCCCGCGCTTCGATCCCCCGCGCTCGGCGGGCGACGCACGGAACCGGGATTATACTCCAGCAAACGGCGAATCGGAAGCGCGCGGAAGGCCGCAGCCGGCCTCAGCCCGCCCCGATGACGCCCCTCAGGTACCAGGTCGCCAGGCCGAAATAGATGAGCACGCCCCCGATATCGGCGATCGAGGCGATCAGCGGGGCGCTGGCCGTGGCCGGATCGAGCTTCAGCTTGGTCAGGAGGAAGGGCAGGCTCAATCCCACCAGGCTCCCGAACAGCACGACGGCGACCATGGCGATGGCCACGACGACGGCCACCTGGGGACCTGACCGGAAGATGCCGATGGCGTAGACGGCCGCGGCCATGACCGCGCCGATCCCCAGGGCCACCGAGACCTCCCGGGCCAGCAGCCGGAACCAGTCCGACATCTTGACGTCGCCGACGGCCATGGCCCGGACGACGAGGGTCGCCGACTGGGACCCGGCGTTTCCGCCGCTGCCGATGAGCAGCGGCAGGAAGAAGACCAGCGAGACCGCGGCCGTGATGGTGCTCTCGTAATAGGCGATGCCGGCCCCGCTGAAGATGTTGACGAAGACCAGGGCCAACAGCCAGGGGAGCCTCTTCTTGAGCATGGTCAGGAAGCCCGCCTCGCGGATGTCGAGGTCGAGCTCATCGGTCGTGTGGGTCAGGCCGCCGAAGCGGTGGAAGTCCTCGGTGGCCTCCTCTTCGACGATGTCCTGGATGTCGTCGTAGGTGACGATGCCGACCAGAGCGTCCTCGGTGGTGACGACCGGCAGGGCCAGCAGGTCGTACTTCTGGATCTTCTGGGCGACCTCCTCCTGGTCGTCCTCGACCCGGACCGAGATGACCTCGCGATGCATGATGTCCTCGACCCGCTCGTCGCGCTTGGCCAGGATGAGGTCCTTGAGCGACACGAACCCGAGGAGCCTGCGGTTGGCGCCGACGACGTAGGCGTAGTAGATGGTCTCCTTGTCCGGCGCCACCTGCCGGAGCCGCTCGATGGCCTGCTGGGCCGTCAGCTCCGGCGAAAGCGACGCGTAGTCCGAGGTCATGACCGCCCCGGCCGTGCCCTCCTCGTACGACGCCAGGCGGCGGATGTCCTCGCGCTCGGCCATGGCCATGGCCGGCAGGACGGCCTCCCGGAGCTTCTTGGGGATCTTCTTGAACAGGTCGGCCCGGTCGTCGTGGGACATGTCGGCCAGCAGCCCGGCCAGCTCGTCGCGACGCAGGGTGCCGGCGATGTCGACCTGGAGGCCCTCGTCGAGGTGGCTGAAGATCTCGACGCGCAGGGCCGCGGTGATGTGCTTGAGCACCGTCCAGAGCTCTTCGCAGGTCAGGCCCGAGATGAGCTCGGCGATGATGGCCGGGTGGACGGCCTCGCAGAATTCCTGGAGCTCGCGGTAGTCCTTGGCCTCGAGGATCTCGCGGAGCTCCGGCAGCAGGAGCCGGTCGAGTTGCTTTTGCTTCATGGCTCACCTCCGTTTCGCCGGCCGCGGCGGCTGCGGGAGCGGCCGGAGGTGAGCCGGCGGACTAAGGCAGGGTCAAGGTCCGTCCGTTCACTTCGGCGTCCGCAGGGCGCAAGCGCCGCGGTCCAGGCGCGTCAGGGTCTTCCTTCATCGGCCTCCGTGGCTTGGCAGGGTCCGGTCGACTGCCATCCGCATCTCCCATGCCGAGTCCTCCCCGTGGATGGTTTTGCGCAGGACGCGCTGTGTTTACCCGGGCATTATGGACGATAACCGCCGCGGGTGTCAACGGCGAAGATGGCCGCGCAGCGCGAGGCCGGCGAAGGCCCCCGTGTCGTCGAACGAGCCGACCCCGACCAGACCGCGGTCCCAGGTCAGGTCGCGGGCCGTGAGAAGGGGCACGTCCAGGTCGTCGAGATAGGCCCGGACCTCTCCCGTCCGGGCGTCATAGGCGACCTTGAAGGCGTGCCATCCGGCGTCGGTCAGGCGGGCCGCGGACGCCCCGGCCGGCTCGGCGTTGATCTTGACCCGGTCGGCGCCGTCGACCAGCCCGATGATGTTGTGGACGCCGTCGCTCGTCCCGGCGAAATGGACGTAGCAGAAATGCGTCGGGTCCCGATAGCGGAAGATGACGCACATGTCGCGATAGGGGTTGGCCGGGTCCGTGTCGCACCGCAGCCGGCCGGTGAACTCGAACGAGGCCACCTCGAGCCCTTCCCACACCGACCACGAGGTCGGGGCCCGGACCGCGCCCTGCTCGCCGGCCGCGACGAGCTCGTAGACCATCTCGCCCTCTCGTTCGGCCACCCGCCAGTCGGCCGGCTCGTTCGGCCGCCAGCCGTCGGCCCGGCCCGACCCGAAATCGCTCGCGGCCAGGAGGGGCAGCTCCGTCGCGCCGCTTTCGCCGCGGCAGGAAAAGACACCGGCCGCGGCCCCCAGGCCGATCATCAACGCGACAACATATGTGACGTTCTTCATGATCCTGTCAGTCCTTCGCTACCGGCGCAAATGGTTGGTCTCCCCTTTCGGAAGCATAGCAGGTCATGCGAATGCCGACAGATATCCCCCTGAAGACCCCCATAGCGGAAGGGGACCCGTCGCATCGGCGACGGGGGAACCGTCGGGACAGGTTCCCGGGGGTGTGGGGGGCAAAGGGGGATTCTGTCTGCGATGAGCATCCTTGATGATCACCGGAGAGGGGAGACCAACCATATGCGCCGGGCATGGCGGGGCCTAGCCCATTCGGCCGTCGCGGTAGCCCGCCTTCATCCACGGCAGGGCCGTCCCCGCGAAGAACGGCTCGAGCCGGACCGTCAGCCGGTCCATCTCGGCCGGCGCCAGCGGCTCGAACCCCTTGAGCAGAGCGGCGTTCCTCTCGACGACCTCGACGCTGTCGGTGCCGATGACCGCGGCGTGGACGTTGGGCAGGCTGAGCCCGTAGCGGATGAGGTCCGCGGCCGCCAGCCCCTCGACCGTCTCGCGCGGCCGGACGGCCTTGATGATCATGATCCCCAGGCCCCGGTCCGCGGCCGCCGGGATGGCCGCCCCCTCGAAGTCGCCGACCCGCTCGTGGTAGTGGTTGAGGGCGATGAGCATGGTGTCGAAATCGTGGCGCCGGGCGGCCTCGGCCATGGCCCGGGCGTCGAGGTGGCCCGTGAAGCCGATGAAGCGGGCCGTGCCCTGTTCCTTGATCTTGCGCAGGGCCTCCCAGGCCCCGCCCGGCCACCCGATGGTCTCGACGTCGGCCATGGACTGGATGAGGTGGAGCTGGAAGAGGTCGAGGCGGTCGGTCCGCAGGCGCTCGAGGCTGCCCTCGAGCTCGCGCATGATGTCGTCGTAGGTCCGGCCCCCGGTCTTGGTCGCCAGGAACACGTCCTTGCGCCGCGTCGCGAGCACCCGGCCCAGCCGCTCCTCGCTGACGATGTCCTTGTTCCGGTAGCTGTGGGCCGTGTCCCAGTAGTAGAAGCCGTGGTCGAGCGCGGCGTGGAGGATGGCCTGGGCGGTGTCCTCGTCCTCGACGGCGCAGAACCGGCTGCCGAGGCCGATGCCGATCCGGGGCACGACGGCCCCGGTCTTCCCCAGGGTCACGGTCGGCAGCCCCTTGGCATCGAAACCCCCGCTCCCTGCCCCGGCACGGCAGCCGAGCCCGCCGAGCGCGACCGTCCCGGCGGCCCCGGCGGCCGCTCCCATGGTCTTGAGGAATTCCCGGCGGCGGATCCTGGATGGGCTCATGGCGCCTCCCTGCTCAGGTGTTTCGGGGCGGCCCGTTTTGTTATACTGATTCTAAATGGTAGGGCGATCGAAAGCAAACCCGCGCCGCCAGGAGGGCCGTCCGTGACCAAGACCGTGACCCAGGCAACACCGACCGACGGATCCACAAGAAAGCTCGGCGGGCCGCCCCGGCCGATGCCGCTGGCCGCGCCGGCGGCCGCACGATCGGCGGGAAAGAGCCCTAAGGCCGCCCGGAAGGCTCGGGCGGTCTTTCTCGCCGCCCTGATGATAGTCATAAGCGTATCCACCGGCGCGGCGACGCCCTCGGAGGACACCCGCGCCGAACGCGCTTCGCCCGGGCCGCTCCTCTCGCTCCCCCCGTCCTCCGTCTCGCCGCCTCTGCCGGCGCCCTCCGAAGTCCCGGACGGGACCGGCCTTCTTGCCGGGGCCTTCCCGGTCGATTATCTCCGCGAGGTCCTCCCGAGGCCCGGAACGTGGCGGCCCTATCCCAAGGCCGGCGACGCGGCCGGCTGGTCCAAGGTCCCGGCCGCCGTCCGCACGGCGCACGTCCGCAAGGCCGAAGCGCACCTCGGCGCCCCGTGGCCCCTGCCCAAGGCCTCGACGTTCTTCGAGTTCGTCCGCGACGGCAACCGCAGCCGCTACGAGGCCGTCTCCTTCGGCCGCCGGGCCCGGCTGGCCGACCTCGTCCTGGCCGAGGCCATCGAGGCCCGGGGCCGCTTCCTCGACGACATCATGGACGGCATCTGGACGATCTGCGAAGAGACGTTCTGGGGCGTGCCCGCCCACGCCGGCGCCCAGCGTAGCGGCCCGGGGCTTCCCGACGCGACCGACCCGGTCGTCGACCTCTTCGCCGCCGAGACCGGCATGCTCCTGGCCTGGACCGACTACCTCCTCGGCGACAGGCTCGACGCCTTGACCCTCCTCCTCCGCGAGCGCATCCGCCAGGAGATCGACCGCCGCATCCTCGCGCCGTGCCTCGAGCGCGACGACTTCTGGTGGATGGGCTTCACCGGCCGCGAGGTCAACAACTGGAACCCGTGGATCGTCTCGAACTGGCTGGCCGCGGCGCTGCTCGTCGAGACCGACCACGACCGACTGGCGCGGAGCGTCCACAAGGCCCTGCGCTGTCTCGACAACTTCCTCGACGCCTACCCCGCCGACGGCGGCTGCGACGAGGGCCCCGGCTACTGGGACCGGGCGGCCGGCTCCCTCTACGACGCCCTCGAGCTGCTCGACGAGGCCACGAACGGCCGGGTCAACGTCTTCTACCGGCCCCTCGTCCGTGAGATGGGCCGCTACATCGGGCGGGTCCACATCGCCGGCCCCTGGGCCGTCAACTTCGCCGACGCCGCGGCCAAGCCGGGCGGCAGCCCGTCGCTCATCCACCGCTACGGCCGGAGCATCGACGACGCCGGATTGGCCGCCTTCGGCGCCTGGCTGGCCCGCGAGCGGGGCCTCGGCCGGGGCCCGGTCGACGGCAGCTTCGGGGTCCTGGGCCGGGTCCTGCCGGCGCTTTTCGACCTCGAGGACCTGCTGGCGACCGAACCCCGTGAGCCGCTCGTCCGCGACGCCTGGTTCCCCGGCCTGCAGGTCATGACGGCCCGCTCGAAGGCCGGCTCGAGAGAGGGCCTCTACCTCGCGGCCAAGGGCGGCCACAACGCCGAGAGCCACAACCACAACGACGTCGGCAACTTCATCGTCTACGCCGACGGGGAGCCCGTGCTCGTCGACGTCGGCGTCGAGACCTACACGGCCAAGACCTTCAGCGACCGCCGCTACGAGATCTGGACCATGCAGTCGGCCTTCCACAATCTCCCGACGATCGGCGGCGTGATGCAGCGCGAAGGCCGGGCGTTCGCCGCCCGCGACGTGCGCTACGCGGCCGACGCCCGACGGTCCGTCCTCAGCCTCGACATCGCCCCGGCCTACCCTCCCGAGGCCAAGGTCCGCTCCTGGGACCGGCGGTTGACATTGGAGCGCGGCAGGCGCGTCATCCTCGAGGACCGCTACACGCTGGCGGCCGCGGCCCCCGTCGACCTCAGCCTGATGAGCTGGCGGAAGCCGGAGCCGGCCGCGTCCGGACGGATCCGTCTCGACCACCCGGACGGGCCGGGCGCAGCGCGGCCCGTCCTGCTCCTTTTCGACGGGCGCCGGTTCGAGGCCGCGGTCGAGACGATCTCCATCGACGACGAGCGCCTGCGCGGGTCATGGGGCGAGCGCCTCTACCGCATCCTGCTCAAAGGCCGGAAGCCGGCCCGCGCCGGGTCCTACACGGTCCGCCTCGAACAATGACCCGCTACGCCTCACCCGGACGGGCACCCGGCGGCTCGGGACGCGCTCGGCGACGGACAGAGACCGGTATCCCGAGGAGATGGACATGACCAGGAGAAACATCCGCATCGCGAGGCCGCTCATCCTGACCTTGGCCGTCGTCATCGCCGCCGGTCTCCCGGGATGCCGGCCCGCGGGCGATGCCCCTTCCCCTCCGTCCCCGGAGGCGGAGAGCCTCGGGGCCGGAGCGGACCGGGCCTTGCCGGCCTCTCCTGAAGGAGCGCCGCCGCCGGACCGCCGGTCGGACCTGCGGTGGGAGAGCATGGACGGCGAGTCGCTCACGCTCGTCGGGCCCCGGGGCGTCCTCTGGCGGTTCCGCTACGGCCCCGACCTCGACGGGCCCTCTTTCCATCCGTTGAATACGCCCGACGGCCCGACGCTGACCGCCGACCGGCCGGCCGACCACCTCTGGCACCATGGGCTGTGGTTCAGCTGGAAGTTCATCAATGGCGTCAACTACTGGGAGCACGACGCCGCGACCGGGCGCCCCGCGGGCCGGACGTCCCGGCGGAACGTCTGTATCGTGACCGGCGACGACGGCTCGGCACGGATGACGATGGCCCTGACCTACGCCCCCGCCGCCGACCGCGAGCGCGACCCGGTGCTCCGCGAGGACCGCCTGATCGCGGTCCTCGCCCCCGACGCCGAAGGGACCGTGACCATCGATTGGTACGGTCGGTTCACGGCCGTCGGCGATGTCGTCCTCGACCGCACCCCCCTGCCCGGAGAGCCGGGCGGACAGATCTGGGGCGGCTACTCCGGCCTTTCGGCGCGCCTGGCCGAGGGCCTCGCCGACCGGGTCATCATGACCGTCGACGGGCCCGTACTCGACATGCCGGACGACCGCTACCGGGGACGGCACACGGCCATGGACTATTCCGGCCTCCTCGACGGGGAGCCGGCCGGCATCGCCGTCATCGACCATCCGGCCAATCCCCGCTCGCCGACGCCCTGGTACGTTATCCGCTCGGAGGTCATGAGCTTCTTCACCCCGGCCGTGCTCTGCTACGGCCCGATGACCCTGCGGGCTGGAGAGAGCTTCGCCCTGGGCTACCGCGTCCTGGTCCACTCCGGCCGCTGGGACGAAGCCCGCCTGCGGAAAGAGTACGAGCGCTTCCGGGTCCGGGAGGTCCCTCCGGCCTCGAAGATCCACAAACCTATCCCCTAGGCAAGGCGAGCGGGGGGATCCGTATCATCGCCTGCCTCGGGGGATTTTCGAACGGCAGGCCCCGTCGGCCTTTGAGCAGGATGAATGCGGCGCGGTCCCGCGCCTTGACGGCGGGCCGCGGGACGGCTATCATCGCTTCGTGGACGCATCGGCTGTTCGAGGAGACCGGGGAGCGGCCCGTTCGGGCCGCGGGCCGCGGCTCCCGTTCGGGCCCAAGGGCCTGGCCGGGCTGGCCGCCGCGGCGGCCCTTGTCGCCCTCCTGTTCGACCCTCTGCTCGGCAACCTCCTCGTGCTCCACGGACGAAAGATGGCCGTCAAACACCAGGTCGCCCGGCACATCGTCCGGGGCGTCGCCGACGACGGCCTGGTCCTGCTGAAGTTCACGAAAGAGGAATCCCGGACGCTGCTGCGCTGGGAGCATCCCCGGGAATTCGAGTTCGACGGCCAGATGTACGACATCGTGGAAACGATCGACCTCGGCGACTCCGTCCACTACCGCTGCTGGTGGGACAAAGCGGAGACGGCCTTGAACGAGCGCCTCCGCGCCCTCGCCCTTCGGGCCCTGGGCGAAAGCCCGAAGCTCGGCGGCGAGCGCGCCCCTCTCCTTCCCGATCTCAAACCCTTCTGCCGGATCGACGCCGGCGGGATCGATGTGCCCCGGCCCGCGCCGGCGGCCGAGCGCCTCCACGCGCCGGCCGGTCTCTACGGACCGGTCTTCCTCACGCCTCCGGCCCCTCCGCCCTGGACGGCCTGACGACATCCCCGCCAAAGGAGCCGGGCCGGCCCGTCGGCCCGAGCGGCGGGGGCCGCCGAACCGCGCGCCCCCGGTCATGGGCCCTTCCAACCGTGCAAGGAGCCGAAGGAATGAAAAAAGCGTTCTTCATCTGGCTGCTGCTGGGACTCTCGGCGGCCGCCTTCTCCCAAACCATCACCATCAGGGACCAGAGGACCGCGGAGCCGCTGGACGCGGTCATCGTCGAGAGCGACAGCCCCCCGGCGTCGGCGGCCACGGACGACCGCGGCCGGGCGGACATCGCCGCCTTCCGCGGGGCCGCCCGGATCTACATCAGCCGGCTGGGCTACCGGGCGATCGTGACCAGCTTCGCCGAGCTCGAGGGGCTGTCTTTCGAGCTGGCGCTCGTGCCGACGCCGATCCGCCTTCACGAGATGGTCGTCTCCGCCACCCGCTGGCGGCAGCCGTCCGACGACGTGCCGTCCAAGATCACGTCCGTCTCGCTCGTCGAGACCGCCCTCCACAATCCCCAGACCGCCGCGGACATCCTGGGCCTGACCGGCGACGTCTACGTCCAGAAGAGCCAGCAGGGCGGCGGCAGCCCGATGATCAGGGGGTTCTCCACCAACCGCCTGCTCTACACCGTCGACGGGGTGCGGATGAACACGGCCATCTTCCGGTCCGGCAACATCCAGAACGTCATCTCCCTGGACCCGTTCGCCCTGGAAAGCACGGAAGTGTTCTTCGGTCCCGGATCGGTCATCTACGGCAGCGACGCCGTCGGCGGGGTGATGAGCTTCGAGACCCTGACGCCGCGGTTCTCACTGGCCGACACCCCCTCGATCAGCGGGGCGGCCACGGCCCGGACCTCGTCGGCCAACGACGAGAGGACCGGCCACTTCCACATCAACGCGGGCTGGCGGCGGTGGGCCCTGACGACGAGCGTCAGCTCGTTCGACTTCGGCCATCTGCGCCAGGGCGGCCACGGCCCCGACGACTACGTGAAGCCCTTCTTCGTCCAGCGCCAGGACGGCGCCGACACCGTCGTCGTCCAGGACGACCCCCTGCGGCAGATCCCAACGGGCTATTCCCAGATCAACCTCATGCAGAAGATCAGGTTCCGGCCCGGCGAAGATTGGGACCTCCGCTACGGGTTCCATTTTTCCGAGACCTCGTCCTACGGGCGTTACGACCGGCACAGCCGCCTGCGCGACGGCCTCCCGCGCTACGGGGAGTGGGACTACGGCCCGCAGAAGTGGATGATGAACAACCTGACGATCGCCCACGAAGGGCGCAACGCCGTCTATGACCGGCTGACGGTCCGCCTGGCCCAGCAATCGTTCGAGGAAAGCCGGATCGACCGCTCCCTGAACGACACGGAGCGGCACATCCGGATCGAGGAGGTCGAGGCCTACTCCGCCAATCTCGACCTCGTCAAGTCGCTCGGAAGCCGCAACACGCTGTTCTACGGGCTGGAATACGTGGCCAACGACGTCACCTCCACGGGCCTCGACGAGGACATCGCCGCGGGCGTCGCGGTCCCCGGACCCGCCCGTTACCCCCAGGCGACCTGGCTGTCCCTCGCGGCCTACGTCAGCGACCAGATCGAACTGTCCGAGAGGCTCCTGATCCAGGCCGGCCTGCGATACAACCAGTACAAGCTGGACGCGGAGTTCGACACGACCTTCTACCCCTTCCCGTTCACGACCGCCCGCCTGAACAAGGGCTCCTTGACCGGCAGCCTCGGAGCGGTCCTCCGCCCGGCCCGTTCGTGGGCCTTCAGCGCCACCCTGGCCACGGCCTTCCGCTCCCCCAACGTCGACGACATGGGCAAGGTCTTCGACTCCGAGCCGGGCGCCGTGACCGTCCCCAACCCCGATCTCAAGGCGGAATACGCCTGGTCGGCCGATCTCGGCGTGGCCAAGGTCTTCGGGGAGGCGGTCAAGATCGACCTGGCCGCCTATTACACCAATCTCGACAACGCCATGGTCCGCCGCGACTTCACGCTCAACGGCGAGGAGTTCATTATCTACGACGGCGTCCTCAGCCGCGTCCAGGCCATCCAGAACGCCGCCGTGGCCAAGGTCTACGGCCTCCAGGCCGGCCTCGAGATCATGCTGCCCGCGGGATTCCGGCTGTCCTCGGACCTCAACCTGCAGGACGGCGAGGAAGAGCTCGACGACGGCAGCCTCAGCCCCTCGCGCCACGCCGGGCCCTGGTTCGGGGTCACCCGGCTCTCCTACGATACGGGGAAGGCCAACCTCCAGCTTTACGCCGTCTATCAGGGGACGCGCGCGCACGAGGACATGGCCGAGGAGGAAAAGGCCAAGACCGAGATCTACGCCCTCGACGCCGAGGGCCGCACCTACGCCCCCGGCTGGGCCACCCTGAATTTCAAGGGGCTGGTCCGCGTCTCCGGGAATTGGAGCGTCAGCGCCGGCATCGAGAACATCACCGACCGGCGCTACCGGCCTTACAGCTCGGGGATCTCGGCCCCGGGGCGGAACTTCGTCCTCTCGGTGAGCACGAAGTTCTGAGGCCGGTCTCGTTCGCGCCGAACGTCAGGACGCGGATCCCGGTCAGGGCCTTGACGGCCCGGTCCGAGAAGAAATCCGGCCCGGGGTTGACAAAGCCGCCCCTAAATAAAATACTTATCCGGAGAAGATCGAAAGTTCTTTTCGCGAGGTCGGCCCCGGCCTTCACGGCCTAGCCCCTGAAGCGGGCCACCGAGCTCGATGGGACTCGGCCTCGGAAGGAGGCCGCTGTGTCCGTTAACCGAAAATCCCTCTGCCGCGCCGGACATCCCTTTCTCGCCGCGATCGCGGTGATCGCTATCTCACTCGCCATGGCCGATCTTGTCCCGGCCGCTCAGGAGAGCGCCCCTCCCGCCGCCAAGTCCGAGAACAAGGCGGCCGCGGTCGCCGTGACCGGATCGTCCTTCGAGCGGGAAGCCGGCGGGCAGGCCGCGCCGGCGGGGAAGGTCTTCCTCGTTCTCGATACCGAGTGGACCAACATCCACCCCAAGCGGAAAATCGAGAAAAGCAAGCTCGAGGGCAAGTCGGACCGGACCATGGGCGCCGGCGGATTGATGGGCGGCGGGCGGTCCGGCTCCGACAAGAAAGAGGAGCTCGTCGAAGTCGATGTCGCCTACGTCATCCCCTCGTTCTTCGACCACGCGTATGTCCTGGCCGACGGCGAAAGCTTGGCCCTCGACAAGGCGACCGGATCGGTTCCGGGCGCCGCCGCCGTGAAGAAAGGCCTCTCGCTGCCCAAGCGGGGCGACACCCAAAAAGTCCGCCTGGCCTACCTCGTTCCGTCCGGGGCCAAGAACCTCGCCTTTCAGTTCTTCGACTATTCGTTCGGCCACATTCTCATCCCGGTCAAGGGCGACCTGAAGCTGGCGGCCGGTTCGGCGGGCGCGGGCCCCGCGCTCGGCCGCTTCAAGGACGAGGCCTTGGAGCTCGCCGCGACCGGCCTGGATTTCCCTCCCGCCTACGCCGGCCGCGAGGCCCCCGAGGGCTGGCGGTACGCCGTGGTCAAGGTCAGCGGCACGAGCCTGTCCGGCGGCGCGACGAAGAACATCGTCCAGATCAAGCCCCAAGGCTTCATCTGGTTGGCGACCCCCAAAGGCCACCTCTATTACGCGACGGGCGGCTCCACGACCCCCCAAGGCGTCCTGCGCTTCACCCCGGAATTCGCCCAGAGCCAGGAGGTCGCCTTTTTGGTGCCCGCCTCGGAGACGAAGTTCAGCCTGGGCGTAAGGCTCCAGAACCGGGTCCACGCCCTGGCCCTCAACACCCCGCCGCCGACCGTCCCCCCGGACAAGCCCCTGGCGACCCATGCCGACGGAGACACCCTGGAGATCTTCGTGTTCGGCGTCCGACGCGACGGCGGCCATGTCGTCATCGACCTCGGCGTCCGCTCGCTCGTCAAGAGCGGCGCCGACATCCAGCCCAAGCCTCAGTTCATCCTCGAAGCGGGCGGCAAGGACGTCGCCTTTGACGCCAAGGCCACCGAAGCGCTGCCGCACCGGCCGCCGACGCCGTTCACCGTCCCGCCGCAGGGCTTCGTCCGCTTCGAGCTGGCCTACGCCACCCAAGACGCGCCCGGGACGCTGCGCTACCGGGGTTATCGGAGCGAGGGCCGGCTGGACCTTTCTGGAACGGCCCGGAAATGACCGTTTTCCGGAGCAAGGAGGATCACATGCGTATCGTCGTCAGATCATCACTTATCGGTTTCATGGCACTGGCCCTCATGCTCCGGGCCGGGGGCGGCATGACGCCGAGCGTAGGGCCTGAGTCCGACGGGCCCGCGGGCCCGGATCCGGCCCAGGTCGAGAGGGTCAAACGCTACGTCGCCATGCTCGAAGAGGCCCGCGAACGGGTCTCCCGGCCTGATCTCGCATCCGAAGCCTTGGCGAAGGATCTCGGCGATGATCCCGAAAGGATATTCGAATGGGTCCGGGACAACACGTCCGTTTTGCCGTACCGAGGCGTCCTTCGCGGGGCCGACGGCGTCCTGCTGGACCGGGTCGGCAACAGTCTGGACCGGGCCCTTCTGCTCCATCGCCTCCTCTCGCTGGCCGGTCACAAGGCCCGCCTTGTCTCGGGGCAGCTCTCCGAAGCCCAGGCCGACGCGCTTCTGTCGAAGGCCCGGCCCGTCCCGCCTTCGCGCTCGGCGGCCGCCGACGCCGCTTCCCTCGACGGGATCCGCAGGGGGATCGAGGCCGCCGCCGAAAAGTACGATCTCGACGCCCGCCGGCAGCTGGCGGAATTCGACCGCGTCATCCGGGAACAAAAAAAGCTGGCGCAGAAGATGGAGGCCTCCGTCAAGGAACAATCCGGGGTCCTCGCCCGCGCTCTGAGGGACGCCGGCCTCGATCCGTCCGCCGCCCAGGACAAGGAAAAGAAACGGATCATCCGGGCCCTCAGGGATCATTGGTGGGTCCAGATCGACCGCGGCGGGGAATGGATCGACCTCGATCCCACGGCGGCCGATGCGGTCACGGGCGCGTCTGTGATCGCCGGTTCGAAAACCTGGGACGCGGGCCGTCTCGCAAGCAGCCTTTATCATTCCGTCAAGGTCCGGGTCATCGTCGAAAAATGGGGACAAGGCCGTCTCCAAGAGGCCTGCGCCCTCGAGCACAGCCTCAGACCGGCCGAAATTCTCGGGACGGAGATCACGCTCTCCCACATCCCGATGAACGCCCCCCAACCCGCGGAATGGGAGAACGATAAGGACCTCGCCGGGAGCATGGAGAGGGCCGCCCTGGAAGAGAAGGAATGGTGGCCCGTCCTGAGGGTCGGCCGCAAGGACGTCCGCCGGGCGAGCTTCACCGAGGCCGGCACGCTCAACAGCACGCCCGGCAGGAAACCCTCTTCAGGACGGTCGCCGATGGGCGGCCTGCTGGGCGGGCTGGGCGGACGGGGAGCCGGAGAGAAAGAAGCGGGAGACTCCCACCTGACGGCCGCATGGATCGACTATGTCGTCTCCTCTCCCGGCGCCTCCCCTCGCACATACAGGCGCCAGATCTTCGATCTCCTCGGGCCGGCCAAAAGGAGGCAGAAGGATTTCGCGTCATACGAGCCGTCCGACCGGGACCGAGAAGACCGCGCCTTCCTCCTCACGGACAAGATGCAGATCAGCATCCTCCCGTCTCTTCTTTCGCCGGAATTCGTCCTCGACGTCGTTCAGGGGCGGCTCCTGCACAATCTCGAGGCCGTCAGGGATTTTGTCGAATCCGGCAAGGGGACCCGGGTCAGGGACCTCATGCCGCTGATCGATGGGATCCAGACGCTTCCCGGGCCGGATTCCCTCCTGGCTTTGGCCAGGGGAATGGACCTGAGTGCGGTCCAGGGCGTATCCGTCGATTCCCCGGTGATCGTCAGCTTCCATGACTATCCCTCCTTCGTCGCCTCCCGCAGCCGCCCGGCGCAGGGAGGATTGGACATCGTCGCCAATCCGGCCGCGCCCGATCCGAAGGATCCGGCCGGGATGTTCACGAAGCGGCTGAACCAGGGGCTTCTCGATTCGAACCTCGAGGCTCTGATCATGGGGTCCCTGGGAGCGGGGCGGAGCACGGCCGGGCTCTTCGCGGGCGCCATCAAGGCCGGGGAGAAATGGGCGGCCGTCCGGAGCATCGAGGACCTCAAGGCCCGAGGCCTCAGCTATCCGCCCGACCTGCAGGCCAGGATCGAAAGCGACCTCGAGAGCGGATCCTGGGTCGTTCTCCCGGAGAAGTGGAAGGCCCCGGCGGGAGACGCCTCGTTCGGCTGGTGGCGGCTCGATCCGGGCTCCGGCGCCGTCCTGGGCATGGGAGACCGCGGATGGGGCCAGGCCATGACCCAGTACTCGAAGACGACGGAATCAGTCATTCTCTCCCATATCAGCAACGCCTTCTGCCTGGCGGGCTTCTTGCGGGGCGCAGGCGAATCGGGAGGACCCGGAAAGGGCATCGAGGACGTCCTCGAGTTCATGTGCTGCCTGGCCGTCAACAAGGGGACCTCGTCGTTCGGGAACATCTTCCGGTTCGAGATGGCCCGGGACCTGAGCTATCTTTTCTTCGGCTATACGGCCGGCTCGTTCCTCATGAGCCCCATCGACATCTGCGACTGGTTCTAAAGGACCGGACACGTGAGGAGGAAGAATATCATGGAACTCCGGAAAGAATCCCGATCCCCCAAAGTTCGGCTTCTCGGCGGGGTCGTCGTTGTCGCCGGCTTGATGACCGTCCTGCCGGCCCGGACCGCGCCCGGCGCGCAAAGCCGGGGGACCGTCCTTTTCGCGAGCCATTTCGCCGACCTCGCGGAGAAGTGGACGGTCTGGGACGATCCGTCGGCCAAGAACGGGCCGAGCCAATGGCGGCTCGCCCTGGCCGAGCTCTCGGGCATCACCAAGCGCGATAGAAAGCCCGCCACGGCCCTCCTGGCCGGGAGCGCCGACGCCTCGAATTACGCCGTCGAGACCTCGCTCTACATGGTCGGCTCGTCGGGCCATCTGACCGGCATCGTCTTCGGCCACCAAGGGCCCGACCGGTTCTATATCGCCGGCTACAACTTCGGTGCCAGGCAATACGAACTCGAGATGAGCACGCCCGCCGGATTCGAGCTCCTGCAGGCCGTCAAGAAACCTTTTCCCTCGAAAAAGGAGGTCCCGCTGCGGGTCGAGTTCACCGCCTCCCACATCCGGCTGGTGGCCGGCGGGGAGGCCGTCATCGACCTGGACGAGGGTCGCATCCCCGGCGGACGCTACGGCCTGGGATGCTCGAGCCAGGGAGACGCGAGGGTCCATTTCGGGCCGGTCAGGGTGACGGCTTTGGAGGGGGCGGCCGCCGGCAAGGTCCTCTTCGAAGAGGATTTTTCGTCCGCCGATCTCGCGAAGTGGGAGATATGGGACGATCCTTCGGCCAAGCCGAACAAAAGCCGATGGTCACTGGTCCTTTCGGAATTCTCCGGCATCCGGACCGAGCTCAACGAGACCGCGACAGCCGTGCTCGCCGGCGAGGCGGGCTGGGGCGATTATGCCGTCCGGACGAGCCTGTTCGCCGCCCAAGGCAACGGCGACTTGAGCGGCATCGTTTTCGGGTTCCAGGACACGGAGCACTTCTACATCGCCGGCTACAATTTCGGCCGGACCCGCTTCGAGCTGGCCGAGCGGACCGAGCGAGGGTTCTCCATTCTGGCTTTCGCCGAAATGGAGTTCCCTCGCGAGGAATGGCATCCTCTCGAGGTCGAGTTCCGCGGCGGGCGGATCATCTTCTCGTCCTACGAAGGGACGGTCTTCGATCTCGACGAAGCCCGCTTCCGGAAAGGCCGGGCCGGCCTCGGGACCTCCCGTCTCTCCAACGGCCTCGTGCTCTTCGGCCCTCTCGAGGTCACCTCACTGGCCTCAAGCGAGGCCCCGAAGAAAGGCCTTCAGGACCTCCTGTCCGGGCGCCGTGGCGCGGCCGTCATCTACAGGCCCCGAGCTCCTGAATCCGAGCAATTCAGAGAGGCGGTCGATCACTCGCTGACCGATACGAAACACCTGGGGAACGTCTACGACCTGGATCTTTCCAAGGTCCGGCTCCCCGAAGAGGCGGTCTTCTCTTTCCCCCAGGGGCGGTTCGCGGAGATAAGGCAGATCGGGATCGCACTGGCCGCCAGCGACGCGCCGAAAGAGATCCGGTTCTGGACCTCCCTGCAGAATCCGAAGGCCGGGTTCGAGCCGTTGGCGACCGTCCAGGTCGAGGCCAAGCGGGACTCCGTCCAGACGTTCGACGTGCCGCCGACGAAGACGAAATACCTGAAGGTCCAGATCGCGAGCGGTCATTCGGAAAAGTTCGTCCGGTTGCGGGAGATATTCGTCCGCGGCCTTTTCCTCGAACGGCCTGCGGCCCCCGACGCGTCGGAGGAGCTCGGGCCGATCGACATCCGGGAGAAGGAGCCTAACAACACGGCCGCCCAGGCCCAGGCCGTTCCCCTGGGCAAGTTCGTCGGCGGCACGGCCGCCGGCGATGACGCCGATCTCTTCAGGATCGGCCTGAAGGGCAAGCCCGCCGGCGCCCTGACGATCTCGTTCCAGGCCAAGGGCATCATCCGTCCCCGTCTGATCCTGACCGATGAGAGCGGCCGGGCCGTTCAGGCGCGCGGGGACCGCTCGGCCGGCGGGATCCTCGTTCTCGACTATGACGTCGGGCCGGGCGACCACACGCTCAAGGTCGAGCGTCCGGATTCCTACCTGACGCTCGTCTACGACGACAGCAGCAGCATGGGCAAGAGCATCGACATCGTCAAGAGCGTCCTCAAGGGATACCTGGATAACCTGGGGCCGGGGCTGTCCCTCCAGCTGATGAAATACGCGGACTCGCCGATCTTCCTCTCGGGATTCACGAACAGACCCGACGAGCTCCGGAAGGCCGTCGACACGAAGGTCGGCGGGGGAGGCGGAACGGAGACCCTGAAAGGCCTGACGGCGGCCGTCAAGAGCGTCGCCGAACAGCCTGGCAGCCGGGCCGTCCTGGCCATCTTCGACGACCTCCAGCACTCCGGGTCGGACCGCTTACAGGCCTATATCGGGCTCTGGGACGAAGCCCTGGACAAAGGCGTTTCGTTCACGACGATCGGCGTCCAGTCCGGATGGGACGACCCGAGCCCCTATTTCACCAACAGCCAGGAGCAGATCTTCCGGGAGCTGGCCTACTCCAGCCTGGGGGGCTTCTTCCGCGCCCCCACGGATGAGAAGGTCAAGGAGAGCGCCGAGAGGGTCTTCGAGCTGCTGACCTCTCCCCTCGAGTACCGGTTCATCGCCGAGTGGAGAGGATCCGAGCGGCGCTCCGGCTCGCTGGAAGTCAAGCTGGCGGAGGGGGCGGAGCCGGAGGCCGCCAAAAGCGTCGAGATCATCATGGACGCCTCCAACTCCATGTGGGGCCAGATCGACGGCGTGGCCAAGATCACCATCGCCCGCGAGGTCCTGACCAGGACGATCGGCGAGCTTCCGGAAACGATGAACGTCGGGCTGAGGGCCTACGGCCACCGTTTCGCCCTCAACGACGCCAAGGCCTGCGCGGACACCGAGCTGCTGGTTCCCATCGGGCCGGTCGACAAGAAGAAGCTGACCGACACGGTCAACGCGATCCAGCTCAAGGGCAAGACCCCGCTCGTTCACAGCGTCCTCGAGGCCATCAAGGACTTCGAAAAGATCCCCGGCGGCAGCATCGTCCTGGTCACGGACGGGATCGAGAGCTGCGGCGGCGACATCGCCTCGATCGCCCCGGCCATCAAGGCCGCCGGGCTGGAGTTGCGCGTCCACATCGTCGGCTTCGACATCAAGGAGAAGGAGGCCCGGGCCGAGCTCGAGTCGATCGCCGCTTCGACCGGCGGGCGGTACATCGACGCCCGGAACGCCGACGAGCTGAAGGGCGCGCTCGGCCAGACGCTCACACTCGAGTACGTCGTCCTCGACGCGCAGGGGGCCGAGGTCGCCCGCGGCGTCGTCGGCGGCCCGGCGATCGAGCTCGACTCCGGATCTTACACGGTGCGGATCATGGTCGAGCCCGAGCCCGTCGAGGCCGAGGCGGTCATCGATACCGGATCGGGCCTGACCTTGACGCTGAAAAAGGCCCAGGGACGGTGGATCCTCGACTGAGCCCGGTCTAGTTCGCGCCGAACGTCAGGACGCGGACCTCGGTCAGGGCCTTGACGGCCCGGTCCGAGAAGAAATCCGGCCCGGGATAGACGGCGAACCGGCCGCCTTCCTCGTCGCCGCGGTCGCGGAGCAGGAACTCGCCGTTGTCGTTGCGGTTGGCGAGCTCGCTGACGGTGATGACCGCCCGGTAACCGTCCGCGCCGGCGGCCACCAGATAGCCGCGGCGCAGGGCCTCGGGGCCCGACGGCAGAACCCCCGCCAGGACCTCCCGCAAGAGGACGCCCTCGAAGACGTTGATCCCGTGGAAGCCCCGGCCCCGGCCGTAAAAGACCGAGGGCATGGTCCGCAGGCCCGGACCGGCGGGCAGGTCACGGACGGTCGCCTTGACCTCGCCGCCGGCCAGGACGCGGAACGAATCCGCGCGAAGCGGCGAGAGGCCCTGGACCGTCGGATAGCTCACCGGGGCGCTGAGGACGGTGATGCGGACCGGTCCGTCGATCGTCCGGTCGGCCACCAGGTCTTCGCCGGCGACGACCCGGGCCTCCGTGGGCATGGGCCAGCGGTCGCCCGTCTTGGTCGGCACGATGGGCGCCGCCCGGCGGGCGACGATGATCCGGTGGAGCACCCGGGGATAGAAGATCTCGCCCCAGCTGAAGATGACCGTCTCGCCGGCGGCGTTCTCGACGGCGACCATCAGGTCGATGATCGGACCGAACTCGGCCTCGTTCTTCTTCTTGAGGGTCCGCTCCCGGAGGATGTCGAACAGCGAATACCCCTGGTAGACGTAAGCGCCGACGAACTCGGCGTGACCTTCGGGCACCGTGCGGGCCTCTCGGACGAGGACCTGCCGCAGGGGCAAGGCCGCCAGGTCGACCGGGCCGGGATCGGCGATCTCGCCCCGGACCTCGATCGTCCCGAGCGGCAGATCGACGAACGGCTCGTTGTCGTAGAAGTCGTTGTTGACGCCCTCGGCATCGATCGCCGGGCCGGGGGCCGGGGCCGCCGGCCCGGAGGCCTCCGGCCTGCACGCCGCGGTCCCGGCGGCCAGGGCCGCGGCCAGGACGAGCACCGCGGACGCCGAAAGCAGGCCCCGCCGATGCTTGAGCTTGCGATCCTGCATGATCGTATCCACTGTCATCCTCCTTTCTGTCACCTGGCCCCCGCCCGGGACGGCTCGAAGCGGACGCGGAAGCCGGCCTCCAGGCGCCGGGAGGGCATGGGGTATCCCGGCTCGGTCACATAGACGGCGTCGAAGAGATTGTCGGCCTTGACGTAGAGCGCGAACTTGCCGAAGGACTTCTCGACGCTCATCCCCGAAACGACGGCCCCGTCGACGACGATCGTGTCGCCGCTGACGACCGTCTCGGACCGGCCCGTGGCCAGCGTCCAGAAGGCCGCCGAGAAGCCCCGTCCGAGGTCCAGTCCGGCGAACAGGCTGGCCTGGAAGCGGGGAACGAGGTCGAGGGGCCGGTCTTCGTCGACGTTCCTGGTGTCCAGGAGCGTCGTGTTGAAGGACAGGTCGAGGCGGCCGAAGCGCTTGCCGAACTCGGCCTCGGCCCCGGTGACCTCGGCCCGGCCGACGTTGATATAGGTCCGGGTCCCGTCGGGCAGCCGGATGGAATAGATGAGGTCCTCGACCTTGGTGACGAAACCGGTCAGCCCGGCCCGGAAACCCTTGTCGTAGAGGGCGCCGAGCTCGAAGGTCCGGCCGACCTCGTCGCGCAGATCGGGATTGCCGCCCGTCGCGCTGTAGAGCGAGCGCATGGACGGGAAGCGCGATTTCATCGAGAAGGCGAAATGCATACCGAAGCTCGGGGAGGGCGTGAACCGTATCCCCCCGACGGGATTGAGGCTCGTTTTCTTCTCCCCGCCCTGTTTGCGGAGGTGGTCGAGGCTGAGCCCGGCGCTGACCCGCCACTTGTCGGTCAGCCGGAACTCGTCCTCGAGGCCGGCCGAGAAGGTCTTGTGCTCATAGAGCTCCCAGGGGTCGGTGGCCGAGCCTTGCTGTTCGACGTGGTCGAGCCGGCCGTTGAGGCTGAAGCGCAGCTCGTGGCGCCGGCCGAGGTCCCGGCTGCCGAGGATGAAGGCCCCGGCCGAGTAGTTCCGGTAGAGCGACTCCCAATCGAGCTCGGTCAGCGTGTCGTCGGTGTAGGCGTCGAGGGTGTTGTCGGACCGCACGTAATAGGTGCGGGCCTTGAGCGTCCCCGAGCCGAACAGGGGGAAGGTCCCTCCCAGGCCGAGGGCCAGGCGGCGCCAGTCCTTGAACCGCCAGTAGCGCGGCCGGTAGTATTCCTGGGCCCAGGGGATGCCCCAGGCGGCGTCGAAGAGGTTGGCCGAGGCCAGGATCTCGCTGCTCTCGCCGGGGTAGAGATAGATCTTGGCCGTGGCGCCCGTCTTGCGGTAGTCGCTGTTGGGCAGGACGGAGGTGTCGGAGCCGCTTCTCGTCCGGGTCCCGTCGGAGGCGTCCCGGGTGAAAGAGCCCAGGAAGACGGCCTTTTTCCAGGCCGCGGCGCCCGATGCGGAAACGACCCATTGACCGTCCCGGCTGAGACCGGACCGGAGAGTGAAGGACGGCGGGTTGGGCCGGCGCGTCAGGACCTCGATGATCCCGCCCAGGGTGTTCGGCCCGTAGAGGACCGAGGAGGCACCCTTGACGACTCGGACGCTCTCGACCTCGTCCGACAGGACGGTGCGGAGGTCGTAGGCGTTGAAATAGGGCTCGTAGATGGGGATGCCGTCGATGAGCAGGGTCGATTTGTCGTTGTCGAGCCCGCGGAGCTTGGGCCGGGCCTCGCCCTTGCCGCCGCTCGAGACATAGGTGCCGGGGGCGAAGGACAGGACCTCGGAGAGGTCGCGCGAGGCCACCGGCTGGAGGAAGGTCGGCGCCAGGATCGATGTCGTGGACAGCGGACGGTCCTGGGGCATGGGGGCGACGACAATGATCTCCTCGGTGATGACCGGGGGTTTCTTTTTCTCCTCCTGGGCCTGTTCCTGGGCGGCCAAGGCCGCTCCCGAGGCCAGGCCGACGATCACGGCGGCTGCCAGAAGGACATGGGGGAGGGATCGGACGTGGGACTTCATCGGTGCTCCTTTCCAAAGTTGGGAGGCGGAGCCGTTTCCCGCTCCACCCTGTCGGTCCCGGGGCCTGGCCGGGGGCTTTAGCCCCCAGGACTCGGAGTCGATGATTATTTATCAGAAAGCGCGGCGGCCGTCAATGTGGAGGAAGGCTTCAGCGCATGACGTCGGCCAGCAGGTCGAGCCAGTCGGCCAGGAGGCGGGTGATGAGGAAGTTCTTGCGGACGGCCTCCCGGCCCGCGGTCCCCAGGCGCCGTCCCAGGTCCGGGTCCCCGAGGATGCGGACGATGCGGTCGGCGAAGCCGTCCTCGTCGCGCGGGTCGAGAAGGAAGCCGCTGACGCCCTCCTCGATCTGCAGGGGGATGCCGCCGACGTTCGAGGCGACCACGGGCTTGCCCTTCCAGAGGCCCTCGGTGACGGTCAGGCCGAAGCCCTCCTTGAGGGATTTTTGGACGATGACGCTCGAGGTCCGCTGGAGGGCGTTGACCAGGATGTTGTTCTCGACGGTGATGAGGATGACCTTCTTGTCGTCGATCAGCCGGCCGGCCTTCCGTTCGATCCGCTCGAAAACCTTCATCCCCTCGGGGTCGTCCGTGGCCATGCTCCCGCACAGGACGAGCCGGCAGTCGACGCTCTCGCGGACCTTGCCGAAGACCCGCAGGACGCCCTCGGGGTCCTTGTGGCGGTCGAAGCGCGAGATCTGGGTGATGAGGGGCTTGTCGGTCGGGATGCCGTACTTGCGCAGGTACTTCTGAATGTCCTCCTCGCCGAGGGGCATGTTCTTGGGCGTCAACGGGTCGATGGCCGGGGCGATGACCCGCTGGGGCACGGGCAGGTCGGGCTGCCGGTACTTCTCGTGGGACACGACGACGTGGTCGTAGCGGAGGATGTACGTCTTCAGAAAGTCCCAGAGCTCCCCGTTGGGGGCCGACAGGTCGATGTGGCAGCGCCAGATCCAGGGCTGTTTCTTCCTGTAGTAGGAGATGAGCGGCAGGGGCTGGGGATCGTGGACGATGACACAGTCGTGGTTGAGGTGATTGAAGACCGAGAAGGTCTCGCTGGCTTGGGCGTAAAGCCGTTTCTTGAGGGACGTCAGGTTGACGCGGTCGCCCTGGAGGGCGTTGTGGAACTTCTTGGTGATCATGAAGAAGTCGGGCGAGCCGTAGAGGGTCCGCCACTCGGCGTAGAGCCCGGCGTCGTTCATGATCGGCAGGAGCGAGTAGAGGATCTCGGCCACTCCGCCGCCCTGGAAGGTCGAGTTGAAGTGGACGACGTGCCGCTCGTAGAACTTCGAGGCCTTGGCGTAGATGCGATGGATCTCGGCGTCATCGACGCAGCGGTTGTAGTCGGCAAGCGTTCTCAAGACGGGCTCCTTAGCTGGTCGAGGAGGGCCCGGCAGTCCTCGACGCTCTTTAAATTGAAGCGGGCGCCGGTCGGACCGGGGCCGATCTTCAGCGAGTAGGCCTCGGCCGGAAGGACGGAGAAAACATCCTCGTCGGTCCGGTCGTCCCCGACGGAAAGGATGAAGTCCCAGGCGCCCTCCTGGAGCAAGGAGCCGACGGTCCGGCCCTTGTTGACCCCGGTGCTCCGGACCTCAAGGAGCTTGCTGCCCTCGAGGACCTCGAGGGCCCGGTCGGCGATGAGCGGCCGAAGGTCGGCCTTGAGCTCCTTGGCCCGCAGGGCGGCCCGGACGTCGTTGGCCTTGCGGTAGTGCCAGACGAGCGAGAACTTCTTCTCTTCGACGAAGGCCCCGGGGGTCCGGTCGGCATACTGCTGAAGGAGGCCGCGGATCTCGTGCTTCCAGTCCTCGCGCAAGGGCTCGGTCTCGCGCCACTCGCCCCCGGGCCTCTTGAGCAGGGCCCCGTGCTCGGCGATGAGGCCGATGGGCAGGCCCCCGAACCAGCTCTCCAAGGTCGGGGCGTCGCGGCCGCTGACGATGACGACCGTCGTCCCGCGCCCGGAGGCCAGGCGGCGGAGAAGGTCCAGGAGGTCCGGATCGGGCCGGGCCAGCTCGGGCTTCATGACGAACGGGACGAGCGAGCCGTCGTAATCGAGGAGCAGCAGCCGGCGGCGGGCCCGGCGGTAGCTTCGCAGGATCAGCTTGCGGTTGGCCTCGTCGAGGGTCCGGGCGGCCAGCTCCTCGCGGGTCTTGCGGGCCTGGGCCAGCTCGGAGATGAAGTCGTGGGCCCAGCGCAGGACCGTGTAGCTCTCGATCCGGCCCCGCATGAGGCGGTTGCGCTCGATCTGGGCTTCCCGGTCGAGCGACAAGGCCTCCTTGATGGCCTCGGCGATCCGGTCGAGGTTGTTGGGATTGACCAGGATGGCGTCGTTGAGCTCCCGGGCCGAGCCGGCCATCTCGCTGAGGACGAGGACCCCGGAGCCGTCGGCCCGGGCGGCCAGGTACTCCTTGGCGATGAGGTTCATGCCGTCGCGCAGGGGTGTGACGAGGGCCACGTCGGCGGCCAGGTAGTAGGCCGTGAGGGCCTCGAAGGAGAAGGCCCGGTAGAGGTACTGGATGGGCGTCCAGCCGATGACGCCGTACCGGCCGTTGATCCGGCCGACGAGCTCGTCGACCTCTTTCTTGAGGCGGGCGTAGGACGGGACGGCCGTCCGGGACGGGACGGCGATGAGGATGAGGGTGACCTTGTCGCGCCAGGAGGGGTTCTTCTCGAGGAACATCCCGAAGGCCTCGATGCGCTGGGAGATGCCCTTCGTGTAGTCGAGGCGGTCGACCGAGAGGATGATCTTGCGGCCCCCGCCGCGCTTGGTGATGCGGGCCAGGTCGTCGCGGACCTTGGAGAGCGCGCCGGCCGACGAGAAGCGGGCGAAATCGATGCCCATCGGGAAGGCGTCCACCTTGACGGCCCGGTTCTCGACCGGGACCTGCCATTGGCTGGGCTCGATGTCGAGGATCTGGGAGACGCTCTCGATGAAATGATGGGCGTAGCTGAAGGTGTGGAAGCCGACCAGGTCGGCGCCGAGCAGGCCGCGGAGCAGCTCCTCGCGCCAGGGGATCAGCCGGAAGAGCTCGAAGCTCGGGAACGGGATGTGGAGAAAGAACCCGATGGTCGCGTCGGGGCGGCGGCGGCGGAGCATCTCGGGGAGGAGGAGCAGGTGGTAGTCGTGGACCCAGATCTTGTCGCCGGGGCGGGCGATGCGGGCGGCCTCGTCGGCGAACTTCTCGTTGACCTTCCGGTAAGCCGACCAGTAGGCCCGGCTGTAGGAGGCGTGGAGAGGGAAATAGTGGAACAGCGGCCAAACGGTCCGGTTGGAGAAGCCGTGGTAGTAGTTATCGACCTCGTAGCCCGAGAGGAAAACGGGGTGGCACGAGTCCTTGAGGAGACGCTGGCGGATCTCGCGGGCCTCCTGGCTGTCGGGGGCGGTCAGGGAGATCCCGGGCCAGCCGACCCAGGCGCTCGGGGAGGACTTGGTGAACTGGGCCAGGCCGGTGGCCAGCCCGCCGACGCTCGACTCGAAGACCAGGGCGTTGTCGCGGCGGACGGCGCTGACCGGAAGGCGGTTGGATATCGTTATCAGCATGTTATCGGCGAAAACGAGAGGATCTCTCGGGATCCGGGGATGACGTCAGTATAACCCGATCCGGCCGGAGAAGGCAAGGAAAAATCAGCGTGCCAGGCGGGTCAGGCCGGCCTCACGGGCCCAGGCCAGGGCCTCGGCGTACTCTTTGGAGGTCAGGCGGCGGGCGATCTCGGGGAACTCGGAGGCCCGGTGCTCGGGGCGGTACTGGCGCATGACGTTGACGTAGTGGCCGGGCGAGAGCTCCTCGGCGATGAAGCGGAAGACCTCCCGCGTGCCGGCGGACCGGTCGGGAAGGACGAGGTGGCGGACCATGAGGCCGCGGACGGCGACGCCGCGGGCGTCGGTCACCAGGACGCCGACCTGGCGGTGGATCTCGCGGAAGGACTCGCGGGCGTAGTGGGGGTAGTTGTAGGCCTCCGCGGAGAGGCGGGCGGCCTTCCCGGGGTCCCAATACTTGAAGTCCGGCAGGTAGATGTCGATGATCCCGTCGAGCAGGCGCAGGACCTCGGCTTTCTCGTAGCCGCCGGTGTTGTAGACAAGGGGGATGCGGAGCCCGAGGGGGACGGCCAGGCGAACGGCGCTGACCAGGCTCGGGACGTAGTGGGTCGGGGTGACGAAATTGATGTTGTGGCAGCCCTGGCGCTGGAGGCCGACCATGGCCTCGGCGAGGTCTCGGTCCGAGACGAGCTGGCCGTGGCCGTCGATGGAGATGGTCGAGTTCTGGCAGTAGACGCAGCGCAGCCCGCAGTGCGAGAGGAAGACCGTGCCCGAGCCCCCCGTGCCGACCAGCGGCGGCTCCTCGCCGAAGTGGGGAAAGACGCTCGAGACCCTGAGGCGGGCCGGGGCTTGGCACTTGCCGAGCTGGCCATGGGAGCGGTCGACGCGGCAGTCGCGGGGGCAGAGCGAACAGCTGGAGTAATGGGCCCGGAGCTCATCGGCCCGCCGGGCGAGCTCGCCGGAGGCGTGAAGGGCGAGATAGGACGGCTCGGGGGAGTTCGCGGCGCGGGCCGCGGGGGCGTCGATCATCGGCTTTCTCCTTCCGCCCGCGGCCAGCCAAGCGGCGGGCCAGGGCGCCGTCACGGACAGGAAGCGGCGCCGGGACAGGGCTCTTTTTCCTCCGGTCGGCATCTCGTCGGGCGCTCCCTTCGATTCCTTTATAGGGGACGGGCCCCCCCCTGTCAAACGGGCCTTAACCGGCGAAAACGGCGCTGAAAAAGTCGATTAAGGCCCGAATTCAGCCCCGAAATCCTGATAAGTGTATCTTTGTCTGCAAGTTATAACAGCCAAGGCACAAAAATAGGAAGAAACGGGTCGGTGCGGCGTCAAAAAAAGGTAGGGTATTTCTGTACCTTGGGCCCGAAACCGGCCTCCTGGAGGTTTGACATGTCGCCAAAGATCATCCGAGCCGCAGCGGCCCTCGCCTGTTTGGCCCTTCTCGCCTTGTCCCCCGCGGCCGGGGACCAGGGCCCGCCCGCTCCCGCGCCGGCCGGTCCCGGCGCCGAAGGGACGCTCTCCCTGTCGCTCGAAGAGTGCATCGCCCGCGCCGTCCGGAACAATCTGGGCCTGGCCGTCGAGGTCTACGGCCCGGACATCGCCGATGCCACCCTGTCCATCGCCCACGAGCGATTCATGCCGTCCCTCTCCACGAGCTACAACAAGCAGGACACGAACTCGGCCTCGTTCTCCTTCCTCGACGCCTCGGAGACCGTGGCCACCCTCCAGAACGACTACTCCTTCCAGCTGAGCCAGCTCATGCCCACCGGGGGCAACCTGACGCTCGGCCTGACCGGCTACAAGACCGACACGAGCCGGCGCTTCCAGACCATCAACCCCCGCTTCGGCAACACGCTCCGCTTCACTTTCTCCCAGCCGCTGCTCAGGGACTTCGGCTTCAAGGTCAACCGCCGGGACATCCTCGTCGCCCGCAACGACCGGGCCGTCTCGGAGCGCGAGTTCGAGCAGGCCCTCGAGGACACCGCGTACGGCGTCGAGAGCGCCTACTGGAACCTCGTCTACAGCATCGAGAACCTCAAAGTCCGGCAGCAATCCCTCAAGCTGGCCCGGGAGCTGCTCGAGAACAACCGGGCGGAGATCGCCGCCGGGACCCTGCCGCCCATCGAGATCCTGGCCGCCGAGGCCGACGTGGCCACCCGCGAGGCCGACATCCTCGAGGCCCAGGCCATGGTCCGCAATTACGAGGACCTGCTCAAGACGGTCATCAACCTCCAGGCCGAGGTCGGGGACGCCGAGTCCGTCCGCATCCGGCCGACCGACGAGCCCTCGGTCGCCGCGCACGACCTCGACCTCGACCGGGCCCTGCGGACGGCCATGGCCAACCGGCCGGACCTTCAGGCCTCCCGGATCGATCTCCAGACCCGGAAGCTCGAGATGAGCTACGCCCGCAACCAGACGCTCCCCGACGTCCGCCTCCAGGCCTCCTATTGGAGCCCGGGCATCTCCGGCGACCAGATCCTCTACCAGGACGGCAACGCCCTGACCGGCGTCATCATCGGCGTCATCCCCGGGGGCGGATCCGACGCCCTCAAGGACGCCATGGGCTTCAAGTACAAGAACTGGTCGATGGGCGTCACCGTCACGTTGCCCGTCAACAACGTCCTTTCGCGGGCGGTGGCCCGCCGGGCCCGGCTCCGGCTCGAGCAGGCCCAGGTCCGCCTCAAGGAGAGCGAGCAGCAGGCCCTCCTCGAGATCCGGACGGCCGTCCGCACGGCCGAGACCAATTTCCAGCGGATCGCCGCCTACCGGGCCGCCCGCGAGCTGGCCCAGCGGAAGCTCGAGGCCGAGCAGGAGAAGTTCAAGGTCGGCCTGAGCACGAACTACTTCCTTCTCCAATACCAGCGGGACCTGGCCTCGGCCCAGATCATGGAACTCCGGGCCCTGGTCGACTATAATATCTCGCTGGCCAACCTCAGCCGCGTCCAAGGCACCGGCGTCGGCGTCATCATCGGGGACCCGGCCGCGGGGTCCGCGCCGGTCGCCAAGGATTAGGGAGACCTCCATGCGCAAGATCGTCATCAGCAAGAAGAACGCCCTCATCGCCGCCGGCGCCGTCGTCGTCCTGTTCCTGGGCTGGCGCATCCTCCGGGCGGTGTTCCCCGGTTCCTCCGGTCCCGGCGGCCCCGGCGCCGTGGCCGTGGCCGTCGAGATCGGCCCCGTCCAGAGAAGCTCCATCCGCGACCTCAGCCAGTTCTCCGGGACGATGATCGCCAAATCGCACGTCACGGTCGCCCCGAAAGTCGCCGGCAAGCTGAACCGGCTGCTCGTCGACATCGGCGATCCCGTGACGAGCGACCAGCTGGTGGCCGTCCTCGAGGACGAGGAATACCAGCAGCAGGTCATCCAGGCCGAGGCCGACCTGCGGGTCGCCCGGGCCAACCTCGAGGAGGCCAAGAGCTCGCTCGAGATGAGCACCCGCGACCTGGAGAGGTCCAGGACCCTGCACGAGAAGGGCATCCAGTCCGACTCCCAGCTCGACGCCGTCGTCGCCCAGCACGGCACCCAGCAGGCCCGCCACAGCGTCGCCGTGGCCCAGCTGGCCAACCGCGAGGCCGCCCTCGAGGCCGCCCGGCTCCGCCTGTCCTACACCCGGATCAGGGCCTCCTGGCAGACCGGCGGCCCCGTGCGCTACGTCGGGGAGCGCTTCGTCGACCAGGGCGCGCTCCTGTCGGTCAACACCCCCATCCTGTCGATCGTCGAGCTCCAGCCGATCACGGCCGTCATCCACGTCACCGACAAGGACTATTTCCGGCTGAAGCCCGAGCAGCCGGCGGCGATCACCAGCGGCGCCTTCCCCGAGCGGACCTTCTCCGGCCGGGTCGTCCGCATCGCCCCCCTGCTCAAGGAGACCTCCCGCCAGGCCCGGGTCGAGATCGAGGTCGACAACCCCGACAAGCTCCTCAAGCCGGGCATGTTCATCAACGCCCAGATCGAGTTCGCCCGCCGCGAGGACGTCACCGTCGTGCCCTTCAACGCCCTCGCCAACCGCGACGGGGAGACCGGCGTCTTCCTCGTCGACATCGAGGCCAAGCGGGCCCGCTTCCAGCCCATCCGGACGGGCATCGTCGAAGGCGCCCGGGTCGAGGTCCTCGAGCCGGCCGGCCTCGCTGGCCATGTCGTCACCCTCGGTCACTACCTGCTCGAGAGGGAGGGTGCCGTCATCCTGCCGCCGACCGCCCAGGGGGAAGGACGATGAATCTCTCCGATTTCTCGATCAAGCGCCCGGTCTTCACGGTCATGATCATGCTGGCCGTCGTGGCCGTCGGCGTCGTCTCGGTCAGCCGCCTGCCCATCGACCTCATGCCGGACATCACCTTCCCGACCCTCAACGTCTCGACCTCCTACGAGAACACCGGGCCCGAGGAGATCGAGCAGATCATCACCCGGCCCATCGAGGACGCCATGAGCGCCGTGCCCGGGGTCGAGGAGGTCTTCTCCATCTCTTCCGAGGGCAACAGCAACGTCCGCATCATGTTCTCGTGGGGCGTCGATCTCGACGCCGCGGCCGACGACGTCCGGGAGCGCCTCGACCGGGTCATCCCCCGGCTCCCCGAAGAGGTCTCCCGGCCGACCCTCCGCAAGTTCGACCCGGCCCAGCGGCCCATCCTCATGATCGGGGCCCTCAGCAACCTCGACCCCATCCAGACCCGCCTGATCATCGACGAGCAGATCGCCTACCGCCTCGAGCGCGTCCCGGGCGTGGCCTCGATGGACGTCTGGGGCGGCCAGGAGAGGGAGATCCAGGTCAATCTCCTCCCGGACCGGATCAAGGCCCTGGGCCTGGCCCTCGACATCATCGTCAGCAAGATCCGTCAGGAGAACATCGACCTGCCCGCCGGGATCATCGAGCGCGGCAACTACGACATCCTGGTCCGCATCCCCGGCGTCTACACCAGCCTGGACGAGATCCGGGACACGGTCGTCGCCGTCCGCGACGGCGTGCCCATCCAGCTCAAGGAGATCGCCGAGATCGACGACACCCACCGGAGGATCACCCGCCTCGTCCGCATCAACGGGCTGCCGGGGACGCGCATCGCCGTCTACAAGCAGTCGGGCACGAACACGGTCCAGGTGGCCGAGGGCGTCCTCGAGGAGATCGCCCGCATCCAGCAGGACATCCCCCAGATCCAGCTCCTGCCCGTCTCCGACAGCTCCGAATATATCCGCAACGCCATCCGCAACGTCACCAACACGGCCTTCTACGGCGGGCTCCTGGCCGTCCTCGTGCTGCTGTTCTTCCTGACCAACATCCGCAGCACGTTCGTCATCGCCACGGCCATCCCCATCTCGATCATCGCCACCTTCAGCCTCATCTACTTCGGGGGCTTCACCCTCAATGTCATGACCCTGGGCGGCCTGGCCCTGGGCATCGGCATGCTGGTCGACAACGCCATCGTCGTCCTCGAGAACATCTACCGCCTCCAGGAGGGCGGGCTGCCGCCCAAGCGGGCCGCCTCGGCCGGCACGAAAGAGGTCGCGGCGGCCATCGTCGCCAGCACCCTGACGACGCTGGCCGTGTTCATGCCCATGGTCTTCATCCGGGGCATGAGCGGCATCATGTTCAAGCAGCTGGCTTATGTCGTCGGGTTCTCCCTCATCTGCTCGTTGTTCGTGGCCCTGACCCTGGTCCCCATGCTGTCGAGCCGCTTCCTGAAGGTCACCGAGCTCAGCGACCCCCATGGCCGGAAGGGCGTCGACCGGGTCATCGTCGGGATCCGCCGGCTGTTCCGGGGCATGGAGGACGGCTACAAGAAGCTCCTCCATTTCGCCCTGGACCACCGCCCGGCCGTTCTCGGGGGCGCCGCCCTCCTCCTCGTCGGAAGCATCCTGATGATCAGGCTGGTCGGCAGCGAGTTCATGCCCGCGACCGACGAGGGCGAGGTCAACGTCACGGTCGAGATGGAGGTCGGCACCCGCCTGGCCGTCATCGACGAGCGCTTCCGGGTCATGGCCGACATCATCCGCCGGGACGTGCCGGAGATGCGGGCCCTCGAGGAGAACGTCGGAGGCGGCGGCTGGAGGAGAGGGGCTCAGGGCGGGAATTTCACGGTCAAGCTCCGGCCCGTCTCCGAGCGCTCGCGGTCGAGCGAGCAGATCGCCGGGGCCCTGCGCCGAAGCCTCTCGGGCATCCCGGGCACGGTCGTCCGGACCCGGGCCAGCGGAGGCCAGTTCTTCTTCCGGGGCGGCGGCGGCGCCGAACGGGTCCAGGTCGAGATCCGGGGCTACGACATCGAGACGAGCGAGGCCCTCAGCCTGCAGGTCAAGCGCATCGTCGAGGGCGTTCCGGGTGTCACCGACGTCCGGCTCAGCCGCGAGGTCGGCAATCCCGAGGAGCTCCTCCACATCGACCGCCAGGCGGCCGCGGACATGAAGCTGTCGGTCTCCCAGATCGGACGGACCGTCCAGACGGTCCTCTCGGGGACCCAGGCCAGCATGTACCGTGAAGGGGGGCACGAATACCGCATCCTCGTCCGGGTCAAGGACGCCGAGATGCTCAGCATGGAGGACCTCCTCGACCTGACCTTGACCAATTCCGACGGTCAGCCGGTCAGCCTGCGGAACGTCGTCGACGTCCGGCCCCGGCGCGGGCCCCAGCGCATCGAGCGGCGCGACCGCGAGCGGGTCGTGACCATCTCCGGCGAGATCGCCGACCGCGACCTGGGCTCCATCCTGGCCGACATCCGGGCCGGCATCCGGACCCTGCCCATACCCCGCGAATTCAGCGTCACGTTCACCGGGGACTTCGAGGAGCAACAGAAGGCCTTCCGCGAGCTGCTGGTCAGCATCATCCTGGCCCTGCTCCTCGTCTACATGATCATGGCCATGCTTTACGAGTCGGTTCGCGACCCGCTGGTCGTCATGTTCTCCGTGCCCCTGGCGGCCATCGGTGTCATCTGGATGCTGTTCCTGACGGGGACGACCTTCAACATGCAGAGCTACATCGGCTGCATCATGCTGGGCGGCATCGTCGTCAACAACGCCATCCTTCTCGTCGACCACACGAACCTGCTGCGGCGGCGGGACAAGATGGCCATCCGCGAGGCCATCGAGGAGGCCGGACGGCGCCGTTTGCGTCCCATCCTGATGACGGCCCTGACGACCATCATGGCCATGATGCCCCTGGCCATCGGCGTAGGCGAGGGCAGCGAGGCCCAGGCCCCGATGGCCCGGGCCGTCGTCGGCGGGCTGCTGAGCTCGACGCTCATCACCCTGGTGGTCATCCCGGTCGTCTACTCCTACTTAGAGCGCAAGGAACGGCCGGAAGAAAAGGAAGAGAACGGAGCGGCAGCCTGAGTCGGCACGCGTCCGAAGAGATTCAGGCCTCGAAGCTGATCTCGGCCATGTCGAACCAGTAGCCGTTGCCGGCCACCGCGTTCATCTCGGCCTGGACGATGGCCTGATGGCCCTCCTCGATCTCGACGAACCGCTCGAACAACTTACGGCCCTCCTCGGGCAGCTCCTTGACCATCTTCTGGTAGAAGGCGCTGGTTTCGATCTCGACGTCGAGGGCCCGCTTGAGGAGGCGCATCTCGGCTTCGGGGGATTTGACGGCGACCTGGCCCTCGAGGCTTTTGATGCCCTGTTCGATGCGCTGGCGCGAAGGCACGACGGTGTTGAGGGCCGCGGGCGTCACGCGGCCCGTCTTTTTCCACTCCTCGAGCCGCGCGTTGAGATAGACGACGTGCTCGACCTCTTCCTTGGCCAGGGCCCCGAAGATCTTCTTGCCGGTCTCGTCCGTGCTCTGGCGGACGGCGTCCTCGTAGACCTGGACGACCCGCTTCTCGTATTGGATGGCCGTCTTGATGGCTTCGGCGATGTCCATGGACTCTCTCCTCTCTCGCTTGGTGACAACACGCATCATAGAGGAGGCCCGCCGCGTTGTCAACGAACCGAGCGGGACGGAGCCGGCGCTCTCCGCTTCCCCTTCCGGACCCCACGGGTTATAATGACGGGGACGGCCGCTCCCGGCGGGCCGTCAATCCACCCCAGGGGAGGAGCATGAGACACCCAAGATCCTTGGCCGCCGGCATCCCGCGCCGGCGATTCATCGAGCTCGGACTCAAGGGCGGGGCCGTGCTGGCGGCCGCGCCCTCGATGCTGTCCTGCGTCAAGGCCGGACGGCGGGCCGACCCGCTCCAGGTCGACCGGGCGATGCTCGACCGGACGCTTCGCAAGGCCCTCGAGAAGGGCGGCGATTTCGCCGACGTCTATCTCGAGAACCGCGTCTCGCGGAGCATCCTCATGGAGGAGTCGAAGTTCAAGAGCGCCGTCTTCGGGGCCAGCCGCGGCGCCGGGGTCCGGGTCATCGCCGGCGACAAGACCGGCTTCGCCTACACCGACGAGATCTCCGAATCGGCCCTCCTGCGGGCGGCCGAGACGGCCTCGGCCATCTCCCGGGGCGGCGGCGCCGTCGCCCCCGTGCCCGTCAGCGAGTCCGAGCGCCCCTCCTACATCACCGTCAAGGTCCCCCTCGGCGAGGTCGCCGACGAGAGGCGCCTGGAGATCATGAAGCGGGCCGACGAGGCCGCCCTGTCCTACGACCCGCGCATCCGGATGGCCTCCATCGACTACTATGACGAGGTCCGCGGCCGGGTGGTGGCCACGAGCGAGGGCCTCTATCTGAGCGACGAGCTGCCCCTGATCTTCTTCATCGTCCAGACCCTGGGCCGGGACGACAAGGCCTCCCACATGGGCCGCGAGCGCCTCAGCCGCCACTCGGGCCTGGAGATGTTCGACGAGGTCGGCCCCGAAGAGGTCGCCCGGGCCTGCGCCCGCGAGTCGATCGCCATGCTCGAGGCCCAGGACGCCCCGGCCGGGCGCATGGACGTCGTCATGCAGAACGGCTGGGGCGGGGTCCTCGTCCACGAGGCCGTCGGCCATCCGCTCGAGGCCGACAACATCGCCCGCAAGACCGGCGTATTCGTCGGAAAGCTCGGACAGAAGGTGGCCACCCCCGTGTTCACCATGGTCGACGACGGCACCCTGCCCAACTTCCGGGGGACGACGAACTTCGACGACGAGGGCACGCCCATGCGCCGCAACGTCCTCATCGAGGAGGGCGTGCTGGTCAAGTACATGTCCGACGTCCTGTCGGCCAAGCAGCTGGGCATGGAGCGGACCGGCAACGGCCGGCGCGAGAGCTTCCGCTACATCCCCATCCCGCGGATGACCAACACGTTCATCGAGAAGGGCCGGGACGACCCGGCCGACATCCTGGCCTCGACCCCGAGCGGCATCTACGTCCAGAGCCTGAGCGGCGGCAGCGTCAATCCGACGACCGGGGTCTTCAACTTCACCTGCCGCGAGGCCTATCTCATCGAGAACGGCCGCAAGACGGCCCCGGTCCGGGGGGCGACGCTCATCGGCAACTGCCTCGACGTCATCTCCAACATCGACGCCGTGGGCGACGACCTGGACTTCGGGCCGGGCATCTGCGGCAAGGGCCAGGAGGCCGAGGTCACCGCCGGGCAGCCGACCGTCCGCATCCGCGGCATCAACGTCGGCGGCTCGCGGGCCCGGCGGGCATGAGGCCGGAACAAGGAGAGCACCATGGACATCAAGCCGATCGCTGAGAGATACGTCGCCGAATGCCTCAAGAAGGGGGCCGACGCGGCCGAGGTCTACGTCGAATCGGGCCGGCGCCTTTCGGTCCGGGTCCGCAACGGCGAGATCGAGACCGTCCAGGAGTCCTCGAGCCACGGCGCCGGGTTCCGGGTCTTCGTCAAGGGAGCCATGGCCTTCGCCAGCTCCAACGATCTTGCGGAGGCGACCTGCCGCGAGGCCATCGGCCGGGCCGTGGCCTTCGCCCGCATCACGACCCCCGACCCGAGCAACGTCCTGCCCGACGACAAGGGCTTCGGCGACGCCGGGCCGCTCCACGACCCGGCCATCGCCGCCATCCCCATGGACCGCAAGGTCGATCTGGCCCTGAAGGCCGAGGAGCTGGCCCTCAAGGACCCGCGCGTCACCCTGAGCGGCGGGGCCGGCTACGGGGAGGGCGAGGGCGAGATCGCCCTGGCCAACTCGAACGGCCTGGCCAAGAGCTACAAGAGCTCGAGCTGCTCGTTCGCGGTCTCGGTCGTGGCCGCCTCCGGCGACGAGCGGTCCTCGGGAGGCGAGTCGTGCGGGCGGCGCTTCTTCGCCGACCTCAAGCCGGCCGAGGAGGTCGCCGCGAGCGCGGCCCGGAAGGCCGGAGAGATGCTGGGGGCGCGGCCGGTCAAGACCCAGAAAGCCGCGGTCATTTTCAGCCCCGACGTCGCCTATGCGCTGCTGGGCGGCATCCTGGGCGCGGTCAACGGGGAACGCGTCCTCCAGAACGCCAGCTTCCTGGCCGGCCGGATCGGCGAGAGGATCGGCTCGGAGCTTCTGACGCTCGTCGACGACGGCCTGCGGCCCAAGGGCCCGGCCAGCGCGCCGTTCGACGGCGAGGGCGTGCCCCAGCAGGTCCGGACGATCGTCGAGGCCGGGGTCCTGAAGGGCTACATGTACAACACGGCCGTCGCCGCCCGGGCCGGGGTCAAGAGCACGGGCAACGCCTCGCGAGGCGGATTCACCTCGCTGCCCGGCATCGGGCCCCACAACTTCTATATGGCGGCGGGAACGAGCAAGGTCGAGGACATCGTCAAGGCCACCAAGCGCGGTCTTCTCGTCCGCGAGGTGACGGGCTACGGGATCAATCCCGTCAGCGGGCACTTCAGCGGCGGCGCGGCCGGCTTCTGGATCGAGGACGGCCGGATCGTCCACCCCGTCCGGGGACTGACCATCGCCGGGACGGCGGCGGACATGCTCGGGGGGATCGACATGGCCGCCGACGATCTCGACCTCGACCGGGGCCTGACGGCCCCGACCCTCCGGGTCAGGGAGATGCAGATCGGCGGCGAGTGAGGCCCTGCGGCGGCCCTAGACGCCGGGGCTGCAGAAGCCCGGCGGCAGGGTGAAGACCGGCAGGTCGGTCATCCCGATGAGCTTTTCCGTCGTGCTGCCGAGCAGGATGCGGCCCAGGCCGCGGGCGCAGGTGGCCATGACGATGAGGTCGGCCTTGTTGGCCCGAGCGAAGTCCTCGACGCCCTCGGCCGCATGGATAGCCCGGGTGACCTCCCGCTTGACCCGCACGCCCTTGCCGGCCTTGACGGCCTTCTTCTTGTAGCGCTCGATGACCGACTCGAACATGGCGTCGACCATCCGCGGGTCGTGGCCGTGCAGCTCGAGGACGTAGAGGAAGGTCAGCGAGGCCCTGAAGGCCGCGGCCAGCTTCAGGGCGATCTCCCGCTCGAGCTCCTCGCCCTTGGCGAAATCGGTGGGCACGAGGATGCGGCCGACCTTGAAGGGCTTGCGTCGCTTCTTGGTGACCAGGACGGGGACGGGGGCGTGGCGCAGGACCTGGCTGGTGACGCTCCCGATGAGGATCTTGTCCAGGGCCGACTGGCCCTTCTTGCCCATGACGATCATCTCGGCCTTTTCCCGTTCGGCGGCCTCGATGATCCGGTGGGACGCCGACCCTTCGGCGACCAGCACCTTCTTGAAGGGCGTCCGCTGGGCCTCGCCCAGTCGCTCGAGCCGGCCCCGGGCCCTCTTCTTCATCATCTCGGTCCGGCGGTAGATCTCCTGGTACATGGGATAGGCGGCGTCGAACAGGCCCATCGTGAAGTCCGGCAGGACGTGCAGGGCGGTGATGTCGGCCGCAAAGGCCTTGGCGAACGCCCGGGCGTAGAGGAGCGAATCCTGGGCCTCCTTGGAGAAGTCCGTCGGCCAGAGGATGTTCTTGACCAGCTTTTTCATGTCCTCCCTCCTTCGTTCGCGGGCGTTGCGGAGCGCCGGGACGTTCCGTTCCTTGATGATATCCCCGCCCGCCCGGCGAAGTCAAACGGATCCCGGCCCGCGATCCCTTGGCGGCTCAGCCGAGGAGCGTCCTCAGCTTTCCCAGGACTTCGACCATGACCGCCGGGGGCAGGGAGCAGACGCGCTCGGCCCGGCGGGCCCGCCAGTCCAAACTCCTGATCTGGTCGGACAGGATGGCCCCGGCAACGGGAAGCCCGGGAGGGAGGAGGACCTCGAACGGGTAGTTTTTGACCTTCGACGTTATGGGACACAGCAGGGCCAGGCCCACGCGACCGTTGTAGTCCCGGGGCGAAAGGACGACCGCCGGGCGGCGCCCGATTTGCTCGCGGCCGGCTTGGGACACAAGCGAGATCCAAATAACGTCTCCCCGTTCGGGGACGTCATCGCCTTGACTCACCACGGCTCGAACCCTCGCGGAGGCCCGGCCTCCCATTCTCCATGGATGTTATCGTCGGTCACGTCCGCGAGCAGGGCCTCGAGGGTCCATTCGCTGTCGCGGGCGGCCTTGATGACCAGGGCGCCTTCTTCGACCATCATCTCTATAGACGCTCCTTCGCTTATCTTCATCTCACTCGCGAACGGCTTCGGGATCCTGACCGCCAGGCTGTTGCCCCATTTCTGGATTTTCGTGATCATGTTCGTTAAGTATCTACTTTGAAGATACATTGTTGAGGCCGAGTTGTCAAGAGGGGCAGGCAACCGGAGAGCGACGAGCTCGCCGGCCTTGACTCGGCTCGTCCGGAGGCGCTAGAGTCGGGCCGAGGAGGGAGACATGGCTCGGAAAAAAACCGGACCTCGGCTTGTCCGCTGCCTGGCCGCCGCGGCGCCTCTGGCCTCGGTCATCTTTTCGAACCCGCCGCAGGCGGGCGCCCAGAACCCGATCGTCCCGCCCGGCGTCTATTTCGCGGACCCCTCGGCCCGCGTCTGGAAGGACGGGAAGATCTATGTCTACGGGTCGCGCGACGAGAGCCCCGATCATTACTGCTCGTGGAGCTACGACTTACTCTCCTCTCCCGACCTCGCCGCGTGGAAGCTCCACAGGAACGTCTTCGCCTCCAAGGGGCCCGGGGACCAGGTCCCCTATAGCGACGCCTTCCTGTACGCGCCCGACTGCCACTACAGGAACGGGACATACTACCTTTACTACTGCCTGGCCTCGCGTCAGGACACGGAAGGCGTGGCCGTCAGCCCCTCCCCCGTCGGGCCGTTCACCGGCGGCCGGACGATCGACGTCAAGGGCCTCAACGAGATCGACCCGGCCGTCTTCGTCGACGACGACGGCCAGGCCTACTACATCTGGGGCCAGTTCACGGCCAAGATGGCCAAGCTCAAGCCGAACATGACGGAGATCGATCCGGCGACGGTCAAGGAGGCCGTCCTGACCGAGAAGGAGCATTACTTCCACGAGGGCGGCTCCCTGGTCAAGCGCGGCGGGACCTACTATTTCGTCTACGCCCACATGGGCCGCGGCGGCCGGCCGACCTGCCTCGGCTACGCCACCAGCCGCTCGCCCATGGGGCCGTATATCTATGGCGGGGTGATCATCGACAACGACCACTGCGATCCGGGCAACTGGAACAACCACGGCTCGCTCGTCGAGTTCGGCGGACGCTGGTACGTCTTCTATCACCGCTCGACCCACGGCGGCAAGACCATGCGCAAGGCGTGCGTCGAGCCCATCGCCTTCGACGAGGACGGCCGCATCCCCGAGGTCGAGATGACCACCCAAGGGGCCGGCGGCCCCCTCGACGCCCGCCGGACGATCGACGCCGCCCGGGCCTGTCTGCTCTACGGCCAGGTCCGCGTCCGGGCGTACGCCGCGGACAGGGAGGAGCTCGGCGGGATCGGTGACGACGACCGGGCGGGCTACAAGTATCTCGACTTCGGGGAGGGCGTCAAAACGGTCACGGTCCGGGTGGCCCCGGGGGCCGATCCCGGGAAGATCGTTCTGTCCCTCAACCAGATGTGGTCCGCGCCGGTCGCGACGCTCGACGTGCCGGGGGGCGGCGACGGCCGGACGTGGACGGAGATCTCCGCGGAGGTCAAGGGCGCCCGGGGCGTGCGCGCCCTCTGGCTGAGGTTCCGAGGCCGGGAGGCCGGCCTTTTTTCGGTCGATTCGTTCCGCTTCGGCGACTGACCCGACGGCGGGCTCAGTACAGGACGGCGTCCTCGCCCATCTCCTTGACGCGCTTGTCGAGCCAGGCCAGGATGAGGTCACGGCGGACCAAGGTGGCCTCGATCTCCTCGTCGGTCAAGTATTCGCCGACGACCTCCCGGACGGTCGCCGCGTCGAGGGCCCTCAGCTTCTCGACGAACGGTCGCGGCAGCCGGGCCATGATGAACTTCGGGTTCTCGCGGTGCTTCTCGTCGTACAGAAGGCCTCGCTTCGAGGCCTTGTTCGTCCGGAAGGAACGGGAATGATCGATGAGCAGGATCCGGAAGTCCTCGGTCAGCCGGTAGTTCTGCTGGTGGCGGTCCTCGTTGTAGATAAGGTTGTCGAAGGCCCTCTGGAGATAGAGGGCCCGGTTGTAGCCGTCGATGTGGACCGGGGGGGTGGCGATCTTCTTTTCGACCTTCTCCTTCATGTCCCGGACGCCCATGTAGATCTGGCATGAGCCGGTCAGGTTGCCCTTCTTCTTCTCGACCGTCGGCGGGACCATGTTGAGGCCGAGGTGCTTGTCGAGCCGGTAGGCGGCGATCTCCCACTTCCAGTTCTCCAGGAAGCCCTTCATCCGCCCCTGGCAATCTTTCCAGATGGCTTTGCGGACGACGCCGTCCTTCTCCAGGGTCACCTCATAGGGACGGGTGACCGCCTCCCCGCCTTTCCAGGGCTGGGACTCGGCCGTGATGGCCGCTTCCCGGATGAACTCCTCCCACATCTCCCGCTCGGCGACCTCCTCGGCGGTCATCTGGGCCAGGGCCCGCAGCGGGACGAGCAGAAGCAGGGCGATACCGCAGGCGACCGACATCCTTCTCATCTTTCCCTCCCTTCCGGGGCCCGCAGACCGGAAAAGAACCAGGCGCTTCGAGTGTTCCGGACCGCATCCCCTCATCGGATATGGCCCGAGTATAAGACCGGCAATGGCCGGATGTCAAACGTCGGATCCTTGATATCCCCGCGGCCTTGAGGGGCAGGTCCATGGCTTCGGCCGTGTTCGCGCCGGCCTCCCGGCCGGCCGTTCGGGCCATGGTCCGGCATCTGGCGGACGGCGGCAAGCCCCTCCTGCGCGAAAGCCTGGACATCATGACCGGCAAGGGCCGCCGCCGGTTCGTCCTCGTCCAGGCCGGGCGGGCCGGTCCGGCCATGGCCCCCCCAGAAGGATCAAGAGATAACTTCGGACTCCCATTGCCAGAGGGGTTCCCGCCGGGAACCCCTCTTTTTTTTGGTTCTTCTCCCCCTTCAGGGCAATAGGTAGCCCTCGATCATCCTTGGCGATTATCCGGAGAAAATGATACATTGCCGTCGAGGCGGTGAAACGATGGACGAGCTGAAAGACCTTTCCAAAGAGCAGCTCCTCGACCTCCTGCGGGATGGGGCCCTCAACTGGCTGGCCCACGACGGGCTCTGGTTCCGGGCGGCCGAGGACCGTTACGGCATGGAGGCGGCCATGGACCTCGACCGGGAGGCCTGGCGGAGCTTCACGGTCATCGAGGCCAAACGGATCATGAAGCGCCTGGGAATGCCCCCCGGAGGCGGCATCCCGGCCCTCATCCGGGCCCTCGGCTACCGTCTCTATGCCCGGGTCAACGAGCAAGAGGTCGTCGAGCGGAGCGACTCGCACTGCATTTTCCGGATGAGGACCTGCCGCGTCCAGGACGCGCGCAAAAGGCAGGGTCTGGCCGATTTCCCCTGTAAATCCGTGGGCATCGTCGAATATTCCTATTTCGCCAAGACCATCGACGAGCGCATCGAGACGACCTGCCTGGCCTGCCCGCCCGATCCCAAGCCCGAAGGCGCCTGGTGCGTCTGGGAGTTCCGGCTCTCGTCGCCTGACCCCGCGTAGCGCCGAGCCCCTTGTTCGACCCCGGGGGGGCCGTGCTCACGCTGTTCCCCCTCCGCAGGAACCTAAAGGGCATCCCCTTCCGGATCTGGAGGCGGCGGTCTCGCGACGGATTTCTTGACATTCCACAGGAATCCGGTCATACTTTAGTAGGATTTTTTCATACTCGAGGAGGGTCTGCATGCCCGGGACGAAGAAATTCTCGATCAGCATGCCGTCGTCCGAATTCAGGGCCCTGGAAGCCGGGCGACGGAAGGCCGGCCGGACGAGGAGCCAATACATCAGGGATATCCTGGCGGCGCAAGCGGTCGACGCAAAGGAAACTTCGAAGAAGACCCAAGCAAGAGAGGAACCCGGCTTTGCCGCCGGCAGGATCGGCGAAGAAGGGAGCGCCTACAGGCCTCCCCCGCTCTTGGAATTCACGGACGCCGCCGAGCGGAAGCGGAGGGCCATCGCGGCCGCAGGGCGTTTCGAATCCGGCCTTCCCGATCTTTCGATCGGCCATGATCGGCACCTGGCGGATCAGCCGGCTGGCAACGGAGAAAAGGATCCCGGGACGAGCGGCGAGGCCGGAGGGGGGCGATGAACGTCTTCGTCGATACGAGCGCCTTCCTGGCCGTCCTCGACCGGAGCGACGAGCGTCATGCCGCGGCTCGGAGGATCTGGGCAGAGCTCCTTGAAGCCGGCCGCACCTTGGTCTCCCATAACTACATCCTGGTCGAGACATCGGCCGTCCTGGCCCGCCGGATCGGGATGGACGCCGTCCGGGTCTTCGAACGGGACATCGTCCCTGTCCTGAGCCTCCTCTGGGTATCGAGAGAGATCCACGAAGCCGCGGTCGGTGCCCATCTGGCGGCCGGCCGCCGGGGCCTGAGCCTGGTCGACTGCGCGAGCTTCGAGGTCATGCGCCGGACGGGCCTGCGGAAGGTCTTCGCCTTCGACCCGCACTTCGTCGAGTCCGGCTTCGAGCCGCTCGGCGCTGCATAAGGCAGGGGGACTCCGACCCGAGGGACATGTCCCCGCAGCTGAGCCGGCCGCCACGGCGGCACACCCGTAGGACATATACCCGTCGCGCTTCCGCCCGGATCCGCCCGGAATTGAAAAAGGCCCGCCTTTGGGTTATAAAGCGGGAGAGCGACAACGACGTGAAGGAGGGCGGCCATGAGCGACCCGGAAAAGCGGAACGTCTCGCGGAGAGAATTCATCAAGACGGCGGCCTTGGGCGCCGGGGCGGGCCTCGCCGGGATCGACCGGCTGGCCTTCGGCGCGGCGTCCATCACGGCCAGGCGCGAAAAGATCCCGGTCGGGGTCCAGATCTATTCCGTTCGGGGGGCCGCGGCCAAGGACCTCCCCGGGGTCATCGAGGCCATCGCCGGGCTGGGCTACAAGGGCGTCGAGTTCGCCGGCTACTACGGATGGGACAAGAAGCCCAAGGAGCTCCGCGGGCTCCTCGACGGCAACGGCCTGAAGTGCTGCGGGACCCACACCGGCCTGGACACCATCACGGGCGAGGCCCTCAAGGCCACCGCCGAGCTCCACCACGCGCTGGGGAATCCTTATCTCATCGTCCCCAGCCTGGTCGCCGTGGACGAGGCCGGCTGGCTCGACCTGGCCCGCAAGTTCAACGACATCCTGCCTCAGGCCGAGGCCCTGGGCATGCGCATCGGCTACCACGCCCACGCCCACGATTTCCGCAAGCTCAACGGGAAGACTTCCTGGGAGATCTTCTTCGACAATACGGACGAGCGCGTCCTCATGCAGATGGACACCGGCAACTGCCTGGCCGGGGGAGGCGACCCCGTGGCCATGCTCAAGAAGTACCCCGGCCGGTCTCTGACCGTTCACCTCAAGGAGCACGGCGGGCCGGAGCACGCCGCCGTCGGCCAGGGCGAGGTGCCCTGGGAGGGTGTCTTCGAGGTCTGCGAGACGACCGGCGGGACCCTCTGGTACATCGTCGAACACGAGACGACGCCGAACGTCCTCGACGGCATCAGGGGCTCCATCGAGGGCCTCCGCAAGATGGGCCGGGCCCGGCCCTGAGCCGCCGGGTCCCGGGATCGCCCGGGGATAAGTCGTCGGCCGCCGTCGGTCAAGCCCGGCACGATCACGACAGAGGAGGGAACCGATGCGGGAACGGATCCTCTCGGCCCTGATGGCCCTCGCCCTGGCCGGCGCCGGAGGGCTGTCCGGGGCCCCCTCCGCAGCCGAGGTCGAACAGGAAGGCTGCACCGTCATCGGGGTGGGCAGGCTGGCCACGGAAGACGGTTCGGTCATCACCTCGCATACCGATTGCTGTTCCGAATGCCGCATCCAGGTCATTCCCGGCAGGTCCTATCCAAAGGGCTCGCTGGCCCCCGTCCATTGGGGGATGGTCTATTTCGGCGCCGAAGACGACCGGAAGGCCCTGCCCTTGGGCGATTTCGGCAAGGTCATCGGCCACATCCCCCAGGTCGAAAGGACCTTCGCCTATTTCCACACGGGCTACTCCCAGATGAACGAAAAGCAGCTGGCCATCGGCGAGAGCACCTGCTCCCAGCGGCCCGAGCTCGACGTCACGTATATCGAAGGCCTGACCGGCCAGATCATGACCATCGAGCAGGCCCAGGTCTTCGCCCTGCAGAGGTGCGTGACCGCCCGGGAGGCCGTGCGGCTTATCGGCTCTCTCATGGAGGAGTACGGGTTCCTGCCGTCCTGCGGCGGTTCCGAGGCCCTGTGCATCGCCGACCCCCGGGAGCTCTGGACGATGGAGATCTGCAGCGTCGGCTCCGAGTGGACCCCCGGTTGCGGCCGGCCGGGCGCCATTTGGGTCGCGCGGCGCGTTCCGGACGAGCATGTCGTCGTCATCGCCAACTATTTCCGGATCCGGGAGGTCGATCCCGGAGATCCCGATTTTCTGGCGTCGCCGAACTTCATGAAAGAGGCCGTCGACAGGGGCTGGTACGACCCCTCGAGCGGCCTGCCCTTTATCTGGCAGGAGGCCTACGCCCCGGCCATACGTGAGGGCAACCTCAGCCGGATGTGGCTCATCACCAGCACCCTCGCGCCGTCGCTCAAGGCTTGGCCGAAACGGGCCTTGAAGGACGCCGCGGGGCCGGGCACGCTCTACGTCCAGCCTCTCGAGGGCGCGGCGTTCTACCCCTATTCGTTCAAGCCGGAAAGGAAGCTGACGGTCCAGGACGTCATCGCCTTCCAGCGGTCGGTCTTCGAGGACACGATCTACGACATGACCCGGGACCCGGCCTGGATGGTGCCGGGCGGCGGGAAGCTCGAAAGGAGCCCGATGGCTTCGCCGTTCATCCCGCCGGACATGGAGCGGGTCCTGCGCATCCGCCACCACCGCACGATCGCCACCCAGGGCTACGGGATGGTCGCCCAGCTGCGGTCGTGGCTGCCCGACGCGGTCGGAGGCATTTATTGGTTCTATGTCGACAATCCCTTCGTCAGCCCTTATGTTCCCGTCTACGCCGGGGTCACGGACGTCTCGCCGCTCTACAAGACCTACGACCACGCTCAATACAGCGAGAGCTCGGCCCGCTGGGCCGTCGATCTGGTCGAGAAGCTGATGCTCCTGCGCTGGCAGCCGGCGGTCAAGGACCTGCGGGAGGCCCGCGACCCGGTCGAGCGCGGCTTCTTCGAGGAACAGGCGGCCGTCGAAGCCCGGGCCGTCGCGCTCCTGAAGAAGGACCCGGCCGGGGCGGCCAAGTACCTGACCGACCTGACCATTTCACGGATGGAGAGGCTGATCAAGGTCTATCGCGACCTGGCCAAGAAGCTCCTGACGAAGTACTCGGGAGATTTCATATGAGCGGCCGGAACGCGCGCCGGCCTCACTCGTTTCGCCGGCAAAAGCGGCCGGCCGCCGATTTGTGGCCCTCGACCGGAGCCCGAGGAGCAACTTTTTAATATAGATCAATTCCAAGAGAAAGGACTTGAGAATGCTTATGAAACGTATCCTTCCCATCACCTTGCTGACCGGCCTGATGCTCGCGGCCCCGGCCGTTTGGGCCCAGGGGCACTTCGAGCTCAGCGGGCACTATGGGCGATGGAGCCTGAACCTGCTCGGGAACTTGGCCAAGGATACCCTCAACGACATGCTCAAGGATGAGCTCGAGGACCGCATCCTCGAGGACATCCAGGACTCCTATCCCGGCTTCTCGCTGACGTCCTATGACCAGTCGCTCGATTTCGGCTCGGGCGGCGACAACTTCGGCCTGTCGATCCGCTACTATCCCGGCGGCCATCGCGGCTCGTTCAGCATCGGGCTGGCCGTCGAGAAGTGCTCGTTCAAGGTCACCCCCTCGGTGACCTCGCTCATGGAGCTCCAGGAGCTCGGCACGCCGGAGACCGCGACGTTCAGCGGATCGGCCGACGCCGAGGCCCGCATCAAGGCCCTGGCCTTCCTGCTGACCTTGCGCTGGGACATCCTTCCGTCGATGGCCGTCCACCCCTACATCACTTTCGGGGGCGGCATCTCGACCTCCAAGGCCCTCGACGATTCATTCGTCTCCTACAGCTACGCCGGCCAGCTGACCGGAAGCTCCATCCCGACCGAAACGGTCTCGGGCTCGGACAGCCGGACCTTCCGGGAGCTCAAGGACGAGGCCGATACGGACTTCCCTCTCCCCAACTTCATCCCCTTTCTCCAGCTCAATCTGGGGCTCAAGGCGCGGCTGACGAGCAACATCCATCTCTTCGTCGATGGCGGCATCCTCGACGGGTTCATCCTGCGCGCCGGCGCCGCCGTCCGCCTCTAGACACGGGCGCTCGCGACTATCGGCTCCACGGGTCCGAGCCCGGCCCGCTCGGGGCCCTGCCGGCGGCAGGGGCCGCGCGCCGCGGGCCCCTTGATTCCGGCCCGTGATTCCCGGAGAATGGACTCGACGCCTTCGAGGAGGTCGGGACCATGTCCGAAGGGATCGGCGACAGATACCACAGGGAGACGAAGTACCATCCTGACAGGATGTCCGGCGGCGGGCTGGATTGGGCGAGCAAGCCCCCTCTCTACAAGGAGTACCCGGGACGGCCGCGGATCGAGCTGCCCCGGCCCGCTCCGGCGGCGGCCATGAGCCTGGACGAGGCCCTGAGGACAAGGACGAGCGTCCGCGATTATTCGGACGAGCCGCTTTCCCTGGAGAACCTCTCCTACCTGTTGTGGGCCACGGCCGGCATCCAGCGCGTCGAGCGCGGCCACGCGTTCCGGACATCACCGTCCGCCGGGGCCCTCTACCCGATCGAGACCTACGTCGTGGCCAACAACGTCCGCGGCCTGAGGCCCGGCCTCTACCACTACGTCGTCAAGTCCCACCAGCTGGAGGAGCTGAGGACGGGCGACCTCCGCGTGCCGACGGCCCGCGCCGCGCTCGGCCAGCGGATCTGCCACGACGCCGCGGCCGTCTTCGTCTGGACGGCCGTCTTCGAGCGCTCCAAGTGGAAATACAAACAGCGGGCCTACCGCTACATCTACATGGACGCGGGGCACATCGGGCAGAACCTCTATCTGGCCGCGACGGGCCTGAAGCTCGGGGCCTGTACGGTGGGCGCGCTTTTCGACGACGACCTCAACACCCTCCTCGCGATCGACGGCGTCGGGGAAAGCGGCATCTACATGGCCGCCGTCGGCCGTCCCGCGTAGCCAACGCGGCCGCCGCGACCCAGCCGCCTGGCCCGCCCCGCACGCTCTCCTCCGTTCTTCTTGAACGACCCCCGGAATTCTGTTAAAAAGGGAAAATATCGGATATCACGCGCGACACGTGTCGCGAGGAGGTTCGATCATGAGACCACGCGCTGCCGCCCTCACGGCCCTCTCCCTCATCTTCTTCCTTTCGGCCGCCGCCGGCCCGCTCGCGGCCCAACCCCCCACGCCGCAACCGAAGGCCCCCGCCCAGACCGCCGCTCCGGCCAAGGTCATCCCGGCCGCGAAGGCCCCCTCGGTCACCAGGCACACCGTGACCATCGGCGGCAAGCCCGTGGCCTACACGGCGACCGTCGGCGAGATGATGATCAACAAGCCCAACGAGGAGCCCGGGGCCTTCGTCTTCTACGTCGCCTACACCCGGGACGACGTCCGCGACCGCTCGACCCGCCCCGTGACCTTCGCCTACAACGGAGGACCGGGATCGTCATCGGTCTGGCTCCATCTCGGCGGCCTGGGCCCCCGGCGGGTGGCCATGGACGACGAAGGGATCTCCGGCGCGCCGCCCTACGGCCTGGTCGACAACCCGTTCTCCATCATCGACGTCACCGACCTGGTCATGATCGACCCGGTCTCGACCGGTTACAGCCGGCCGCTGCCCGGAGAGAACAAGAGCCAGTTCCACGGCCTCCAGGAGGACGCCGAGGCCGTCGGGGAGTTCATCCGCCTCTACGTCACGAAGAACGAGCGATGGGCCTCGCCCAAGTTCCTGCTCGGCGAAAGCTACGGCACGACCCGGTCGGCGGCCCTGGCCGGCGTCCTTCAGGGCCGGACCCACGGCATGTTCCTCAACGGCATCATCCTGGTCTCGTCCGTGCTCGATTTCGCCACCATCCGCTTCGCGCCCGGCGACCCGCGGCCCTACGTCCTCTTCCTGCCCCATTACACGGCCACGGCCTGGTACCACAAGAAGCTGGCGGCCGATCTCCAGGCCAAGCCGCTCGAGGAGGTCCTCGACGCGGCCCGGGCCTTCGCCCTCGACGAATACCTCCCGGCTCTCATGAAGGGCAACCGCCTGTCACCGGCCGCCTTCGAGGACGTGGCCCGCAAGACGGCCGCCTTCAGCGGGCTGCGCCTCGAGTATGTCAAGCAGTCGAACCTCAAGGTCCCCCACAGCCGGTTCGTCAAGGAGCTCATGCGCGACGAGTACCGCAGCGTCGGCCGGCTCGACAGCCGCATCCTCGGCCGCGACGCCGAGGCCGCCGGCGACAGCGTCGACTTCGATCCCTCGAGCGCGGCCCTGATGGGTTCGTTCTCGACCCGTCTCAACCACTACCTGCGGACCGAGCTCAAGTACGAGAAGGACGTTCCCTACGCCATCTACGGGAACGTTTATCCCTGGAACTTTTCCATGCCGTCCCCCGACGCCCGGGCCTTTTTCCGCGGCGGGGTGACCGGCATGCCCGATGTCACCGATATCCTCCGTCAGGCCATGGCCGAGAACCCCCACCTGCGCGTCTTCTGCTGCAACGGCTACTACGACGGGGCGACCCCCTTCTTCGGCACCGAGTACACCTTCTCGCAGATCGGCTTCCACGGCGAGTTCAAGGACCGGGTCGAAATGGGCTATTACGAGGCCGGGCACATGATGTACATCCACAAGCCGTCCATCGAGAAGTTCAAGAAGGACATCGCCGGCTTCATCGCCAAGGCCGCCGGCAAGTAGTCCGCCGCGACCCATGAAGAGCTCGGACCTTTTCTCCTCCCGCTGGGGCATCGTCTTCGCCGGCCTGGGCATGGCCGTCGGCACCGGGAACCTGTGGCGCTTCCCCCGCATCGTCTCCCAGTACGGGGGCGGGGCGTTCATCATCCCTTGGATGATCTTCCTGTTCATCTGGTCCATCCCCCTACTGGCCATCGAGATGTCGATCGGCAAGAAGACGAGGCGGAGTGTCGTCGGCTCCTTCCGCGAGATGATGGGCGAGAAGTACACCTGGATGGGCATGTTCACGGCCTTCGTCCCGACGGCCATCACCTTCTATTACGCGGTCGTCACCGGCTGGTGCCTGAAGTACTTCCTGGCCTCGGCCTTCAGCGGCCTCATCCAGAAGGACACCATCTCGTACTGGCGGCTGTTCACGTCGTCATGGGAGCCGCTCATCTACCACGTCGGGGCCCTGGCCCTGGGTTGCCTGATCATCTACTCGGGCATCGTCAAGGGCATCGAGCGGACCAACAAGATCCTCATCCCGGCCCTGTTCGGCATCCTGCTCATCAGCATCGTCCGGGTCCTGACCCTTCCGGGGGCCTCGGCCGGGCTGAACTTCCTGTTCTCGCCGAACCTGTCGCTACTGGGGGACTACCGGGTCTGGCTGAACGCCCTCAGCCAATCGGCCTGGTCCACGGGCGCGGGCTGGGGGCTGATGCTGACCTATGCCGTCTACGCCCACCGCAGCCAGAACCCGGTGCGCACGGCGGCCACCCTGGGCTTCGGCGACAACACGGCCTCGCTGCTGGCCGCGACGCTCATCGTGCCCACGGTCTTCTCCTACTTCTCCGGGCCGGGATTCTCCCAGGAGAGGGTCATGGAGGTCCTCAAGACCGACAACCTGGGGCTGACGTTCATCTGGATCCCCCAGCTGTTCGCCAAGATCCCCGGCGGAGCGCTGTTCCTGGCCCTGTTCTTCCTGGCCCTCTGCTTCGCCGCCCTGACGTCGCTCATCTCTCAGCTCGAGCTCATCGCCAGCGTGTTCATCGACGCCGGTTTCCCGAGAAAGAAGGCCGTCCTGACCGTCGGCGTCATCTGTCTGGCGATGGGTTTGCCGTCGGCCCTGAGCCTGGCGTTCTTCAACAACCAGGACTGGGTCTGGGGCCTGGGGCTGATGGTCAACGGCCTGTTCCTGACCTTCCTGGTCCTCAAGGTCGGGCCAAGGAAGTTCCGCGAGGAGGTCATCTCGACGCCTGAGTGCCCGGTCCGGCTGGGCCGGTGGTTCGATTTCCTGGTCGGGGTCCTGCTGCCCGTCCAGGTGGCCGTCATGCTCGGCTGGTGGTTCTACTCGGCCTACTCCGGCGATCCGGAGCACTGGCTGAAGATCTTCTCCGTCTCATCGCTCGGGACGGTCTTCTTCCAGTGGGCCGTAGCCATGGCCGTCTTCATCTTCCTGAACAAAACCCTGAACGCGAGGTTCAAGAAATATGAGACCTGAGGCCCTTGTCTTTATGATCGCCGTCTTCGCCGTGTGCCTGGGCGGATTTCTCCTCTGCCTGTTCGCCGCGGAAAAGAAGAGACCCTAGCCGGTCCTAAAAACCGATCCCGGCCACGAACATCAGGGTCTTGCTCTTGTAAGACCAGTCCTCCGCAAGTTCAGACTTGAGGAGGTTGTCCAACCCCAGGTCGTAGCGGACGTCAAAGATGAGCATGATCGTGTCGAGAAAGATCTCGACCCCGCCGCCGAAGACGAAGCTGAAGGCCGTGCTTTTGATCTCATCGAAGGACCGGTCTTCCTTGACCGATCCATCGACGGTCAGCTTCTTGTTCGAGGACAGCAGGACATTGACGGCCGGCCCGGCGAAAGCGATGGGCCGGATCTGGCCCTCTTTCACGAAGTGGACCTTGGCCAGCACAGGGATGTGAAGGTAATTCAGCGTGTCTTCGTAGAGGGTATCGACGCCCTCGATCTCTTCGTCCCAAACACCGCCCTTGGTCAGATAATAGATCTCAGGCTGCAACGTGAACATCGTATTGACATGGATGGCCAGAAACCCCCCGAAAAGGGGTTTCGTCATGGCCGTCGAGGGAAATTCCATTCCCATCCAGGTCTCGTTGAGCTTGGCCATCGAAACCCCGCCACGGATGCCGAGGTCGAAGGTCACCTCGGCCGCGGCCGGCTTCGGCAGGAGCGCCGTCAGGAACAGGACACAAAAGGACGCCACCAAAAGCTTTCGCATGTTCTTTCCCTTCTCCTTAACAGAGATCGCAGGCCTGCTGATCGGCCCAACTTGGCCGGATTCTAATCCCGGTTTGAGCGGAAAGTCAAGAGGGCCCTATTTGTCCATCCGCTTGGAGGAGACGGTTGGCGGTCAACGGGCGCCGCTCGCGTCATCGGGCAGGCGCCCCGGCTCCCGTTCGCCGGACCCTTTGCGGCCGGTCAGGGCGTCGCCGAGCTCGGCCCGGGCCGTCTCGGCCAGGCCCTGGAGCTCTTCAACGACCGCAGGGTGGGCCGCGGCGACGTCGCGCGTCTCGCCGATGTCCTCGACCAGGTCGTAGAGCTCGAGACCGGTCTCGACCGCGGCGTATCCCCCCGGCATGCCGTCCCTGCCGGGCTCGACGCCGAGATAGGAGCGGGACTTGTGGGGGAAGATGAGCTTCCAGCGCCCCTTGCGGACGGCCCTGAGCTCGTGGCCGTAATAATAGAAGAAGTGGCCGCGGGGGCTCTCGGCGGTCCGCCCCTCGAAGAACGGCCCGAGGTCCAGACCGTCGATGGGGCGCGCGGGGAGAGCGGCCCCGGCCCATCCGGCGAGCGTCGGAAGAAGGTCGATCGTCGAGGCCATCCCGGAGGACGTCCGGCCGGCCGGAATGCGCCCTTTCCAGCGGACGACGCACGGCACGCGCGGGCCGCCCTCGAACATCGTTCCTTTGCCTTCGCGGAGCGGGCCCGCCGACCCGGCGTATTCCCCGAAGTTGAGCCAGGGGCCGTTGTCGCTGGTGAAAATGACGATGGTGTCCTTGTCGAGGCCGTGCCGCTCGAGGCGGTCCATGATCCGGCCGGTCGAGGCGTCGAGCTCCATGACGACGTCGGCGTAGGGGCTGTGCCCGCTCCGCCCGCGGAAGGCGGGTGAGGCCGCGATCGGCGTGTGGACCATGGCGTGGGCGAGATAGAGGAAGAACGGACGGTCCTTGTTCTCGTCGATGAAGCGCAGGGCCTCGCGGGTGTACCTTTCGGTCAGGGTCGACTGGTCCTCGAGGCTCTTGATCTCGGCCACGGCCTCCTCGTTCCGCATGAGAAAGAGCGGCGGGTAGCCGGACTTGCGCCCCTCGGCGGGGACGCCGTCGTAGCCGTAGGGCCACATGTCGTTGGAGTACAGGAGCCCGAGGTACTCGTCGAAGCCCTGGCGCGCGGGGTAGAACTCCGGCCGGCAGCCGAGGTGCCATTTGCCGAAGATGGCCGTGGCGTAACCGCGCGCCTTGAGCAGCTCGGCGATGGTCTCCTCGTCCGGGTGGAGCCCGATCCGGGAATGGGGCCCCGGGGCGCCCTGGTATCCGACCCGCTCGGCGTAGCAACCCGTGAGCAGCGAGGCCCGCGAGGCGCCGCACACGGCCTGGGAGACGTAGAAATCGGTCAGCCGGACGCCTTCCTCCGCCAGCCGGTCGATCCGCGGGGTCCCGTAGCCCTGAGCGCCGAAGCAGCCGAGATCGCCGTAGCCCATGTCGTCGATGAAAATGAGGACGACGTTCGGGGGCCGCGGGGCCGAACCGGCCCGGCGGCAGGAGGAGCCGGCGATGATCGTCGGCCCGGCGGCCAGCCCCGCGCCCAGCGTCTTTAGGAAGGCCCTGCGCGAAGGCGCCATCTCAAGCCCCCGCTCCGGCGGCGGCCTCGCTCCGCCGGCCCTCGGACCCGGGCAGGCCGGTCATAGCCCGGGAGCCTTCCCGGCCTGGGTCAGGACGATCTCGACCCGCCGGTTCTTGGCCCGGTCGGCCTCGGTGTCGTTGGGAGCCACGGGGTTCTCGGGCCCGAAGCCCTTGTACTTCATCCGGCTGCCGTCGATCCCCTGCCCGAGCAGGAACTCGTAGACGGCCCGGGCCCGGTCGTTCGACAGCTTCATGTTGGTCTCGAGCGAGCCGGTCGAGTCCGTGTAGCCCTCGATGCTCAGGTTCATGTGCGGAAAGACCATCAGGATGCCGGCCAGCTTGGCCACCGAGACCTGCGAGGCCGGCTTGAGAGTGGCCTGCCCGACGTCGAACAGGATCCCGGAGAGGCTGACGATGACCCCCCGGGCCGATTCGGTGGTCTCCGCCACGGTCGACAGCGCCCCCTTGAGCATCCCGGCCAGCTCGTCGCGTTCCTTCTTGATGGCCTCGCGGTCGGCCGCGATGCGGTCCCGCTCGGCGGCCAGGTCGTCCCTTTCGGCGGCCAGCTTTTCCGTCAGCTTGGCCAGGTCGGCCGTCTCCGCGGCCAGGGCCTGGCGCTGGAGCTCGACCTGCTTGAGCTGCTTGGCGATGCGCTCGGATTCGGTCTCGGCCGTGGCCGCCCGGTCCTCGAGGGCGGCCAGCTCGGCCAGGCGCCGGGCCTCGGCCTCGGCGGCGGCCTTCTCCTCGTCGGCCTTGATCTTGTCCTTGATGGCCTGGGCCGCGAGCTGGGCGGCGATGCGCGCCTGGTCGGCCACGGTCTTGCCGCTCGATCCCTTGGCCAGGGCCTGGGCCAGGGCCGCCTTGGCCCGCTCCACGGCCCGGGCGTTGACCTCGGCCGCGTTCATCTTGTCGGCGATCTCGATGGCCTTCTGGGCCTGCTTGACGGCCGCCGGCGTCTTGTCGTTGTACTGGATGCTGGCGATGGAGTCGAGGGCCGGCTTGGCCTCCGAGTCGAAGTTCCGGAACGTGAAGCGGGTGTTCTGGACGCCGCCTGAGCCCGATTGGCCCGAGCGGAAGAGGACGAGATCGGTCGGCCGGGGCACGGTGGCGAAGGGCTCGGCGGTGACCATCAGGGCCAGGATGCGCTTGACCGTCGCGTACTGCTGCGTGCCCGAGGCGTTCTTCTTGTCGACGACGACCTCGCCGAGGTTCTCGGCCGCGCCGTCGATGGTCACAGCCCAGAGGACGTAGGCCGAAATGTCGCCGGCGAACAGGATGGCCGGCTCCATGCGGCTGAAGCTCAGCTTGACCGACGTCCGGCCGCTGTCGTTGAGAAGCTCGGCTTCCATCGAGGCCCTCGAGGGGGCCCGGTCGGTCTTGACGAAGCTGACCGACACCGACCGGCCGCCGGGCAGGGTCAGCGCCGTCAGCTCGACCTCGGCGGCCGCGGCCGCCGAAGCGACGAGGAAGAGCGCGATGGCGCTCGCCGTGACGCGTCGAAGCATGGTCCCTCCTTCCCGATGCGGGTCGCTGATCGTCCGCCAAGAAGATAGCACCGGCGGAGGGAGCCGTCAACCGGCGCCGGTGACGATCAGCCGGAGACCGGTCCGGCGGCCCCCCGCCGCTCGCGGATGACCAGGCCGAACAGCGGGAAGGCCAGGACCAGAGCGAGGTGGCCCATGACCGAGGGCAGGAGCCCGGCCGGCTCTAATCTTCGCCGATCCGCGGCGCCTTCATCCGGCCGTCGATGACCAGGAAGGCGGCCCGGCTGTCTTCCCCTTTCGTGAACTCGATCGAGTGCTCCTGGACCAGCTCGAAGAACCGGGTCTCCGACTCCGGGTAGAGCTCGATCCGCTCATCGTCGTCGACCGCCCAGAGCGTCCCGTCCTCGAGGACGATATCGATCGTTTGTCCCGGCCCCAGCTCGTAGCGGCCGGTCAGGAGGCCCAGGGCCTCGACGGGGACGGCGACGACGCTCTTCTCCACGGGTTTGAAGCTCGGCCAGCCGTACTCGCTCGAGACGGCCCGCAGGATCTCGGCGGCCAGGAAGCCACCCAGGTCCCCGTTGGTCATGATCACCGCGCCCTGGCCCTTCTCCAAAAAGGCCAGCATCTGGCATTTGAAGCCTTCGTTCGATCCCCCGTGCCCGAAGCTCGCCGCCGGGCCCTTCCCCTGGATGGACAGCCCGAGGCCGTAGGCCCCCAGTACGGGCGTCGTCATCATCCGGGCCGTCTCGGCGGTCAGGACGGCCGACCGCCCTTCGAGCGCCTGGCGCACTTCGAGGAGGAAGCGGGCCAGGTCCGTCGGCGTCGTCCACAGCCCGGCGGCCGCCATTTCCGGATAGGTATGGTAGCGGCCGGGGATGGGGGTGGCGTCCCTACGATGGCCCGTGGCGGCGTCTCCGCGCCGACCGTCCGGCAGAGGCTGTTCGTATGTGCTGCCGGTCATCCCGACGGGCCCGAGGACGAGCTCGTCAAGGAGGGCCGGAAAGGGCTTCCCCATGACGTCCGCGAGGAGAAGCTGCATGACCGTGAAGCCGCCCCCCGAGTACCGCCATAGCCGTCCGGGGACGGCGTCGACACGGACGGCCGCGCTGTTGGCCGGGGCCTGTCCGTCGAGGACCTGGACGACGGTAGGCACCGCCGCGTCGGAAGGGTATCCGCCGAAGCCATGGACGGTCAGGGCCGCGGTATGGCTCAGCAGGCGCCGCAGAGTGACCTTCTCGGTCTTGGTGAACTCGTTCTCCGGGACCTTCCACGATACGAGCTTCTCGTTGACGTCCTCGTCCAAGGCGAGCGTTCCCCGCTCCACCAAGCGAAGGGCGGCCATCGCCGCTACGGGCTTGCTGATGGAGGCCGCCTGAAAAAGGGTCGTCGGCGTCACCGGGCCGTCCGAGCCGGCCTCGACGACGCCGTAGCCCCGGGCCCATTCGATCCGGCCGTCGTTGATGACCGCGACGCTGACGCCGGGCGTTTTCCAAGCCTCAAGGCGTTCGGCGATCGAGGCCGTCTCGACGGGCCGGCCGGCGATCACGATCCCCGGCAGCAGCCCGTTCTCGACCCGGGCCGCCCTCGCCTCCGGCGACAGGGGATCGGGAGGCTTGGGCCCGCATGCGAAGGAAAGGGCCACGGACAAAGCGACAAGAGTGATGATCGTCTTTCGATGGTTCAACAAAGAACTCCTCCTCGGGCGGGATCGGAAGGCCGGCCGCGGCCCCTCATAGGGAAATACGGGGAGCCCGCGGTAAAGGTTACCCTTTAGGGATCGTGGCCCCCAGACCAAGGCGCCTCGGGAAACCGGCATCTATTTGAGGAAAACCTCGAGAACGGGGATCTCGACCGGGGGCTTGCGGACCGGAAGCGTCAGCGACAGGTCCCCGGCGCCGTCCCCGCTCCCGGGGGCCGAGCGGACCTCGGAGGCGTCATGGAGGAATTGGACGTATTTCACCTTGTCGGCCATCCCCGCAAGCGTCATCCGGCCGAGCGGATAGGCCAGGAGATGGACATAGAGCCGGTTGGTCCCCGGATGCCACGTCAGGAGGGTGTTCGGCGGCGCGACGAGGCCCGCCGGGGCCTCCGTGCATCCGTAAATGGACCGGCCGTTGAGCCTCATCCACTCCCCCATGGCCGACAGGCTGGCCAGGGCCCGGCCATCGAACGTGCCGCGCGCCGTCGGCCCGACGTTGAGCAGCAGGTTGCCGCCCTTGCCGACCGATTCGGCGAGCAGCTCGATGAGCTGGGCCGGGCTCTTCCAGGTGTCCTCGTCGCGATGATAGCCCCAGGACCCCGAGAACGTCTGGCAGGTCTCCCAGGGGATCCTTCGTCCGTTCTGTTCGGGCCACTTGGCGACCTTGACCTGCTCGGGGGTCGTGAAATCCCACCCCCCCTCGACGTCCCGCAGGTCGAGGCGGTCGTCGACGATGATGCCGGGCTGCAGGGACCGGGCCAGCTCGAGCAGACCGACGGAGTCCCAGTCGTCCCGCCCCTTGCCGTTCTTGCCGGGGAACGAGAAGTCGAACCAGATGATGCTGATCTCGCCGTAGTTCGAGAGCAGCTCCCGGACCTGGTTCTTCATGTACGCGCGATACCTGGCCATGTCCTTGCCCGCGTTCAGCCGCTCGTAATCGGCGTCGCTCTCCTGCCGCTGGGGGTGCATCCGGTCGATCGTGTAGTCGGGGTGATGCCAGTCGATCAGCGAATAGTAGAAGCCGACCTTCAGGCCTTCGGCCCGGAAGGCCTCGACATAGGCCTTGATCAGGTCCTTCCCGCCCGGCGTGTTGGTCGCCTTGTAGTCGGTGTATTTCGAGTCCCAGAGGCAGAAGCCTTCGTGGTGTTTGGCGGTCATGACCACGTACTTCATTCCGGCGGCCTTGGCCGTCCTGGCCCATTCCTGCGGGTCGTAAAGATCGGGATCGAACAGCTCGAAATACTTGCGGTACTGCTCGTCGGTCATCCTCTCGAAGTTCTTGACCCACTCGTGCCGGGCCGGGAGGGCGTACAAACCCCAGTGGATGAACATCCCGAACCGGGCCTCGGTCCACCATCTCATCCGCTGGGCTTTCTGGGCCTCGGTCTCCTTCGGCAGCTGGGCCGTCAAGCCGTTGACGGCGGCCGTAAGGACGCCTCCCGCGATCAGCATGGCCAGGGTTCTCAAAGTCATCGTCTCCCTCCTCGGATCTTGAGCTTGACGCCTCCAACGATCGGCAGAACGAGAATAATGCCGCCCTCGGGGGGATGTCAAGGAAGCGCGCGGGATGAAAAGAATATTCGTCCGGCCCCTTGACAAACTTCTACATGTGTCGTAATATTTCTACATGTGTAGAAGAAAGGAGGCGCCATGAAGCTCTCCGACGCCGAGTGGCAGGTCATGACCGCTCTCTGGAAACAGCACCCGGCCACGGCCCGGGAGATAGCCGGTCACTTGCCGGACAAGGTCCAATGGGCCTATACGACGATCAAGACCCTCCTGGCCCGTCTGGTCGCTAAGAACGCCGTCAGCGAATGCAAGAAGGGCAACACCAGCGTCTATGAACCGCTGGTCAGCTTGAGCAAGGCCCGCCGCACGGCCCTGCAATCCTTTCTCGATCAGGCTTTCGGCGGCGGCCTCGAGCCCCTCCTCAACTTTCTGGCCGAGGAGCGCAAGCTGTCCGAGAAGGGGCGTCGCAAGTTGGCCGAGGCCCTCGAAGCGGAAAAGGCCCGGAAAGGACACGAATGATGATCGGTCCGCTCAACACCGCCGCACAATACTGGTGGGCCTGGATGGGCTCCATGCTCTGGCAGGTCAGCCTGCTCATCCTGATCGTTTCCGCCCTCGATCATGTCCTGCGACGCTGGGCCTGGCCCCAGGTCCGATACGCCCTGTGGCTTCTCGTGCTCGTGAAGCTGGTTCTTCCCCCCTCCTGGACCCTTCCCAGCAGCCTTATTTCGAACGGCCCCAGCCTTATCGCGACGCGTTTCGAGGAGCGTCTGGCCACTCGCGTCCAGGCCGCCGGGTCCGGGGAGATCCTGCGAAAGCCGCCGGCTATCCCGGCCTACGCGCCGACTCCGGGGGCTTTGGATCAGCCTTCCGACAGCCCCGGCGGGATCCAAGCAATCATGAAGGGACCGGCCGCCGTCTCGGGCCCCCCAAGTCCCCACCTCGGATGGAAGGCGATCGCCTTTCTCGTCTGGATCGCGGGGATGGGCCTGTTCCTCGCCTTGCTCGCTTGGAGGATCGCCGGGCTGCGGCGTTGGCACAGCCGGCAGGTGGAAAAGAAGCGCATCCCCGTCTGGTATTACGAGCTCCTTGTTGAGACCACGAAACGGCTGAAGCTGGGGAGGCTCCCGGCCATCGTCTTCTCAAAAGACGCCAAAGCGCCGGCCGTTTACGGGCTTTTCCGGCCTGTGCTCCTCCTACCCGCCAGCTACTTGGATTCCCTGCCACGGGAGGACGCCGAGCATGTTCTCCTTCACGAGCTGGCCCATCTCAAGCGCGGCGACCTTTGGCTTCACGGGTTGTGTCTCCTGCTCCAGATCGTCTACTGGTTCAATCCCCTCCTGATCTGGGTCCGCAGACAGATGAAGCACGTCCGGGAGATCTGCTGCGACCTGACGATCGCCAACGTTCTCAAGGAGAAGACCATGAGATACCGAGAGACCCTGCTCAACACGGCCAGACAGCTCCTGACCGAAACGGCCGAGCCTGGGATGGGCCTTTTAGGCGTCTTCGAGGATCCGTTCCGCCTCGTCGCCCGCTTGAGATGGCTCGAAAAGAGGACCTGGCGCAGCCGAAAGCTCATGACGCTCACCGTCGTACTGGTGACGATGGTCATGACGGCCGTCGTCCTGCCCATGGGCGGAAGAGACCGGGAACCGACCCGATCCGAGACCGGGCCACAAGCCCGGATCGGCGCCGAGGCGGCCCGGATCGAGGGCCTTCGGCTCGACGTCGAGATCAAATCCACTCCCCCGCTCTATGCGGCCGTCCTTCCGAGGATCGGCGGGCTCGATGAGTTCGAGCGCTCCTTGGGACAAGTGAACAGGTTGCTGGCCGAAGCGAGCATCGCCCCCTCGGGCCCTCCATTCGGCCGGTACATCAGCGATGAAAACGACGTATCGCCGGACGATTTCGTCTGGGAGATCGGTTATCCGGTCCCGGCGGGGACCCGTGTCGATCCCCCCTTGGAGATCATCCGGATCAGCGGACAACAGGTTGCCAGCACCACGGTCGAGGGCATCAGGTTAACCGATGCCGTCTGGCCGAAGTTCGTCAAGGCCATCCAGGATATCGGCTATGTCCCAGCCGGGCTTCCGGTTCTCGAGATCTGGAAGGGAGAACCGGAAGGAAAGGAATTCTGGTGGAAGACCGAACTGCAGATCACCGCCTTCGCTCCCGAGGAGGGCTATCCCGGAATGGAGATCTCCTTCAAGGAGACGGAACCGGCGTCGGCCCTCGTCCTTCCCATGCGCGGAGCGTATGCCAACACGGCCGAGGGGATGGAGAAGCTGAAAAGGTACGTCTCGGACAGCGGGATCCGGACGACAGGACCGCCGTTCGGGATCTATTTCACCGATCCCTCCAAGGTCCCGCCCTCCCAATACCGATGGGAGATCGGATACCCCGTCGAAGCGGAGATCGCGGTCGAGCCCCCCTTCCGCATCCGTCGGTTCGAGGGAGCGCGGGTCGCTTCGACGATCCTGCCGGGGCCGCCGGAGCCCGACTATCCCTGGGCCGCCTTCATCCTCCAGCTCGTCCTCGAGGGCTCTATCCCCTCTCTGCCGGCCATAGAGATCTGGCATGGCGAACCCGGCACGTCCGGCCCGCAAGGGCCTCGGGTGGAGCTTCAAATCCCCGTTTGGGATCTCGAGGAATTGGCGGACATCGGAAAGGCTGAGAGCGAGAAGGGCATCGAGGCGCCCGCCGGAGCTGTTGTGTCCCGGTATCCGTTCGTCCGAAAAAAAGCGGCTCCGTTCCAGGCCGTTTCTCTTATCGTTAGAGGAACCTTCGAAGGCCTGTTCACAGGGATGCGCGAGCTCCAGAGCTGGATGCGCCGGTCGGGAACGGAGCCCGTCGGCCCGGCCTTCATCCAGCAATTCTCCAACGTCCGCGTCCGATCTCCCGAGCACCCCACCGAGTGGCGGATCGGGTACCCCGTCCCCGAAGGGACAACGGCTCCCGCACCCTTCGAGCTCGTCGAGTTCCCGGCCATGGAGGTGACCTCCGTGGAGCTCACCGGGGGGTTCGACGAGGACGACCTGAACCAGCAATGGGCCCGGTGGCTCCTCGAGCGTCGCTACAGGATAGCCGGGGGCGCCCTGATCTTTTGTCCGGACAAGCTTCACCACCCCGATCGCCGGGATCCCCGCTGGGAGATCCGGGCCGAGATCCTGAAGGTGGAGGATACGCTCCCCGAGATCGAGATCTCCACGCAGTGGTCCCGCCCTCTGATCGCCGCCGTCCTCCCAATGGAAGGCAGCCACGCGGCCGAACCGGAGGCCCTGGCCCGTCTCGAGGCCTACCTGAGGTCCGCCGGGATCTCCCCATCCGGCAAACCGTTCTTCCGCTATTTCAACGACGCCGAGATCATGCCGGAGGACGAGCTGCTCTGGGAGGTCGGTTTCCCGGTCCCCTCGGGGACGGCCGTACAGTCCCCCTTTGAGATCAAGGAGCTTCCGGAAGGGCTCGAAGCTTTCACGGAATTCGAATGTACCAAAGAAGATCTTCTCAAGTACTGCTACGCCTATGCCGCTCAGCTTCAAGTCAACGGCTTTTTCGCGATCGGATACCCGATGATCACGTTGAAGAGTGGGGATATCCGCGGCCGGGCGATCCGGGAGGTCAGGATCCCTGTCCGCAAAAAGAGGCCCAATCCCAACTCGCTCCCGGCGTTCTATTGAGGCCCTGGCCGGGGCTAGTCGCGAACCCGGAAGAAGCGCCCGGCCAGGATCGACAGGACGACCGCCAGCGCCAGGAGGACGCCCAGGTTCGGAAGGATATCGCCCAAGCCGCCGTTGAAGAATCGGAGCTTGTGGAGGGCGTCCATAGCCCAGGAGGCCGGCGAGACCACGGCGATCCTACGCACGGCCGGGGGCACCAGCTCGTTGGGCCACCAGCAACCGCCGAGCGCGGCGAAGATGTTGGCCAGCAGGACCGAAAGGCCAACGATCAGGTCCTCCTTGGATAGCCGGGAGCCGATGAAAACGCTGAGGGCGGCCATGGCCAGAGAGAACACGGCAATGACCAGCAGGGCGAGCGGGGCGTGGCCGAGGTCGAGCCCGAAGAAGATCTTGCCGACGACGAAGAGCATCAGGGCCTGGATCAGGCCCATCCCCCAGCGGCCGAGGAGCTTGGCCTGAAAAACGTCTCCCGTCGACAGGGGCGAGAAGAGCATCCGCCCTAGGACGCCCTTCTGACGATCCTCCATGACGCTGATCCCTCCGTAGATCATGACCATCATCATGATGAATTGGATGGTCGTGCCGGGGATGGAGTGGTCGAAGCCGCTGGGCACGACGGTCACGGTGTTCTCGGGGAATCCGCTCTTGACATGAACGAGGTCGCGGAACTCCGGATGCCCCTCGAAGAAACGGGCGAGCTCGCCCTCCCCGTAGAGGACGAGCTCGACGATGACCCGGGCGATGGCCTGGATGAGCCGTGTCTCGACCCGAGCGGCGGCCCTGGTCGAGGCGTCGGAGCGCTTCTTGAAGGCCAACTCCTGGTCACGCCGGGCCTCGATCCGGGCCGAGAAGTCGGGCGGCAGGACGATCAGGCGGCTGTATTCGGTCGGCTCCGCCTCGGCCAGCGTCACGGCGATCCCCGGGGACCTGATCTTCTCGACGAAGTAGGCGCCCCACCGGCCTTCATCGGAGTTGACGACGGTCAACTCGGCGACCGGGGGAGCGTTATCCGAGGACTTGTATAACAGGCCGAAGAGAATGATGAAAAATACGGGGAAGGCCAGGGACCAGAAAAAGAAGACCTTGTCGCCGACCATGATCCTCAGGTCGTTCCCGGCCACATGAAGAATGTGTCCGATCCGTTTCATAGGTCACACCATGGTCCTTCGGCGGAGCGCCGGGATAGCCAGCGCGAGCAGAACGAGGCCGCTGGCGGTCAGGACGATCAGGGACGCCAAAGGGAAGCGCCCGTCGCGGACCAGGGCCGCCCCGTCGATGAACCAGCGGTTGGGTGTCAGGACGCCGACCGTCCGGAAAGCCTCCGGCATGGCCTCGGCGTTCATCATCGAGCCCCCGAACAAGCTGAATGCCAGGATGATAGGCGCCCCGAGGACGCTGGCCTGGTTGCGGTTCCGGACGAGCGCGTGGAAGAGGCCGAAGAAGGCGGCCGTCCAGAAGCAGGCGGCGGCCCCGAGAAACAGGAAATAGCCGAAGGGGCCCCACGTAATGCGAAAAACGAGGCTGCCGAATCCGACCATGACCAGAAGGACGGCCATGCCCATGACCCAGCCCCCGACAAGACGGGCCCCGATGAGCTCGAGCGGCCGCAGAGGGGCGGTCATCATCCGCCGGAGCTTGCCGTCCTCGCGTTCGGTCAACAGATCGCGCATCAGGATCTGGACGATGAATAGCAGGAACATGACGGCCATGCCGGGCAGGATCATCGAGAACAGGTCAGCCTGCGTGAAGCTCGTTTTCGCGCCGGCGGCCTGCGTTTCCTCGCTCTTCAGCCGGAGGAACAGCGGGTTGAGATATTCTTCGGCCGCCAGGACCTTTTTTTGGGCCCGGCCGAAGGCCGGTCCAAGAGCTTCCCAGGCGACTGCCGAGACCGGGCTGTCGAGCATGGCCCGGAGGCCCCGGGCTTCCTCGGCAAATGCCTGGACCACGCCCGAGAGGACGACAGCCACTGTATTGACCATCTCTTCGACGATATCCGGCAGGAACTGCTCGGCCGGGTTCTTGACCACGCGAAGCTCGACCTCCTTGCCCTCCAGGAGGTCGAAGGTGAAGCGCTCCGGGATGACGATCATGGCCGAAGCCCGGCCTTTTTCCATCCGCTCGCGCCCTTCAGCCTCATCGGTCGCCGTCACCCGGACCATGTCCTTCATCTGATCGGCGTCAAAGGCGCCAAGCAGCAGTTTCGATAGGAGGCCCTGGTCGTTATCGACGAGAAGGACCGGGATGGACGGCAGCGGGCCGCTCTCGGTGCGGGGAGCGAAGATGATGCCGATGAGGGCGGTCATGACGAAGGGAATGAGAATGAAGATGATGACGGCCACGGGAGCCTTGAGATGGCGAAGGACATCGTTTCGGAGAACGAGGACAAGACGGCGCATCGCTCAATCCCTCAGGCTGTGGCCCGTCAGCTTCAGAAAGACGGTCTCCAGATTGGGCATCTTGATCTTCATGTCGGTGACGGCCAGCTTCCGGCCGAACAGCCGGTCCATGATCCTGGGGATGCGGCCGGTGTCGGTGACGGCCAGGGAGGCCCGCCGATCGGCCACCGACAGCAGCTCGATGCCATCATCGGTCAAGCCTTGGATGGCTTCCGAGAACGCGGCCGCGGCGAACTCGCCGGCGATGTCGACGATGTCGCGCTCGCCGACGATGCGGATGAGCTCGTCCAGGGTCCCCTGGGCCAAGATCCGGCCCTGGTCCATAATGGCGATGCGGCCGCAGGTCGTTTCCACCTCGGCCAGCTGATGGGTGGTGAAGATGACGCCCGTGCCCGCGGCCCCGACGTTGCGGATGATCTCCAGGATGGAGACTTTGGCCTGGACGTCGATGCCTACGGTCGGCTCGTCGAGCAGCAGGAGATCGGGCTTGTGGAGAAGGCCGATGGCCGTGTTGAGACGGCGCTTCATGCCCCCGGAGAAGTTCTTGACCGGCTCCTTGGCCCGGCCGGCCAGCTCGACGAGCTCGAGGAGATCGCGGGCCCGCTGTTTGAGCTCGGCCCGCGGCAGGTCGTAGAGGCCGCCCCAAAAGAGCATGTTGTCCATGGCGTTCAACTCGTCGTAAAAGGCCATATCCTGGGGAACGATCCCCAGGCGGCTCTTCAGGCGCCGGTCCGAGAAGAGGTCCCGGCCCTCGAAGGTCACGGTCCCGGTGAAGTCGCGGACCGTACCCGCGAGGATCGAGATGAGGGTCGTCTTGCCCGCCCCGTTCGGACCGAGCAGGCCCAGGACCTCTCCCTTCTTGAGGTCGAGGGAGAAACGGTCGAGGGCTACGATATCGCCGTAGGATTTGGTCAGGTTGCGGATCTCGAGCATGGTCCACTCATCCTTTTGGGGGCAGTTTATCACAGGATGGCATGTCAAGCGCTATCCCGTTCGACCGCCTTCATCCCGGCGACATCGCGCCCTCGTGGCCCGCCCCCCCCAAGCCCGTTCCTTGACAATTTTTCTCCGCCGGGGCTATGATGGCGCCTTCCGAACGAATCCCCGAGAAAGGTGGCCCATGAAAAAACGCGCGCTTCTCGCAGGCCTCGTCCTCGTCGCCCTGGCCGCTCTGGCGGCCACGGCCCAGACCCCCGCCCGGCCGGCGGTCGATCCGGTGGTCGCCAAGATCATCGAGCTCGGCAAGACCGACAACCGGGTCATGGAGTGGGTCGATTACGCCAGCAACCGGTTCGGCGCCCGGGAGTCGGGCACCAACGCCTACAACGACGCCGCCGACTGGGCGGTCTGGCAGTTCCGCCAATGGGGCCTGGAGGCCGAGCTCGACCTGGCCGGCGAGGTGCCGGTCGGCTTCAACCGCGGCCCCTGGTTCGGCAAGATGATCAAGCCCGCCGAGAAGGCGCTCTATTTCGGCACGCCGAGCTTCACGGCCGGGACCAAGGGCGTCGAGCGGGGGCCGGTGGTCATTCTCAAGGCCGACCCCTTCTCCATCCCGGGCCGCAACGCCACGCCCGAGCAGACCGAGAAAAAGAAAGCGGCCGTCGAGGCCGCTCTGGCCGAGGTCCAGGCCAACGCCGCCTCCTTCAAGGGCGCCTGGGTCCTCATCGGGGGGCAGAACAACGGCTTCGCCCGCGACGGCCGGCGCGCGACACCCGAGTACACCGACGCGACCCTCATGCCCCCGCTCACCCAAGCCCTGTTCGCGGCCGGGGCCCGCGGCACCATCCAGATGTCCAAGACCGACCCGTTCCCGATGATGGACGGCTTCGTCAAGTCCTGGGAGGAGCTGCCCGTCCTTCCCGACATCAAGCTGGCCGAGCCCCAGTACGACGAGATCAAGGCCCTGGTCGAGAAGGGCGAGGCGGTCGAGCTCGAGTTCGACATCAGGAACTGGTTCAAGATGGGCCCGGTCAAGTACCACAGCGTGGTCGCCACCCTGCGCGGCTCCGAGTTCCCCGACGAGTACGTCGTCATCGGCGGGCACTTCGACTGCTTCAGCGCCGCGACCGGCGCCGTCGACGACGGGTCCGGGTTCTCCCCGGCCATGGAGGCCATCCGTCTCATCCAGGCGGCCGGCGGCAAGCCCAAGCGGTCGGTCGTGGCCATCCTGTTCGCGGCCGAGGAGATCGGTCTGGTCGGCTCGCAGGCCTGGCTCAAGAACCGGCCCGGGATCGCCGACAGGATCTCGATGATGATCAACCGGGACGGCAGCCCGAGCGCCATCACCGGGGCGGCGGTCCCCGAGACCTGGCTGGGAGATTTCCGCAAGATCACCGCGCCCCTGGCCGCGGTCGATCCCCGATGGCCGTTCAAGCTCGATCGGGCCGTGCCGCGAGCCCGGGCCACGCGCCCCGGCGGGTCGGACCATTCGTCGTTCGAGATGCAGGGCGTGCCGACGCTCCGGTTCATGACCCAGTCGGATTACAATTACCGCCGCGCCTGGCACACGCTCAACGACCTCTACAACGAGCTGCTGCCCTACGTCGACCACCAGAAGCACAGCGCCCTGGTCACGGCCGTTGTCGCCTACGGCGCGGCCAACCTCGATAAGCCCCTCCCGCGGGAAGGCGTCTTCCTCGAGGACGGGCTCTACGCCGACATCGCCGCCGGGCCCGCCGAGGCACCCGTCCATATCATGGCCCGCCTCGACTTCGTCAACGCGCCCCTGCAGACGGCCTACTTCGTCCGCATCGTCGAAGGCCGGCGCGCCCCCGGCGCGGGCGGGCCGCCCCCGGGCATGCGGCCCGGCGGGCCGAGACAGGAAGCTCCGCCGATCGGCACGATCGACGTCCGCGGCGGCCTCGTCGCGGGGACCATCGTCTCGGACGCCCAGAAATCGATGGCCGTGCCGGAGCTGCCGCTGGCCCCGAACGCCGCCATCAAGCACGACGCGGCCGGCGTCCTGGGCCTCTCCGGGCCGAACACGTTCCATCTGACGCTCGGCAAGCGGTCAGGGCTCGACAGGACGGCCACGGCCATCGGCCGGACGATCGCCGGCCTCGACCTGCTGAAGACCCTGAAGAAGGGCGACCCGATCCGGAGCATCCGCATCGTCCGGGTGGGCCAGGCGGCCGGCGACTTCAAGACCGACGACGAGGCCTTTAAAAAGCTGCTCGAAGCCGCTAAATAGAAGTTCGACGGCGCAACGACCTCACTTGAGCCACTGGTCGAGCCAGCCGATGACCGTCTCGTGCCACAGGACGGAGTTGTGCGGCCTGAGCACCCAGTGGTTCTCGTCGGGGAAATAGAGGAACCGGCTGGGGATCCCCCGCCGCTGGAGGGCCGTGAAGGTCGACATCCCCTGGCTTTCGACGACCCGGAAGTCGAGCGCCCCGTGGATGACGAGCATCGGCGTCTTCCAGTTCTTGACCAGGTTGACGGGATTGTGCTTCTCGTAGCTCTCGGGGTTGTCCCACGGCGTGCCCATGTGGTCCCACTCCGGGAACCACAGCTCCTCGGTCGCGTAGTAGGCCATCCGCTCGTCGAGGTTGCCGTCGTGGCAGACGAGGCACTTGAAGCGGTCGGGCCAGGCCCCGGCGATCCAGTTGATCATGTACCCGCCGTAGGAGGCGCCCAGGGCCCCGACCCGCCCGCCGTCGAGCCAGGGATAGCGCTCGAGGGCCGCGGCCAGCCCCTTCTGCAGGTCCTCGAGGGGCTTGCCGCCCCAGTCGCCGCGGATGGAATCGGTGAAGGCCTTCCCGTAGCCGGTCGAACCGTGGAAGTCGACCATGACCGCGCCGTAGCCCGCCCCGGCGTAGGCCTGGGGGTTCCAGCGGTAGTGGAAGTGGTTGCCGAACGATCCCTGCGGGCCGCCGTGGATGAGGAAGGCGACCGGGTATTTCTTGGCCGGGTCGAAGTCCACGGGCTTGACGACGTAGCCATGGACGGTCTCGCCGTTCCAGCCCTTGAAGCTGAACTGCTCGAAATCACCCATGCGGGCGGCCGCCACCTTGGCCGCATTGATGCGGGTGACGGGCCGCGGGTCGGTCCCGTCGGCCTTGATCGACCAGAGCTCGACCGGCGACTTGAGGTGGTCGAGGCCGAAGACCAGGCGCCCGCCGGCGGCCGGCGAGGGCGAGCTGACGGCGCCGTCCTTGACCACGGTCCGGACGGCTCCCGTCCGGGCGTCGAGGGCGAAAAGCGAGTGCTGCCCGACGTTTTCCGCGTCGGCGTAGATCGTCCGGCCGTCGGGAGACCAGGTCAGGGATGAAGGCGAGCGGTCCCAAGCCGGGGCCAGCTCCCGCTCCGGGCCGTCCGGCCAGGAGCGGAGCATGACGCGGTAGCGGTCGGCCTCGTAGCCCGGCCGCTCCATGGCCAGGTAGGCCAGGGTCCGGCCGTCGGGCGAGAACGAGGGCTGGGTATCGGCGGCTTTGTTCGACGCGGTCAGGTTCTCGGGCGCCGCGGAGCCGTCGACCGGCACGAAGTAAAGGTCGAGGTTCGTCGACCAGGCCTCCTCCCGGCCGGCGTCGCGGGCGGTGAAGACGAGGCCCTTGCCGTCCGGCGTGAAGGCCAGCTCCTCGGCGCCGCCGAAGGGCTTCGACGGCGAGTCGGCGTCCATGGCGGGCATCAGGTCGCGCGGATGACCTCCGGCAGCGGGCATGACGAACACGTGGTTGCGGCGCCCGTCTTTCCAAGTATCCCAGTGCCGGATGAAGAGACGGTCATAGAGGCGGCCGGAGGCCTTGCGGGACCCGATCTCGTCGAGCTTCTGCTTGGTCTTGTCGGGGCACAGGCCGGGAAAGACCTCCATGCTGAAAGCCAGGGTCTTGCCGTCGGGCGAGACGACCAGGTTCGAGACGTCCAGCGGCAGCCGGCTGACCTGCTCGGCCTCCCCTCCGTCGGGAGCGATCCGCCATACCTGGCTCGACCCGGAGCGGGTCGACAGGAAAAAGACGGCCTTGCCGTCGGGCGACCAGCGGGGGTTAAAATCCGCGGCCGCATCGCTCGTCAGGCGGCGCAGGACCTTGCCGTCGAGGTCGACGAGCCACAGGTCGGTGCGGCCGCGGTTGGCGTCCATATCGGTCGTCCGCAGGCTGAATACGATCCATTTCCCGTCGGGGGAAACGGCCGGTTCGGCGATGCGGTCCATGGCCAGCATGTCTTGGACGCCGAACGGATGGGTCTCGGCCCCGGCCTGGGCGGCGAGAACCGGCCCGGCGGCCAAGAATGCCAGGAAAACGAACAGAACGGCGATCTTGCGCATCATGCCCTCCTTGTCGAATGCGGCACATAGAATATGACGGCCTCTCGGCGATGTCAACGCGGCGGCCCGGATTTCGGGCGCCGCCTGTATCATCCGGGGGGATTCCGATATAATGGAACGGTTTTGAGGACGACCCCCATGGCCCCGACGCGACGCCTTCCTCCAAGAACGGTCCTATTGGTCTTGGCGGCCGCACTTCTCGCCGCTGCTCCCGGGGCGGCCCAGGAACGGGCCTATACATTGGAAGAGCTGACGACCATCGCTCTCCAAAGCAACCCGGCCCTCGCGGCCGGCGCTCTCGAGCTTTCCGCCCGGGAGGCGGCCTACCGGGCGTCGAAACGATTGACGAACCCCGACATCGAGTTCCGGCTCGGGCGGGCCGAGGCCCACGACGCGCCCGCTGAGCGCGGGACCTACGGTTTCGCCCTGACCCAGACGATCGAGAGCCCCTTCATGCGCGGCCCCCGCATCGACATGGAAAAGAACAGCTGGGAAGAGGCGGCGGAGGCCCAGGCCTTCCGGGCCCTGGACGTCGCGTTCGAGGTCAAAAACGGCTATTACTCGCTGCTTCTCCTCCAGGAGAAGGAGGGTCTCCTCCGAAGGATCTCCGATTCGGTGCGTGAGACGGCCGAGCTCGTCCGCCGGAGGGCGGACCTCGGGGAGGTCAGGCCCCTCGACGCCATCAAGCTCGAGGTCGAGGCCCTCAAGGCCGGAACGGAGACGGCCGCCGTGCGGGCCGACATGGAGACCGCCCGGGAATCGCTGAACGCCCTTCTCGACAACGCCCTTCCCGAAGGGTTCCGGGTGGCGGGCGGACTGTCCTACGAGCGGGTCGATATCGACGAGGCCGCCCTGCTCGACCGGGCCCTGACCGGGCACCCCCTGATCCGGGCCAGGGAGAAGAGCCTCGAGCGCCTCCGTAACAGCCTTCGTTACGTCAAAGGGCAGAGGTTCCCCGACCTGGCCCTCACGGGATTCAGCGAATCCGGCCTGGACGGCGTCAACCGGGGCGTGGGCCTGAGCCTGTCCCTGCCCCTTTGGAACTTCAAGTCCCGCGAGATCGCCGAGGCCGCTTTCTCGGCCCTGGCGGGCGAGCAAGAGCTCAAAGCGGCCCGCCTCGAGCGGGCCAAGGAGATCCGGGCCGCGGTCCGGCGGGTGCGTCTGGCCGAAGAGACGCTGGCCGTTTTCACGACCGCCCTTCTCCGGCAGGTCGAGGAGAGCCTGGCCATCGCCGAGGTCGCTTACCGGGAGGGAGAGATCTCCCTTCTGGATTTCCTGGACTCCCAGAGGACCTACAACAGCGTCCTCGGCGATTATCACCAAGCTTTGTTCGACTGGAACATCGAAAGGGCCGCGCTGGAGAAGGCGGCCGGAGGGACGATCCGATGACAAGACGGCAAGCCCATCCGATCCGGGTCTTGGCCGCGGCCGCGGCCGCCCTGGTCCTCATTCACTGCGGCGGCGGGGCGAAGACGCCGCCGGCGCCCGTCGAGCCCCACGACCAAGCGGCCGGGGCCGTCGTCGGCGCCCACGACCACCCTCGCCTCGAGATCCCCGCCGACAGGCAGCGGGCCTGGGGCCTGGAGATCGGGGAGGTCCGCAGAGTGGACCTGACCGGACGTATCGCCGTCCCCGGGATCATGGCCCTCAACGAGAACCGGACCGCCCACGTCTCCTCGTTCGTCCGGGGACAGGTCGCGTCGCTGTCGGCCGACCTCGGGGCCAAGGTCCGCGAGGGCCAACCGCTTCTGGTCGTCAATTCCCCGGAGTTCGCCGCGGCCCAGGCGGATTTCCTGGAGGCCCGGGCGAGATACAATCTCGGCCTGACGGAGTACCGCAGGGCCGAGGCCCTGTGGCAGGCCAAGGCCATCGAGGAGAAGGAGTTCCTTCGCCGTCGGGCCGAGAGCGAGAAGCTGGCCGCCGAGTACGGGGCCTTGGGCTCCAAGCTCCACAGCCTGGGCCTGACCCACGAGGAGATCGACGCCCTGATCGAGAAGTGCCGGCTCGTGGAGACCCAGGAATACAAGTGCGAGGTCGCCGACCCCCGCCTGCCCCTCCTCTCCCCCTTGGCCGGGACGGTCATTTACCGCGACGCCGTCGTCGGCGCCCATGTCGAGCCCGGGGCCGTCCTTTTCACCGTATCCGACCTCAGCGCCCTGTGGGCCAACCTCGACGTTCCGGAAGCGGACATCCCCTCCGTCGGCGCCGGGAGCCGGGTCTCGGTCCGCTCGGCCCTCTTCCCCGGGCGGGAGTTCCCGGCCAGGATCGGGGTCGTCAGCGACGTCGTCGACCAACGCCTCCGGACGCTCCGGGTCCGGGTCGAGGTCGACAACGGGGCGGGGCTCCTCAAGCCCAACATGTACGTCGAGGGCCTCATCGAGCACGCCGCGGCGGCCTGGACCGGGGTCCTGGCCGTCCCCGAGGACGCCGTCCAGACGCTCGAGGACGAAAGGGTCGTCTTCGTCAGGGAGAAGGAGGATGTTTTCGCCGTCCGCCATGTCCGGCTCGGCGACCGGGTCGGCGGCAGCCGCATCATCCTGGACGGGCTCGAGGAGGGCGAGGCCGTCGTCCTCAAAGGGGCCTTCACTCTCAAGTCCGAGCTGACCAAGGGCGCCGCCGGCCACGGTCACATCCACTGACGCGAAAGCTCCATGATCGATAAAATCATCGGGTTCGCCCTCAGGCAGCGGGTCCTGGTCATCCTGGCCGTGGTCCTTGTCGGCGGCCTCGGCGCCGTCGCCTATCGGGGCCTGGCCATCGACGTCTTCCCCGATCCCTCGCCTCCCCTGGTCCAGGTCTACACCGAGGCCCACGGTATGGCCCCCGAGGAGGTCGAGCGTCTCATTTCCTATCCGGTCGAATCGGCCATGTTCGGACTGCCCCGCGTCCGGACCATACGTTCGGTCTCGTCCTATGCCCTGTCCATCGTCAACGTCACGTTCGAGGACGGGACCGACATCTACTGGGCCCGCCAATTGGTCAGTCAGCGGATCCTCGAGGCCCGCGACCAGCTGCCGGAGCAGGCCGGGCACCCCGTCCTCGGCCCGGTCGCCACGGGCTTGGGGATGGTCTACCTGTACATCCTGGAGGGCGGGGGGCGTCCCGCCATGGAGCTGCGGACCATCCAGGACTGGCTCGTCAAATACGAGCTCAAGTCCGTCCCGGCGGTCTCCCAGGTCCTGAGCATCGGGGGTGAGGTCAAGCAGTTCCAGATCCTCGTCGATCCCCAGGCGCTCCTCAAGTACGGCCTGACGCTGGCCGAGCTCATGGACCGGGTCCGCCGTAACAACCAGAACGCGGGGGCCTCGTTCATCACCCGCGGGGACGAGGAATTCATCGTCCACAGCTTCGGCCTGGCCCGGACCGTCGAGGACCTCGAGTCCATCGTCCTGGCCGTCTCTCAGGGGACGCCCGTCCGGCTCTCCGACGTGGCCGAAGTCCGCGGCGAGCCCGCCGTCCGCCGGGGGGCGGCCCTGGCCAACGGCCAGGGAGAGAAGGTGGTGGGTGTCGTCCTCAAGCTCTTCGGATCGAACACGGCCAAGGTCATCTCCGACCTCGAGGAGCGCGCCGCCGAGATCAACCGTTCGCTGCCGCCGGGCGTCGAGATCGTGCCCTTCTACAACCAGGCCGCCCTCGTCCGGCAGTGCTTCCGGACGGTCTCCGTCAACCTCGCCCTGGGCATCGCCCTGGTCGTCCTCGTCCTGTTCCTGTTCATGGGCGACTTCCGTTCGGCAGGCATCGCCGTGCTGTCGCTGCCCTTCTCCATCCTCTTCGCTTTCATCCTCATGGACCGGGCGGGCCTGGCGGCCGACTTGATCTCCTTCGGGGGCCTGGCCATCGCCGTCGGCCTGATCGCCGACGCCTCGATCATCCTCGTCGAGAACATCCACCGGCACCTGCGCATGGAATGCGAGGACCGGGGCCGGGCCGTCGTCCGGGCCGCCGCCGAGGTCGGCCGCCCGCTGTTCTTCGCCGTGCTCATGATCGTCCTCGTCTTCCTGCCGATCTTCACCTTGACCGGCATGGAAGGGATCATGTTCCGGCCGCTGGGCTTCGTCATCTCCTTCGGGCTCCTGGGCTCCCTGGTCTTCGCCCTGCTCGCGGTCCCCGCCCTGGCCTCTGTCCTCCTGAGGCCGAGCCGGCGGGCCTGCCCCGAGGAGCCCCTCCTCATCCGCCGGGCCAAGGCCGTCTATCTGCCCTTTTTCTCCTATTGCCGTCGAAAGAGAAAGACCGTCCTGGCGGCGACCGCGCTGGTCTTCGCGGCCGGCATGGCCGTCCTGCCCTTCACCGGCCGCGAGTACATCCCCTACCTCGAGGAAGGCACGCTCCATCTCCGGGTGACCTACGATCCCAACATCGCCCTGGAGGAGGCCGTCGCGCGGACGACCGGTATCGAGAAAGCGGTCCTGGCCGTGCCCGAGGTCACCGGGGTCCTCAGCCGGATCGGAAGAGGCGAGGTGGGCGGCCACGCCCATTTCGTCAACGAGGCCGAGATCCTCGTCAAGCTCCGGCCCGCCCGGGAATGGCAAGCCTTCCGGACCAAGGACGACCTCATTCGCGAGATCGAGCATCGCCTGGAGGGCGTCCCGGGGACCGGATTGGCCGTCACCCAGCCCATCGCCCACAACCTCGACGAGCTTCTGACCGGGGTCAAGGCCCAACTGGCGGTCAAGGTCTACGGGGAGGATTTCGACGTCCTCCGCCGGCTCGGCGGGGAGGTCCTGGACGTCCTGGCCGGCGTCCGCGGCGCGGCCGACCTCCAGCTCGAGCAGTTCACGGGCCAGAACCAGCTGCGGATCGACCTCGACCGGCGGAAGGTCTCCCGCTACGGGATCGACATCGGGGACATCCAGGACACGATCGAGGCGGCCGTCGGCGGCATCACGCTCGGCCAGGTCTACGAACAGCAGAAGAGGTTCGACATCTTCCTGCGCTACCGGCCCGAGGCCCGAAAGGGGCTCGACGAGCTCAGGTCGCTCTACATCCCTCTCCCCGGAGGGGGCCAGGTCCCGTTGGCCCAGCTGGCTGCGATCGAGGAGGTCGTCGGGCCGCGGGCCATCAGCCGGGAAGGCAACAAGCGCTATGTCACCATCCAGGGCAACATCCGGGGCCGAGACATCGGCGGCTTCGTCCGGGAGGCCCGTCGGGAGATCGAGAGCCGGGTCGCGCTGCCGGCCGGCACCTTCGTCAAGTGGAGCGGTCAGTTCGAGCTCCAGCAGCGCGCGTCCCGGCGGCTGACCCTGATCACGCCCGTCACCCTGGCCCTGATCGCCCTGCTGCTCTTCAGCATCTTCCGCTCCTCGCGGGAGGTCCTCGTCGTCCTCGTCAACATCCCGCTGGCCCTGACCGGGGGCATCCTGGCCCTCAAGATCTCAGGGCAGTACCTGAGCGTCCCGGCCTCGATCGGCTTCATCGCCATCTTCGGCATCGCCCTGGAGGACGGACTCGTCCTTCTGTCGGCCTTCGGGCGGAACCTCAAGGAGGGATCGGGGCTCGCCGAGGCCGTCACCCGGGGGGTCACGGACAAGCTCCGCCCGGTCCTGATGACGACCTTCACGACCGTCTTCGGCATCCTTCCGCTGCTGCTGGCCACCGGGCCGGGAGCGGAGATCCAGCGGCCGTTGGCCACGGTCGTGGTCGGCGGGTTGCTGACCTCGACCCTGGTGACATTGATCGTGCTCCCCCTGGTCTACGAGACGCTCAAGCGCCGCACTTAAGGTTCCTCGGCCGACGTGGTAAGATGGGGGCTTCGAAGGAGCCGCTATGGACGCCATCCGTGTCGAGAACCTGGTCAAGTCGTTCAACGGCTTCACGGCCGTGGACCGGGTCTCGTTCACCGTCGCCGAGGGGGAGCTATTCGGACTGCTCGGGCCCAACGGGGCCGGCAAGACGACGACCATCAACATGCTGGCGACCCTCCTGCGGCCGACCTCCGGGATCGCCGTCGTCGCCGGGCACGACGTCGCCTCGGACCGCGACCGGGTCCGCCAGAGCATCGGCATCGTCTTCCAGGAACCGGCCCTCGACGGCCGGCTGACCGGCCGCGAGAACCTTGAGTTCCACACCATGATGTACGGCCTGGCCAAGGACGAGCGCCGGCGGCGGATCGACGAGGTCCTGGCCCTCGTCGAGCTCACGGACAAGGCCGGCATCCTGGTCGAGAAGTACTCGGGCGGCATGAAACGCCGCCTGGAGATCGCCCGCGGCCTGACCCACCGGCCCAAGGTCCTGTTCCTCGACGAGCCGACCCTCGGCCTGGACGCCCAGACCCGCCGCCACATCTGGGAATACATCCGCAAGCTCAACGAAGAGGCCGGGGTGACCATCATCCTGACGACCCACTACATGGAGGAGGCCGACTTCCTGTGCGGCCGCATCGCCATCATGGACCACGGCCGGTTCGTGGCCCTGGGGACCCCCGCGGGGCTCAAAGACACCCTGGGCGGCGACGTCGTCTCGCTCGAGCTCGAGGGCGACGCCTCGGCCTTCCTCGACGAGCTCGGCCGCGAGGAATGGGTCAAGCGCTCCCAGCACCACGACGGGGTCCTGTCGCTGACCATGGAACGGGGCGAGCGGCGCATCCCGGACCTCGTCGTGCGGGCCCGCGAACGGGGGCTTGCGGTCCACTGCGTCCACCTCCGCAAGCCCAGCCTGGAGGACGTCTTCCTCCAATTCACGGGCCGGACCATCCGCGAGCAGGAGGCCACCCTCAGCGAGCGCAACCGGGGCATGATGTTCGGGCCCGGGCGGAGATAGACATGATCATCCACGCGACGGCGATCTACGTCCTGTGGCGGCGGGAGATGACCCGCTACTTCCGGGCCAAGGCCCGGATCATCGGCTCGCTGGCCATGCCGGTGTTCTTCCTGGCCTTTCTCGGCTTGGGTTTCCGGCGCATGCCCGTTCCCGGCCTGGACGGCGGCGCGGGCTACATCGGCTTCCTGGCCCCCGGCATCATCGGCATGACGCTGCTTTTCTCTTCGTCGATGCAGGGCATGTCGCTCCTCTGGGACAAGGAGTTCGGCTTTCTCAAGGAGATCATGGTCGCCCCGGTCAGCCGGATCTCGCTCGTCCTCGGCCGCATCGCCGGGGGCGTGACCACGTCCATGATCCAGGGGCTGCTGATCTTCGGGGCCTCGATGGCCCTGGGATTCCGGCCGCGGGGGGCCGGCTCTCTGGCCTTCGCTCTGGTCTTCATGGTGCTCATCTCCTTCACCTTCATCGGCCTGGGCCTGATCTTCGCCTCGCGGATGAAGGACATGCAGGGCTTCGGCATCATCATGAACTTCATCATCTTCCCCTTCTTCTTCCTGTCGGGGGCCCTGGCCCCTCTCGAGAACTTCCCCTGGCCCGTCCGGGCCCTGTCCCATCTCGATCCCTTGACCTACGGGGTCGACGGCCTGCGGGCCGTCCTCATCGGGCAGTCGTCGATGCCCGTGGCCCTGGACCTGGCGGCCATGTCGGCCTCGGCCCTGATCATGCTGTTCCTCGGAGCGTACTTCTTCGAGACGAGCGAAGCCGTGTAGGGCGGACGCCGCGATTGACATCCTCCGTTCGAGCGTTTATCCTCGGCGTGCGACCGAGAAAGGGAGGCGGACCATGAAAGCCATCGCCGAGATCCAGGTCATCCCCATCGGGGCGGGCGTTTCGGTCCGCCGGGAGGTCCGCCGGGCCCACGAGATGCTGGCCGCGTCCGGGCTCAAGGTCGAGGCCCACGCTTACGGGACCAACGTCGAGGGCGACCTCGACGGGATCCTGGCCGCCGTCCGGCATATCCACGAGACGCTCCACGCCGAGGGCGTCGTCCGCCTGTCCACGTCCATCAAGCTGGGCACGCGCACCGACAAGGAGCCCACCCTCGCGGCCAAGAAGCTTTAATGCGTCCCGCCCGGGCAGGGAGACAGCCGATGCGTCAATGGCAACGCGGGATGGCCGTCGCCGTCCTGGGTTCTTTCCTGGCCGGCAGCGGGCTCTTGGCCGATGACCGCGCGTTCCCCTTCGAGCTCAAGAAGAAGGACCAATGGCTCCTTCCGCTCGGCCTTGGCCTGGCGGCCCTCGGGGGGGCCGTTCATTCCGGGCACGGTGAGATCACCCTTGAAGAGATCCTGGCCCTCGACAGGAACGACATCAACGCTTTCGACCGCTGCGCGACACGCAACTGGTCGATCGCCTGGGACGACCGCAGCGACGCCGCCCGCGACGTGCTGATCGGCTCAGCCGTGCTCGTCACGGCGGTCCCCCCGCTCCTCGGCGCCAGGTGGTCGGAGGCCCTGACCGTGGCCGTGATGTACACGGAGGCGGTCGCACTCACGGGAGGGGTCACCTACCTGACGAAGGCGGCGGCCGCGCGGAATCGGCCCTATCTCTACAACACGGATCTGACACCCGAGGAGAGGCTGGGGGCGCAGGACGATCCCAAGTCGGCCTTTTTCTCGGGTCACACCTCCTTGGCTTTCGCCTCGGCGGCTTTCATCTCCCGCGTGTTCACCGAAACCCACGGGCCTTCGGTCTGGTCGACCGTCGTCTGGGGATCGAGCCTTTCTCTCGCCGCCCTGACAGGCTTCGCCAGGGTCAAAGCCGGGGCCCACTACCCCACGGACGTGATCGCCGGGGCCGCCGTGGGCTTCGCCATCGGATATCTCGTTCCGGCCCTCCATAAGAAGCCGTGGAGCGATCGTCTGACGGTCGCCGCCGGACCGGGCCTGATCCGTATCGCTCTCCGTTTCTAGGGCCCCCCCGCCCGCGGCCAAGGGGCTGCGGCCCGCGCGGTCCTTGACCGGCCTCCGCCGGCTGGATTACAATCCCCTCGGTCCGTTACGGGCTCAACCCGCGTCTGAGGAGGATGGCATGAAAACAAGCGTCACCTGGAGCCGCAGGAAGTTCATGAGCGCGGTCGGCGCCATGGGAACGGCCGCTTTGGCCTTCGATCCGAAGAGCCTGCCGCGGGTCGAGGCGGCCGGCCAGTCGGTCGCCCGCATGACCCCCGAAGAAGTGGCCCAGGACGAGTTCTACTGGCGCGAGATCCAGCTGGCCTTCAAGCTCGACCGGTCCCTCATCAACCTCAACAACGGTTTCACCTGCCCCATGCCCCGGGTCACGCTCGACTCGCTCTTCCGCTACCTGGAGATGATCAACATGCTCCCCGTCCACTACCAGGGCATGGTCGCCGGCAACAGCGAGACCATCCGCCGGCGGATGGCCAACGAGTTCGGCTGCGGCGTCGACGAGATGGCCTTGACGCGCGGCGCCAGCGAGGCCCTGCAGATCGCCATCAACGGCCTCGACCTCGAGCCCGGCGACGAGGTCCTCACGACCGACCAGGACTACCCGCGCATGTTGACGACCTGGGACCAGCGCATGCGGCGCGACGGCATCAAGGTCACCCGGCTCCAGTTCCCGGTGCCGGCGACGCAGGATTTCCTCTACGACATGTTCGAGAAGGCCGTCACGCCGAAGACCAAGGTCTTCCACTTCACCCATATCACCAACCTGACCGCCCAGCTCTTCCCGGTCCAGCGGCTCTGCCGCCTGGCCCGCTCCAAGGGGATCGTTTCCATCGTCGACGGCGCCCACGCCCTGGGGCACTTCCCTTTCAAGCTGCGCGACCTCGAGTGCGACGCCTACGGCGTCAGCCTGCACAAGTGGCTCCTGGCCCCGATCGGAAACGGCTGCCTCTATGTCCGCAAGGAGATGATCCCCCGGTTCTGGCCGCTCCAGGCCGCCCCGGAGCAGCAGGACAACGACATCCGCAAGTTCGAGTCCATCGGGACGCACCCTTGGGCCATCCGGGCGGCCCTGGGCGAGTCGCTGGCCTTCCACCAGGCCATCGGCACGGCCCGCATCGCGGCCCGGCTGCGCTATCTCAACATGCGCTGGGTCAACGCCCTCAAGTCCAACGCAAGGGTCAAAGTCCTGTCCGAGACGAGCGAACCGGCCCAGGCCTGGGGCGTCATGGCCGTCAACATCGAGGGCATGGACGTCCGGGAGCTGGCCGGCTGGCTTAGGCGGAACTACCGGATCGTCGTCGTCCCGCTCGTCGGCGGAGCGCCGCCGAACTCGGTCTTCGACTACCAGGCGCTCCGGGTCTCCCCGAACATCTACACGACCCTGGAGGAGATCGACACCTTCATCGAGGCCATGTCCGAAGCGGCCAAGGAAGGCATCCCCCCGGAGCCCGAACCGGTCCCGGCCTACCCGGCCGACGTCACGGTCTGAAAACCAAGGGAGGAGGAGAGAGATGAACAAGCGCGCGATAGCGATAGCCGCGGCAGGGCTGCTGCTCGCGGGAGTTGCGCTGGCCGCGACTCCGGCGGAATTCAAGGTGCCGTTCGGGATCCGCGCAGCCGGCAAGGACCTGGCGGCGGGCGACTATGCGGTGTCCAAGACGGCCGAGGGCGGGATCGTTCTCAAGCAGCTCTCGTCCGGCAAGGAGATCGAGCTCAAGGTCCTCGAGCGCATCAAGCCCGAGGCCCCGGTCGCCGAACCCCGGCTCGTTTTCGACGAGGTCGGCGATTTCGCGCCTTCCTACACGGAATACATCACCGTCTACGTCCTCTCCGAGGTCTGGTTCGCCGGCGAGGACGGCTACCGCGTCCACCTGACCAAGGGGGCCCACAAGACCAGGGTCGTGACGGGCGCCGACGCGAAATAGCCCGCGATCTTCCTCAGCTTTCCCGCCAGGCCGCGCCTTCCGAGAAGGCCGGACACAACGGACCAATCGATGTTTTTCTCCCTAAAGGCCCGATAGCGCGATCCCGGTCATTCGCCCGCGGGAGCTCTCTCTGACGGATGTTATGTCCGAACCGACAATCCTCTCGATCTCAGAACAATGGCTCGGTGAGGATCCCGCCGCTTTACGGCTTATGCTTTCTGTAGAGCCATCGGGCGAGGTCAGCGAAGTAGTCGACGAATTCCTCGCGGTTGAAATCCATTCTGATCCCAGGTAGAAGATCGGGCTTTTCCCGGATGAGAGCCAGCCCCTCCTCCAGCTGAAAAGCCGCCGTTGGCGGATCGTCGAATATCGCGTCCTTGAGTCTGGCGTCCTGCCATGTCCTTTCCATATCCAGGCCCGGATCGAGCTTCGCAATGAAAAAGAAGTCCACGAAATCCTTCGGCTCCTGCCGGCTGACCATGGCTCCGAGCTTGTTGGAGACGATATTCCTCAGGTTGTCGATCCGGAGCCGCCTGCCGTTCTCGAATTCCGCGGAAGGACGTTCGTCGCCCGTCGACAGGGGATCGTGGACGAACTCCACCTTCGTCTCGTCGAGGAGAAAAGAAAGGAATTTCGGCCCCTCCTTGATCTTGGAACAGGCGCCTTTCCACTCGGCCCTGAGCCAATGATCCAGCTCGGACATGCTCACGCGGTCCAAGGTGAAGAGGTCGAGGTCATCGGAAACCCGATGGTGGAGATAGAAAACAGAAAGGGCCGTTCCTCCGGTCAGAAAGAACGAATTCTCTATGGCCGGGTGCTCGAGAAGCGCCAGTAGCACGGCCCTGTGCCGAGGCGAAGCGTAGAATCCCCTATCTTCTTTGAGCGTGTCCATAGACTTCGACGATCCTTCGCCATTTTTTTCGGGAATAGGGCGACAGCTTCAAGCCGGGCAAAGCCTCGGCGATCTCTCGAACAGAGAAAAAGCTCAGGGCGTCCACGGCCCGGCCGTGTTCGAGGAACCTCCTCAACACCCATCGGCAGATCCTTGGTTGATCTTTATGGCTTTCCACAAACGCCTTCAACTCCGCCGGGGCGGTCAGCCCAGGATAGTCCCAGAAGACCGCTTTGAGGGTGTTCATGACCTGGGACATTATAACATAATCGGTTTTCCTCCGGTCTCGACGCATCGGGCCCCACTGTAATCCATTCATATTATTATTGTTAGAGTCATCACAGCATGGGTTTAATATTGACGGCGACCGCACGCTGATATATCATTCAGGCATTCGTGATGAAGGCCCCGTCATGAAATGCCCCAGCTGCCACGCCGACAACAGGGCCGATTCCCGTTTCTGCAGCCAGTGCGCGACGCCTCTAGGCAAAGAAGCCGGGGCGGGACCGGAGGCCGCTTCCCTGACCAAAACCCTGGAGACCCCGGTCGTCGTCGTGAAACAGGGCACCGTCATCGCCGGCAAGTACAGGATCATCGACGAGGTCGGGGCCGGCGGCATGGGGGTCGTCTACAAGGCCGAGGACCTCAAGCTCAAGCGGGCCGTAGCGCTGAAGTTCCTGCCGCCGCACCTCATGGACGAGCCGGGATTCAAGGAGCGATTCCTCGTCGAGGCCCAGGCTGCCGCGGCCCTATCGCACCCCAACATCTGCGTCATCCACGAGGTCGGCGAGTCCGAGGATCGGCCCTACATCGCCATGGAGTACGTCGAGGGCGAGACGTTGCGGGATAGGGTCCGGAAGGGGCCGCTCGAGCCGGCGGAGGCCGTCAGCCTTGTTGACCAGGTAGCGGCCGGGCTGGGGGAAGCCCACGGCAAGGGCATCGTCCATCGGGACATAAAAAGCGCCAACATCATGGTCACGGCCAAGGGCCGGGCCAAGGTCATGGACTTCGGGCTGGCCAAGCTGCGGGGCGGCTCGTCGCTGACCAAGAGCCAGACGACCGTGGGCACCGTGGCCTACATGTCGCCGGAGCAGGCCCGGGGCGAGGGGCTCGACGAGCGCACCGACATCTGGTCGCTGGGCGTCGTTCTCTACGAGCTTCTCTCGGGCAAGCTTCCCTTCCAGGGCGACCACGACCAGACCTTGATCTATGCGATCCTCCAGAAGGAGCCGGAGTCGCTGGTCAAGATACGCCCGTCGATCGCCCCGGAGCTCGAGCATGTGGTCTTCCAGGCCCTGACCAAGAAATCGGCCGACCGCTACCGGACGATGGAGGAGCTGCGGGAGGACCTCGCGGCCGTCGCCGAAGGCCTCAAACCCCTCAAGGCCAAGCCCCGGGCGGCGTCGATCAAGCTCGCGGTCCTGCCGTTCATCAACCTGACCGGGGACCCGGAGCAGGAGTACCTGAGCGACGGGCTGACCCAGGAGATGATCACGCTTCTGGGGCGCCTGCATCCCGGGAGCCTGGGGGTCATCGCCCGGACCTCGGTCATGCGCTACAAGAAGACCGACACGCCCATCGACCAGATCGGCCGGGAGCTCGGGGTAGACTACGTTTTAGAAGGCAGCGCTCGCCGGGAGGGGAGCCGGGTGCGGGTCTCGGCCGACCTCATCCAGGTCCGGGACCAGACCCAGCTCTGGGGCGACGCCTTCGAGCGGGAGATGTCCGGCATCCTGGCCCTTCAGAACGACCTGGCCCGGGAAATGGCCAAGGCCCTGGCCCTCAAGCTTCTGCCGTCCGAACAGGCCCTGTTGGCCAAGGCCCGTCGCGTGGACCAGGATGCCTATGAGGCCTACATCAAAGGCATGGCCCACTGGTACAAGCTCACCCCGCCCGATCTGGAGACGGCCAAGCAGTACTTCGAATCCGCCCTCAAGAAGGACCCCGATTACGCTCTGGCTCACGTCGGCCTCGCGCTCGTTTGGATCGGCCTCCAGCAGTTTGGACTGGTTCGCCCCGACGAGGCGGCGCCGCCTATGAAAGCCGCCGCTCAAAAAGCCCTCGAGCTGGATGATTCGTTGCCGGAGGTTCATCATACGATAGCTCTTATCCGCTATGGGACCGATTGGGACTGGGAAGCCGCGAACGAGGCCTTCATCAAGGCTATCGATCTCAACCCCAACTATGCGCTGGCCCGGGTGTATTACTCGCAACTGCTGGCCGTTCTCGGTCATTCCGACGAAGCCGTCGCCCAGGCCGATAAGGCGTTGAAGCTGGATCCGCTCAATTCGCTGGTCCAGGGCGTCTGCGGAAACACTTACGCTTTTACGCGAAGGTATGACGAGGCCATCGTCCAGGCCCGCGGGGCGATCAAGACATCACCTCATGATCCGGTGGCGCACAGCATCCTCTTCGAGATGTTCCACAGCAAGGGTCTTTATGAAGACGCGTTGCCTGAAGCCAAGGCGTTCTTCACGGGAATCGGCTTGTCCGAGATCGCGGAAGTCATGGATCGCGGATACAGCCAGGACGGATATCACGCGGCCATGAGGGCCGTAGCAGAGACATTGGCCGCGCTCTCGAGGGAGACATTCGTCTCGCCATTCTTCATTTCCATGATGTATTCCTTTGCCGGGGAGAAGGAGCAGGCCCTGAACTGGATGGAGAAAGTCTACGAGATCAAAGATCCCAACATGCCCAACATCATAACGCCGGCGTTCAACATCCTGCACGACGAGCCGAGATACCGGGATATGCTGCGGCGGATGAACCTGCCGATGCCGGGCACGGAACGCCGGAAATAGCGGGGCCGGCTAGTCCACGTAGGGCAGCTTATACCTGGCCCGGACCATGGGATATTTCAAGGAATAGCGTCCCGACTCGAAGGTGAAAAAGAGGAGCTTGCCGTTCCTGTCGATGGACATCTTGAGGGCCGGCTGGTCGGGGATCGTGGCGTCCTTCGGGACGTCGCCCGGGATGCCCCCGCCATAGGGCCACTCCTCCCCCTGGACAAGGCCCAGGATCTTGCCCTTTTTCATGATGCGCATGTAGTAGATGACGGGACTGGAAGTCCGCAGGAACTCCAGGTCATAAACGCCCTTCTCCAGCGTCTTGTCATCGACCGTCAGATTCAAAGGGACGTTGACCGCCCTGAACCGGTAGATCGGGGTCATCTGGGCCAAGGCCGGAGCGGCCAGCAAAAGCACGAAAAACACGACCGCCGGATAGCACGCGAATCCCCTTTTTTTGATCATTGATCCCTCCTCTATCCCTCTTCCCGCCGGGGCGCTACCCTCTCCCGTGATAAGGACATCGGTTCACGAAGGCCTCGGGGGCCGAACGGCTCGGGTGGCCCTGTCGGGCGGAGACCGCTTCACGCGGAAGACGGCACCCGTTGACAAGACGAGGAATATCCCCTTCACAAATCCACTTGCCCCGGCTCAATATACTCCCCCGGACGGAGCTTTTCAAGTTTGGCCGCCAACCCAAAAAACGGGGGGTCCTGGCCCTGGCCAGGCTGAGAGAGGCGCCTCAGCGGTCCGCACCTCCTCTTCGCTCCGCCCCCCTGAGTTAGGAGCGAAGAACGGAAGCGCCTTCTCCTTAGAAGATCCCGATATTGCGCTCGATCGCCAGGGCCTGAAGAGGCTCAGCTCGTCTCTTGTTTCAGCTTGATCTCGACCTTGCGGATCTCGAGGGGATGGCTCTCGGCCTGGAGGGCGATGTAGCCCGACTCGAGAAGGAGCCGGCCCTCCCGGAGGATCCTTTGGGCGTCGGCGTCGGCCGGATCGATCTGGGGCTGCTCGTAAGAAAGGACCTCGCGGCCCTCGACGACGTGCTTGACCGTGGCGCCACCGTCGACGTCGATCTCGACCCTCACCCACCCGTCGCCGCGGTAGGTCGCCGAGCTCGAATTCGTGCAGTGCCGGGTGACGAGCTCGCCGTTCATCACGACGTTGGTCCCCGGGGTGCACAGGTTCATGGTCGGCCTCTCCTCGGGGCCGGCCCCTCCGAGGAACTGGGCCTCGATCGAAACCGGGAACGGCTGCTCGACGGCCATGCTCTCCGGGGACTGGCTGTGGAACATGATCCCGCTGTTGCGGAAGGCCCACGACGGCCCCCCCGGAGCCTGTTCTCCCGTGAAGCGGTACTCGACACGGAGGACATACCGCCCGAAGGGTTCCTTATAGAAGAGGTGCCCGAACTCGCCGTCGAACGTCTCGTATTCGTCATAACACACCTTGATGAGCCCGTCTTCGACCCGGAAGGTGTTCTTGACGTTCACGCCCGCCTCGGAACCGGCGAACTTGGGGATCCAACCCTCGAGGTCCTTACCGTTGAACAGGCTGGTCCAACCGTCCCCGGAGTCGGCGACGGCGGCCGCATCGGCCGGCGCCTCGACCCCGCTCTTCGCGCATCCGGAAACGAGCAGGGCTATGGCGGCGAGTGCCACCGTCATGGTTCGGAGCTTTTTCATGAAAGGCCTCCTCTCCCCTTTCGCCCCGGCAAGGGCGACCCGGTCCGATTATAAATGAAATCCCGCCTTTTTCGCGAATTCCTTCCGTCGGAGAGCGCGGGGAAGGGCCGATATTCGCCCCGGGCTTGGGCCCGGTAACGGCCGGGCAACCTTTTGTCCCGGCCGGGCATCTCTGATATCGAAAGCCATACCCGGCCGGATTGGGACGCCGGGGATCAGAGAACGGAGGCTGTCCATGTTCGGAAGCTACCTGAGATCCGCGCTCCGGATCCTGAGAAAGCAGAAAAGCTACGCCGCCATCAGCATCTTCAGCCTGGCCGTGGGGATGACCTGTTTCATCCTGCTGGCGCTCTTCGTCCGGTACGAGCTGGGCTACGACTCCTTCCACCGGAACGCGGACCGCGTCTACCTCATCGGCCAGGTCGTGCCCGAGTGGAACGTCATGGGGACCAACCGATGCAGTTCCACCTCGGGGCCCCTGGGGCCGACCCTGGAGCGGGAGTTCCCTCAGGTCGAACGAGCCGTCCGGGCCTGGCCCACGGAGGCGCCCCTGGCCTACGAACGGAAGAGCGTCCTGGCCCGGGGGCTGTTCGCCGACCGGGGCTTCTTCGAGATGTTCACCTTCCCCATGACCGCCGGGGATCCCGCGACCGCTCTGGCCGATCCCTTCTCGGTCGTCCTGACCGAAACCACGGCCAAGCGGCTTTTCGCACATGAGGAGCCGGTCGGCCGGGCCGTCATTCACGGCGGCGGGCGCGAGTATAGGGTCAGCGGGATCATGAAGGACCCGCCGCCGAACTCCCACCTGGCGTTCGACTACCTCCTGTCTTTCGCGACCGTGGCCTCCCTCCGCGACGACCTCGACACCTCCTGGAGCATCCTCAACTATCTGAACTACGTCGAGCTCCGGGAAGGGGCCGACCCGGCCGTTTTCGAGGCCGGGCTGCAGTCGGTCATCCGCGCCCACCACCCGGCGCGCGATCACAAGCGGAGCTATTTCCTCATGCCGCTCCGCATGTTGCACAACGAGACGAACGTCCATATCCCCTACTGGCGGACGGTGGACCGGACGTTCGTCCACCTCCTGATGGCCGTCGCCGGGCTCATCCTGGCCGTGGCCTGCGTCAACACCGTCAACCTGACCACCGCCCGAGCCACGGCCCGAGGCCGCGAGGTCGGCGTCCGAAAGACCTTCGGGGCCGACCGGCGCCGGCTGGTCGCCCAGTTCATGGGCGAGGCCTGCGTTCTCACCGCGGTCAGTCTTTTGCTCTCGCTCGTCCTCGTCCAAGCCCTGCTGCCCGTCCTCAGCGGGCTGACCGGCACCCGCCTGCCCGTCTTGGCCCTCGCCGAGCCGGCGGTCTGGCTCGGCATCCTGGGGCTGGGCCTCGCCGTGGGCCTCCTCTCCGGCGCCTACCCCGCGCTCGTCCTGTCGTCCATGAAGCCGGCCAACGTCTTCCGGAGCGGATTCGGCGCGAGCGAGCGCGGACGGCGGCTCGTCCTGCGCAACGCCCTGGTCGCCTTCCAGTTCTTCGCCACCCTGACGCTTGTGGCCGGGACCCTGATCATCCGCAAGCAGCTGGACTACATCCGGACCGCGGACGTCGGCTACGACCGCAAGAACGTCCTGGCCTTGCGTCTCTGGGACACGGACAGCCGGGCCCGCTACCGGGAGATCGAGACCGAGCTCCTCCGGAACCCCGACGTCCGGGCCGCCGCCGTCTGCAACGTGGCCCCGGTCCGGGCCGTGGAGATGAACAACTTTATGGTCGAGAGCGACTCCGGGGAGATGGTCGAGGTCCCCCAGGTCACCAGCTATTTCGTGGATTCCCCCTATTTCGAGCTGTTCGGCCTGACCTTCATCGCCGGCCAAGGCTTCTCGCCCGATGACGTCGGGGACGCCCGCAATCAGGCCGTCATCAACGAGACCGCCGCCCGGATGGCCGGGCTGACGGACCCGGTCGGCAGAAGGATCGCCCGGGGAAGCGGGGAGCCGATGCGGATCATCGGCGTCGTCAAGGACATCCATTTCAGCTCGTTCCGGTCGAAAGTGGGCCCGCTGATGTTCCTCTTCCGGCCTGAAAGGACCAGCTGGCTATTCGTCAAGACGTCGGGGCGGCGCACGCCGGAGACGATCGCCTTTATCGACTCGACGATCCGGCGGCAGGTCCCGGACTTCACCTACGACTATGCCGCCATGGAGGACATCTACGACCGGCTGTACGAGAGCGAGGACAGGCTCGGGGGACTTCTGACCGGTTTTGCCGCGGTGGCCATCCTGGTCGCCTCGGTCGGGCTGTTCGGGCTGATCAGCTTCGTCATCGAGCGGAAGCGCAAGGAGATCGGCATCCGCAAAGTCCTGGGGGCACGGATATCCGGCATCATGGGCCTTATCGCCCGGGACCTGTTCGTCCTCGTCGGCCTCGCCGGTCTTCTGGCCCTGCCCGTGTCGTACGCCTTCGGCCGCCGCTGGCTGCAGGGCTTCTACTATCGGACCGGGCTGGGGGCCGGTGTCTTCGTTGTGTCCCTGGCGATCGTGCTCGCCATCGCCCTGCTGTGCATCGCCCGGATCACGGTCCGCGCCGCCCGCGAGAGCCCCTCGGTGAGCCTGAAGAGCAACTGAGCGGCGGCCACCGCCCGTCCCCGGCACATATCATTTCTTGGCCCTGATCACTTTGGCGATCTGGCCCAGCACCAGAGGCAACAGGCTCATGACCGCTACCAGCGCCCAACCGGACAGACCCGGGTCCGCCGCTTTCAGAACGTCGGACAGCCCCGGAAGATAGACGGCCAGCAACAACAACAGGATGCACAGCAACAGGGCGCCCCAGACATAACGGTTCCTGGTGATCTCGTTACGCAAAAGGTTCGAGTCGCGGTCCCGCATATTGAAAACGTGCCACAACTGAGCGAACGCCAGGGTCAAGAAGGAAACGGTCACCGCCTGTTCCCGGGCCATGCCCAGCGCCCTCAAGGCCAACGCCAAGGCCCCCAGCACCGCGGCCGTGATGAGCAGGCCGTAACCGCCCATCCGGTACCAATGGCGGCGGGTCATGATCGGCTCTTCAGGATCCCGGGGAGGCCGTTTCATGACGTGGGGATGGCCCTCACCGACCCCCAGGGCCAGGGCCGGAAAGACGTCTGTCACCAGATTGAGGAACAGGATCTGCAGGGGCAAGACCGGCAGAGGGGCGTTGACCAGCGACGCCAGGCCGACGGTCATGATCTCGCTGAGGTTGCAGGAAAGGAGGTAGAGAACGAATTTCCGGATATTGTCGAAAATGACCCGCCCCTGTTCGACGGCCACCACGATCGTGGAGAACGCATCGTCTTTCAGGACCATGTCGGCGGCCTCCCGGGCCACCTGGGTGCCCCGCCGCCCCATGGCGATGCCGATGTCCGCCTTTTTGAGGGCCGGGGCGTCATTGACGCCGTCGCCCGTCATGGCCACGGTGGCCTTGTTCTGTTGATGCACGGCGATCAGGTCCAGCTTCTGTTCGGGGCTGACCCGGGCCAGGATGGGCGCCTCTAAAACCCGTCGCCGCTCTTCCGCGGAGCCTTCGGCCATCGCCCGCAGATCACGGCCCTGGATGACGTCGGCCTCGGCGCCGTTGGCCAGGCCGAGGGCCCGCCCGATATGGAGGGCGGTAGCGGGCTGATCGCCGGTGACCATCACCACCCGTATACCCGCGTCCCGGCAGTCGGCGATGGCCTCCTTGACCTCCTCCCGGGGAGGATCGACAAAGCCGACCAGTCCCAGGAATTCCAGCTCCTCGTAGGGCGCGGCCTCCGTTGAGTCGACGGTCTTGGAGGCCAGGGCCAGAACGCGCAATCCCTGCTCGGCCATCTCCCGATTGCGGTCCAGCCAGCGTTGCCGAAGCTCGCCGGTAAGCTCCCTTGGGCCTTCGCCGGCCGAAAGACTGTCGGAAGCGTCGAGCACCGGTTCGGGGGCCCCTTTGACGGCCACCCTGAATCCGCCTTCTTGTTCGTGGAAGGTGGCCATCATCTTCGTGTCGGGATCGAACGCTTCCTCACGCGCTTCAGGCATGCGGTCGATCAATCCCGGCCGGCCGATGCCGGCCTTGGCCCCGGCGACCAGCAGCGCGACCTCGACAGGATCGCCGATGGTGCCGGCGTTGTCACCTCCCGTCTCCGCCTCCGGCAACGTGGCATTGTTGCAGAGCACGCCGACCTCCAGGGCCCGGCGCAACAGGTCGTCCCGGCCGGGATCGACGGTCTCCCCGTTACGCTGGAACTCCCCTTCTCTGGCCAATCCCTCGCCGCTGATCTCGATCTCGCCCGAGGCCATGGCCAACCGGGTGACCGTCATCTGGTTTTCGGTCAGCGTGCCGGTCTTGTCGGTACAGATGACGTTGGTCCCGCCAAGGGTCTCGACAGCAGCCAGCCGGTTGACCAAGGCGTTCCGCTCGGCCATCCGCCGCATGCCGCGGGCCAGGGCGATGGTGGCCACGATGGGCAGACCTTCCGGGACGGCGGCCACGGCCAGGGCGATCGAGGTCTCGATCATCAGGAAGAGATCTTTGCCCTGGACGATGCCGATGGCCGCCACCGCGGCGGCGATCACCAGCGTTATCCAGATCAGCTTGCGGCCCAGCTGGTCCAGGCGCTTTTCAAGCGGCGTGCTCTCATCCTCCGCCTCCTCCACGAGCGAGGATATCCGGCCCAGCTCCGTCTTCATGCCGGTGGCGACGACGACCCCCTCGCCGGCCCCGCGGGTCACGGCCGTTCCCTTGAAAAGCATGTTGGCTCGCTCGGCCAAGGGGGTGTCGTCCGGGAGCGCGGCCACCTGCTTGCCGACCGGAGCCGACTCTCCGGTCAAGGCGGATTCGTTGGCCTGGAGCTTGGAGGCTTCGACCAGCCGCAGGTCGGCGGTGATGATGTCGCCGCCGTCGATCAGGACGATGTCTCCCGGCACCAGCTCTTCGGCCCCGATTTCACGGACCTGACCGCCGCGTCTGACTTTCGTGGAAACACGGCCCATTTTCTTGAGGGCCTCCATCGAGCGGACCGCTCGAAGCTCGGTGAAAAAGCCGATCGCGGCATTGATGATGACGACGCCCACGATCGCTATCCCTTCGATCCACTCGCCGAAGGCGAAGGAAACGCCCGCCGCGGCCACCAACAGCAGCACGACCAGGCTCTTGAACTGTTCCAGCAGGATCTCCCAGAGGCTCCGTCGTCGAGCCTCCTTCAGCCGGTTCGGGCCGAACTGGTCCCTTCTTTTCCGCGCCTCGGTGTCGTCGAGCCCCTTCTCCGGGGCGGCGGCCAGCTCGGCACAGAGGTCTTGGGCCTCGTCCGCCCATGGCTGGCTTGGGAGAGAAAGCTTGTTGGCCATGACCGTTCCTTGTCGTCTATTTCCCCCCGGATCAGCTCCGGAACGCACCGTGCGGAGAAGGGCCGGTCCCGGGGGTTTCGGCCGGCTTGGCGGCGATCCAAGGCAGACTCCCGGATCTATCCCAGGATCCGACAGCTGTGGCAACTAAAGGGATCGGCTGTTCCGTTCCGGTCGGAACCCTTCGCCATCGAGAGGAAAAGCACTGCTTCCGGCGCCTTAGCCAAAGATAACCCGGCCTCCGGCAGGTGTCAAGAACTCGAAGCGGGGAGTCGCCATCGGGAAGGCTTTGGCTTGAACGCCGGATCGAGCCCGTTCGGGCCCGCTCTAACATAAAACCATTGCGTTTGTCCCGGCGGGCGGGACGGAGTCCCGCATCGGAGGACCCTCGTGCAGGCTCCCCGCTTCGTTCCCGCCCCAAGTGACTCGTTGAGGGGACATCGCGCCCTCCGATATCACCGGGCATCCCATCGCAGATCCCTTTGGTCGCCTTTGGCATGATTCTTGTAGTGTGGGGATCGTGTGGGTGAACATCGCGCGGCCCCGAAAGGTCCGGCGTCAAGCCAAGCGGCCCCCCGGGGAAAAGAAGCCTCTTAGGATGTCCGGCGGGGGCCGTGGCGGTGAAAAAAGAGCGGCGGGAGGCGCCATGTCGACGAGCAAGAAGGGCGTTCCGGATCCTCTCAAGGACCTGGATAAAAGGGCCCGGGAGAAGGCCGTCCGGATCGCGAACGTGCTGCTGGAGATCGGCTTGGACCGGGAGAGAGCGATGGCCATCGCCGTCTCCCGGGCGAGAAGGGCCCGCTGATCCGTGAAAGGGCCGGCCTCTTTGTTCCGAAGACTCAAGGCCTTTCTCAAGGCCGGGATCTGGGATGTCCCGCTCGATAGCGTGAACGGGCTCAAGAGAGCGGGGGTCAAGTTCCTGAAGGTCATCCTGTTCTCCATGCGCAAGCTGAAGCAGGACCAACTCCTGCTCCGGGCGCCGGCGCTGGCCTTTTTCTCCCTTCTGGCGGTCGTCCCCCTGGCCGCTCTGGTATTCGGGGTAGCCAAGGGATTCGGCCTTCAAGCCGTTCTGGAAGATCAGATCCTGGAGCAAATGGCCCTGCCCGGGGACGTGCAGACCATGATCCTCGATTTCGCCCGGACCACCCTGCAAAAGGCCAAGGGGGGGGTGGTGGCCGGCCTGGGGCTCGTCTTTTTGTTCGTTTCGGTCACCCTCGTCTTCAGCAGCGCGGAGGCATCCTTCAACAAGATCTGGGGGATCCGACGGGGCCGGAGCCTGTCCGTCAAGATCAGGGATTATTTCTCGATGATCTTCATCGGGACCATCCTTCTTCTTGTCTCGCTCGGCCTGACCGTGGCCCTGGCCAACGCCCCTTCGGTCTTCGGGTACCTCGACGGGGCCGTCTCTTTGTTCCTCTCTCTCGTGCCCTATCTGATCGTCTGGCTCCTGTTCGCCTTCCTGATCGTTTTCATGCCCAACCGGAAGGTCGGCCTCAAGGCCGGACTGATGGCCGGCGTCATCGCCGGGACCCTCTACCAACTCCTGCTGCACTTCTATATCCGCCTGCAGGTGACGGTCTCCGTGTACAACGCGATCTACGGGAGCTTCGCCGCCCTGCCCCTTTTCCTTCTCTGGCTCCAGGTGAGCTGGATCTGCCTCCTGGTCGGCGCGGAGATCTCCTATTCCTTCGAGAACGTCGGGACGATGGGTCTGGAACGGGACCCTTACAAGATCAGCGCCGGGACCCGGAGGATGCTCCTCCTCCAGATCATGCACACCATCGTCAAGCACTTCGAGGATCCCTCCAAGCCCCCCCCCACCTCCGACCGGATCGCCGGGGAGCTGGGCGTTTCCGGGCAATTGGTCAACCACTTTCTCGAAGACCTGGTCGAGAAGGGCCTGCTCTCGCAAACGCTGGACAAGCGGAACGGCCAACCGGGATACCAGCCGGGAGTCCCGCCGCGGACCTTGACCGTACACAAGATCCTGAAAACCGTGGAAGAGGAGGGCACCGCCGTCCTTCCCGTCAAAGAAAGGCCGAGCCTGCACAAGATCAGGAAGATACTGAGCGAGATGGATCAGGCTTTCGAGAGCTCCTCCTCGAACGTCAAGATCGACAGCCTGGACTGAGCCGGCCATCCGGGTTCAATCGCCTTCCCCCGAGATCTCCTCGAGGGTTTTCCCGGAGAGCACGGACTTGGGTTCGGTGCTGACGGGTTCGCGCCTGGCGTCGGCCTCGTCGTCCCTCATCTTGATCAGGAGCCAGCGCTCTTTCCCTCCGCCTCCACCCGTCCGGACCAAGGCATATCCTCCCCGGATCTTCCTGCCTTCCAGCCAGACCTCCACCTTGCCTTCCCTGATCGATTCGGGCATGAGCGTTCTCCCTTCGCTCTTCTCGGCCCGCAAGTCCCTGTAGGGTCCGATATCCCAGACGAGGACCGTGCCGGCGCCGTATTCCCCCTCGGGAATGACCCCTTCGAAGTCGGCATAGTCCAGGGGGTGGTCCTCGGTCGGGACGGCCATCCTTTTTTCCCTCGGGTCCGTGGAAGGGCCTTTGGGGACCGCCCAGGACTTGAGGGTCCCATCGACCTCCAACCGGAAGTCATAATGAAGGTTCGAGGCATCGTGTTTCTGGACGACGAAGACGGGGCTCTTGCCCGTCTTGGAGGATCTCCCTTTGCCCTTCGGTTCGGGGCTTTTGGCGAAGTCCCTTTTTTCCCGGTACTTGGCCAAGGGGTCCTTTCCGCTCATCTCCATCCTCCTTTCGCGGTCCCGGCCGTCCGGCCTCGTCAACGGCGCCAGGCTAGGGCCTGAGAAGCTGCCGGTGACGAAAGATGTCCCGCCAGGGGTCCTCCTTGCGCCCCAGCCGGCGGAAGATATTTTTCATGGTGTATGTCCTTGGGCCCAGATCCGAACGGCCGAGTTCGTCCCATCCCAAGGGAGCGGCCACGGGGGCGCCGGGAAGAGCCCGCAACGCGTAGGGAACAACGGAGGTCTGGCCGTAGGCGTTGCGCATGACATCGATGAGCACCCGCCCCCCCCGCTTTCGCTTCCGGGCCGCGGTGGTCAGTCTTTCGGGATGCTCCCGGACAACCTGCCCGGCCAAGGCCTTGGCGAACTCCCTGACCTGATCGAAGGGGTGGTCGGGTTTCAGCGGAACGACGACGTGCAGCCCCTTCGACCCGGTGGTCATGACGAATGAGGTCAATCCTCTCTCGTCCAGGGTCCCCTTCAGCACACGGGCGGCGAATGCAGCCTCGCCGAAATCGCCGCCCCCCGGATCGAGGTCTAAAACCATCTTGTCCGGGTTCTTGATCCGTCCGGCCCGGCTCAGCCAGACGTGGGGAACGAGGCAGGCCTGATCGGCCAGGTACACGAGGTCGGCCGCCTTTTCCACGACCGCCAATTCCTGCGACCCGCCCTCCACCAGCGCCACCCTTTTTCTCTTGAGCCAATCGGGAAAGTGATCGGGCACGGTTTTTTGGTAGAACCCCTCTCCGCGGATGCCGTCGGGAAAGCGATGCATCACCAGGGGCCGTTCTTGGATATGGGGAAGCATGACCGGGGCGATCTTCCGGTAATAGTCGATGACCTCGCCCTTGGTGATCCCGGCTTCGGGGTACATCTCCTTGTCGAGCCGGGAAACTCGGATCTCGTACCGGCCCATCCGGACGGCCTTCTTTTCGGCCATCTTCAGGGATCCTCCCTCACGACTTTCCGGGGCGGCTTGTCCCGCCTCAATCCCAAGAAGCGCGGATGGCGCAGCTTGCCGTCGGCGGTCCATTCGGTGAAGCCGACCTGGGCCACCAGGCGGGGTTCGACCCAATGAACCCCGGGACCGCCGGCTCCCTCCCGGGAGAAGGGATCGGCCTCCGTCTCCAGCTTGTCGAGACGCTTCCTCAGATCGGCCAGGGTCCGATCGTCGAATCCGGTGCCCACTTTGCCCGCATACCGCAATTGTCCGGCCTCAAAATAGCCCAGCAGAAGGGCTCCGAATCCCGTCCGGGATCCGTGGGGATCGGTGAAGCCTCCGACCACCATCTCCTGCTCCCGGACGCATTTGAACTTCAGCCATTTCGAGGAACGGGAGTGGACGTAGGGGGATGAGCCGTCCTTGGCGATGACGCCTTCCCACCCCTTGTCACAGGCCCGCCGGTGATATTCCACCCCCTTTTCATTGCGATGGGGCAGGAACCGGAGTGGATCTCGATAATCCAGCATCTTCTTGGCGATCTTCTTCCGTTCTCTCAAGGGCAGCCTGGAGAGGTCATACCGGTCCGCCTGGAGAGCGTCGAACACATAATAGTACACTTTTCCTCTGCCCCGGGCCTCATCTTTGTCCTTGACGTGCATCCGGCCCTGAAGACGGGCGAAGCTGGTGATGTTCCCTTCGAAGGCGACGATCTCGCCGTCGACGATCCCGCCCGCCACCTGAGCCTGCCGGCCCAGGGCCTCGACGATCTCCGGATAGCTGACTCCGATATCCTTGTTATGGCGCGACTTCAGGGTGACCGCGCCGCGCGAGATGAACGCCAGGCAGCGCTCCCCGTCCAGTTTTCGTTCGTAGATCCAGCCGGGATCGGAAAAAAAGTCGCGGGTCAGCCGGGCCAGCATCGGGGAGGTCCAGGCCGGCTGTTCCCTCTTCCTGAGCCGTTGCCGGGCCTCCGCGGGGAGGTCATTCCGCCAGTCGCTCATCAGGGCCTCTCTCGCGGCGAAGTCCGGTCGCGATCCTAGACACCGATCCTCCGGCCGTCATCCTCAGGCGCGATGGCGGCGCCGTTCTCGTCCGCCGGGATCATGCTCTCTCCTTACGGCTCGGCGGCGGCGCTCATGGCCGGGCTCCGGCGATCGCCGTCGCAGGCTCCGCCCCTTGGGACCCCCCGCGCGCGCCGTCGGGGTCCTACGACTTCCTTTTGGTGTAGATATAAAGGAAGACTCCGGCGGTCAGGACGGAGAGGGCCACTCCTCCGGCCAGCCAGGGGTTCTCCTTCACGACTTTCGGAGCCTTGGCCAGGGCATCCTTGAGATGGGCGTATTTGTCCGAGACCAAAGCCTGGAGATCGTTCCTTTTCTCCTTGGCCGTCGCGTTCAGCAACTCCAAGGCGGCCGTGATTTTCGCATCCATGGCGCTCCTCCTTTCATTGTGATGAGTCCCGCTGCGAGGGACACTATCCTGGCCGGCAGAACAGCCGGCCGGTCCGGCTCCGGCCGAACCGTTCGACCTCCCGCACCCGGTCGCCTCCCCGGCGTTTCCTATTTGTTGGGAGCGGCGGCCGCCAGCAAGCTTTTCATTCGCTGGTAGCCGTTGTTGAGTTCGTTCCTGATCTGCGCGGCCTCTCCTGAGGTGACCAGCTTGGCTTCTTCATAGCCCTTGACGACCGAGTTGACCACCCCTTCGTACGTCTCTTGGGTGATGTCCTTCATCTTGGACAGGTCGTCGAGAATGCGGTCTTTCATCTCGAAATAGCGCTCTCTCATGGCCCGCCTGGTTCTCCGTCCCGATTCAGGGGCGAAAAGAACACCCAGGAGGACGCCTACCATGGCGCCAAGCAGGAAAGATCTGTCCGACATGTCATAACCTCCTCTCACTGTCCTCGAGATATCGGGCGATGATTTTCGGCCCTTGCCCTATGGAAAAGGGCCCGCCCGACTTCACAGGGACGTTCATGCATTTCCACCTATACATTCGTCTATGCAATTGACATGCCAAGTTCTCTGCGGAAGAACGATCCGGCCGTTGGGGGCCTGCCCCGGCCGGCCGTTCATCTTTCCCCCGAAGCCGATGTCAAAATCGGCCGGCGCAGCGTCGCCGGCCCGCGGATGTTGGCATGAATCTTGGATAACACCAGGGTGAACGGATTTTCCAGAAAAGGAGATTAGGATGTTCTTTTGGGACTTCATTTTCGCACTGGCTATGGCGCTCGTGGTCAGCGTCATTTTCGGCCTGATCTTCAGGAGGACGGGGGCCTGGCCGGGCATCTTCTTCTTCTTCCTGATCATATTCCTGTTCAGTTGGGCCGGCGGCATCTGGCTGACCCCGTTCGGACCGGCCGTCGCTGGAACCTATTGGCTGCCGTTCCTGATGGTCGGCCTGTTCATAGCCATTCTGCTGGCAGCGGCCATCCCCCCGCCTCGACCCCGCCGGGGAACGGCCGTCGTGGAAACCACGGGGGGCGTCGAAGAAGCCACGGCTCTGGGAGTGTTCTTCTGGTTCCTGGTCATCGTGCTGATCATCGCCATCGCCGTCCGCTATTTTTAGGGGACTCGGAAGGGATGTTCTCTCGCTTTCCCGCTTTCCAGGACGGAAGCGGGTTCGGGATAGGATGAGGAGCTGAAAACTTTACGGGGCACCGGACAGGCCCTGAGAGTTGAATACATTTTGAGGAGGTATGAATGTTAAAAGGACACAGGATCCGGCTGGCGGGTGTTCTATGGGGATTCCTGGCTCTGGGCTTCATCGTCCCGGCCGCCAATGCGGGCCCCGGCCTCGACGTTCCCGGCCCGGACGCCGCCGTGACCCAAGAAGGGGCCCTTGACGACGGGGACATCACGACCGCTCTCGATCTCGAGCTGCTGCTGGATGAGGGCGTCTCTTCCCATCTGATCGACATCGAAACAAAAGAGGGGATCGTGACCCTCTCCGGCTCGGTCGACAACATCCTCGCCAAGGAGAGGGCCGAGAGGATCGCCGAGAACATCAAGGGCGTCCGTTCCGTGGTCAATCTCATCGAGGTGGAGCCGGTCATCAGGAACGACAACGAGCTGCGCAATGATATCGAGCGGGCCCTGCTGGTGGACCCGGCGACGGACAGCTACGAGATCGACGCCACGGTCGACGGGGGCGTGGTGATGCTGACGGGAGAGGTGGAATCGTGGGCCGAAAAAGAGCTGGCCGAGCATGTCGCCAAGGGCGTCAAGGGAGTGGTCGGGGTCGACAATAGGATCGTCATCAATTACCGGAAGAAAAGAGCGGACACGGAGATCCAGGCGGAGGTCAAGCGAAGGCTGGAGGTCAACCCGCTGATCGACGCGGCCTGGATCGACGTCGAGGTCAAGGACAACAAGGTCACTCTCACCGGGACCGCGGGGAGCGCCAGGGAGAGGACCCGGGCCTTCAGCTCCGCCTGGGTCTACGGCGTCGACGAAGTGGATATCAGCGGACTCGATGTGAAAGTCTGGGCCCGGGATGAGCACAAGCGTCAACTGGCTGTCTTGAAGAGCGACCAGGAGATCCACGAAGCGGTCAAGGACTCCTTCCTGTACGATCCGCGGGTGTTCTCGTTCGAGATCGATGTCGACGTCGACAACGGGTCCGTGACCCTCGAGGGAGACGTGGACAACTTGAAAGCCAAGAAGGCGGCCGCCCAGGACGCCCGGAATACGCCGGGGGTCTGGAACGTCGACAACAGGATCCTCGTTCGCCCCCTGACGGAGCTCTCGGACGAAAAGATCGCGCAAAACCTGAAAGATGCGCTCTTTTGGAACCCGATCGTCGAGAGGTTCGACCTCACCGTCATCGTCAGGAACAAGAAGGCCTATCTCTACGGCCGTGTTGATGATGTATTCGAAAAGATGGCGGCCGAAGACGTCGCTTCCCGGACCAACGGCATCGCGGATGTGGAGAGCAACATCCAGGTGGACCAGGTCTGGGTGTGGAAAAGCGATCAGATGATCCAGGAAGACATCGAGGACCAGCTCGACTGGAACGTATTCGTTGATGAACGGGCCATCGATGTTTCCGTCGATAACGGCGTCGCCACCCTGGATGGCGAGGTCGACAGCCTGATGGAGCTGGATGCGGCTATCAAGGAGGCTTTTGACGGAGGCGCCAGAAGGGTGGTCAACGAGCTGGCCATAGACGACTCCCCCGATGGTTACCCGGGGATCTACTATCATTACGGGTGGCCGTACTGGCCCTACTGGTACGACTCTCCGGCCCCGCGGCCCGAATGAACGGGCATCACCCATGACACCAAGGGAGGGTTGAGCATGGAAACGCGTCATCATCCGGTCGCGGAAGACCGGGAGGAGATCGAGCGGGCCCTGAAAAGGGCCACCTGGAAGGACGTGCTGTACTTCTACGACGCCTGCGGGGCCAAGCGTCTTCTGGGCGTTTTCAATAAGAGGAGCGCCCGGCGGATAAAGGCCTTCCTCCGGGGCCGAGGGCTGCTCGGCAGGGTTTCCGAGGCCGAGGTGCTGACCGATCATCCCGACTCACAGTTCAGCTTTTCGATGGTCGAAAAGGCCCCCGGCCGCCGGAGGATAAATCCCTTCGGAAGGAACATGTGACCCCTCGGGCGGGGTCAGGTCGATGAGGATGCTGGGGATCAGCGGCAGCCCCCGGAGGGGGGGGAACAGCGAGCTGCTGCTCGATTCCGCACTCGCGGGCGGCCGAGCCGCGGGGGCGGAGATCGACAAGATCCGCCTCGTCGACCTGGCCATCGCCCCCATCCAGGAGGTCGAATATGACCGGGTCGGGGATGACGGCCTATCGGTCATCGACGACGACCTGAGGGCCGTCTGCCGGGAGATCCAAGCCTGCGATTCCCTCATCCTCGCCTCCCCCATCTTCTTCGGGAGCTTGAGCGGCCAAATGAAGGTCATGATCGATCGCTTCCAGTGCGTCTGGATCTCCCGTCACCGGCTGGGCCATGCGCCTTTCCCCGGGCGAAGGAGGGGGGCATTGCTGTGCGTGTCCGCGGCCCATCGAACCGCCTTTTTCGGCAACGCCCGGTCGATCGTCGGGAATTTCTACTCTCTCATCAACGTCGAATATGCAGAGGAATTGTATTGTTCGGGCGTCGATGCCCGGGGTCAGGTCAAAGACCATCCTCTCTGTCTTGAGCGGGCTTTCGAGCTCGGCCGGAAGCTGGCCTCCGCCGGCCCCCCCGGATGATCCGCGGGCGGGAGCCCTGGCAAGGAAAAAGGCTTTCCCTAGCGCCCGGTTTCCGTGATAGAATGACAGCGGGTGAGGGTCTCGTGCGCCCGAGCGGGGTCGTAGCGGTATATCCATAGGGGAAAGAGACATGTCTCACGTGCTGATCATCGATGATGACAGGCCCGTCTGCGACTCCATCGCCGAGGTCATCAATGGCATGGGATACACCGCCTCGATCGCCGCAAGCTTGGCGGACGGCCTCCGTAAGGCGAAGCAGGAGGATGTCGCCGTCGTTTTTTTGGATGTGCGAATGCCCGACGGCTCCGGCCTGGACGCTCTTCCCGACTTCCTCAGCGCGCCCTCTTCTCCCGAGGTCATCATCATCACCGGATTCGGGGACGCCGACGGGGCCGAACTCGCGATCCGGAGCGGGGCGTGGGACTATGTCGCAAAGCCCATGTCCGTCCGGGAGATCAAACTGACCTTGACCCGCGCTCTCCAGTATCATCAGGAGAAACGGAAAGCGGCCGCATCGGTCCATCTGAAGCGGGCCGGCATCATCGGCGACAGCGCGCCGGTCTCGGCCTGCCTGGATGTCGTGGCCCAGGCCGCAACGAGCGACGCCAACGTCCTGATCACCGGGGAGACGGGAACGGGAAAAGAGCTCTTCGCCTGGGCCGTCCACAGCAACAGCGCCATGGCCGACCACAATTTCGTGGTCGTGGACTGCGCGGCGCTCCCCGAAACCTTGGTGGAAAGCGTTCTCTTCGGCCATCGCAAGGGCGCCTACACAGGCGCCGACCGCACCCAGGAGGGCTTGATCGAGCAGGCCAACAAGGGGACGCTCTTCCTGGACGAGGTCGGCGAACTGCCCCTCTCGATCCAAAAGGCCTTTCTTCGGGTCCTCCAGGAGCGCCGGTTCCGGCCCGTCGGAGGGAAGTCCGAGGTCAGGAGCGAATTCCGCCTGGTGGCGGCCACCAACCGCGACTTGGAGGAGATGGTCAAAGCGGGAAAGTTCCGGGAAGATCTTCTTCACCGGCTGAGGACCCTGGTCATCCGTCTTCCTGCTCTCCGGGAGATCCCCGAGGACCTGGAGGAACTGGTGACCTATTACCTCCGCAAGCTGAGCGGCAAGTACAAAGCCCATATCAAGGGCATTTCGCCCGGCTTCTGGGATGTCCTTCGCTTCTACAGCTGGCCTGGCAACACAAGGGAGCTGATCCAAGCTTTGGAGAAGGCCATCATCGCCGCTCACGATGAGGCCACGCTCTTCTCCAAGCATCTGCCCGATCACATCCGCATCAGCGTGGCCCGGGCGACGATCGGGGGCAGGAGCGCGGAATGCGCCGATACCTTTGAGGGCCCGGACGATCCATCGGCCCCCTTCCCGATGCTTCAGGAAGCCCGAGAGGCGGCCATGAAAGCAGCCGAGAAAACCTATTTGAGCCGGCTGATGGACCGGACCGGAAAGGACATCAAGCGGGCCTGCCAGATTTCCGGGCTTTCCCGGTCGCGTCTTTACACGCTCTTGAAATTACATAACATCTCGCCCTCCCGATAGGGCCCACCGCCCGCCTTCCCTTTCCTCTCCGGCAGGAATTTTCCTCCGGAAAAAGACGGCCTGCCGGTCCGGAGAGGGCTTGATCCCCGCCGGACGCGCCTTTGTATCCCATGAGGACCCGCCGTGAGGCATGATTTTCAAGCATGGGGAATGTTGGCACATTTTTTGAAGGAGGATGATCGGGAGTTCGAAGTGGCTCGACAAGACGACCTCTTCCAGGGAAGCGACAAATGAGTGTCATGATGTACTCGGCCAAGATCGAGGACAAGACCAAAGAATTAGAGAAATTATTGAAGGAATTGGCCTCCCCCGGCCGATTGGACATCTTCAGGTCCGTGGAGGGCCTCGCGGAAAGGCTGCGGGAGCCCTGGGATGAAAAGCCGATCGTCCTCATCTGGGTTCAAGATCAGGATGAGCTTCTGGACCTTGTCTCCATGAGGGAGCAGCTGCGCGACATCCGGTTGATCCTGGTCCTGCCCGACGCGGAAAAAGACACGCTCTCGCTGGCTCATCGGCTCTGGCCCAGCTACCTGTCGTTCGCGGACGACAATCACGGGAAACTAACGGCCGTCCTGCAGAAAATGCTGTCCAAAGGCGAGGGCGCTGCGGAAGGATAGCTCGTTCCGAAGAGCGAAGCCTTTTTCCCTTTCCCTGGGCGCTCTCCCTGTTGGAGGCGAGCGGGTTGGCATGATTCTTGGAGTGTTGAAGGCGGATCGCGAGGAAGCCCGGGGCCGGAGGGGACGGATCCAAGGAGGCACGACCATGCTGAGATCTCTCAAGGAGCTCAGGGGATACAAAGTCCTGGCGACCGATGGGGACATCGGCGACGTCGATGACCTCTTCTTCGACGACGAGCTCTGGACCATCCGCTACTTCGTCGTCGACACATGGACCTGGATGCCGGGCCGAAAGGCGCTCATCGTCCCCTCGGCCGTCGAACGTCCCGATTGGGAAGCACGCACCCTGCCCGTGAGCGTCTCCCGGGAAAAGGTCAGGGGCAGTCCGCACATAGGCGCCGAGAAACCGGTCTCCCGGCAGGCCGAAGAGGAGCTTCACAGGCACTATAAATGGGTCCCCTATTGGGCCGCTCTCGGCTATGGGGTCGCGGCGGCCGTCTCTCCCCGCGCTCTGGCGGCGGAAACAACCGGGGCGGAGGACGAGAAGGACGTCATGAAGGGAAGAACGGACCCGCACCTCAGAAGCGTGAAGGAGGTCACCGGCTATCGCATCCAGGCGGCCGACGGCGAGATCGGCCATGTCGAGGAGTTCATCGCCGAGGACGCCGATTGGCACATCCGCTACCTGGTCATCGATACGCGGAACTGGCTGCCCGGCCGGAAAGTGCTGGTGACCCCCTCCTGGATCGAGCGGGTGAGCTGGCCGGAGAAAAAGGTCTTTATCGACCTGCCCAGAGAGCTGATCAAGGCCAGCCCGAAGTACGATCCGGAGGCCCCCGTCAACCGGCAGTACGAGGAAAGGCTCTACGACTACTACGGCCGACCGAAATATTGGAAGTGACCGGCCTCCCGGGGCGGCCTCGGTCAGGACCAGAAAGAAAGGAAGGAAGGAATGATCATTAAAAGGAACGAACGTCATCATGCCCGGCCCTTCGCCCTGGCCCTCCTCGCCGCGACCTTCATCGGCGGCTCATTTGGAGCGGCCCATCTCGGCTGCGCCTCCAACGGGGGTCAGGAGACCTCCGAGAGAACGGGCGTTGAGCCCGCCTCCAACGGCGCTTCAGCCGTCCAGCTGGTCGACCGGCTCAGTCTGGCGTTCGAACGCGCCTCGGCCCAAGTGAGCCCCTCCGTCGTCTCCATCATCGCCGAGCAGGAGGTCGCGGTCAGGCCGTTCGGATACCCCGGCGACGGCTTCGAGGGTTTCTTCGGGGACGACTTTTTCCAGCGCTTCTTCGGCATCCCCCGACAGCCGCAAGAGCGGACCAGGACGGTCAGGAGCCTGGGGTCGGGAGTCATCATGACGAAAGACGGCTACGTCCTGACCAACGATCACGTGGTCAGGGACGCCGAAAAGATCCGAGTGCTCATCGGCGACGGCAAAAGGTATGAGGCGGAGGTCATCGGGACCGACCGGCCCACGGATGTGGCCGTCATCAAGATCGACGGGAGCGATTTCCCGGCCGCCTCCGCCGCCGATTCCGACAAGATCAGCATCGGCCAGTGGGTCATCGCCGTCGGGAACCCGTTCCAGCTGATGCATACCGTCACGGCCGGGATCATCAGCGCCAAAGGACGCTCCTCGGTCGGCTTGGCGGAGTACGAGGACTTCATTCAGACGGACGCCTCGATCAATGCCGGGAACAGCGGCGGCGCCCTGGCCGACCTGAGCGGCCATGTCATCGGGATCAACACGGCCATCGCCAGCCCGTCCGGCGGGAACGTCGGCATCGGCTTCGCCATCCCCCTCAACATGGCCCAAAAGGTCATGAACGAGCTCATTTCCAAGGGGAAGGTCGTCAGGGGTTACCTGGGAGCATGGCTCCAGGATCTCACGGACGAGCTCGTCGAGGCCTTGGACCTCGAAGGGCGGGCGGGGGCGCTGGTGGCGGACATCGCCGCGGGCGGGCCTGCGGACAGGGCCGGGATAGAGAGAGGGGACGTGATCGTCGAGTACGGCGGCACCGAGATCATCGACGGCGGGCAGCTCAAGAACCTGGTGGCCGAAACGGCGCCGGGGACGACGGTCGACATCGCCCTCATCCGGAAAGGCCGGGAACGGGAGGTCTCCTTGAAAGTGGACGAGAGGCCCGACAGAGAAAAAAGTCCGGACGTCCCTCAAGCGAAGGAGGAAGGACTGTCGAGCCGGGAAATGGGCCTGGACGTCCAGACGGCGACCTCCGATCTGGCCCGCCGCCTCGGCTATGAAGGCGAGAAGGGCGTGCTCGTCACCCGCGTGGTTCCCGGAAGTCCGGCGGCCGAGGCCGGTCTCAGCCGGGGAGATCTGATCCAAGAAGTCGACCGTGAGACGGTCAGGACGGAGCAGGAATTCGAACGGTCCATACGGAGCCTCAAAGCCGGCGACGTCGCCGCGCTTTTGGTCAGACGGGGCCAGAACACCTTTTTCGCCGCCGTTGAAATGCACGATGAATAGGAACGGGGCCGCTGCGAAGGGCCGGAGCGAGGGCCAAGCCGTCGAACGGCCGCAAAGAATTTTAGGCGAAAAGGAGGCATGACCATGGCCATCATTCTCCGGCATCCCCTCAGGGAGGCGGATGCCCTGAGGGATGGGGCGGACCGGCTTTTCGGGGAAAGGCCGGCCGGCCGCGCAACAGGGAGAGCGAGATGATCAAAAGCGCCTGGTACCCTGCGGTCGATGTTCGCGAAAAGCCGGACCAGCTCGTCCTGACGGCGGAGCTTCCCGGCATCGACGACAAGGACGTGGACATCGAGATCGACGGGAACGTTCTGGCCCTGAGGGGGAGAAGGACGTTCGAGAAGGAGACCCGGGAAGAAGGCTATCTTCATGTGGAAAGATCCTACGGCAGCTTTTGCCGGGCCTTCACTCTGCCCCCCAATGCGGCCACCGATAAGATCAAGGCCGAACATGAGGACGGGCTGCTCAGGATCATGATCCCCAAGAGGCCCGAGCTCAAGCCCACCAGGGCGAAGACGCTCAAGCCCGCCAAGGCCCGAAAGGGAAAATAGGCCTTGCTCCCTCGGCGGCCCGTGGGCCCATCTCCGGCCGACGCCGAGAGCCGGCCTGATCCGCTTTCGTCAGGAAGGGCGGAATGAATAGGATCGTGACCCTTTGCATGAAGCCCACGCTCGACATCAGCACCAGCGTGACCACGGTCGTCGCCGGCCCCAAGCTGAGGTGCGGCCCCCCCCATCGGGAACCCGGAGGGGGCAGCGTCAATGTCGCCAGGGCCATCACGAAATTGGGCGGAAGCGCCCGGGTCATCTACCCTGCCGGCGGGTCGAGCGGGGACTATCTCCGAGACCTCCTCGAGAAAGAAGGCGTGGAGCAGACCCCGATCCCCGTGGAGGCGATGCTCCCGGAGAGCGTCGTGGTCCTGGAGGAATCGAGCGGCCGGCAGTACCGCTTCAATTTTCCGGGTGCAAGGCTCGGCGCCGATGACTGGCGGGCCTGTCTGAGCGCGATCTCCGGCCTTTCACCGCCCCCGGCTTTCGTGGTCGCCAGCGGAAGCCTTCCTCCCGGTGTCCCGGAGGATTTTTATGCGCGACTGGCCCGCAAGGTCTCCGAACTCGGAGCGAAGTTCGTATTGGACACCCATGGACCCCCGCTGATCGAAGCGACCGGAGAGAGGGCCTACTTGATCAAGGCCAACCTGAAGGAATTCCAGGACGTGGCCGGGGGGGAGGTCGAAGATGAGCGGGACATCCCGGAGCTGGCGGCAGGCAAGGTCCTGGGGAAGAAATGCGAGGTCCTGGTGGTATCGCTGGGCGCCGCCGGGGCCATCCTGATCTCCGAACGGGGGGCGACCCGGTTCTGCGCCCCCGTCGTTCCCGTCCGCAGCCGCGTGGGCGCGGGGGACAGCATGGTCGGCGGCCTGGTGATGAAGCTGGCCCGGGGCGCCTCCCCTATCGAGGCCGTTCGATTCGGTCTGGCGGCCGGCACCGCGGCCGTGATGACCCCGGGAACGGAGCTGTGCCGAAGGACGGACGCCGAGCGGTTGTACCGGCAGCTGGGCGAGATGGGCTTGGAGGTCGCGATGGACCGGGGGGATGATCCTGCATGAAAAGGGGGCGGGCCGTCGACGTCGGGACATCGGGCTGGCACTACGATGAGTGGGTCGGACCGTTCTACCCCGAAGGGACGTCCCAGGAAGACTATCTGAGATGCTACGCCCGGAGCTTTCGGAGCGTGGAGATCAACAACACCTTCTATCAGCTTCCCGGCAAAAGGACCTTGCGGCTCTGGAGGGACGCGGTGCCCGGCGATTTCGTTTTCTCGGTCAAGGCCAGCCGATACATCACTCACATGAAAAAGCTCAAGGACCCGAGGGGGCCGGTCAACCGGCTCTTGAAAGGCATCGAGCCGCTGAGCGAAAAAATGGGCCCGGTCCTCTTTCAGCTTCCGCCGCGGTGGAAGGCCGACCCGGAGAGGCTGAGCGCCTTTCTCGAGGTCCTTCCCGGGGATTTCCGCTACGCCTTCGAATTCCGGGATCCTTCGTGGTTCCAGGAACGGATCTATGCCCTGCTCTCGGAGAGCGGGAGCGCTTTTTGCATCTACGATCTCGACGGCCGTCAAGCGCCCAAGGAGGTGACGGCGGATTTCCTCTATGTCCGCCTTCACGGGCCGGCCGCGCCTTACCAAGGCCGCTATGACGATCAGAGCCTGGCCGGCTGGGCGGGGGCCGTCAGCTCATGGGCCCGGCAGGGCAAACGCGTCTTTTTCTACTTCGACAACGATCAGAAAGGCTACGCCGCGGGCGATGCCCTGCGCTTGAGCCGAATGGTCGGAAAGTAGGAGCGGCCAGCCGCGCGGGCCCGTCGGCGGCCGGTAAAGCAAGGCGACCGGAGGACCCTTGTCGCCGGGGGCCGGGAGGTTCTTACGGCGGAGGCCTTTCGATCTCCGGCCTGAACAGGATGGGCGACACGTCTTCCCAGAGGATCTTCAAACAGCTGGCGGCGGGTATGGCGAAGATCAGGCCCAGAAAGCCGGCCGCCCAGCCGCCGACGAACACGACCACCAGGATCGTCAGCGGACTCAAGGTCGTGGCCCGGCTCTGGACCCAGGGGGTCAGGATGTACTCCTCGATGACGTTGACGGCCTGATAAACGACCGTCGGCCACACGAAGACCGCCAGGAAGTCGAAGCCCGCGGGCTGCGCCCCGGTGGTCATTTCCAGGTACTTGACGAGGATCGCCGCGAACCAGCCGATCGTGGAAAGGTAAGGGATGATGCTCAGGAACCCCGTCACCACCCCCAGGAGGAACCAATAGGGAACCCCGGCCAAGAACCAGCCCGCCGAAAAAAGCAGCGAGATGATGATCGAGATAAGCAGGCGCCCGCGGAAAAAGTTCCCCACGGCTTCGTCCATGCGGCCCAGGGTGCGGAGGATGGCCCCCCTGTGCTTCAGCGGGAGATAGCTCCGGACCTGTCCAACGAGCCGGTCGAACTTCAAGGAAAAAACGAAGAAAGAGACCGGCGCGAGAACGACCCACAAGAGGACCATGACCGAGGTGCCGATCACGCCTTGTATCACGGGGATGATGGATCTCGACCGCAAGTTCAGCTTTTCCAGCAGACCGGCCGGCTCGTGGGGGATCTCGCCGAGAGGGACCCCATACTGGTCCCTGAGCGTCTCGAGGTACTGGGGCAGGTTGCGAACAAGGGTGGAGCCCTGTTCGATGAGAGGAGGGATCAGCCAGAGGGCGGCGGCCGCCCCCAGGGAGATCATAACGGCCAGAATGAAAAGGACGGTTACCGGCTTGGGGATCCGCAGACGATCCTTGGCCGCTCGGATCGCCGGATAGAAGAGATAGGCCAGGAGCAAGCCCAAGAAGACCGGGAGCAGGATCGGACGCAGATACCAGGCGACGGCCAGGAGAAAGACGGCAGCACCCGTCCAGAGAAGGTCCCTGACCCAGGCGATCTCCCACAAGTGGGGGCCGGAGGGCGTCGTCGAGCTCGGCGGACTTGGGTTGCTCTGCATGGTGTGCCGTCATCTTGAAAATGCAAGAAAGATGCCAGCCGTCTTTCTCCCCACTTGGCCGTCGGCGCCTCCTGTAAAGCTCCGGAAAGCGCATTCTCACAAGATATCGTCCTGCCAGGCAGGACAAATGGCCCGCGGACTTTCCCGGGCGTCATCACATGGATCCTTTCCTCGGGCAACGTGGGGCGGGCCCTCCAGCGGTCCTTGGCCGGCAGGCATGGCCTCGAGAGGCCCTCGCCGCTGGGCCGCTTCGCTATCCGACCCTTAGCAGACGGGCGTTGACGGCCACGATGACCGTGCTCAGGGACATGATCAGGGCCCCCATGGCCGGGGCCAGGACGATGCCCTGGCCGTAAAGGACCCCGGCGGCGAGCGGAAGGGCGACGAGGTTGTATCCGGTGGCCCAGACCAGGTTTTGCCACATCTTCCTCCGCGTCGCCCGCGACAGGGACACGACGCCGACGACGTCCCTCGGGTCGTCCTCGACGAGGACGACGTCGGCGGTCTCGACAGCTACATCGGTCCCCGTCCCGATGGCGATCCCGACGTCGGCGCGGGCCAGGGCCGGGGCGTCGTTGACCCCGTCCCCGACCATGGCCACTTTCCTCCCCTCCCGCTGGAGCTCTGCGATCCGCTCCGACTTCTTGTCCGGAAGGACGCCGGCGTAGAACTCGTCGATCCCCAGCTCCCCGGCCACCGCCTCCGCCGCCGCCTCGCTGTCGCCCGTGATCAGGGCGATCCCGAAGCCCATGCCCTTGAGGTCGCCGACGGCCCGACGCGATCCCTCCCTGATCGTGTCCGACAACCCGATGACGCCGACGATCCCGCCGCCGGAGAGGACGACGACCGTCGTCATTCCCTTCCCCTCCATCCTTTCGATCGCCCGCCGCGCTTCGTCCCGGAGGCTCCCCGCGGATTCGGCCTCCTCCCCCTCGTGCCCTTCGATCAGGGAGACGCTTCCCACGGCGGCCTCCTGTCCGTCGATGACGGCCCGGGCCCCCTTTCCCGGAACGGCCTCGAATCCTTCGATCTCCAGCGTGCCGACATCCTCCTCCTCGGCCTTTTTCACGACGGCGGCGGCGATGCGATGCTCCGACTCCCGCTCGACCGAGGCCGCCAGTCTCAAGACCTCCGCCCTATCGGCGCCCCCGAGGGCGGCGACCTCGGAGACCTCGAACTCCCCCTTGGTCAGGGTCCCGGTCTTGTCGAAGACGATCGTGTCCAGCCGGAAGGCGCTCTCGAACGCCGTCCGGTTCCTGATCAGCAGCCCCCGTTTCGCGGACATCGAGGTGACCACGGCGACGACGAGCGGGATGGCCAAGCCCAGGGCGTGGGGGCAGGCGATGACCATGACCGTGACCGTCCGTTCGAGGGCGAAATCGAACTCCCTTCCCAGGGCCAGCCAGGCGGCCAGGGTCACGGCGCCCCCGGTGACGGCCGCGACGGTCAGCCAGAAGGCCGCCCTGTCGGCGAAATCCTGGGCTCTGGATTTGCTCTGCCCGGCCTTGCGGACCATGTCGACGACCTGGGATAGGTAGGACTCCCCGCCCGTTTTGGAAACCTCCACGGTCAGCGAACCGGAGCCGTTCACCGATCCTCCGATGACCTCGTCGCCGGGGCCCTTCTCCACGGGCTTGGACTCGCCCGTCAGCATGGATTCGTCGATGTCCGAGGAGCCCTTGACGACCCGGCCGTCGGCGGCCATCTTCTCGCCCGGCTTGACCAGGATCCTGTCGCCTTCCTCCAGCACATCGACCTCGACCTCTTCGATGGACCCGTCGCCTCCGATCCGGTGGGCCGTCGAGGGCAGCAGCCGGGCCAGCTCTTCGACGGCCCGCGAGGCGCCGGCGACGGACCGCATTTCGATCCAGTGCCCGAGGAGCATGACGTCGATCAGAGTGACGAGCTCCCAGAAGAAGATCTTGCCCCTTAGCCCGAAAACGACGAGGCTGCTGTAGACGAAGGCCACCGTGATCGCCAGCCCGATGAGCAACATCATGCCCGGCCGCTTCTTGCGCAGCTCGTCCGCCAGGCCCTTGAGGAACGGCCACCCGCCATAGGCGTAAACGGCCGCGGAGAGGCCGAAGAGAAGGTAGGAGTCGCCGGCGAAGGCCGGTCCGAACCCGAGGAACGACCGGATCATCGGGGACAGCGCCAGGACCGGGATGGTCACGGCCAGGCTGATCCAGAAGCGCTTCCTGAGATCGCGGACCATCCGCTCATGATGGGAGCTGTGGTCATGGCCGCGGCTCTGATCGCGGTCGCGCCCGTTATCGTGGTCATGCCCTCCCGTTCGCCCGTTCCCGTTGTGGTCTCGACGCGTCATGTCTCACCTCTCCTTCGAACCGTTGGCGGTGCCGGCGGGGCCACGCTTCAGAAGCCGCTTGAGGACGAGGGGCGCGAGAAGGCACGTTCCCAGGGAGACGAGGACCATGGCCCCGAAAACGCGGTCGGGGACGGCCCACTCCCCGAGCGTATGTCCCCGCTGCATGATGACCAGGGCGATCTCGGCCCGCGGGACCATGCTGATCCCGATGAGAAGCGCCCCCGCCCCACCCACGAACCTGATTGAGAGAAGCCCGTCGCCGACGAGCTTCGCGGACGCGGCGACCGCGAAGAGGACCGCTCCAAGGCCCAGGGAAGAGGCCATCCCTTCGAGACGGACGCTCAGCCCGATGCCGATGAAAAAGAACGGGACGAGGAAGTCGTAGAGGACTCCGTACATGGAATCCACCTTCACCGCCTTGGGGTCGCGGCTGAAGATGAGCCCGGCGAAGAAAGCCCCCATGGCCAGGGAGAACCCGAGCAGGCCGGCTATGGCGGCGATGATGATCCCGAAGCTGGCCACGACCAGCATCGGATCCGGGGATCTTTTAAGCTTCGCGAAGCAGGCCGTGACGTGCCGTTCCACATAGCGGGAAAAGAGGAGGCACAGGAGGCCGAACAGGACGAGCTTCAGGAGAAGGATGCCGGCCGTCTTGAGGACGATCCCTTCGATCGGACCGGCCGCCCCAGCGTTCAGGACCGGGGCCAGGGAGAGAGCCAGGGCCATCAGAACGATCCCCGAGACATCGTCCATCTCGGCCACGTCGAGGAGCAGTTCCCCCGGCTTCGTCTCGAGTTTTCCCTCGTCACGCCAGACCGATACGGATACCCCGACGCTCGTCGCGGTCAGGGAGACGGCGACGAACAGGCTCGGGACGAGCCCCAGGCCGAAGAGATAGCGGGCCGCGGCATAGCCCATGAACCCGCTGAGAAGGACGTCCCCGGTCCAGACGAGGCTGGCCCGGCGGATCTGGCTCAGGATGCCCTCGAGGTTGCTCTCGAGCCCGATCCGGAAAAGAAGAACCACAAGGCCCAAGTTGGCCAGGAACTCGAAAACGGTCCCCGTGGATCCCGAAAGGAAACCCGTTCTCGAGTCGATCAGATTGATGACGATCCCGAGGGCCATGAACCCGGCCAGGGGGGGAAGTCCGAGCCGCCCGAGACCGGAGCGGACGAGAATGGAGGCGATGACGGCGATCCCCAACACCAGGAGAAGCGAAGCGAAGGGCGCGGCCGATCCGGACATCATGATGCTCGACAGAAACGATCGATCACGGCATCAAACTTCAAGAAACGTGCCAAGCCTCCTTTTCTGCCTTGGCTGACAGATATAATTGATAATAAAATAAATAACGCGATTTCATGAGCGTTTTCCGGGCCTTAAATCGCCTTTCCGGCCCCTAAATTGAGGCGGCCTCCCCACTCAAAATTCGCGGTCAAATGAAGGCCCCCAAGGGATAATAGCGCTTTTTAGGGCTAAAAAGCGCTATTAAGGGCCTGAAAATGGGCTAAAATCAGCGGCATATTATTTTTTATCTGGAAGTTATAACAGCCTAAGCGGAGGGGGGGCGTCCTGTTCGGGGGGACAAAATCCCGCCGGGGAGTTCATCACGAGGGCGTCCACAGGCAAGCCCCTGACCGGAACGGGTGTCCATCATTGGCACCGTTCTTGCACTTTCAACCATGGACGGAAACGGCGGAGCCGGCAGGCCCGCTCTCTTCTTTCAAGGAGGACCCGTGGACAGATTGAAAAGCAAGGTGGCCGTGATCACCGGGGGAGCCAAAGGGATCGGGCGGGCGGCCGGGATCCTGATGGCCCGCGAGGGGGCCAAGGTCGCTCTGACCGACATCGACGACGGCGAGGGCCGCAAGGCCGTGGAGGAGATCACCGAGTCCGGCGGGGAGGCCGCGTACTGGAACCTCGACGTGTCCGCGCACGACAAGGTCGCCGAGGTCTTCCGGGCCATCGGCGAACGCTTCGGGAAGATCGATGTCCTCGTCAACAACGCCGGGATCTCCGGCGTCGACAAGCCGACCCACGAGATCGATCCGGCCGATTGGATGAAGGTCCTCAATATCAACCTGATGGGCGTCTTCCATTGCACCAAGCACGTCGTCCCTCACATGAAAAAGGCCGGCGGGGGGAGCATCATCAACATCTCCTCGATCTACGGCCTTGTCGGCGCCCCGGACGTCCCTCCCTACCACGCCTCCAAGGGCGCCGTCCGGCTGATGGCCAAAACGGACGCGCTCCTCTATGCCGGGGACGCCATCCGGGTCAACTCCCTCCACCCGGGGTACATCTGGACACCGATGGTGGAAGACTTCGCCGGGCGGTCCGGAAAGACGACCGACGAATTCCGGAAGGACATCGGCGAGCTCCATCCCCTGGGCCATCCGGGGGAGCCGATCGACATCGCCTACGGGATCGTCTATCTCGCCTCCGACGAATCGAAATTCGTGACGGGGAGCGAGCTGGTCATCGACGGGGGGTACACGGCCCGTTAAGGCATCCTCCCCTGGTCCCTGAGAGCGGCGATGCTCCGGAGAGCGGGGCCCGGACGCGCTTCCGGGCGTCGCTGAGAACACCCGCCGCCGGCAGAGACAGGCAGAGGCAATAAGATATCCGCAAAGGAGGTTTTTGGAATATGAAGAAGCACACGCTATGGATCGTCATCCTCGCCGCCCTCATAGCGGCGGGACTCACCGCGTCCTGCCGGAAGGGCGAGGATAGCCTTCCCGACCTGGCCGTGGCCGATGTCACCTGCCAGGGCGGGAACCTCTACGTCACCGTCGAGAACCGGGGCGATGCCGCTCTTCCCGAGGGCTGGGTGGCCTTCGCCTCCCTGACCATCGACGGCACGGCCCAGACCGACATCCTCCTGAACGAGCCGACCCTGGTCCGGGACGGGGGGATCGCCGAGCCGGGGGGGAGCTCGGGGTACCTCCTAGCCTTCGACCTCGCCAGGGCGGCGAGGATCGATGTCTTCCTCGACACCAATGACGAGATCGAAGAGTCGGACGAGGAGAACAACCGCATGGACAGCGTTTATCTCGGCCCCTGCCTCCTGCCCGACCTCGAAGTCAAGGACATCCGTCTCAACGACGATTCCGAGGTCGTCGTGGTCGTCGAGAACGTCGGCCCCGGGGCCTTTCCCGAAGTCGCCTGGTACGGGGACGGGCAGCTGGACTGCACTCTGCGGGTCTCCCTGAACGACGAGGAAAGGTGGCTCAGGACCCTCATCGAGTTCGATCCCGAAAAGGCCCTTCAGCCGTTCACCGGGATCGTCGTCCTCCCCACGGGCCTCAAGATCACCGATGAGGCGGTCGTCACGGCGGCCGTCGACTGCCCGGACATCATCAAGGAGCAGAACGAGGAGAACAACGTCAAGAGCGTCGTCCTGAAATGAGCGAGGCCGTCGGCCGGCCTTACTCCGACAGGACCTCGAAGCCCGAAACGATGTCCAGGAGCTCCGCGGTGATGGCTTCCTGGCGCCGCTGCTGGTGTTCCGCGTTGAGCTCCTCGAGCCGTTCCTCGATGTTCTTCTCGGCGACCTGCATGGCGGCCAGGCGGCTGGCGTTCTCCGCGGCCAGGGATTCCACCGTGGCCCGGTAGAGCATGACGAAGAAACGCTGGCGCAGGAGGGCCGAGAAGAGACGCTCCCGATCCATGCTGTAGGCCGGCAGGACCCGGGTCGGCCAGGGCTTCGCCGCCAGGCCGAACAACCAGTCCAGATCCAGGGGGAGCAGGTCCACCTGGGCCGGCCCATAGGCGACCTTGGCGGCCGGCCTGTTGTAAAAGATCCTGATGCGCTCGATGTCCCTCTCCACCCGCCACTCGTCGATCTTGATCAGGATCGTCCGGACGACGGACGTCAGGTCCATCATGAACTCGAAGAGAGAGACCTGCCCCTCGACCCGGTGGCCGAGGGCCTCCAGGCGTCCCCCGATCCTGTCCCCGATGGCCATCAGGTGACGCTTGTCGCGGGCGATCGCGAGCCCCTCCATCTTTTCGACCGCGAAGGAGGCGATCTGGTCGTTGAATTGCCCGACCATCCCCTGCTCCGAGCCGAAAACGACGGCGCCGAGATGCCCCTCGCCTTCTAACCGCGGCTTCAGGGCCTCCCCTTTCCTGTCGCGCATAAGGACATGAAGGCCCAGGTCGACGGTCCGGCTGTACGTCCGAAGCGACTCCACGGCCCTCTCGTATTCCCGGATGTTCACGGCCGCCAGGGTCTTCATCGTCTTGACCACCGAGAGCAGGTCCTCGGCGCTGTCGATCTTGCGTCTCAGGGTCTGGAGCTGTTCCATCGGCGCACCCGTTCCCCTCCGCTCACTCCCGGTCCTCGACTAGACCGCCGGCCATCTCGACCATGGCCTTTCTGTCCTCGTCGCCGAGCGGCTTCCCTTTCTCGATCCGCTCCGCGAGGTCCGGAAGCTCGCCCCGCAGACGCTCGCGGATCTTGTCCTTGATCGGCCTGACTTTCCCCGGCGGGAGGCCGTCGAGGAGCCCCTCGGTGACGGCGACCATGACGGCGATCTGCTCGGCCACGGGAAGGGGCTGGTACTGGTCCTGTTTCAGCACCTCCCGGACCCTCCGCCCCCTCTCGAGGGTCTTCCGGGTGTCCTCGTCGAGACGCGCCCCGAAACGGGAGAAGGTCTCGAGCTCCTCGAACTGGGAGTGGGCCAGGCGGAGGTCGCCGGCCACGGCCCTGTAGGCCGGCAGCTGGGTCTTTCCTCCGACCCTCGAAACGGACTTCCCGATGTCGATGGCCGGGAGAACGCCTTCGCCGAACAGCCGGGGGGACAGATAGATCTGCCCGTCGGTGATGGAGACGAGGTTCGTCGGGATGTAGGCGGCGATGTTCTGGGCCTGGGTTTCAATGATCGGCAGGGCGGTCAGGGACCCCCCGCCGAGATCGTCCTTCAGGTGGGTGGCCCGTTCGAGCAGGCGGGAGTGGATGTAGAAGATGTCCCCCGGATAGGCTTCCCTGGCCGGCGGCCGCCTCAGCAGCAGGGACAGCTCCCGGTAGGCCCGGGCGTGCTTGGTCAGGTCGTCATAGACGACCAGGACGTCCCGGCCCTTCTCCATGAAGTACTCCCCCATCGAGGTCGCGGCGTAGGGGGCGATGTAGTTCTGTCCCGGCGGGTCGTCGCCCGTCGCGACCACGACGATGGTGTAGCCCAGGGCGTCGTGCTTCCGGAGATCGGCCACGATCTTGGCGACCGAGGAGTTCTCCTGCCCGATGGCGCAGTAGATGCAGATCACGTCCGCGTCCTTCTGATTGATCATGGTGTCGAGGGCGATGGCCGTCTTGCCGATCTGGCGATCCCCCAGGATGAGCTCCCTCTGGCCCCGCCCGATGGGGATCAGGGCGTCCACGGTCTGGATCCCCGTCTGGAGGGGGACCGACACCGGGGCCCTGTCCATGATCGCCGGAGCGGGCCGCTCGACGGGGAACCTCGTCGACGTCCGGATGGGGCCCTTCCCGTCCACGGGCCGTCCGAGGGCGTCGACGATCCGGCCCACGAGCGCGTCGCCGACCGGCACGTCCATGATCCGGCGCGTCCTGCGAACCGGCTGCCCCGCCCGGATGTCCTCGTGCTCGTCGATGAGGACGGCGGCGACCTCGTCGGGATCGAGATTGAAGGCGATCCCCATTTTGCCCCCGGGGAAGCGGACCAGCTCCTCGTAGCGGACGTCGGGAAGCCCCCTGATCCTGGCGATCCCCCGGCTCACATTCCAGACCCGGCCGAGCTCCTGGAGCTCGATCCCGGGGCGATGATCCTCGAGAAGGCCGCCGAGATCGGCAAACGTGGATCCCAGGACCTCGTTCAGCCGGCGGCGGACCTCCGGGTCCGGGTTCATGTCCCGTCCTTCCCGCCGGGCTCGTGCCCGCCGGTCTCCTCGTCGTCCCGCTTCGCCTCCTCCTTTTTGGTCCTCGCCTCTCCCTTCTTTTTCTTCTCACCGTCGGAGCCGTTCTCCTCCTCCCCTTTTTCCTCTTGCTTCGCCTGTTTCGCCTCCTTTTCATCCTCGGCCTTCCGGTCTCCGGCGGCCTTCGCTTTCTCCTCCTCCCCCGCCTTGCCCGCCTCCGCCTGCTCTTGTTCCTCCGCCTTTTTCTCCGTCCCTTCCTCGGCCTCGCGCTCCTCGGAGATCCTCTGCTCGAAGGCCTCGGCCATCTTTTCCGTGAGGTCCCCGAGGTAGTTATCGATCTCCCAGGCGATCTTCCTGTCCCGGACCTCGAGCTCGATACCCCCGAGGAGCCCTTCCGCCGTCCGGAAAGTCGCCCGGGTCCCCGAGCCGGCGATGTCCTTGACCGCCTTGTCCACCTTCTGCCGCCATTTCTCCGGGATCTTGAAGCGGCTGACGACCGCGACCTCGCCCTTCGAGCTCTCGACGGTCTTTCGGATCTCCCGCTTGGTGTCCTCGTCCAGGCCCTCGAGCCGCCGGAGGAAGACCTCAACGATCCGCCGCTCGAGGTCCTCGTCGGCGAGGTCCCGCAGGACCCGCCGGGCCGTTTCGAAAACGTGCTCGCCGGCCCGCTGGCGGAAGTCGCTCAGGAAGGACTCCTTCTGGGCCTGGAGGGAATCCCGCCAGCGTTCCTGGGCCCGCTCGACCTCCTCCCTGGCCTCGCGGAGAAGCGTCTGCTTCCTGTCCTCCGCCTGGCTTTCGGCCTGCGACACGAGCTCGTCCTCCCTGTCCTCGAGCTCCTTGCGCTTCTCCCGGAAGGACTTCTCCTCCTCTTGGGCCTTCTCCTTTTCCTTCCGGGCGTCCTCGATCCGGCGGGAGATGGCCGCCTCCCTCTCGTCCATGACCCGGACGATCCTCTTGTAGAGGAAGTGCCTCAGAAGGAGGACGAGCACGACGAAGTTGACGATCTGGGCGGCGAAGGTGAACAGGTCGACGGACACCGTGTTATCCCCCGTTCCCGACGACGTGGTTCCAGAAGGGATTGGCGAAGATCAGGATGATGGACACGACGAAGCAGTAGATGGCCGTGGACTCGACCATGGCCAGCCCGACGAACAGGGTCCGGGTGATGGAGTTGGCCTCGTCGGGCTGCTGGGCCAGGGAGCTCAGCGCTTGGGCCAGGGCCCTGGCCTCGCCGAGGGCCGGGCCGACCGAGCCGACGGCGATCGTCAGCCCGGCGACGATGATGGATACGGCGCCGATGAGATTGATGCTTTCCATCTCATTCTCCTTCCGATTGTCGATTGTCGGTCTTCTTGACCTCGTCCTCGTGGGCCCGGCTCGCCGAGGCGATGTAGACGGTCGCCAGCACGGCGAAGATGTAGGCCTGGATCTGCCCGATGAGCAGCCCCAGCGCATGCATGACCACCGGCAGGAACAGGGGGGCCACCGAAAGCAGGAGGCCGGCGATCATCGTCCCGCTCATGACGTTCCCGAAGAGCCGGACGGCCAAGGCCAATGTCCGGGAGAGCTCCCCGATGATGTGGAACGGAAGCATGAAGACGGACGGCCTCACATAGTGCCGGAAATAGCGCTTGACGCCGTCTTTGGCGATCCCGAAGACGGGGACGGCGAAGAAGACGCAGACGGCCAGGGCCGAGGTCGTTGACAGGGATCCGGTGGGAGGCTCGTAGCCGGGAACGAACGACAGGAAATTGGACAAGGAGATGAACAGCAGGAGGGTACCGAGAAACGGCAGGTAGTCGTCCGGATCGCGCCTGATGATCTCCTCGATCTGCTTCCTGATCGAGGAGACGATGGTTTCCATGATCATCTGGCGTCGGGTCAGGCCCGCCTCGACGGCCAGGTTCCTGGTGATCAGCCACGACAGGAGGACCAGGATCCCCATGACCGCCCAAGTGAAGACGATGGTGGCGTTCAGGGTGATCGGACCCCACTGCCAGAGGACGATCGCGTCGGGGCTGATATTCATGTTTCGAGCCTTCTTGTGCGGGCCCCGACCGTCGCCCCGCCCCCGGCCCTTCCGCCGGGCCCCCAGCGGCGGACAAGGATCCAGCGGACCGCGAGGAGCCCCAACAGGGACGCGACCAGCGGCTCCCACCTTCCGCTCCTCGCGATCAAGCCGAATCCGACCAGGGCGAGCCCCCCGCGGACGAGAAGGCTCCCCATGGCCAGCAGGTGGGGGCGCCCGGCTTGCGGCAGCCTCCTCACCGTCCACCACAACCCCCCGAAATAGGCGGCGCCGATCGCGGCCCCGCCGAGGGCGAACAGGGCCCACCCTCCGATGCCGTCAATCATCATCGTCATCCCTTTCGATCCTCGATCTCTCCCGCGAAACCCAGTACCAGGCGTTCAGGCACCCCAGGACGACCCCGATGAACAGGAAGATCAGGGTCCAGGAGACGGGGCCGGGCCAGCGGGAGTCGATCCAGAGCCCGACGGCGATGCCGATCAGGATCGGGATCGAGACCGTCCAGCCGACCAGCCCGAACATGCCCAGGCCGAACCAGATCCCTTTCCGCTCGTCCCTCCGGGCCCTGAGCTTGCGGGCCTCCCGGCGGCCGACCTCTTCGGACAATCTCCGCCGGGCCTCCTTTCCGGGCTGCCTGTGCTCACTCATAACGTTCCATCTCCACGAACCTGCGGATGAAATCGGCCTCGAAGCGGGCCAGGACGGAACGGGCCTTCCTTTCGCGCTCGTCGATCTCGCGGAACGTCCTGTCCACGGTCTCCCTCAGCCGGCCCAGGCTCTCACCCCCGACGGCCTTCCTCGTCGAGACAAGGACATCGGGTCCGGCCTTAACCAGGATACCCTCGTCCACGGCCAGGAACACCTCCCCCTTCCCGGAACCGTAGGACAGGATCCCGGGCACCAGAGCGGCGACCCAATCCACATGGCGCGGCAGGAGGGTGAAGGAGCCGTTCTCGGCCTCGGCCCTGACCCTGTCCACCTCCTCGTCAAGGAAGACGCGCTCGGGGACCAAAAGCTTGAGCCTCATTGGCCGGCCTCATCGACCGTCCCGATCATGTAGAGGGCCCGTTCGGGGCGGTCCGAGAATTCGTCGTCGAGGATCCGCCGGCACCCGTCCAGGGCGTCCTCCCGGGAGACGGCCTTCCCCTCGTGGCCGGTGAACTCCTCGGTCGTGAAGAACGGCTGGGTCAGGAACCTCTCCAGCCGCCTGGCCCGGTGGACGGTCTTCTGGTCGTCCTTGGAAAGCTCCTCCATGCCCAGCATGGCGATGATATCCTTGAGCTCCTCGTACTCCGCCAGGGTCTTGCGGATCTCCCTGGCGATCCGGTAGTGGTCCTCTCCGACGATGTGCGGGGACAGCATCTTGGAGCGCGACTGGAGCGGGTCGATGGCCGGGTAGAGCCCCTGACTGGCCCGCTTCCGCGAAAGGACGATGGACGCCGATAGGTGACCGAAGGTGTGGACGGCCGCCGGGTCGGTGAAGTCGTCCGCGGGGACGTATACCGCCTGGACCGAGGTGATGGCCCCCCGTCTCGTGCTGCAGATCCTCTCCTCGAGCTCGGAGAGCTCGGAGGCCAGGCTCGGCTGATAGCCGACCCGGCTGGGGATCTGCCCCATCAGCCCCGAGACCTCCGCGCCCGCCTGGATGAAGCGGAAGATGTTGTCGATGAGAAGGAGGACGTCCTGTCTCTCGTCGTCCCGGAAGTGCTCGGCCATGGTCAGCGCGGCGTGACCGACCCGGAACCGGGCGCCCGGCGGCTCGTTCATCTGGCCGAAGACGAGCACGGCGTTCTCCAGGACCCCGACGTCGCGGATCTCCCGGTAAAGCTCCTCGCCTTCCCTGTTCCGCTCGCCGATCCCGCAGAAGAAGCTGATCCCGCGGTGCTGGCTGGCCATGTTGTGGATCATCTCCATGATCAGAACGGTCTTGCCGACCCCGGCCCCTCCGAACATCCCCGCCTTGCCGCCCCGCTCGAGAGGGGCCAGGATGTCGATGGCCTTGATCCCCGTGGTGAAGATCTCCGAGGTCGCCACCTGATCGGCGAGGGGCACGGGCCGGCGGTGGATCGGCCGGCGTTCCTTGGCCTCCGTTGCCCCTCCGCCGTCGATCGTCTCGCCGAAGACGTTGAAGACCCGTCCGAGCAAGCCTCTCCCCACGGGGACCTCGATGGGACCTCCGGTGTCCCGGGCCGTGTCCCCGCGCGAAAGGCCCTGGGTCGGGGTCAGGGCGATCCCCCGGATCAGGTCGTGATCGAGATGGCTCATGACCTCGATCACGATCCTTCCCTCCTCTCCGGCGGTCAGCCTGTTGTGGATCCTGGGGAGACGCTCCGGGAAACGGATGTCGATGACGCTCCCCCGGATCGAAACCAGGGTGCCGGCGTTCACCGGCGCCCCATCGGGATCGGCGGCCATCTCTGCGCCCCTTTTATCTTTCCTCCTCGGCCGCCCGTCTGTCGGCGGCGGCTTCGGCTCCGCCCTTGATGAAGGTCTTGACCTTCCTCACGGGTCCTTTGGTTCTCATGTTTTCTCTTCCTCCCTCCATGGAACGCTCACCTCCCCCCTTCTCTCATACAAAAAGCATGCCAAACGCTGGGGGCTGGGATTCCCCCCGGCTCTTGGGGTAGATCCGCGGTCCCCCCGCCTCCCGTGAGCTCGATGCGGGCCCTTGTTCCGCCCGGCAGGAAAAATCGTTCCGCCGGACAGGATTCGATCCCGGGGCCGGCCCAGGCGGATCTTTCAGCCGGTCCAGGGAGCGAAAACGAACTTGAAGGCTCGGAGATGATCGTCAGCTTGAGCGGCCGCTCTCCTTCTCTGGCATGCGTACCCGCTCTTATCAACTCTCGCGGCGGGAGATCGGCGGCTCCTTCTTCTTCGACTTGGCGCTCTTGAGGATATTGACCTTTTTGGCCTTCATCTCGGGTTTCTTGGGCATGGTGATCCTGAGCACTCCGTCGCCGTATTCGGCCTTGATCTTGCCCGCGTCAACATGGGAGGGCAGGGTGAAAGAGCGGTTGAAACCGCCGTAGGCGCGTTCGATGCGGTAGTAGTCCTCCTCCTTGGTCTCCTTCTCGAATTCCTTGTGTCCTTTGAGGGTCAGGGTCTTCCCGTCGATCTCGACCTCGATGTCGTTCTCATCGACCCCGGGCAGCTCGGCGGTCAGGATGATCTTCCTGTCCTTCTCGCAGATGTCCACCGAAGGGGACCACGTGCCCCCTCTCACCTCGCCTCTCTCTTCCGGCGGGTACAGGGACTCCTCGAACATCCTGTTGATCCTGTCCCTGAGAGAAACGCCATCACGGAGCGGATCCCATCTGACCATGGCCATGTTCCCAGACCTCCTTTCTTGGTTGGAAATATGCCGGCGGCGCCGGCGGGCGCCTCACTACCAGTACTTGGGCCGGCCGTAGTAATCGTAGAGCCTCTCCTCATATTGGCGGTTGACCGGGTCGCCGGGATCGAATGCGGGGCTGTTCTTGACGGTCTCCCGGGGAAGATCGACGAAGATCTTCGAATCCGGCCAGCTGACCCGTTCGATCCAGCCGGGCGACACCAGGACCTTCCGCCCCGGAAGCCAATCCTTGGTGTCAACGACCATGTAGCGGATGACCCAGGTTTCGTCCTCGGCGATGAACTCCTCGGCGTGGCCGATCTCTCCGTCGGAGGCCTGGATATGGTATCCCGTCACCTCCCTCACGCTTCTGAGGTGGGGATCGCCCTCGTCGATGGCCCTCGAAGCCCTTTGGTCCTCCCCCCCGGGCGCGCCACGGCTCTCGACGGGAAAGGCCGGAGCGATCGGAGGCACTCCCGGCGGGATCCCGTAGTGGGGCAGGGGCGAGGGAGCGGCCCACAGATAGGACTTATGGAATTCGATCTCGCGCTGCCTGGAGACGGTCTTTTCCGCGTCGATATCGGGACTGTTCTTGACCTGCTCCTTCATCAGCGCCACCGGAAGGGCCCGGGTTTCCCGGGACGGCCGGCCGACGGCGGAGGGGACCAGCAGCACCTTTTTGCCGGGCAGCCAAGACCCCGTATCGGCGACGATGTAGCGGACCGCCCAAATCCTGTCGTCGAAGAAGAAATCGTGGACGCTCCCGATCGGTCCGTCCTTGGCCAGGATCCCGTATCCCTTGACCTCTTTGAGACTTCTCAGCATTTCCAGACCTCCCATTCTTTCTTTCGTTCCCTATCGTCCTACTACCTTAATCATGCCAAGACGCGGCGGCCCCCGCGACGGGCCCTCACGAGGGGACAAAAGGCGCCCGAGGGCCGCTCCCGGACCCCCCACGCGGCCGTCAGTAGCGGAGGACCGCGGCGATCGGCCCGCCCACCGGCATCTTATCGGGGGGCAGGGCGTAGACCGCCCCTCCCGTCAGATAGGTTTCGACCGCGGCCAGGTCGAGGAGGTCGACGTTGGCGGCTCGGGGTTCGTCATCCACCCTGATCCTGTTCCCCGCCGGGTCGTAGGCCCCCCAGAGCTGGACGCCCAAGGCGACGAAGAGCAGGGCCACACGCCCGTGGTGGGCCGCGGGGACGACTCGCCGGATGTCCGCCGAGGCCCGTCCGGCGGACTCGAGGGCCCTATAGGAGGCGACGGCCTCATCCTGCTTTCGGGCCAGAATGGGCCGGACGATCTTCCAGGCTCTTTTTCGCAGTTCGTCGTCGGGGGTCAGATCCGGGTTCCCGCTGATGACGGCCTCCGACAGGTGCCGGTAGCCGCTCGCCTCGGCGAAGATGGGGCGGTAGTAGTCGACCGCGGCCAGGACCAGCGGGGCGTCCTCATCGGCGAGGACCTTGCGGAGCTCCCTGTCGATCTGCCGGAAGAACCGCAGCAGGTTGCTTTTCTTGTCGTCCGTGCCCACCCCGTGCCCATGGAACCGGGCGGCCCGCTTACCTCTGCCTTGGGAGGTCCCGGTGTGGAACTGGAGTTGCTTGAGGGGCTCATCGTATTTCAGGGCCTCATCCATGCTGTCCGGGATGCCGGGCAGCTCGATCTCGGCCAGCGTGTCGCGGGTGCCCCGGAGAAACCTGACCTGCTTCTGGCTGAGGACAAGGAGATAGTACCGTCCGCCCCTTGCCAGCAGCGGCAGCAAGGGCTTGAGATGATAGCGTCTGGCGACAACCGCCAGTTCGTCGAACCTTTCCGCGAGGCGATAGGCCCGCAGCCGGCCTCCCGAGAGGAAGGAGGCGAGCCCGTCGCTCGGGAACCGCCAGAAGGTCTTGTCGTTGAGAAGATCGAGCCCCGGATCGAGGACCCTCCGGATCCGCTCCGCCGGGACGCCGGCCCGGCCGAGCTCCCGCTCGGCCTCCCTGAGCAGGTTCTTGAAGCGGATCCGGTTCTGCCGTCGCTGCCTGCCGGCCCTCTCGGTGGGCATGTAGAGGGACACGCACCACCCCTTTTTGGTCCCCATCAATCCCTTGAGATCGCGTTTATTGATCAGATCCATCATCTTTCCAAGCTCATCCCCGGTCTCGCTGGCACCGGGCGGGTACCGTCGTCCCGGCTACTTGAACTTCTCGACGGCGCTATCGACGGCCGTCTTGAGGTCGAAGAGAGCGCTCTCGGCGCCTTTCCTGAGGTCTTCCGAAGCGCCTTCGCCGGCCTCCCTGAGCTTCCCCAGCTTGGACCGCACCTCGTCACGCTTGGCCTTGAGGCCTTCGAGCCCTTCGCTGAGCTCGATCTTGGCCTCGGCTTTGGTCTTGTCCGCCTTGGCCGCCAGGCCGTCGATCTTGGCCTGGAGCTCCTTGAGCTGGGCTTCCCACCTGTCCTTGTAGGCTTCAGCCTTGTCCATTTTTCACCTCCATAAAGATTATCGAACGCCGCCGGACAGTCATCCGTCCAGGTCCATCCATCTGTCCATCTTTCATGACTCCAAGAAACGTGCCAACCGCCGCTCTCGCGGCTTCCCGTCGAGACCCGCAGATGCAGCTCCGCAATTCGGGCTGTTCCCGCCAGGGGCGCCTCGAACCTTCCGGAATGGAGGCTGCAGGCTTGCTTAGGGCGGATTGGAGGATGGAGATATCGCCTCGCAGTCCGGAAGATGCCCTGAGAGCGTGTCCTTCGGGGCAGGAATCATTCCTGCCGGGGAAGAAAGAACGCGGCTTGATTCCCTCAGCGTTCGGCGGGGCGGCGTTGGCACCGTTCTTGCAAAATCCCATCGTGAAAGGCAGAGTGTTATGGCCAAAAACGGAATTCGCGTCGCCATCAACGGTTTGGGAAGGATCGGCCGGGCGACATTGAAGATCATCCTGGGGACTCCCGGGCTGGATCTCGCCGCGGTCAACGATCTGGTCCCCTCCGACAATCTTCTCTATCTTTTGAAATACGACACCGTCTACGGGAGGTTCGAAAAGGGGCTCTCGCTCGAGGGCGAGGAGCTGGCCATCGACGGCCTGACAATCCCGGTGCACCACCGGAAGGACCCCTCCGAGCTGCCCTGGAAGGACCTGGGCGTCGACCTCGTTTTCGAATGCACCGGCGCCTTGACCCGCAGGGAGGACATCGCCGGGCACCTCCAGGCGGGGGCGAAGCGGGTCATTCTCTCCGCTCCGGCCAAGAGCGAGGACGTCATCACCGTCGTCCACGGCGTCAACACGCCCGACGAAGGATCGCCCGAGATCGTCTCCTGCGCCAGCTGCACGACCAACTGCATCGCCCCGGTCGTCGAGGTCATGGGGCGGAGGATCGGGATCCGCAAGGCCATCATGACCACCATCCACGCCTACACCTCGTCCCAGGGGATCGTGGACGGCCCGAGCAAGAAGTTCCGCCGGGGACGCGCCGGGGCGGCGAACCTCGTCCCGACCTCGACCGGCGCGGCCGTGGCCACGACCAAGACCCTGCCGCACTACGAAGGGAAGTTCGACGGGGTCGCCGTGCGGGCCCCGGTGCCCGTCGGCTCGATCGCCGACATCGTCCTCGTCTCCGACCGGCCGACCACGGTCGAGGAGGTCAACCGGGTCTTCAGGGAAGAGGCGCGGACCGACCGCTACCGGGACGTCCTCGGGGTCAGCGAGGACCCCCTCGTTTCCTCGGACATCGTCAAAGATCCGCGGGCCTCGGTCGTGGACCTGACCATGACCCAGGTCGTCGACGGGGACCTGGTCAAGGTCATGAGCTGGTACGACAACGAGTGGGGATACGCGAACCAGATGGTCCGCGAGGCTTTGAGACTTTCGGGCCGACGGCCCGGGGAAACGCAAAAATCCTAGAAGAGCAAAAGGAGCCGCGAACATGGACAAATGGGAATGCCTGGTATGCGGGTATGTCTACGAGGAAGAGAAGGGAGATCCGACGAGCGGGATCGGGCCCGGGACGAAGTTCTCCGAGCTGCCCGACACGTGGGTCTGCCCCGTCTGCGGGGCGGCCAAGGACCAGTTCCGGAAGATCAGCGGACAGGGGAATCCCAAGAAGGCGGGATGAAAGATGAGCCGGATGAACGACCGCCTCACCAGCCTGCTGGGCAAGGAAGCCGACGACCTCCTCGGGCACGCCTGCCGGACGGTCCCCAAGGACCGCCTTCATCTTCCGGGGCCCGATTTCGTCGAGCGGGTCCTGATCGGGACCGACAGGCCCGCCGGCGTCCTCCGGAACCTCCAGGCGATCTTCGGCACGGGACGGCTGGCCGGGACCGGCTATCTGTCCATCCTCCCTGTGGACCAGGGCGTCGAGCACTCGGCCGGCTCGGCCTTCGCCCCGAATCCGGAGTACTTCGATCCGGGGGCCATCGTCCGGCTGGCCGTCGAGGGCGGCTGCAACGCGGTGGCCTCGACGCTCGGGGTCCTGGGCTCCGTCGCGCGCTCGTATGCCCATCGCATCCCGTTCATCGTCAAGCTCAACCATAACGAGCTTCTGAGCTATCCGAACTCGTACGACCAGATCCTGTTCGCGGGCGTGGACCAGGCTTTCGAGATGGGCGCCGCCGCGGTCGGGGCGACCGTCTACTACGGCTCGGAGGAGAGCGCCAGGCAGATCCAGGAGGTCACCGAGGCCTTCCGGCAGGCCCACAGCCTGGGCCTGGCCACCGTCCTTTGGGCCTACCTCCGGAATCCCGCCTTCAAGAAGGGGGACAAGGACTATCACCTGGCCGCCGACCTCACCGGCCAGGCCAATTACCTGGCCGTGACCATCGAGGCGGACATCGTCAAACAGAAGCAGCCCGAAACGAACGGCGGGTTCAGGGACCTCGGCTTCGGCAAGACGCACAAGAAGGTCTACAGCGACCTGACCTCCGACCATCCCATCGACCTGACCCGCTACCAGGTCGTCAACTGCTTCATGGGGCGCGCCGGGCTGATCAACTCGGGCGGGGCGTCGGCCGGCAAGGACGACCTCGCCCAGGCCGTCCGGACGGCGGTCATCAACAAGCGGGCCGGGGGGATGGGCCTGATCAGCGGACGCAAGTCCTTCCAGCGCCCCATGAAGGAGGGCCTGGCGCTCCTGAACGCCATCCAGGACGTGTATCTCGACCGCGCCATCACCGTCGCTTGACGGGCCCGCGACGGCCGACCCCGCGGGAGGCGCTGAAGGGAAGGAGATCCGATGGACCGATGCCGCGAGGAGAATGGAACACTGACGGTCCTCTCGTCACGCCTCGAGGCGGGCATCTTCGACCTCGACGGGGTCATCACCCGGACCGCCAAGGTCCACGCCGCCGCCTGGAAGGAGATGTTCGACGAGTTCCTCGAAAGCCGCGGCGGCGGAGGGCGGGAAGCGAAGCCCTTCGACCTCGCGGCCGACTACGGGAAGTACGTGGATGGAAAGCCCCGCTACGACGGGGTGCGGAGCTTTCTCGGATCGAGGGGTATCACGCTCCCCGAAGGCTCGCAGGACGATCCCCCCGACCGGCAGACCGTCTGCGGTCTCGGCAACAGGAAGAACCTCCTGTTCCGGGAAAAGATCGCCAGCCAAGGCGTAGAGGTCTTCCGGCCCGCCGAGCAGTTCATTCGCAGCCTCAGGGCCAACAAGGTCGCGACGGCCGTCGTCTCCTCCAGCAAGAACTGCCCGCACATCCTCGAGGCGGCGGGTCTCGCCGGGCTCTTCGACTCCAAGGTCGACGGCAACGACTTGGCGGAGCTGCGCCTCGAGGGCAAGCCGGCCCCCGACATCTTCCTCGAGGCGGCCAAGCGCCTCGGGGCCGATCCGGAAATGTCGATCGTCTTCGAGGACGCCATCTCCGGGGTCCAGGCCGGAAAGCGTGGCGGCTTCGGCTGCGTCGTCGGCGTCTCGAGGAAGAACGATTCCCGGGCCCTGCGCGACAACGGGGCCGACGTGGTCATCACCGATTTCGCCCAGATCCTCATCGATCCTTCCCCGGCGGCCGGGGAGGCCCCGATCGGGCGTCTGCCCTCGGCGCTGGAGCGCCTCGAGGACATCCGGACACGCATGAGGGGGAAGCGCCCGGCCCTGTTCCTGGACTACGACGGGACCCTGACCCCCATCGTCCGCAGGCCGGAGCTCGCGACCCTGTCCGAGGAGATGAGGGAAACGGTCAGAGCGGCGGCGGACAGGGCCTTCGTCGCCGTGATCAGCGGCCGCGACCTCGCCGACGTCAAGGGACTCGTCGGGATCCCCTCCCTGGCCTACGCCGGAAGCCACGGTTTCGACATCTCGGCGCCCGGGAAAGAAGGGCTGACGCCCCGCAAGGGGGAGGAGTTCCGGCCGGACCTCGAAGAAGCCGCCCGGAGGATCGAAAAAGGGATCGCGGACATCGACGGCGCCCACATCGAGCGCAAAAAGTACTCTTTCGCCGTCCATTTCCGCGAAGTCGCGCCGGGGCAAAAGCCCGAGGTCGAGAAGGCCGTGGACGACGCGATGGCGGCCGCTTCACGGCTCAGGAAGTCGGGAGGCAAGGAGGTCTTCGAGATCCGGCCCGACCTCGACTGGGACAAGGGCCGGGCCCTGCGCTGGCTCCTCGAGGCCTTCGCTCTCGACGGCCCGGACGTCCTTCCTTTCTACCTGGGCGATGACGTCACGGACGAGGACGCCTTCAGGGCCCTCGCCGGGAAGGGGGTCGGGATCGTGGTCGGAACGGACGACCGGCCGACCGCGGCCCGCTTCCGGCTGAACGACCCGGACGAGGTCCGGCGTTTTCTCCTCGGGCTTGTCGGCTCGGCCGCGGAGGCGGAGGCGTGATGCAGGACCCGTGGCTTTTCATCTACGAAGGCTACGATCCCCGGGAGGAGCGCCTGAGGGAAGCCCTCTGCACCCTCGGCAACGGCTGTTTCGCCGTTCGCGGGGCCGGGGCCGAGGCCGAGGCAGACGAGGTCCACTACCCGGGCTGCTACCTCGCGGGAGGATACAACCGCCTCGAGACCGAGATCGCCGGCCGGGTCATCGAGAACGAGGATCTGGTCAACCTTCCCAACTGGCTGCCCCTCAATTTCCGTCCCAAAGGGGGCGAGTGGTTCGACCTCGCCAGGGTCGACATCCTTTCGTACCGGCAGGAGCTCGACCTCAAGGAGGGGGTGCTCACCCGGACGGTCAGGTTCCAGGACGCGCGGGAACGCCTGACGACCCTGGTCAACCGGCGCTTCGTCCACATGGGGACTCCCCACCTGGCCGCCCAGAGGATGGAGATCCGCCCGGAGAACTGGTCGGGCGCGGTCGAGATCCGGGCCGACCTTGACGGGACGGTCATCAACGCCGGAGTCGAGCGTTACAAGGACCTCAGCTCCCGGCACCTCGAACCGCTGGGAGCGGGCGGATCGGGCGATCTCATCCGGCTCAAGGTCCAGACCGTTCAGTCGCAGCTGCGCATCGCCCTCTCCGCCCGCACCGTCCTGGTCTCGGACGGTCATGCCCTGTCCGCGGACTCCTCGGTCACGGAAAAGAGCGGCTTCGTCAGCCGGCTTTTCAGGGTCGATGCGCAGGAGGGAAAGACCCTGTCCGTGGAAAAGATCGTCTCTCTCCACACCTCGCGCGACAAGGGGATGTCCGAGTGCCTCCTGGCGTCGGAAAAGGACGTCCGGCGGGCCGGATCCTTCGACGACCTCCTCCGGACACATCGCCTGGCCTGGAACCATCTCTGGGACAGGTTCCGGATCGACATCGACTGGACGGACCCCCGGGAGCAGGGCCGCCAGGCGCTCATCCTCAACCTCTACACCTTCCATCTCCTCCAGACATCCTCCTATCACACCATGGACATGGACGTCGGCGTTCCCTCCCGGGGCTGGCACGGCGAGGCCTACAGGGGCCACATCTTCTGGGACGAGCTGTTCATTTTCCCTATCCTCAACCTGCGCATCCCCCAGATCACCCGGGCCCTGCTCATCTACCGCTATCGGCGCCTGAACGAGGCCCGCGAGGCCGCCCGCCTGGAGGGCTTCAAGGGGGCCATGTATCCTTGGCAGAGCGGGAGCGACGGGCGGGAGGAAAGCCAGAAGATCCATCTCAATCCCAAGTCCGGACGATGGATCCCCGACAACTCGCACCTCCAGAGGCACGTCAACGCGGCCATCGCCTACAACATCTGGCGCTACTACCAGGTGACCAACGACATGGAGTTCCTTCTTTTCTTCGGGGCCGAGATGTTCCTGGAGATCGCCCGATTCTGGGGGAGCATCTCCGCCTACAACGCGGAGCTCGACCGATACGAGATCCTGGGGGTCATGGGCCCCGACGAATATCACGACGGATACCCCGGTTCCGAGGAGCCGGGCGTCGACAACAACGCCTACACCAATGTCATGGCCGTGTGGGTCCTGGCCCGGGCCATCGAGCTCCTGGACATTCTGCCCGAGGACCGCCGGGCGGAGCTCTGCGAAAAGATCGGGCTCCCCCCTGAGGATATCGACAAGTGGAAGCACATCACGGGAAGAATGCGGGTCGTTTTCCACGGCGACGGGATCATCAGCCAGTTCGAGGGGTACGACAGGCTGGAGGAGTTCGACTGGGAAGCGGCGCGACGGAAGCACGGCGACATCCAGCGTTTGGACCGGGTCCTCGAAGCCGAGGACGACAGCCCGAACGGCTACAAGGCCTCCAAGCAGGCCGATGTGCTGATGCTCTTCTATCTTTTCTCCGCGGAGGAGCTCGAGCGGATGTTCGAGAAGCTGGGCTACCCCATGGAGGAGGACACCATCCCCAAGAACATCGAGTACTATCTCCGGAGGACCTCTCACGGCTCGACCCTGAGCCGGGTCGTCCATTCCTGGGTCCTGGCCCGCTCGGACCGGCCCAAGTCCTGGGAGCTCTTCAACGAGGCCCTGAAAAGCGACGTCGCCGACATCCAGGGCGGGACGACTCCCGAAGGGATCCACCTGGGCGCCATGTCCGGGGTCGTCGACCTCGTGCAGCGCTGCTATACGGAGATCCGGCCCCGGGACGACGTCCTCTGGTTCCACCCCCGGCTCCCGGAGGAGATCGGCTCGATCCGGATGAACATCCGTTACCGCGACCAGAGCCTCCAGATCCGAGTCGCTACGGACAGCTTGAGAATAAGATCGCTGAGGTCCGAGGCGCCGCCGATCCTGATCGGCGTCGAAGGCAAGGTCTATGAGCTCAAGGCCGGGGTGGAGAGGGAATTCAAGCTCTGACGGGCTTGCGTCCGGCGAGAGCCTCGCGGATGGCCTGGGAAATCTCGGCCAGCGTGAATGGCTTGTAGAGCAACTTCCGAACACCGAGATTGCTGGCTCGTTCCCGATCGACCTGCTCGCTGTAGCCCGTGCAGAGGATGACCGGCAGGCCCGGCCGGATCTTCATGGCCGTTTTGGCCAGCGTGTCCCCGGTCATCTTCGCCATGGTTTGGTCGGAGACGAGAATATCGAATGCGAACGGCTCGGCCTTGAGGCGTGAAAGGGCCTCGACGCTGTCCGTCATCGCCGTCACCCGGTAGCCTATCCGCTGGAGCAGGGCGACCACGCTCTGAAGCTGGCCCTCATCGTCCTCGACGAGCAGAACGCGCTCCCCGGCGCCCTTCAGGACACCGGGATGGGGTTCGACATCCTCCGGGCCGCGATCCTCCGCCCTCGGCCGTACGGCCGGGAGGAAGACGCTGAACACGGAGCCGCGTCCGACCTCGCTCTCGACGGCGATATGCCCGCCATGGCTGCGGATGATGCCGTGAACGACGGAGAGGCCCAGCCCCGTGCCCTCGCCCCTGGCCTTGGTCGTGAAGAAAGGATCGAAGATCTTATCAAGGACATCGGGGGACATGCCCTCGCCCGCGTCGGCGACCGTCAGGCACACATACCGGCCGGGGACGAGCCTCGGTTCGGCCGCGGACAGGGCCTCGTCGACGACGACCGCCCGGAGCCGGACCTCTAGCCGCCCGCCACGGTTCCGCATGGCGTGCGCGGCGTTGACGCTGAGGTTCAGCAGGACCTGGTGGATCTGGGACGCGTCGGCCAGGACATAGTCGCCCGATTCTTCCAGGTCGGTGACGATCTCGATCATGGCCGGAAGCGAAGCGCGAATGAGCTCCATCCCGCCTTCAATGACCGCCCGGAGCCGGAGAGGCTTTCTCGGTTCCTCCCGCTGGCGGCTGAAGGTGATGATCTGCCGGATAAGCCCCTTGGCCCGGCTGACGGCCTTCAGTACGCGCTCGAGGTGCGCCTTGGCCGAGCCGGAGGACTCGTCCATCTCGAGCAGGGCCATCTCCGTGCTGAGCTGGACGGCGGCCAGGCTGTTATTGAAGTCGTGGGCGATGCCTCCGGCCAGGGTGCCGAGGGACTCGATCCTCTCGAACTGGTGGATCCGGTCGTCCCGCTGCTTGAGCTCGGCGGTCCGCCTGCGGACGATCTCCTCGAGCTCCTCGGCCGAGCGGCGGAGGATGTCCTCGGCTACCTTCTGTGCGGTGACGTCGCGGGTGATCCCGGCCAGCACGGCCGGGCGTCCGGCCGCATCGCGCCGCAGCTCGGCGACCTCGGTCCAGAGATGGCGGACGGCGCCGTCGGCCCGGACGATCCGGTATTCCAGATGGACCGGCAGGTCCTCGATGGCGGCCGAACGGCGGCCCGCGAGAAGCACCTCCCGGTCGTCGGGATGGATGGCGCGATCGATGACCTCGGCAAGGTCGCCCGGGAAGCTCTCCCGGGTGAGCCCGAAGATCTCGTACATTTCATCCGAGCCGCTGAGCCGGTTGGACGCGACGTCCCAGCTCCAGCTGCCGAGGCAGGCGAGCTTCTGGGCCTTTCGGAGCTCGGCCTCGCTCTTGCGGAGCGCTTCGTTGGCCTTCTCCGCGGCGTTGCGGGCCTCGACCGCGTCCTCCATCAGGTTCAGCGCCGCGACCCGCGAGGCCCGCAGTCCTTGCTCGTAATTCTTTTGTTCGGTGATGTCATCGATGAAGAGGAGGCATCCGGCCGGCCGGCCCCGGGAATCCATGATCGGCGCCGCGCTCACCCGGCGGTGTCTCAGCTCGCCGGTTTCCGGCATACGGACGACCTCCTCCTCGTCACGGATGAGCTCGCCGCGTATGGCCCGCAACGCGGGATTGGCTTCGATGGGCCGCGGACTTCCGTCCGGCCAAAAGACCTCCACCCTGCGGGCTATTTCTTTTACATCGACCGCCTCGGCGGCGACGAGCGGAAAACCGCGGCGCGCTACGTCATTGAGGGCGGACACCCGGCCTCGTCTGTCGACGTGCCAGACCTCGTCGGAGACCCCGTCGAGCAGGCCCTTAGCGAGCATCCTGATCAGGGCATTGAAGGAGGCGCCGCGTCCGGCCTTGGCGGCGCGTCCCCGTCCCCGGCCCGGTCGGGGCCCCCGGCCGCCCTTGTTCCGCAAAGCCGTTCCGGATTCAGCCATCTTCGAACCGGAGAGGATACGGACGCGACCTGCCGAGAAGGTCGCTGAGCTCGTTGACCTGTTTCTTCAGCTCGACGATCCGAAGCTCGCGGCCGACGGCGGCTTCGTTGAAACGGGCCAGCTCCTGGTTCCGCTCCTGCAATTCAATGAGGCGGCGCTCGAGCTCCCTCCGGCTCTCCGCCAGGCTCTCCCGCTGCTCCTTGAGGTGCTCGATCAATTCGGCGGAGATCTCGAGTTGGGAAAGGTCGATGCCGACCAGGCAGATGGTCGGCCCCTCGGGACGATCGAGGCGGTTGGCCCAGGCGTAAACGGGCAAGGGGGCGCCGTCTTCCGGCACGAGGACGATCCGGGCCTCCGCCGGACCCGAGCGGGCTTTGGCCAAAAGGCCCCTCAGCCGTCTTCGGCTGGCCTTGTCCACGAGATCGTCGAGGCGGCTGCCGAGGACCTTCGACAACGGCCTTCCGATCATCCGCACGAAACAATCGTTGGCGAAAAGGAGGGTCCCCTCGGGAGTCACGGCCAGCCCGGCCTCGGACATCGTCTCGACCATGAGTCGATAGATGCTCTCGGACTCGCTCAGGGAGAAGATCCGCTCGCCGCGGCTTCCTTTGACGATGATGGCATCGACCTCGCCCTCCCGGATGGCGCGCAGAGCGTCCTCGGCTTCGGCCAGGCGGCGGCTCAGCTGCTTGACCCCGGGCTCCCGCCCATCGCCACCGGCCGGACGGTGCCGGCTGCGGACCGGGGCCTTGGGCGTCATTTCCTCTCCTTGATGTCGAGCCCGAACAGAACGCTCTTCTCGTCCGCCATGTCTCCGATCAGCCGTCGGAGAGGCTGGGGGAGGACCTTGATGAGGGTGGGCACGGCGATGATCTGTTCGTCCTTGGCCAGGGCCGGTTGCCGATAGATGTCGATCACTTCGAGGCTGTAACGGCCCTTCAGGCGTTCCCGGCATATCCGGGTCAGCGTCCGGACGGCGGCCGAGGACCGGGGCGTCATCCCGGCCACGTAGAGCTTCAGGACATAGGAGTCGCTCGCGCCCTCGCCCTTTCTCAAGTCGTCCTCGCCGCGGACGCGCGCCGGGGCCTCAGGTCCAGGCCGACCAGGACGCGATCCCTGTCCGAGAGGTCCCCGATGATCTTCCGGACCGGGACAGGGAGCTTTCGGACGAGCGTCGGGACGGCCACGATCTGATCCCCGCGGGCCAGGCGCGGGTTCTCCAGGAGATCGATGACCTCGATGCGGTAGAGGCCGGCCAGGTGCTCCTCGCAGATGGCCTTGAGATTCTCGAGCGCCCTGGCGGCCTTGGGGGTGCGCCCGGCGATGTAGAGCCGGAGGTCCCAGCTTCGCGCCGAAGCCCTCCTGCCCCGACGGGAAGGCGCCTTACCTTTCGCCGCTTTCGCTCTCATCCGCCGCCTCCTGTTCCGACGTCCGCACGCCGTTCTATGGCCGTGCGGGAGATATCTTTCAAACGGATGCCCCGCCGGCCGAGAACGAGCTCGCGGGTCGTCGTGGAATGAGCCATGCCCCGGGACTTGACGATGGTCAAGAGCCGCCTTGCTTCGTAATCCCGGTTCTCGGTTTCGAGCCGCAGCCAAGTGTCCATCATCGACGAGATCTCCGCCCCTCCGTTCTTGACATCCGCCGGCTCGAGGCTTTGGCTCGTGAACAAGCCGGTCATGCCCTTGTTCTTGATATGGCCGACGAGACGGGTCAGCATGTCCCAGATGTCCTTGCGGCTGCCGATCGCCCCCAACCCGGAAATGGGATCGATCACGACGGCTTCAGGCTGGACCTGCTCCAAGAGCCTGTGGATGGCCATCAGGTGGCCTTCGAGCCCGATGACCGTCGGACGGATCGCTTGCAGCCGGAGCCGGCCGCTCCTGAGAAGCGGCCCGAGCCGGATGCCGACGGAGGCCAGGTTGCGAACGATCTGGACCGCGGGCTCCTCGAACGAAATGAACAAGCAGCGGCCGCCGCCGCGGCAGACCCCCCCCGCGAAGGCCGCGGCGAGGCTGGTCTTGCCCGTACCCGGCCCGCCGGTGACGAGCACGCTTCCGCCCTTCCAATACCCCTTCTTTCCGAGCATCGCGTCCAGGTCGGGAATGCCGGTCGGGACGGTCCTTAGGGAGATCGGGTAAGACAGCCCCAGGGAGCTGATCGGCAGCACGTTCAACCCGTGTTCGTCGATCAACGTCGGATACTCGCCCGTCCCGTGCCGGCTGCCGCGGTATTTGAGGATCCGCAGCCGTCTCGTCGCGACCTGGTCGTGCATGCGGTGGTCCAAGAGAATGACGCAGTCGCTGACGTATTCCTCGAGGCCGTGCCTCGTCAGCATCCCGTCCTTCCCCTGTTCGGCGGTGACCAGCGCCGTGACGCCCTTGTCCTTGAGCCAGCGGAAGAGGCGGCGCAGCTCGGCCCGCAGGATGCCCTCGTTGGACAGGCCGGAGAAGAGCGACTCGATGGTGTCGAGGGCCACCCGCTTGGCCCCCAGATCGTCGATCATCGAGCCCAGGCGGACGAAAAGCCCCTCGAGGTCGTATTCCCCTGTCTCCTCGATCTCGCTCCTCTCGATGCGCACATGGTCGACGGACAACTTGCGCCGTCTGATCAGCGTCGGCATGTCGAAGCCCAGGCTGGCGACGTTCTGGGCCAGCTCGGGCTCGGTCTCCTCGAAGGCCAGGAACACGCCTGGTTCACCGAGGTCGCGGGCGCCGCGGACCACGAATTCCATGGCCAGGAGGGTCTTGCCGCAGCCGGCCTTGCCGCACACGAGGGTGGGGCGGCCGCGCGGCAGGCCGCCTTCGGTGATCTCGTCAAGGCCGGCGATGCCCGTCGGGCATTTGGGAAGGGCCGGCAGCCGTGCCGGAGCGCGGCGGTTCGAGGCCGCCGAGTGAACGCCCTTTTTCCCCATCTGGCCCTCTCTTTCCCCGGACCAAAGGGCCGTACCCTTGAGGCCCCTGGGGGAGGAACGGAATGAGCGGATTATAACTCAACCGAAGGATGCGATGCAAGCGCGATCCACGGGACCTCGGAGGTCCAAGCGGCCGGGATAACGCCGGAGTCATGACGAGCACGATCTTCGTCACTGCCTGAGCGGAGGGTGAGCGGCGGACCAACGGAGGCCGGGGTGCGAGGCGGAGGGGCCCTCAAGGGGACAGGCGGCGGAGTTCCAGCCGGCCAATCCCCCCAGGACCACGACGATATCTTCCCGGCCCTTCCGCTTCAGCAGGCTGGCCGCTATCATGGAACGTAGACCGCTGCCGCAGAAGATGTGAATTTCTCTGTCCACGGGGATCTCGGACATTCTCAGGGGCAGCTGTGTGACATGGATATGGAGGGCCCCGGGGATCCGGCCTTCTCTTTCCAGCTCTTCCCCGCTGCGGACGTCCAAAATAAGCGGGATCTTCCCCTCATCCAGAACAGCGCACAATTTCTGGACCGTAACCGTCCGCACGGCCGCGCTTTTCAGCCCGGCCGTGTGCCAGGCCAGCATGCCTCCCGTGAGGTAGCCTTCGATGTCGTCGTAGCCCAGCCGGACGAGATATCTCACCGCGCGGGCAGGATCCCGTTCTTCCGTCACCAGCAGAACGGGCCGTTCATAGGACAAGAACCAACCGGATTTGCCGGGCACCCCCTCCAGCCAAACGGAGAGAGAGCCGGGGACATGGGCCGCGCTGAAGCCCAGCTCCATCCTCGTATCCAGGACTTCCGAATCCTTCGATCTTTCGGAGAACTCCTTTGCGCTGAAGGCGGGAGGACGGGGCAGGCCCCCCAAGATCGCGGCCCCTTGGACGTTGATCTCCTCCATCTTCGTGAAATAAGGGGGGAACTCCAGCTTCCGCGCCGCTCGCTCCACGAATTCATCGCGTTCCCGCAACCGGAGCATGGGATTGAGCTTCCGCTCCAGACCTATGGTCGTCCACGGCCTGTCGGTGATGGACGATCCGCAAGCGGAGCCGGCCCCATGGGCGGGGCAGAGGATCACCCCGTCTCCCAGCGGAAGGAGCTTCCGGAACAAGGTGTCATGAAGCATTCCGGCCAGCTCCCCGGCTCTGTCCATTCCCAGGAGATCGGTTCTGCCGACATCTCCCGGGAAAAGGACGTCGCCGCAAAAGATCATCCAGGGGGCCCCTTGGGGGTCGCGAAGAAGATAGCTCATGCTTCCGAGGGTGTGACCCGGCGTGTGGAGGGCTTCGAGCTTTGCCCCTCCCATTTCCCACTCCTGCCCTTCCTCCACGGGATATCCGTATTGATAGTCGAGCTGGGAGTCGGCATGCCAGATCGTCGCTCCCGTTCGGGAAGCCAGCTCCAGCGAACCGACCACATAATCCTCGTTCCTGTGCGTCTCCAGGATATGGGTGATGGGGATCCCTTCCCCAAGCGTTTTTTCCAGGTATATCCCGCAGTCCCGGCGGGGGTCGATCACGACCGCCTGGCCGCCGGTCTTTATGAGATAGCTGCAGTGGGCGATGCCTTCGGAAATGACACGTTCTATGTCCATGTTCTCTCTCCCCGATGACGATCCGTGCTTGGCCCCCCCTTTTTTCGTGCGCGCCCCCGGGATCCCGGACCAAGGATCTCGCCCTTCATGTTGGACCGCTCGATCTCCTTCAGCTTCCCCAGGCGGAGCCTGTGCCTCTCGTGGCCGCTGAAGTCGGCTTCCAGAAAGACCCGGACGATCTCCCGCATCAACTCGAAGCCGATGACCCGGCTCCCAAGGCAGAGGACGTTCATGTCGTCGTGTTCGACCCCCTGGCGCGCGGAATAGCAGTCATGGCAGATCCCGGCGCGGATCCCCGGGAATTTGTTGGCCGCGACGCAAATTCCCACACCGCTCCCGCAGATGAGGATGCCCCGGTCCGCTTTTCCTTCGAACAGGGATCGGGCCGCTTTTTGGGCCAGATCGGGGTAGTCGGCCGGTTCCTCCGATGCAACACCCAGGTCGATGACGGAAGAATGGCCCTTCCGGAGGTCAAGGAGAAGCTTTTCCTTGGCCGAGAAGCCGGCATGATCGGAAGCCAGGACGATCCGTCTCCTTTCCTTTGCTCCGGCCTTCATGGGGCTATTTCCTTAAGGAGCGGTCTCGACGAACGCGCACAGGGATGTCCCGGCCCGAAACGTTTTCAGCGCTCATTCATTCCTGAATGCGACAGGGCCCTCTCATTCCACCTGGATCTCCTGGTCGCTTTCCCAGAGACCGTGGATGTTGCAGTAGCTGGCGGCGAAGATCGTTCCGGGGTGGTCGGTTTTTAAGGTGAAGACGGCCTGATGGTGGGTGTAGACCGAGCTGGTATCCGGTCCTTCTGTGGACTCTCCGTGCGCCGTGAAATAGGCTTTGCCTATCTGGTAGGGGAATTTACCGCCTTGGGGCAGAAAAAAGACGGAGATCCAGCTGATGTGGTGCTCGGTTTTGTTGGGGTGGGCCACCTCTTTTCCCAAGGTGACCTTGACATCGAAAAGCTTTCCCTTTTCGATCTTGTCCGGGACCTCGATGGCGGGCACGTGTTTTTCCGTTTTCCAATCCGCCCTTTGAAACAGTTGATTGAATGCGGCCATACTTTTCTCCTTTTTTATTTATTTCCTCTATAGTCTTATGAATTGATCCTTTGCGGCCCCGCACACGGGACAAACCCAGTCCTGGGGCAGGTCTTCGAATTTCGTCCCGGGTTCGAGGTCGCCGTCCGGGTCTCCGTTTTGATCCACGAAAACGTACGCGCAGGACTGGCATCCCCGTGTTCTCATCTCCTCTTCGCTTGTCAATACAGTTCTTCCATCATTCTCTTCAGGGCCTTCTCTTCTCTCTGCCTCTTGAAAAGAGGCTCTTTCCCTTCCAGGCCGGCCCGTTCTCCGTATGTTTTGCGTTGAGCCCGAAAGAGGACTCCCAGGGGGATCCTTTCTCCCCATTCCAGAGCTTTCTCAAAGGCCCTCGGCCGGTCGGAGGGATCATGCCCTTCCTCCGACAGCATATAGACCCTTTCCTTGTACCAGTCATAGGTGTTGGTCTTGTTGAAGGAAACACAAGGCTGGAGGATCTCCAGGAGAGAAAACCCCTTGTTCTTGACCGCCTCGATCATCAATTCCTTCAAATGCTCCATCTCTCCGGCGTACCCCCGGGCCACCCAGCTGCATCCGCCGGCCACGGCCAAGGCCAAGGGCCTTTCCGGGCTGACGCTATTCCCTTCCGGAGTGGTTCCGGTCACCATATCCATGTCCGAAGTGGGGGAAGCTTGTCCCTTGGTCAGGCCGTAGACCTGGTTGTTGTGGACAAAATACGAGATGTCGAGGTTCCTGCGCATGGCATGGAGCAGGTGGTTCCCGCCTTCGGCGTAGCCGTCCCCGTCTCCCCCGTCGGCGACCACCACCAATCGGTGATTGGCGATCTTGGCCCCGGTGGCTACCGGCAGGGCCCGGCCGTGGAGCCCGTTGAACGTGTTGCAACGGAGATAGTGGGGAAGCTTGGCCGCCTGGCCGATGCCCGAGACCATCAAGAGATCCTCCGGTTCGATGTCCATCTCGGCCAGGGCTTTTTTCCAGGCGTTCAGGATGCCGAAATTGCCGCATCCGGGGCACCAGGCGATCGGGTCATCGCTGTGGTAATCATCGATCTTGGACATTTCGATGACCTCCTCCATCTTCGATCCCCCGGATCAATTCCTCAGGAGAAAAGGGACGCCCATCGAACTTCAGGATCCGCCTGTCCACGGACACGCCCGCCTCCATTTTCAGCAGCCGGGCGAATTGCCCTGTGGCATTGTTCTCCACTCCGATCAACTCGGGCCCATCTTTCAATTCAGGAGGGAAGGCGTTTTCTTTCAGGGGGAAGATTTCGCTGAAATGGACGTAGCCGATGTTCATCCCTTTATCCCGAAGCCGAAGGACCGCCTCCTCCACCGCTCCGAAGGTGGAGCCCCAGCTCACCGTGTAGCGCTTCGCCTTCTTGTCAGGAAAGATGCGGGGCGGGGACATCTCTTCTCTCAGACCCTCCGCCTTTCTCATCCTTTTTTCGACCATGTTCCGGCGGACCTCGGCGCTTTCCGTGATGTGACCTTCTTCGGTGTGCTCGTCGCTGTCGGCATACAGGACCTGATGCGGAGTCCCGGGGAGGATCCTCGGCGATATGCCGGATCCCGTGATCTGATACCTTTTGTACGCGTAGGGGGACAATCCCTCCAGATCCTTGCCGGGCATCAGGCTCGGGCTCTCGGTTCGCGTCCCTTCCAGGTCGAAAGGTTCCACGGTCCAGGCAGAATCGTTCAGGTGCTGATCTCCCAGGACGAAGACGGGAACCTGGTGTTTTTCGGCCAGAAAAAAGGCGCGGCCTGTCAGATCGAAGGCCTCCGCGGCCGTCGCCGGGGCCAGGATGGCCCTGGGGAACTCTCCGTGGGCGCAGTGGGCCACGAAGAGAAGATCCGCCTGCTCGGTCCGGGTCGGAAGCCCTGTGGCCGGCGCGGGACGCTGCCCGTCGACGATGACGACCGGCGTTTCGGTCATGCCGGCCAGGCTTATGCCCTCCACCATCAGGGCCAGCCCTCCCCCCGAGGTTCCGGTCATGGACCGGGCGCCGCAGAAAAAAGAGCCGATGGCCATGTTGATAGCGGCGATTTCATCTTCAGCCTGTTCTACGACGAGGCCGAGCTCGTTCTTCTTGGAGGCCAGATATTCCATGATGGCCGTCGCCGGGGACATCGGATAAGCGGAGTAGAACCTGACGTTGGCGGCCAGGGCCCCCAACGCCATGGCCTCGCTTCCCGTGACAAGCATCCTCCGGTTTTCGCGGCCCCCCGCGGAGGGCAGGCGGCAAGCGGACGACCCCTGGTCCCTTTCTTTGATCCGTTGATATCCCTTGAGGGCGCATTCTTTGTTGGCCCGGATCGTCTTCTCGTCCTTGTGGGAAAAGATCTCGTCCAGGAGCTCGGTGAGCGGTTCCAGGGGGAGTCCCGTCAGGGCCATCAGCGCCCCGGAGGCCACGCTGTTGGCCATCCGGGCGGTGCCTCCGGTCTCCTCGGCGATCTTCTCCATCGGCAGAGAGAGGTATTTCCGCCCCAAGGGGGGTGGTCCCTTGATCTTCCCCTCATCGTAGATGATGAGCCCGTCCAGGCTGTCCTTGTAGAGGTCCAGGGTGTTGGCGTCCAGACAGACCAGGATATCCACGCGTGACGAAAGAGTTTGGACCGGCCGGCCGCTGACCCGAAGCTGGCTGAAGTTGTGCCCTCCCCTGATGCGGCTCATGACATCGTGGTGGATGAACACGTAGAAACCCTCGCGCACGAATGCTTTGCCCAAAAGGCTGCTGACCGAATTCATGCCCTGCCCGGCTTCCCCGCCTATCCGGATGCTGATGTCGCAAGCCGCTTTTTCTTCGTCGTGTTGACTCATTTTTCAAGACTCCCGCTGGCGATCGCTGCGACAGGGGCAAAGAATTTCACCGTCGATCCGATCCAAGTTACCGGCTCGCGCCGGATCGCTCTTTCTCTGAGAAGAGCCAGTCCTTGTCCTTTCTTTTTTGGTGACAGTCGATGCAAGCCTGGACCTTTCCCGCGGCCATGACCTCGCCTTCCGCGCCGTATTTCGCCCAGAACCAGTCCCCTGCCGCGGGATTGTACCCTTCGGCCTTGTACATGGGGGTGACGGCCATAAGGGTTTCCTTGTCATCCCCGTAGTTTTCCTTCACGATGATGGAACCCGGAGGCAAGGGCATCTGGCCCTCTTCGATCGCCTTCAGGGCCGTGTCGTTGACGAAGAGCTTGAGGAAAGCGCCGTGCGGGCTCTCAGCCGGATACATTTCTTCGTAACCGGGCCAGGGCTTCCACTCGGTGTAGGGCTTGGTCTGCTTGATATAGGTCCAGAAAGAGGCGCCGTCGGTCGGCGGCATCTGCTTGTCGGCCACCACCCATCCCATGAGGACGCCAAGAATCAGGGCGAAGCCCAAGATCATCCCTTTTTTCATGTTGCCACTCCTTGTTTGTTTCATCTTTTGGATCCCGGCCGTTGACTTGCCGGCCTCGGATCGCCTCCTTTCAGAGTTAAGCAATATCCGTGCCAGCATCCTACCCCGTAAAGCCCCCGGCCCCGGGCTTGCGGGTCAGGACAATTCCTGTCCCGTAGGAATCGCCGAGCCCTTCCTGAAGCGTGGCGGCTCGCCCATCGCCCTGAAAATGGGGGAACAAAGGATGGCCTTGCCCGCCGCAGCCTGGCATGTTTTTTGCTCTATTGTCACACGCCTTGATCTTCGAGTTTTGTCTCTCGCGCGGATGGCGGCGGCCGGTGGCCCGACCGGTTTCGGCTCATCCCCCGGCATCGGAGAAGACAGGGAGGTCATGATGGATCGAAGGGTCCTCCGCTCTAACGGGATGCCCTTGAAGGTGACGGAAAGCCTTTCGGGACGGCCCGGATGCATCGAGAATTCCATTGTCGGGGGATCGGTTGTCGTTGCGGGCGGTTATGTCAGGAATTCCATCCTCGGGAACAATGTCTTCATCGGCCCCGACGCTGAAGTCAAGGATTCGGTCATTCTGGGGAATACGGTCATTGAAGAGGAGGCGCGGGTCCTGAGGGCGGTCATCGATCACGGCAATGTCGTTGCCAAGAAAGAGGATATCGGATTCGATCGGGAATCGGACGCCGTCCGCTTCTTTCTGGACGGATCCGGGATCGTGGTGCTTCCGCACAGACACGATGATCTCTTCTACTTGAACTTGACCAAGGGGGATTGATATGAAGATCGAATGTCCTTTCTGCTGGGGCGCCAACGTCAAAGAGATAGCCTCCGCGCGCGGAAACGGGCAAGTTGTCGACCATTTGGTCCTTTGCGAGGAATGTGAGCGCTGGTTCTGGGCCACTACGAGGGAGGAGGTCCTGGATCTGGCGGCTTTGTGTTCCACCAAGATCTGCGAACCCGATAAATGCATCGAGGAAGTCATCCATCCTCTTCACTCGGGATATCTCACCTATCCCGCCCAGAAGGAGGTTGAACTCAACCTCCTCTGCAGCGAATGCCCGCACAGAAGCTTCTTCCTACCGGGGAGGCCGGGGTCTTTATCGTCGGGGCATGGATCAAGGGCGCAGCAGAGATTCGAACAGGAAAGAAGCCCTGAATGAGAGCCGAATGATGGCGATGGGCCCTGGGCGCGGACTCCCGGCCTTGGGGCCGACCCGGCCGCCGTCCCGTCCGACAGGAATTGTCGTCTCGCCCCCCCAGGATCCGGTCCCGCCGCTGCCCCCGAAAAACCGCGCAACTCGTTCTTTTTCAAGGAATCGACAGGCATTCTCCAACTTGGCACGGAATTTGTAGTTGTTCTTTATCATGAAGCCGGTCCGGATCCGGGCCCAGGGACCCGCCGTGCGAGTAACGCGTCCCGGTCCTAAGGATCCGTTCTCGAGCATCCCCGGGCCAGCCGGGACTCGGTTCCATCGTGTTCCCGGCCCGCGAGAGGAAAACCGAATTTCCCTCCACCGGAGGAACGGGTGAGGGGATCAAGGAGGTGAACATGATCCGAGGATGGATGCGAATTTCCCTCTACGCCCTGGTCGTCATTCTGCCTCTGACCCTGGCCTTGCTCGGGGGCCGCAACGAGGCGCCCTTCATCTGGAACCTGGCCCGAGGGTGTGCCCTCGCCGCCTTCGCCATCCTGGCCCTTCAGGCCGTCCTGGCCGCCCGTCTCCAATGGCTCAACAAGCCCTTCGGCTACGACATCGTCATCCGTTTCCATCGCAACATGTCCCTCTTCGCCGGCGGCCTTCTCCTCCTCCACCCTGTCCTTCTCATCCTGGGAGGGGCCGGGCTGAGCCTGATCTACAGCGGAAGCTCTTTCATCTGGCTCGGAAAGACCGCCCTGGTCCTGGTCGTCCTCAACCTGCTCGTCAGCGTCTACCAGACCCGTCTGAAGCTCAAGTTCGAGCGGTGGAGGAATTTGCATGACCTGGCCGGTCCGGCGATCCTCCTGTTCGCCTTCGTCCACAGCTGGTTCGTCGGGAAGCACCTCGAGAGCGTTCCCGTGCGGGTCCTCTGGATCGCGCTCCTGGGAACAAGCGCGTCCGTATTCGTCTATCATCGGCTCCTGAGACCGCGGCTCCTGGCCCGCGAACCCTATGAAGTCACGGACGTCATCCGTGAGGCCGAGAAGGTTTGGACCGTCAAGCTCCGGCCCCCGCGGGGAAAACGCATCTTTGATTATGTCCCCGGCCAGTTCCACTTCGTCACGTTCTTTCGGGGGCGCGGGCTCCCGAAGGAAGAGCACCATTGGACCATCGCGTCAAGCCCCGCCCAGCGGGAGTTCCTGAGCTCGACGATCAAGGAGCTGGGGGACTTCACGGCCACGATCGGCGAAACCAGGGCCGGGGACAAGGCCGCCGTCCATGGGCCTTTCGGCCGCTTCTCCTACCTCTTCCACCCGGAGGAGAAGGACCTGGTGTTCATCGCCGGCGGGATCGGGATCACTCCGATCATGGCCATGCTCAGGCACATGAGGGACACGGGGTCCGCCAAACGGGTCACGCTCCTCTACGGGAATCCCGACCGGAGCTCGATCGTCTTTCACGACGAGCTCGGGGAGATCGAACGGGGCGGGCACCCCGCGCTCAAGGTCGTGCACGTTCTCGAAAGCCCCGGGGAGGAGTGGACGGGGGAGTCGGGATATATCGACTCGGAAAAGATCGTCAAGTATTGCGGTCGGGATCTCTCCGGGAAGGCGTTCTACATCGTCGGACCGCCCGTCCTGATCGAAAAGACGGTCGGGGGCCTGCGGGCCCTCGGCGTGCCGGACGCCCGGATCCGCCTGGAAATTTTCTCGTTCTTGGACTGACGGAGGCAGAGGATGAGACGGACGACCTTGAACAAGACCACGGCGGGGATCATCGCCGTCGTGCTGGCGGCCATTCTGGCCTGGGCCCTTATCATGTCGGCATCGGCGCGGGCCGTGTCCGGCTGGGCCTCGCGGCAGGCATCACGGAGCTGCCGGCCCGTGCCAGGCGTGTCGGCCCCCGAACTCAGGCACTCCACAGGCTGTCTGTACAGGACGACGAGATCCGGCTCGAGCGAAACGCGACCGAGAGCAGCAGCCGGAGCATAGACGTGCTATCCGCGCGGATACCGCAAGCGGGGCCGGGGACAAATATTCAGGGAAACCGGGAGGCTGGAGGGGGGTCGATTTCCCCCATCGATTAGCCTTTGGGGGGGATTGACCGGGCCTGAGGGGTAGCCGAGAATGCGGGCCGAAGGGGCTATCGCCGCGCCCACGGAGGTCCAGGGCATGAAGGACAGGAAGGACAAACGGTTCCCGCAGCTCCACAGCGTCGTCGTCAAGGACCGCTGGGCCCAGAAGAATCCCGCCTACCGGGGCGTCAACGCCCAGACCTACGATCTTTCCGTCTCGGGGGCCCGGATCTGCAGCGGGCAGGAGTTCCCCGTCGGCTACGTCGTCCGGCTGGTCATCGACCTCAAGGGATCCGACCAACCGCTGGACGTGGACGGCGAGGTCGTCTGGACGCGAAAGAGCCGGGACGGCTCGGCCTGTGAGCTGGGCGTCGAGTTCCTTCACAATATCCCGGCGACGATCGTCTCCTTGATACGGCACTTCTACGGCAAGAAGGTCGGCGTCCCGTCGTTGGTACGCTGATCCGACGACGGTGGGCGCGCGATGCCGGGCGCCGGAACGGGCATCCCCGCCGTTGGGCAAACTCTCCCGTCTGTAAGGACCGTTCACGGCCTACTTCTTTCCGCCGGCCCTGGGCGCCACCGGGCGCCGGCGACGGGATGAGGGCTCGGAGCTCGACATGGACATTTCCTTATCATGCATATTCAGGTGGGTTCAGGCCGGAAAATGCGCTGCTGAGGCAGCACGACCCGCGGGGGGCCGATAAGGCCGGCCCGGAAAGATCATCAATAGGTCTTGCCGACCGCGATCCCGTACAAAGAGTCATTCGGCAGGAGAAGCCCGTAAAAGTACTGCCTACGAGCGCCATCCGAGTACGAGACGGACCACGTTTCGCCCTGGTCCTCAGAAAAAAGGATATGGTGCTCCCCCACGGCGACACAGAACCCCAAGTTGGTGGCCCGGACGTCGGAGAGGGGGATCCCTGCGAAGGTCGCTTTCAAGGCCCAAGTCGCACCATCGTCCGTAGACTTGAAGATCTGGCCCCCACTGCTGACGGCAATCCCGTAGCCTCCGTTGAGGGCTTCGTCGCTGAAGTGGACCGCGTTCAGAGTGCGGCCCCCGTGGAGATATTGAACATTCCATGATGCGCCGACGTCCAGGGACCGGAGCACGATCCCCTCGTATCCGACAACGACGACGAAGGTCGGGTCCCTCAGGAAACCTCCGAAGGCCCTGACATCGTTCAAAGCGAGGGTCGTCGGCGAGGTCAGCGCATACCAGGTCTCCCCGGAATCCACGGAACGGAGGATCGTGCCGTTGTCGCCGACCGCGAATCCCGTCATCGGATCCAGATGCCGCTTGTGGAAATTCACGGCCAAGAGGTCCGCCGTTGTTTGGGAGTTCTTCTGGACCCACCCCGTACCGTTCGCCCGCGACACGAAGATAGCTCCAGCGTCCCCCACGGCTGCCGCCCAATCAGGCAATGATCCGGCGTCGAGGTCCGTGAAAAAGGTAACGTCACTGTAATCCCCGAGGACCTTGGTCCAGGAGACCCCCAAGTTCGTCGTTCGGAGAATGACGCCTTTACCGTTCGCGTCCGTCCCGGAGGCAATGATCACTTCCTGGCCCCACAAATTATCGACGCGCTCGAGGTCCACCAAAGAAGAGGCCGGGCCATAACGATAGGGCGACCCCCATGTCCGGCCACAGTCCTGGGTCTCAATGACGTACGCTTCGGATACGCCGGGAACATCCCCCGAGCCATCATCGGGCTTGTAATCGCCAATAGGGCCATCCTCGCAGGAGCTCACGGCGAGCCAAGAAACGGCCAGGACCGTCCAAAACAGTACCCCGCGCCTTCTAAAAAAGGATTTTTCTCTCACGACCGCCCCTCCTCTCCCCTTCGATCCCGTGTACGATCCGCCGATTTTCGGTCTGTGGTATAAATCCACATTTCTGCTAGTGGGCGCATTATAGATGGAGGCTATCGGCCGAGTCAATGATTAAGAACGAGTCGAAGCCGAACGCGTCCTTGATGAGGGCCGCGATGCGGGCCGAGCCTCCCCCTTCGGCGACGGACATGGGACCGGTATGAGGCCCGGGGGCGGCCATCGAAGGGTGGCCCGGCCGCAGGGCAGGCAAAAGAAAACGGGCCGGCCCCCATGGTATAATCCTCTCGCGCGGCGTTCACGCCGGTCGAGCCGGGAATTCGGGCATGTCGCCGGCGCCGTTCCCGGGACCGAGTTCCGGGCCAGACCGTCCAAGGAGTGAGCCCGATGAGCTTTGAAAAGACAGCGGCCCCCTACCGGATAATACCTTTCAAGCCCTTCCGCAACACACCGGGCGTGCGCTTCCATCTCTTCCCCATGGAAGAGCTCCCGAAGATCGACGCCATCGACCGGGTCATCCACGACGGGGGGGCGGTTTCTCCCGGGCCGGTGGGACGGGTCGCGAGGCCCTGGTATATGCACGAGAGCCAGGAAGACCATCTCATCGTCCTTCACGGATCGAGGGAGGTGGAGCTCTACTGGCCGCCGTACGGCCGTGTCGATAGATTCCGGATCTCCGCGGACAAGATCGAAAAGGACGGTGCGACCGTTCATGAAGGGGCGGGGATCCTCGCCTGGGGCACAGGCGTGTTCCATCGGATCAAGAGCGACGACCGGCTTGGCTCGGCATCATTGAACGTCGCCGTGAGACACGAGGGGTTCGACATCGCCACGAATTTCAGCATCTACGAGCTCGACACCTCGAGCGGATCTTTCAAGGTTCTCCGCGAAGGCCGGCTCGACCAGCAAGACGTGTCCTGAGCCTCTCTGTCGCAAAGAGCATTCCCGCGGAACACGTCCCCTGAAGATCCCCCGTGAAAAGGAGCGCGGATACCCTTGCCGGCCGCTCGACGGGGATGGCTCGGTCCTAGTAGACCCTCTTGGCCGCTTCCCGCAGGTACTTGAGATCTTCCAGGTCTTTGGGCCTTCCGCAGGCTTACTTGTTCTTGATCAGCGCGGCCAGACCGATGGTGACGACCGTGACGGGCTGCCCTTGGGATCGAGGGACCCGCATTATCATATCGGCCAGACCCGGCGTTTGAGATCCTCGCGGACCCCGGCAGCCGCCTTTTGAAGCTCGACGACGATCTCGATCTTCTTCTCGAACGGAAGCTTGGCCAGCTCGCGCCGGCGTTCGCGCTTCTTCATCAAGGCCCTCTCGGCGGATCTATTGGTCATCGGCCCCGCCTTCAAGCCTGTTCAGTCTTTCGACCAGGCCATATTTCATGAGGATCTTGGACAAAACGGCCCGGTCGACGGCTTCGCTTTCGAGGAGCCGGATGACGCGCTCACGGTCTTTCGCCCGCCCCGTTTGCAGCGCGATGGCAACAAGGTGCTCAGCCTTGACGACCTTGGCTTCGACGCTTCGGTACCTGAGGGTCGCAGCCTCCGCTACGGCTTCCCGGACCAGCTCGTTGTAAGCCGGGATGAATTGGACGGGGAATCCCTCGATCATGAGAGCCTCGGCCTGCTCCGGATAGCCGCGTCCCCGGGCGAACTCATAGACAGGAGCGAGCTCATCCAGGCCTTCCTTGACCGGCAGGAAAAAGACATCAAGATCATAGGTCAGGACAGGTTCGATATAATACGTGGCGGCGATCCCGCCGCCGATGGCGTAAGCCTTGATGATGCCCAGGCGGGCCATCTCTTCGACGACCTTGAGGGTTCTATCCATGGGGAATCCCTTGACGGATTATAACGGAAATCCCCCCGAAAATGAAAAAAGGCTGGACATGAAACCTCTTATCCGAAACGGGCCGGAAAGCCGGGGTCCGCGAACGGGGGCCAGACCCGCCCGTCGATCCAAAGGAGGGAGGTTGACCTCCGGCTTTGTCAGGGCCCGGTCCTGAGTGAGGATCGCGCCGGCGCTCAGAGGATCCGCAACGACAAGGTCGTCTCGACCGCCGTCGCGCCCGAAGCGTCGGCCCAGCGGAGAACGAGGCCGTAATCGCCCGGGGGCAGGCTCTCGAGCTCCAGATCATAGAGGGCGTTCCAGATCCCCGTCCTCCGGGTCCATCCGTCGTGGACGGGCCCGGCCGGGACCGGGACCGCGGCGGCCCCGCCGCCCGGGCGGGACGCCGAAACGGTCAAAACCATCTTTCTCGGGTCCTCCTGAGAATGGAGTTGGGCCAAAAGCGCGGCCCGCCGGCCGCGCTGGACATGGGCGATGGCCATCGGGTAGAACTTGCGGTTCGGGACGTCGAGCGTGCCGTCGTCCTGGGCGATCGCGAAGGGGATGACCGCGGCCTTGTCGGTCGCGACCAGCATGCCGACCGTCGTCGTCAGGAGCTCGGGCGCTCCCCTGTCTTTGATCGCAGGCATCTCGAGCAGGCTCTCGACCGTGCCCATGCGGTCGAGAGCCCGGTCGTAGATGGCGAAGGTCGCCCGGTAGGCCCGGGACTTGAGCTCGGTCTCCCCCGAGGCGCAGTTCCAGCCGAAGTACTCGGCCTGCCGGACCCGCTCGAGGAAGGACGGGATGAGGACGATGGGCACGGCCGTCTCGCTCAGGAACCCGGACGTTCCGGAGGGATCGTCGAGCGTCAGCTTGAACCTGAGCAGGACCGTCTCGTCGGCCATCTCGTTCCCGTCCAGGATCTTGCGGGCCGACAGGGCCGTGTGGATCCAGAGAAGGAACTTGTCCCGTCCAAGGGCGAAGGGCACGATCCGGGCCTCGAAGGGAATGTCCTTGAACAGGGACGGATTAGAGGCGGCCGACGAGAAAGCCAGCGATTCCCTCTGCTCCTCCGTGATGTCCAGGAATCCCGGCCGGGCGCGGACGTCGAGGCCCGGCCGGCGGACCTTGACCTGGATCTTGTGGTACTTGCCGTCAGCTTTCTTCCGCTTCGGCGTATAGCTCAGCTCGTAGTAGCGGGCGAAATCACGCTCGACGGCGGCGGCGAAATCCTCGAACCTGTCGCCGCCCAGGAAGGCGGTGCCGCCCGTGTCGCCGGCCAAGGTCCGGAGGCCGTCCAGCTCGCCCCTCTTGACCTCCGCGATCTCGTCGGGACGCTTGAGACCTGCCGGCCCCGCGGAGCTCCTCCCGACCGCTCTGGGAAAGTTGTCGTAGGCGATGTCGCCGAGCATGTACCTCAGGTAATTGTCCGGATCCAGGGTGTAGAAACTGATGTTGTGGGAATTCGCGAACCGGATCAGGTCGTCGAAGATCTCAGATCCGGTCCGGAGGCCTTTTTGGCCGAGGAACTTGAAGGGATCATGGACCTTGGCGGCCGCGACCTGGGATTGGACCGCCGACGCGTCCGCGGTCCCGCCGCCCTCGAAGAAACGGGTGAAGGACAGCATGGGGATGCCGCCGCTGACGAAGAGGAGCGACTTGCGGCCATCGAAGTCCTTGACCGAGTTCATGACCCCCAGAAGGCCGTTGACGGTCTTCTCGAAGCGCCGCCGCGTCTCGGCTTCGTAGGCCGCCTGGCTGGACTGCTGGAACCCCACGACGCCCATGCTTTCGACCCTGATCGGATCGCCCCCGTCGATTATGGACGGCATGATCAGGGAATCGGCCGCCTTTTCCACCCAGATGCTTCCCGTAGCCTTGTCGACGGCCTGGGCGATCAGGCTCCGGTCGCGGGTCAGCGGCTGGAGGACGGCCATGCGGCCGTCCTCGGCCAGTTCGAAGACGACGATCTCCTGTCCGACCTCGAGGAGCGAAAGAAGCTTCGCCAGGATCTCTGGCTTGTTCTTGTTGAGCTGGCGCCGGACGGTGTTGATGGAGTCGAAGACGACGACGAAGCGGCTGTCGCGCGGCGGCCGATAAAGGTCAGCGGCGGGCGGGGCGGCGTCTCGGGGATCGGCCTTGACGGCCTCTCCGGCCCGCTTGATCTCGATGAGATCCGCGGAGTCGAGGTCCATTATCTTCCCGTCCTCGGCGACCTCGAAGTCGGCCTTCGTGAGATCGGTCACGAAGCGCCCGTCGCGGTCGACGGCTATCACGTCGACGAGGACGAGCCGGACCGTACGTTCATGTCTCTCATCGGGCTTGGGCCGCGGGGCCTGGACGGCCCCCATCATGCTCAAGCCCACGAAGAGGATGCCCAGCGTCCCGGCTGACAACCATGATCTCGGCTTATGGCTCATAACTGACCTCCCCTCCGGGGCTCTTAGGCCACGGTCCAGGATCGATGTCGCTGAAATTCTTTTTTAGTTATGAAGGTCCCTTCTTGGGCTCGGCCTGAAATCGCCGGTACAGCATTCATCCACCCCGCCTCCCCTCGCGCGGAGGGGAAGATATCCCCGCCCGGGGCGGATGTCAACTTCGTGCGATCGAGCCGACTTGGCAGCGTATTCGCGTTCATTTTTCCTCACCGGGGACGGCTCGAAAGAAAATGGCGGGCTGGCCCTCCGTCGGCGACGGCGAATTCATATTATTCCTCTGACTATGAATACGCGCGTCGGGGGGGCGCCTGTTTAGGCCTTCGACCAAAAGGCCTCGGCTGGGGGCGACCGACTGAGAGCATCAGCGCTCTCGGAGCGTCTCTTATTAAGAAAGGAGATGATCATGAGCCATTCCGACGATTTTTTCGACCCTCCCTTGCCCTTTCCGATCAAAGTCGTCCTCTCAGCGACGGGGCCGGTCCGGATCTATGAGATCCCGGACGACCAAAAGGAAGCGATCCTCAAGCAGCTCTACATCTTCGTTCCGGTCCCCTCTCTCGACGACGTCATGGAGGACATCCACGCCGAAAAGCAGTTCCGGGTCCGCGAGTTCCTGGTCGCCAGGGAAGGCGGGATGAACGTTCTCGCCAGCCCCTACTATCTCGAGGCCGGGGGGACCGTCATCGACTGGTGGCCGGTCCGGCGGGCCCGGAAGAAAAAACAGGTCTGAACAGGCGTTCCGACCGCCGGGACACCGCTCATGATCTTGCGGCGCGCTTCGCCGTGCGACGGCGGGGAGCTTGCGAAGGCGGGCCGTATTTCAGCCGAGCTTCCTGGAATTTAAGGACGGAGCTGAAACGCCTGGCCATTTCGGGCGAAAGGGCGCGCCGGCCCCGTTCGTAATCGGAGACCATGTTCTGCCGGATCCCGAGCTTGCCGGACAGCTGCTCCTGGGTCAATCCGGCCTTCAACCGGGCGCCGGCCAGGAGGTTCCCGACGCGGTTCAATGGATTCCTCTGGAGGACGGTGCGCTCCGGATGGCGAGGACGGCAGATTCCCGGCCCATCGGGAAGACCTATTCAAAAAGCGCGCCGAAATCCCCCCGAAAATGAAAAAGGGCGGACACCCTTTCGGGGCATCCGCCCTTTGCGTTCGTTTTAGTCGGGGACACACTTGCCCCGATCCTTGGGGACACGTACCAATTTCAAGAGAAATTGATTACATGTCCCCGGATCGGGCCTGTCCCCATGCGATCAGTACCGGCCGCGGCCGCCGCCGAAGCCGCCCCTGCCGCCGCCGCCGCCGCCCGTGCGGGGCCGGTCGGTGCGGGGCCGGGCCTCGTTGACCGTCAGGGAGCGGCCCTTGAGGTCCTTGCCGTTGAGGGACGAGATGGCCTTCTCGGCCTCGTCCTTGTTCGGCATCTCGACGAAGCCGAACCCGCGGCTCTCGCCGCTGAACTTGTCCTTGATGATGGCCACGGACGAGATCTCGCCGAAAGCCTGGAAGGCCTCGCGCAGGTCCTGCTCGCTGGCCGTGCGGGAAATGTTCCCCACGTAGATGTTCATACTCTCCACTCCTGAGAAATTGTTGATGCCCTGGACATGAACCCTCTTATTCGGGACGGTCCGGAAAGCCGGGGTCCGCGAACGGGGCCATGCCCGCCCGTCGATTCAAAGGAGGGGAGTATGACCGTCCGACTGATGGGGCCCGTGCCCCCTTCCCTTTTATTCGACACCTTGCCCCCGTTCCAGGGGGCCCCCCCTTCGTGGCACGCGCGCCGCGCCCCGCGAAGGGGCCGGCGGACGTTCCCGAATGGATGATAGAAAAAAACCCGGCAACGACCTACTCTCCCACTCAGCTGCCCAAGCAGTACCATCGGCACGGGCGGGCTTAACTGCCGTGTTCGGAATGGGAACGGGTGTGGCCCCGCCGTTAGAGTCGCCGGGATTTTTAATCGATGATCGCGTTTTTTTGTCTTGATAAACTTTATGGTCAAGCCTCACGGTCTATTAGTACTGGTTAGCTGAACGCATCACTGCGCTTACACACCCAGCCTATCAACCTGGTCGTCTACCAGGGACCTTCAGCCCTTGCGGGAGGGAGATCTTATCTTGGGGAGTGCTTCCCGCTTATATGCTTTCAGCGGTTATCACGTCCGAACGTAGCTACCCGGCGCTGCGCCTGGCGGCACAACCGGTACACTAGAGGTCCGTCCATCCAGGTCCTTTCGTACTATGGACAGCCCCCCTCAAATCTCCTGCGCCTACCGTGGATAGGGACCGAACTGTCTCGCGACGTTCTAAACCCAGCTCACGTACCCCTTTAACCGGCGAACAGCCGGACCCTTGGGACCCGCTTCAGCCCCAGGATGGGATGAGCCGACATCGAGGTGCCAAACAGTGTCGTCGATGTGAGCTCTTGGACACTATTAGCCTGTTATCCCCGGCGTACCTTTTATCCGTTGAGCGATGGCCCTTCCATACAGGACCACCGGATCACTAAGCCCTGGTTTCCCACCTGCTCGACCCGTCGGTCTCACAGTCAAGCTCCCTTATGCCTTTGCACTCTACGGCTGATTTCCAAACAGCCTGAGGGAACCTTTGGGCGCCTCCGTTACATTTTAGGAGGCGACCGCCCCAGTCAAACTACCCACCTAACACTGTTCCTCTCCCCGATCAGGGGAGGAGGTTAGAATCCCAGACCATGAAGAGTGGTATCTCACCGTTGACTCCACACCGGCCGGAGCCGATGCTTCAAAGTCTCCCACCTATCCTGCGCATCATGGACCGAGATCCAATGCTAGGATGCAGTTAAGGTGCCGGGGTCTTTCCGTCCAGCGGCAGGTATCCGGCGTCTTCACCGGAACCACAATTTCGCCGAGCCCCTCTTTGAGACAGCGCTCAAGTCGTTACGCCTTTCGTGCGGGTCGGAACTTACCCGACAAGGAATTTCGCTCAGTTCTGTTACTTGGAAGACCTGGCTCACGGCCAGGCGGGCCGTCATTTCTGCCGGCCTCCCCATGTCGCCATGGGGCTCGGACTGTATCTTCACTCCGTGTAGAGCGTCTGGCGTACAGTCTCTGAGGATTCCGGGGTCTCCCCCGGCCTTTCCTGCTGATTTCCTGCGCCCGTCGCATTGTTACTCCCCGGGAGTAGCGCGGGCCCTTCACCCCTTTGAGGGGACAGGGTTCCCAGCACATAGCCAGATTTTACTAAAGCTAGCAGCTCTAACCTTAGGACCGTTCTTAGCGTTGTATCTTCTCTTGAGATACTGCTTGGGTCGTCCCAAGCGCCCTCCATCGCTGAAGGGAACGGACTATATCATCTCTCCTCGGAGTCCGGGAGAGCCTGACGTATAGTCTCTGAGGATTCTTCATGGAAAAGGCGGTCTTTGATCTCATCCTCGCTATATCGTCTCTTTCCGCCGTCGTTCATGTCCTTCCGGATCCTCATGATATCGAGGATCCCCTCTCTGTCCTGGTGCCGTCCTTCTTCGATCATTTTGGCGATCTGTTTGAACTTCGCGAAGTCGCGCTTTTTCTTCGCGGACATGAACGGGAAGCGGTTAAAAAACGGGATCACGTTCTCGACGATGGCATTGAAGTTGTTGACTTCGTAATACCACACCCCATCCGGGCGGCCTCGCAGTGTTCCGCAATGAAGCCATCTCTTGTACAAGGCCAGGATGACCTTGTCCTTTTGAGAGATGTTGAAACACATCGAGACTTTCCACGGAATGGAGTAGTCGTTCCTCGGGCGAAAGGAAACATTGAAGCTCCCTTCGCCGTCGGCGAACCCGGCGAGATAATAACCCACGCGAGGGGGAATGGCTTTAACATTTAAAACCATCCGGACCTCCTTGTCCCTCTTCCTGAAGTCTTTCCTGCTGATTGTCCGCACCAAGCACATTGTCACTTGCCGCTCATATAACAGCAAGTAGCGTTGGATCCACCGGATTTTCCAGCATTTAGTCAGGTTTGATAACTACAGCGGTCAACCTATAGTTACGGCCGCCGTTTACTGGGGCTTCGGTTCAGAGCTTCGCCTTGCGGCTAACCCCTTCCCTTAACCTTCCAGCACCGGGCAGGCGTCAGACCCTATACATCGATTTTATGTCTTTGCAGAGTCCTGTGTTTTTATTAAACAGTCGCTAGAGCCATTTCTCTGCGGCCTCCTCGGGCTCCGCCTGTACGGCTTCACCCTACTGAGGCGCCCCTTTTCCCTAAGTTACGGGGCTAACTTGCCTAGTTCCTAAAAGAGGGCTCACTCGTGCGCCTTAGGATACTCTCCTCATCTACCTGTGTCGGTTTGCGGTACGGTCGCCGGAGACACTCCTTAGAGGATTTTCTCGGCAGCGTGGAATCGACAAGTTCGGAAGCCCGAAGGCGACCTTCCCCGCCGTGCTCGGGGTTAAGAGGCTCCGGATTTGCCTGGAACCTCCCCCTACCTGGCGGCCGCGCATTTCCGATCGCGCGTATGCCTATCCTCCTGCGTCTCCCCATCAGTGGTAACGCGTCTCAGGCGGTGCAGGAATGTTGACCTGCTGTCCATCGGCTACGCCTTTCGGCCTCGCCTTAGGGACCGACTGACCCTGGGCGGACTGACCTTCCCCAGGAAACCTTAGATTTTCGGCGTTGAGGGTTTCTACCCCAATTATCGCTACTCATGCCGGCAGGGTCTCTTCTCAACCGTCCACCACGGCTCGCGCCGCGGCTTCGCCCGGGTGAGAATGCTCTCCTACCAAAGGCGGGACCCGAAGGACCCGCCAGTCCGCAGCTTCGGTAACAGGCTTGAGCCCC